>JAEEGH010007290.1_pt1 | contig 26672 bp, 18 predicted proteins | sample 9134181 | NCBI WGS metagenome assembly JAEEGH01 (sample SAMN16246544, study PRJNA631951) | gut metagenome | biome: gut microbiome; feature: rumen; material: DP-attached | host: Bos | place: Iran: Karaj | collected 2018-10 | reverse complement strand
CAAAGCGATTTGGCCTTCTGCTGAACCAGTATCGGCAGCGCTCTTGCCGTATTGGCTGAAAATCTCTGATTTCTTTTCTGCAGTCAAATACATAATTAATACTTCTTTACTTTTTACTTTAAACTTTCTAAACGGGCTGCAAAATTACAACTTTTTTTGATATGCATCCTGTTTTAGATGGATTTTTTTTCATTTAACGCTTTTGCTCTTCTTTTGGAATCCTCCAAGACCTCAAGTGCTTGTTGTTGAAGCCATTTTTCCTCCTCCGTCTCAGGCGTCAACGTGATGCCGTGAGGCTTGGAATGATGGTTCTCATCCAAATAAGAGAAGGTGGCGAATCCGTCGGCGGCGATCTTCTCAGGCTCACGGCTGCGGTACATCTTGGTATAGACGGTCAGCGTGCTTTTCCCTGTATTGATCACCTTGCTTTCGAAAGTGACAATGTCACCGGCAAAAATGGGGAACTTGAAGTCGATGCCATGGAGCACCAACAAAACGGTATCCTTGGTGTCGACATACTGTGCCACGGCGAAATAGGAGCTTTCCAAAAACCACTCGGAGCATCTTCCAGCAAAAAAGGTCTGATGGTGGTTCAGGTCAGCGAGTTTGATCAAACGTTGTGAGTAGGTTGCTTTCATATAGTGTTGAGGTTGGGGTAATCTTAATCAGCTACATCGGGATTGCCTGACTCCTGTCGCTCAAAACGACGGCCTCGTTTTTCCCTGGCAATCAAAGGAATCAGAATGGCGTTGATGACGATGCTGAACAAAATCACCGAGAAAACGATGTTCCTGATGAAGAAACCGACTTCCAAATCGGGGATGTATGCCACGGCTTGGGTGGCCAACACCGCTGCTGTCAACCCTTTGGGGTCAATGGCCGACATGTATTTCTTTTCCTTCTTGGAGATATCGTATTTTTTATTGATGGCGATTTGGACTACAGGGATACGCAGCAGATACAGCATGACAGTGATGCACAGTCCGATGACGATGGGACGCCAGGTGTAAAGCTGAATCGACATGCCGACGTACACGAAGAAGAACGTCTTGAGCAGCAGAACCAACTCACTAAACAGCGCACTTTCGGTTTCGTTAAGGTGAGCGGGACGTTTCTTGATGCTCTTTTTTAGCAAAAAGTCGTAGATAGCGTCGATGTTGGCCATGCCGATACCGAATGCCAATGCCGCAATGGCGCCGCTGTAACCCATCCACTCGTTAACGCCGTAAATGATGAACACGAACCCTGGAGTGGTGAGGACGGAATATTTGATCTCCCTGACCTTGTCAAGAATCAATGCCCAGAAGATGGATCCGATGAGCCCGATGAGTGTGGCAAGGATAAAGGAGGAGAAGATCTGACCGAAGATCATGCCAAACTCCAGATGGTTCGACTTGATGGCTTCCAGCAAGGCCAAAGCCAACACAATGCTGAACACATTGCCTATGGCAGCCTCCAATATTAATATGGTGGAGCTTTTCTGCGACATCTTAAGCTGTCGTACCGTAGGGATGACCACGGCCGAAGCGGTGCCGCCCAAAACGAAGCCTAACATGAGGCTGATCGCTGGGTCGATTTTCAACACCTGCCAACCAACGAGCCATACCGCAATGGCGGAGAAAACGAAGTTGGCAGCGGTCAGCTTCAACGAGGGCTTAAAGGAATCCTTCAGGTTGTTGAAACTCATCTGAATGCCGCTTTCGAAAAGAATCAGCACCAAAGTGACTGCAGACAGGATGCCACCTAACAGCGTGAGTTTTTCGGAATCGACGATGTGGGTTAGGGGACCGAGAATCAGACCGATAATGATCAGGAACAGCACATCGGGAATCCTCCGCTTGCTGAAGATGGCACTAAAAAGATGTGCAGCAAAAATCAGCACGCCGATGATGGCGATGATCAGGCCTATCTTGCTCGATGACAATCCTGTTGAGATTGAGTGGCTTAAAGTTTCGATATTGCTGGCTTCATCCATATTGTTTACTGGTTGTTGTCAATCAGTTCCTCAATAGATTGCTCTTCTTTAGGTTGGAAGCATTTTCTGTATAAACGCTTGACGGCATTTTCTTTTTCCAGCACGGGAACAAGCACAGAGGTGAACGTGATGCTGAATAGAATGACCGCAAAGACGATGTTCTGAATGGTCTCTCCACCAGGGAATCCCCGTTGAGCGGGAATGGTCGCCAATACAGCTGCCGCCAAGCCCTTGGGTACAATACCCGACATGAAGATCTTATCCTCAACAGGAATTTCGCTGTGTTTACGTGGGAACGACAGCCTGACAATCAAGATGCGCAGCACGAAGAGCACCACCGTAATGATGAGTCCAATGAGGATGGGCCGTAATTGCTCGAGCTTGATGGAAATGCCGATATAGATGAAGAAGAAGGTCTTCAAGAGGAAAACCACCTCACCGAAGAGCTGTTTCTCAGTATCGTTGAGTTGAGCAGGTTGCGACTTGAAAATCCTTTTGACCAAGAGGCCGCCATTGTAGAAATAGTCCATGTTGGCCATGCCAATACCAAAGGCCAATGCGGCGATAGCACCACTGAAGCCTAACCATTCGTTGATGCCGTATACGATGAACACAAACGCTGGCGTTGTCAGAATGGAGTTTTTCACATGACGTACTTTGTCGAGAATGTAGGACCAGAAAATAGAAGCAGCCAAACCAATGATGCTGGCCAAGATGAAAGACGAAATAATGTCGCCTAAAATTTGACCGACATTCAAGGCGCCTGACAGCAAGGCTTCCATAAAGGCCCATGCAAAGACGATGCAGAGCACATCGGAGAAGGCCGACTCAAGGATGAGGATGATACCACTTTGTTTAGTGATCTTCAATTGAGCAACCATCGGGATCACCACGGCTGAAGAAGTGCCTCCCAAGATGGCACCCAACAACAAACCGGTTAGAATATCAAAATCTTCAATCAGAATAGCCAATGCTGCAACAACAATGGTCGTGATGAAGAAGTTGATGGTGGTTAGCAACGTCGTACCTTTGATGGAGTTGAGCAGGGTGTTGAAATTCAGTTCGGTGCCGCTCTCAAAGAGAATGATGACCAAGGTGATGGTAGTGAAAACACTAGCTACTGGGCCTAAGTCCTGAGGGCTTATCCATTTGAAAACGGGACCGATAACCAGTCCGATGATCATCAGGAGCAGCACATCGGGGATACGCTTGCGGCTGAAGATCTCGGTGAAGAGGTGCGCTGCAAAAATAAGCAGGCCGATGATGGCAATGGCCAATCCGGTGTTGGAAGTCTCAATGGATTGGATGATGGCTTCGGATTCCATAGGCACTGTTTATTTGATGATAACTTTCTGAGTGCTGTTGGCCTTTTCGGATCTGACGTTGACGAAGTACATGCCTGGATTCAGGTTAAGGTTCATCGTACGGGTTCCGCTCAAATCGTGTTGTTGGTAAACGACCTGGCCAATGCTGTTGTAGACGGTTACGGTGCTGTGCTCCTCGCCAAGTTCGATGGTGAATTCACCTTCACTTGGATTGGGGTAAATGGCTGAAGCGCTGTATTTTTCCTCTTTCACTTCAGTGATGACCATGGATGCAGGAAGCACTACGTTGTCAATCCAAGCGCAGTCGTCGCCACTTGAGACAGAGCTGTCCTTGGTGTATTCCCATCTGAGTTCGTGAGTGCCAGGAGTCAAAGTGTAAACGGCCTGTGCCCATGCTACTTCACCTGACCAGTTGTTTCTCTCAGTACCATCAACCTTGAAAAACAGTTTATCCCAGCCGCTTTCTGATGACACTTTATAATAGAAACTGATTGTGCTTTCGTTGCTGACCTCTACGGTGATAAACAAAGCAGAGGTTTCGCTATCGCCAATTCCTGATGATTTGGCGCAATACTGTCCTTCGTAAGGAGATTGTCTCACCACTTCCCATGCGTAGACGGGGCTTGCGCTCTGCCAATCGAAGGAACTGAAGTCACCGCTCTCAAAGCCGTCCATCGACTGTCCGACTTGGATGTAGTAGGAGTCCTCAAGCATATAGTTTCCAAAATAGGCTGCGTAAGTCAATTGATACATGGCACCTACTATAGCCTCATTGCTCAGAGTGAAGTCCATGTCAGCAGTGAATTCTGCACCGGCTGCAATGGTATTGTAGTTCCATTCCGTTGTTGCGATGTTGATCACGTCATGTCCGTTGAAGATGACGAAGGTAGCTGACGGTAGGGCTGCGCCACCGTTGTTTCTCATGGTGAAATGCACTGTTCCGCTGTCGCCAGGGTTCAGGTAGGAACCGGATGAAGTTTCGAGAACGGCGCTGACCAATTCAAATTCGGGAGCGTAGATTCTTGCGTTGAAGTGGCTTTCCCAGGTTTCAGTGCCATCTGTGCAAGTAATGTTGAAACGTACCAAAGTGTTGTTCGGAACGGCATTGCTCACAGTGAAGGCGAAGGCGTTCTCGAGTGTAACCATTTGGTTGCCACTGATGTTGCCGACATTTACGGTGGTTTCGTTAAGGGTGACATATTCGCTTTCGCATGAGATCGTAGCGGTCACGTTGTTGGCGTTGACGCTACCGACGTTATTCAAAGTCATGTTGAACGAGTAGTTGCCGTTGAACTCAATCTGGTCACCACCGTTCAAAGTGTAGCTTTCGTAAACTACGTAAGGAGTGTTGCTCGGCACGCCCATCAGCTCAACGTCCTGAGGATAGGAGCTGATGCCGCAGACTTTCATGATCATTGGGCCGACATTCTGCAAACCGCCTTCGAATTCAATTTGGGCCTCTCCGTTTTCGTCGGTATAGCCCATGGCGATAGCTTCACCGTCCATAAAGACGAGGCAGCGATAGTTCATCAGGCCGTTGCCATTAGGATCGGTCACTGTCACGTTGATGGAAGGAGTGCCGATGACCACCTGTGACGGAGCTTCCACTGTTGCAGTGAAAGGCTCGTCGAGCCATACGTTGACGACGCCGTCGCCAAGGATGTTCATGTCGTAGAAGTTCCAGCGCAGTGCGCCTTCTTCCCACTGACCGGGAGCGGTGACCCAAGGAGCTGTCATGAACTTGCCATTGGCATGAGCCAAGCTAAGACATCCCATACGGTCGCCCCATTGTGCGTCGGTCATCTCTCTCTCGAGGTGAGCACCGGGACCTTCGGTCTGCCCTTCGTTGAACCAGCCGTAACGTGAGTTACCGATCACGGCGACGGCAAAGTTCTGAATGGTCACCATCTTCTCGAGGATGCAGCTTTCATCGAAAGCACCGCAGTCGCAGCCTTGTGAGTGGAAGAAGGTGTAGTTGTGAGTAGTGCCGTTAGCACCTGTGAAATCGCTGTTAGAGACGCCATACCAACCAGCCACGTAGCTTGAGTTGGCGTGTCCGTCGTGATGTACATAGCTTGTGCCGGCATTGATGGCTTGTTTCAGCAACGAGCCACTCCAGTTGCCTTCCTCTTCGTAAAGCTTGGTGAAATCGTAGTCAACGGGATAGCCGACAGTGGTGTAGCCATTGTCATCATGCGTCCCGATAAGGAGCTCGAGATAGTCTGAACCGTTTGAGTCGGGATTATCGTAAAGATGCTCACCAGCCAAGATCACTTTGTTGAACTCACCCATTACGGGGTGTTGTTGATACATCAAGGTCTTGTTGATCATGTTGCCAAGCTCAGTCGTGTTGTTGAACGACATACGGCTGATGCCGATTTCTGGAAGAAGGTCATCTTCGCCAGGCTCACCATAACGGTTGTTGCCATTATCGTTCCATGTGCCGTCAAGGCCTGAATAATAAAGATCCGCAGGGATATTGTTGCTCTCTTGGTCGCCACCACCTGATGTCACATAGCAGTAAAAACCACGGTAAGGCACAATGGCGACATCGCCACCCAAAACGACCATCATAATGCCATTGTTCTGGTATTCTTGAATGATGTAGTTACGAATCTTATCTTGGTTGTCAACACCTGACATGTTGGCATAGATATCGGATAATAATGCGACTCTGTTGCGCATGCCGATGGAGTTGTAATATTCGCAATATTGGCTGTAGGCGTCAACGTAGTCGGAGCTTGTGATGAGCAGGACATCATAAACGTTCAAGTCACGGCCTCTGGTCTGATAGGTTTCAATCATTTCGGGGTTCTGAGCAAGACGTTTCACACTGTTCTTGATCTCAGGGGTTCCCCAAAGCATATTGCTGTGATCAGCTTTGGCAGCCTTGAGGTTTACACGCACCTTAGCGCTTTGAGCCATCATTACCTTACCTTCCGAAGGGATGTATTGCACAGGGGTGAATGCTGAAAAAGCGAAAGCGTATCCGTTTTTGTATTGTGTGGTTACCACGCCATGGTTTTCAGCTGGATAAACACTCCTTGAAGCATAAACAGCTTCGTTGATGACCAAGTCGCGTTTTTCCACATCGCCTGTGGTTCTTGATGGTTGATAGGGGAAAAGGTTATGGCTTCCAGTGATTTCCTGAAAATCGTACAATTCGACCTCGATGGACTCTGCTTCGGCGCCTTGAGGCAGCAAGAGACTGACACTCTGCCAAGGCAGGCTTGGCTGGCCAATCTGTGCCGATTGCATGCAACCTTCAAGCTGAATTTGCTCGTAGCCACGTAAGGTGGTTACTTTAGGGTTGCTGAAAGAATAGCTCATTTCTACGGTTTGGGCGGAGAGTATGCCGCAAATCATTGCAAGAATTAATACCAAGGATAGTTTTTTCATTTGTATTACGTTTAAGATTTATTCATATAAGGTGTATAAGAGATGCAAAATTACAAAAATTCAGAAGATTTGTGGATTTTTTATGTATTTTTGCGCTTTTGAAAAGCACTTATGACGGATCATGCAAGGAAAATAAGGGTAAAAGGAGCATTAGCAGTGGCTTTTTCAGCCATGCTATGGGGTGTCGACGGCATCTTGCTTACTCCGCAACTCTACAACCTAAACACCGCTTTTGTGGTCTTTCTGTTACACCTGTTCCCATTTGCGTTGATGAATGTGTTCTTTTTCAGGGAATACCGTCTCCTGAAAACCATGACGCGTTCGGACTTCATTTATTTCATGCTCGTCGCGCTTTTCGGCGGTGCCTTGGGAACCTTGGCCATCGTAAAGTCGCTGTTTTTGCTGAATTTCAATAACCTTTCGGTCATCGTGTTGCTGCAGAAATTGCAGCCGGTGTTTGCCATTCTGCTCGCCCGAATGATTCTGAAGGAAAGGATCAAGAAAGGCTTTGCCTTGTGGGCGGTGATTGCACTGATTGCAGGCTATTTCATGACCTTTGGCTGGAACCTCCCTGACTTCAGTACCAACGGCATCGTCACGGTTTATGCGGCTTTGCTCTCCTTGTTAGCGGCATTCTCATTTGGCAGTTCCACGGTGTTTTCCAAGAAGATCTTGGGCAATTATTCTTTTGTGAGTTCCACCTTCTTCCGTTATGGCTTCACTACCGTCATCATGCTGGTGATTGTGTTGGCATGCGGCCATATCGGCGATTTCACTTTGGTGACACCGCGCAACTGGCTCTTTGTGGGCCTTATTGGCTTGACCACAGGCTCTGGAGCTATCTTTTTGTATTACTATGGATTAAGAAATGTAAAGGCATCAATTTCCACGTTCTTGGAACTGTTTTATCCGATTACGGCAGTGGTGCTCGATTACTTTGTCAATCATACAAAATATTCTATCGTACAGTGGATTGCGGCATCGGTAATGCTGTTTTCCATTGTCATGCTTAATGTAAACTCAAAAAAGACTGTAAAATGAAAAAAATCAGAGCAGCCGTAGTGGGTTACGGCAACGTTGGGCGTTTTGCTTTGGAGGCCTTGGAAGCGTCTCCAGACTTTGAAGTGGCTGGTATTGTGCGTCGTAATGGCAATGCCAATCTACCTTTGGAACTGACCAATTACAAAGTTGTTAAAGATATCAAGGAACTGGGCAAAGTGGATGTGGCCATTTTGGCTTGCCCCACACGTTCCTGTCCCGAATACGCCAAGCAGATCCTGCCTTTGGGCATTAACACAGTGGATTCTTTCGATATCCATACTTCGATCATGGATTACCGTAGTGAGTTGATGCCGATCAACAAGGCCACGAACACGGTGAGTGTGATTGCTGCCGGTTGGGATCCAGGTTCTGATTCCATCGTACGCACCTTGATGCAGAGCTTGGCACCTAAAGGCTTGTCATACACCAATTTCGGTCCTGGTATGTCCATGGGCCACAGCGTTTGCGTGCGCTCTAAAAAAGGCGTGAAAAACGCTTTGTCAGTGACCATTCCATTAGGTGAGGGCATCCATCGCCGCATGGTGTATGTTGAGTTGGAAGAAGGCTTTACCTTGGAGCAAGTCACCAAGGAAATCAAGGCAGATCCATATTTCGCCAACGATGAAACCCATGTGTTTGCCGTTGATAGCGTGGATGCCGTACGCGACATGGGACATGGCGTCAACTTAGTGCGCAAGGGCGTTTCGGGCAAGACCCAGAACCAACGCATGGAGTTCAATATGAGCATCAACAACCCGGCGTTGACGGGACAGGTGCTGGTGAACGTGGCCCGTGCCACCATGCGACTCCAGCCTGGCTGCTATACCATGGTGGAGATTCCTGTCATTGACATGCTTCCTGGTGAAAGAGAAGAATGGATTGGACGTCTGGTATGAGACGTTGGTACATCGTCATATTGCTATTGACGGCTTTTGCTTCATGTAAGAGCCCTGACAAGATAGACCAGCTGCTATCGCAGATGACCCTTGAGGAGAAATGCGGACAACTGACCTGTCCTATTGGCTTTAATCTGTATGGCAAGGATGGCGATTCCCTATGGCTGACGGATGATTTCATTGGCATGATGGATACCATGCCACTTGGCTCTTGTTGGGCGGTTTTGAGAGCTGACCCATGGGCGAGGAAAACGGTGGAAACAGGTTTGCATCCCCAAGAATCGGCACGGATGCTGAATATGATGCAGCGTCATGCCATTGAGAACACTCGTCTGGGCATCCCATTGTTGTTTTGTGAGGAGACGCCTCATGGCCATATGGCAGTTGGTACCACTGTGTTCCCAACAGGCATTGGTCAGGCCAGCACTTGGGATCCAGACTTGCTTGAACGCATGGGTGAGGTCATGGGACGCGAGATCCGCTTACAAGGCGGTCATGTGGGTTATGGCCCCGTGCTCGATATTGCCCGTGATCCGCGCTGGTCGAGGGTAGAGGAGACCTTTGGCGAAGATCCATACCTCAGTGGGGTATTGGGTACCGCCGTTGTCAAAGGGATGCAGCAACATGTAGTTGCTACGTTGAAGCATCTTGCAGCCTACGGCGTTCCACAGGGTGGACACAATGCTGCTACCGCTGATGTCGGTCCAAACCGCTTGAAACACGACTATTTGCCTTCGTTTGAGATGGCAGTGAAAGAAGGAAAAGCTGGCTCGGTGATGACTTCTTACAATACGATCGATGGCGTGCCTTGCACGGCTAATGCATGGCTGCTGCAAGAGGTGTTGCGCAACACATGGAACTTCAAGGGTGTGGTGTTTTCCGACCTCAACGCTGTCAACGCTCTTTATGCCACGCATCATGTGGCTGCCGATCCTGCTGAAGCCGCCGCATTGGCTTTGAAAGCCGGAGTTGATATCGATTTAGGAGGCTATAATTATGGAGGTTTCCTCAAGGAAGCTTTGCAACGAGGTCTGGTTACGGAGGCCGATATTGACCGTGCCGTGCGCCATGTGTTGCAACTGAAGTTCGACCTGGGATTGTTTGATGATCCTTACGTGGATGAGGCTTTGGCTGAAACAGAAGTGGGTACGGCTGAGAGCGCCCAACTGGCCAAACAAGTGGCTTTGGAATCGGCCGTTTTACTGAAAAACAATGGCATTTTGCCTTTTGGCGACCAGATTAAAAAGGTGGCAGTCATTGGACAGAATGCCGACAAAATGTACAATCAACTTGGTGATTATACCGCGCCTCAGGATCCTGAACGTATTGTGACCATGCTTGAAGGCATTCGTGAAAAGGGCAGGGTAGAAGTGACGGAAAACCTCTCTACTGCTGACGCAGTGGTGCTGGTGGTAGGTGGATCGTCGGCTCGTGATTTCAAAACGAGTTACGAGGAGACAGGCGCAGCCATTGTTGACGATCATATCTCTGACATGGATTGCGGAGAAGGCTACGACCGCTCTACCTTGAAGCTTTTGGGCGGACAGGAAGATCTGATGCAACGCGTTTATGCTCTCGGAAAGCCAGTGGTGACTGTGTATATCTGCGGCAGACCTATGGATATGAATATGGCCAACGAGCAAAGTGACGCATTATTGTTAATGTGGTATCCCGGCATGGAAGGTGGCTCGGCTTTAGCCGACATCCTTTGGGGTGATTACAATCCATCGGGTAAGCTGCCGATCTCCATTCTCCGTTCAGTGGGACAGATTCCTGTTTATTACTCTCAGCCAGTCACTGGAGATTACGTGGAGGAATCAGCCAAGCCGTTGTTCCCCTTTGGCTATGGCTTGAGTTATACTCAATTTGAATACAGTGATATGGAAATCAAGGAGGACGAGGTTTCCGTTACGGTAACCAACGTCGGCGCTTATGACGGCGACGAGGTGGTGCAACTCTATTATAGCGACAAGGTCTCACCGTTGGCCTTATCGTCAAAAACCTTGGTAGGTTTTCAAAGGATTCATCTTAAATCGGGTGAATCGAAACGAGTATCCCTGTATTGCTCGTCGAGGTTGAATCCTTCAGGGTGTTTCGCCTTCACGTCCTTGTAGTAATCCCAAATCTCAGCGAGATCTTTGGAGTAATCGCCAGTAGGATAGAAGATCCTCTCGATGCCGCAATAGCGTTTCTTGTAGTCGATGAAACCGAGGATGATAGGCACATTCGCTCCTTGGGCGATGATATAAAATCCTTTTTTCCAGTGCTTTACAGCTTTTCGGGTTCCTTCGGGACAGATGACCAGATGGGTGTCCTGGTTTTCATTGAACATCTCAATCATTTGCTCAACTAGATGGTTTTGGTGCCCACGGTTGACTGGGATGCCGCCCAATTTCTTCAAAATCCAACCGATGACAGGCACGAAAAACTCTTTTTTCATCATCACCTTGAAACGGTAGCCGTAGTACCAATAAAATGCAAGGCCTACGAAGAAGTCCTCGATGGCGGTGTGGGGCGCCACAATGCATACGGCGTTGCCCAAATCAGCTGGGGCTTCATTGACGGTTTTCCAACCGCCAATACGAAGCCCCAGCTTTCCGATTTGTTTCTTTAAACCCATGATTACCAAATGGCAACTCTCTCTTCAGGAGCGATATACATCTTGTTTTCAGGCTGGATGTCGAATGCTTCGTAGAAGTGAGGCATAGAGCCAAGGGTACGGTTCACGCGGGCTTCCGCCGGTGAGTGAACGTCTTCCTTGATGCGGCGCTCGAGGGCCTTGTCGCGGATGTTGTTACGCCAGATGGTGCCGTAGCTGATGAAGAAACGCTGGGCAGGAGTGAAGCCGTCGATGCTCTTGTTGGCCTTGGCTTCGTCAGTCATCTGGTAAGCGTCCCAAGCGATGTTGAGGCCACCGAGGTCAGCGATGTTCTCACCAAGGGTGAGTTCACCATTGATGTGGTTGCCGCGGAGTTCAAACTCGTTGAAGAGTTTCACGAGTTGTTGTGTGCGCTCTTTGAATAGGGCAGCGTCTTCTTCGGTCCACCAGTTGTTGAGGTTGCCTTTTTCGTCGTATTTGCAGCCCTGGTCGTCGAATCCGTGGGTCATTTCGTGACCGATCACCACGCCGATACCACCATAGTTGACGGCATCGTCAGCGTTTTGGTTGAAGAACGGAGGTTGAAGGATGCCAGCAGGGAACACGATTTCGTTCATCTCTGGGCTATAGTAAGCGTTTACAGTCTGAGGTGTCATGAACCATTCCTCTTTGTCAACAGGTTTGCCGAGCTTGGCCATTTCGATTTCGTTCTCGAATCGGATGGCGCTGTGGATGTTTTGGAAATAGGATTCAGGAGTAACGATGTATTTTGAGTAATCCTTCCATTTGTTGGGATAACCCACTTTCACGTTGATGCAACTAAGCTTGTTCAGGGCCTTGTCCTTGGTCTCGTCGCTCATCCAATCGAGGGCCTTGATGCGTTCGCCAAGGGCGACTTTAAGGTTGGCAACGAGGGATTCCATACGCTCTTTGGCTGCAGCAGGGAAGTGCTTTTCAACGTAGATCTGTCCGATGGCTTCGCCCAGGCATCCGTCAGTGGCGTTGAGCACGCGGCGCCAACGAGGCTGTTGCACTTCTTGGCCATAGAGGTAGTTGCTGTAGAAGTTGAAGTTTTCGGTCACGAAATCATCGCTCAGCATGGAGGCGCTTCCAGTGATGATCTTCCAGGTCAGATAATCCTTGATGGTGCTGAGATCAGTGTTGAGGATGATGCCGTCGAGGGATGCGATGAAGTCAGGCATACCCACGTTGAGGCTCTCAAATTCAGGAGCACCGGCTTGGTTGAAATAGGTAACCCAGTTGAAATTCGGGGTGCTGTTTTGTAACTCAGCAAGAGTGCGCATGTTGTAGGTGCGATCGGGATCGCGGCGTTCCACACGGCTCAGTGAGTTCTTAGCCAGTTGAGTCTCGAGGTTGAGGATGGCTTGTGCCTTGGCAGTAGCGCTTTCGGCATCCACACCGACCAATTGGAACATCTTGGAGACGTGCTCAACGTATTTGTCGCGCATCTCTTGTGATTCCTCAGTGAGGTAATCGTCACGATCCGGCAGGCTCAGTCCACCTTGATATAGGTGCATGATGACCATGTCAGCGTTTTTCGGATCGGTGCTGGGGCCAGCGTAGAAGAAGCCGCCGAAGCCATCGCTGTGCAGCTTGCCCATCAGCTCGGCCAGTTGTGTCTTGTCATTCAGACCTTCCACCATCTCGAAATAGGGAAGGAGCTCGGTGTAACCACGCTCGTTGATGGCCACGGTGTCCATGCCGGCATTGTAGAAGTCGCGGATCTTCTGAGCCACGCTACCTTCAACGGCATTGGAATCGGCCGACACCTCTTTAATGATGTCTTGGATGAGTTGCTCGTTGTGCTGGTCGATCTCAGTGAAGGCGCCATAAGTGGTGTACTCCTCTGGTATTGGATTGTTTTTCAACCAGTTGTTGTTGCAATAACGGAAAAAGTCATCAGCGGGGTTGATGCTTAAATCCATGTTTTTCAAGTCGATGGCTGGAGTGCCTTTCTCTTCTTTCGGAGAGCAACCCCCAGCAATCATTGTTCCTGCTACCATCATAGCGATAAATGCTTTTTTCATTTGTATAAGTAAATTTTATAGGTCTCCTTCTAATTTAAGTTCAATCTGTAACTTCCTGAGTTCGGGATGGGCTTCGGCCAGCTTCTCGAATTTTTCCTTGTCGGTATAGGCTTCGATGGCCGCGGGTTTATCCATCACCTCAGGAATTAGGTCGTATTGGTTGTTGTGTAATGTGTTTTTCAGGTGGCTGCGCAGTGCGGTCATGCCCTCGGCGTCACTCTCGAATAGCTTATTGTCGACATGGAAATGGATTTCCTTTTCGCCTTTCAGCTCGGGCTTGTATTTGCCTAAACCTGCAGCAAAGTTCGGGGAGATCTTCTTGTATTTGCTGACGAATTCATTCCATGAGGCTTCGAGTTGCTCTTGCGTGAAAGGGGTGTCCCATTTGGGTTCTTCCTGCTCATCTTGCTTGTTGGCTTGTTCCAGACTGTTGGTGATGGAGATGGTGCTGCCACCGCCACGTTGACGCTGACGAGGCTCGCTGACCGAATGGGAGTTAACGACGGGAGCCGGTTCCGTAGCTGGAACAGGCTTGGATTGTGGTTGTGGTTGTGGCTGAGGTTGCGCTTGCGCTTGTGGTTGTGGCTGTGGCTGTGGGTTTGGCTTAGGAGTGGGAGCGCTGACAGTGGCTTGGGGCGGATTAACTCCGCCCAGCGTAGGGTTTGGCGCTGCAGGTGTTTGTGCAAATGCGCACATTTTCATCAAGTTGACCTCCAAGTGAAGCCTCTTGTTGCCGGCATTTCGGTAGTCGATGTCGCATTGATTGTTGATATCCAACGCCTTGACCAGCTGAGGCAGGGGATAACGGGCCGATTGCTCAATGTAGCGTTGCCTTAGCTGCTCACTGACCTCGAGCAATTGCGTGGTGGCGGCGTCCTTGCTCACCAGCAGGCTCCTCAGGTGGTTGCCCATGCCGGTGATGAAGTGCTGCGGCTCGAAACCTTTATTAATGATGTCATTGACAACCAGCAGGATGTCGCTGGTGTTGCCTTGCAGCACATCGTCCACAATGCGGAAGTAATAGTCGTAATCGAGCACGTTGAGATTGTCGATGACGGCTTTATAGGTGATGTTCTTTCCGGAGAAACTCACCATCTGGTCGAAGATCGAAAGTGCGTCACGCAAGGCTCCATCAGCCTTTTGGGCAATGATGTTTAGGGCCTCAGGCTCGGCATTGATGCCTTCCATCTGGGCTACATGGGCCAGATGCTTCTCAATATCTTCGATAGTAATACGCTTAAAATCAAAGATTTGGCATCTTGAAAGGATGGTGGGGATGATCTTGTGCTTCTCGGTAGTGGCGAGGATGAACTTGGCATACGCCGGCGGCTCTTCCAAGGTCTTCAGAAAGGCGTTGAAAGCCGCTGTACTGAGCATGTGGACCTCATCGATGATATACACCTTGTACTGTCCGATTTGCGGGGGGATGCGCACCTGTTCCACCAAGTTACGGATGTCCTCAACGGAGTTGTTGGAGGCGGCATCGAGTTCATAGATGTTGAACGATGCATTGTTGTTGAAGGCACGGCACGACTCACATTCGTTGCAGGCCTCCATGTTTTCGGTAGGATGGAGGCAGTTGATGGTCTTGGCCATGATACGCGCACAGGTGGTCTTGCCCACACCACGTGGACCGCAGAAAAGGAAAGCTTGAGCTAAGGTGTTGTTGCGAATGGCGTTCTTCAATGTGGTGGTGATGGACTGCTGCCCGACCACCGTGTCGAAGGTTGAAGGCCTGTATTTTCTCGCTGATACGATGAAGTTTTCCATAGTTGTCTCAGAGTGTTTCAAACCACAAAAATACACTTTTTTTCGGCATCCTTGACTTTGTCCGCTTTTTTTCCGTAAGTTTGCTCAAAATTCAAGTGTTATGCTGATCCTAGTTCCCAAGATAACCAACAGGCTTCAATATACGCTCGACTTCGTTTTCGGCACCGTGTTAGGAGTGGATTACGAGCTGACTACCAAGAAAGAGGCATTTCGCGACTTTGAGGGCTTGAAGATGAGCTATGGCCCCAATCCTTTGTGGGATGAGCCATTCCAAAAATCGGTGAACATGCTCTTTGAGAGAGATATCTATGAACAGGATCTGAAACCATTTGATTTCTTGGATGTTAAGGGAATTTTTCCCGTTTACAACCAACGTTCCCTGATGCCTTTCGATGTGCTTGCCGCCGTGTTTTTTCTGATTACGAGATACGAGGAATACCTGCCTCAGGTGCGTGACCAATATGGGCGTTTCACTCCTCAGTCGTCGTGCCTTTATGGCATGGGTGTTTTGGCTAAGCCAGTGGTTGACATTTGGATCTATGAATTTGCGAAACGTCTTCATATTGAGGATATTATAAAGCAGAGAAGCTATTCGTTCCTGCCGACCTACGATGTGGATGCGGCATGGGCTTACCTGCATAAGGGCTTCTTTAGAACGACTGGCGCTTATGTCAGAGATGTATTAAAGGGTGATTGGGAAGAGATTAGGCATCGTAACCGAGTGATTTTCAAGCATGAACCTGATCCTTTCGATAGCTTCGAATACCAATTCCAATTGCAAGAGGAGTATCATCTGAAGCCGATCTATTTCATCCATTGCGGCGACTACGATACCAACGACAAGAGCATTTCCATCCGTCAGGACGCTTTCAGGGCGCTGATCAAGAGGATAGGGGACTATGCCGACGTGGGCATCCATCCTTCGTTCTCTTCTTACCTTGACCCTGTGCGGCTTCAAACGGAGGTGGAGCGGCTCTCGTCAGTGCTGAACCGTGAAGTGACGAAGAGTCGTCAGCATTTCCTGCGCATGACCATGCCAAGGAGCTACCAGAGGTTGATCGAACTCGACATTCACGACGATTACACCATGGGCTATGCATCGCAGGTTGGCTTCCGTGCGGGTACGGCTACCGCTTTCCATTTTTATGACCTCGAGAGCGATGTCGCCACTTCGTTGACGATACATCCTTTTGCCGTTATGGATGGAACTTTAAAGGATTACTTAAAATTAAGTAATACAGATGCTTATAATGAGATAGCTAAAGTAGTGGATGAAGTACGGAAAGTGAATGGAACCTTTATCTATTTGACGCATAACGAGACCCTCGGAGGTGAAAAACGATGGGTGGGATGGCCTGAAATGTACCGTCAAATTATAGAATGTGCCCAATGATCAATTATCTAACCAGCGAACAAATCGATAAATCCCGATGGGATGACTGCGTGGCTCATGCCGTTAATGGCAATGTCTACGCCTTCTCATGGTATCTGGATATCGTGCATCCAGGATGGGAAGCGTTGGTTGAAATGATTGATGGTAACTATGTGACTATTATGCCTGTTACGAAAAAGAAAAAATACTTGATTCACTATATTTGCCAACCTTTTTTCGTACAGCAATTGGGTGTTTTTTCAAGGCAGCCGATCACGGAAGAAACCACCGTGGCTTTTCTGAAATCCATCCCAAGGAAATACCGTCTTGTGGAGATTCGACTCAACGAAAACAACCCACTTCCCAAGGAGGCCAAAGGGGTGGAATGGCACCGCAATCATCTCCTGAATTTGAATAAGGATTACACTTTATTATCAAATGATTATCATGAAAATACAAAGCGTAATCTAAAGAAATCATTGAATTTTGGTTTGACATTGGTTTGCGACGCTGATATCCAGGAGATCATCGGCCTTTTTCGTGAAAACCGAGGCGCTTCCGTCGCACATTGGGGCGATGCTGAGTATGCCCGATTAAGCCATCTGACCGAAACAGCCCTAGTTTCTGGGAATGCCTTTGTTTATGGAGTTAAATCATTGAATAATAATGAGATAATATGCGGAGCGCTATTCATGAAAAGCCATAATCGGATTACGTTTCTCTTTTCCGGTAACAATGCATTAGGGAAAGAATCACAAGCCATGACTTTTTTGATTGACCAGGTGATTCGTGAGTATGCTGGTCAACCCTTAGTGCTTGATTTTGAGGGTTCTGACGATGAAAACCTTGCTCGTTTTTACCATGGTTTTGGCGCTGAACCCATCATGTATCCCGGCTTTACCTATCGTTGTTTTAACCCATTCCGTTAAAAAACACTGGTAATCATTTGCAAAATACAATATTTGTTGTAATTTTGTATCAAACTCTTAGCATTATGATTGAAGTAAAAAACCTTGAGAAGCTCGACAGCCTGTTCAATCCCATTATGGCTGAGATCCGAGACGCTGAAATTCAGCAGGATCGCATGCGTTTCCGCCGCAATCTGGAACGTATTGGCGAGATTATGGCCTATGAAATCAGTAAGACTATGGAATACACGACCAAGGAGGTGGTGACACCGCTCGGCGTGAAGGAAGTCAAGGTGCTGGCCGAACAGCCTGTGTTGGCTACGATTCTGCGTGCAGGTCTGCCTTTCCACAATGGCATGCTGAATATGTTTGACAAGGCTGACAACGCCTTTATCGCTGCCTATCGGAAATACGACATGAACGACGATTCTGAGATCCGAGTGGAGTACTTCTCCGCACCAGATATGGATGGCCGAGTGCTGGTGATCTGTGACCCATTGCTTGCCACGGGCGAGTCTCTGGTGAAGACCATCGAAGGATTGCTGGGGGACGAGATGCAACCAAAACATATCCATGTGGCGGTAGCCGTGTCCTCTTCTGACGGTTTGGAGCACCTGAAACTCAAGATGTCAAGGTGGCCAGTCACCATTTGGGTGGGCTCCGTTGACGACGAATTGACTGCAAGAGCATACGTGGTGCCTGGTCTCGGTGATGCCGGCGATTTGGCTTTTGGCGAAAAACATAGTTGATAACCAAAGAATTACAGTATGAAACGTGACGGATTTGGTTCAAAGCTCGGCGTGATTGCTGCAGCAGCGGGATCGGCTGTAGGCTTGGGCAATATTTATAGATTCCCCTGTGAGTTGGGAAACAATGGCGGCGGAGCGTTTCTGCTGGTTTATCTGTTGATTGTGTTGTGCTTGGGCGTCCCTGTGATGTTGAGCGAGTTGATTATCGGCCGACGGACACAGAAGAATCCCATTGGGGCGTTCAGGACGCTGAGACCCAAGTCGGCATGGCCGGCCATTGGCTATATGGGCGTATTTGGCACCTTTATCATTATGGCTTTCTATTGTACGATCGCAGGTTGGACTTTGGAGTATGTCGTCAAAGCGGTCGGCAACCAGTTCCAAGGCAAGGATTTGGCAACGATTGAAAAGGATTTCGGCGACTTCCATAATATGGGTTGGAGAAATGTCCTTTGGGAGAGCATCTTTATCTTTATCACAGCGTTTGTGGTGTTTAAGGGTGTCGCAAACGGCATTGAGAAGTATTCCAAGGTGTTGATGCCCTTGTTGCTGGTCATTCTCATTGTTTTGGGCGTCCGGTCCATGACTTTGCCTGGTGCAAAAGAAGGATTACGCTTCTTGTTCCATCCTGACTTCTCAAAGATTACGGGCTCTGTGCTCATTAGTGCTTTGGGACAGGTGTTTTTCTCACTCAGCATGGGCATGGGCGTGTTGATTACCTACGGCTCTTATATCAAAAAGGATGACAACCTCGCATCCACGGCGCTTTCAGTCACCTTGTCGGATACCTTGGTAGCCGTGCTGGCTGGTATCGTCATCTTTCCGGCCGCATTCTCTTTCGGTGTCAATCCAAAAGAGGGGATGGGGCTGGTGTTCTGTACGTTGCCGATGATTTTCAATCAGATGGCCGGAGGTTATTTCTTCTGCGTCATCTTCTTTGTGCTTCTTGCCGTGGCGGCTCTGACCTCCACGATTTCACTGCTCGAAGTCATCGTAGCCTATTTTGTTGAGGAATTGCATTTGTCTCGCCATTGGGCTACGGTCATTGCCGCTGCCGGTTGCGCGGTGTTGGGCATCTTCGCTTCCTTGAGCCTCAAGGATGGATCCAGTTTCACCATTGCCGGTATGTCGCTCTTCAATAGTCTCGACTTCCTTTCCGCCAAGATACTGCTGCCAATAGTAGCGTTCTTCATCGTGCTCTTTGTGGGCTGGATTTTGGGCAAATCGGCATTTTTCGAGGAAATCACCAATGGTGGTGGTCTCAAAATGTCAATCAAGGGGGTTATCTTTTTCATTATCAAATACCTGGCTCCATTGGCCATTGCCGTTATCTTTATCACAGGATTCCTTTAATAGCTAATGTATTCTTTTAGACGGGGGTTGACATCGCCAACGATTCCTTTGAGTTGTGTCCAATCCTTGATGAGACCTTTGCGTTCGCGATGATTCACAATGGCTTTCACCTGCTCGTATTCAAGGTAGGGATGGCGTAATAAGGCCTTGAACTCGTCTTGGTTGACGTTGATTTTAGTGATCTCGTTGGCTTCCAGTATGATATATGGTTTAATCGCTTCAAACCTTGCGGTGTCCATGCCTCTGATTTCGTAAAGCTGTTCTATGCTGACAAAACCACCGAGTCGGCTCCTGTAGCGGTGAATGCGACTGGCCATGACTTCGCCAATCTGTGGCAAGGCTACCAATGCCGTTGAATCGGCTTGGTTAAGGTCTAAAACCGGGATATTTTTCGTCTCTTTTGGATAGCTTTTACTTTCATTTCCAGCATATTGTGAGGCTTGTTTAGGTTTGCTTTCGTGATAGTTCGATTTGGGTTTATGGCTTTCAGGTTTTTGCTTTGTCATGGCAATGGGGGTGGTCTTTTTTTCAGCTTCATAACGTTCTTTGCGGAGCGCTTCTTCTTGGACGGCAATCAGTGAATCCAGGTTGTGGAAGGCCATTCTCTCTTTTTTGGTAAGCTTTATGACGGGTCTGAAAACGCTGAAAGCCAATAGGATGGCAATGAGAGTTAGCAAGCTGATGACGGCGATGCGCTCTCCTTTGTTGAGAACAATAAGGCCTTTGTTGATACGCTTTTTTGAGGGTTTCATCTTAATGATTTTAGTGGTCCAAAAATATCCGTTAATCCGCTCAAAAAAGTACTTATTCGATGATTATTCAATGAATAATATTCGACAATGGACAATTGAAAAATTGTGTATCTTTGCAAGTTTTATCGTTTGATGCCATGAAAAAGCACCTCCTGTTGATCGTCTGCTTGTTGTTCTTTGCCTTTTCGGCGAAGGCCGCCTACTTGTTTATTCCCATGGATAACACCCAGACCAACCATCTGAAAGCATACGGCGTGGCCTTTTTCGTGCTGCAACGCGAGGTGGAGATCAGTTGGCTGCTGAACTACAAAGGGGGGAGTTACCTGATTCCATATCACGAGATGTTTGAAAGGGAATGCAAGATGCGCAACGTGTCGTATCAAGTCATTGCCGATGCGCAAGCTAACGCCATTTTGGCTCAGATAGCCGATCCTGGTGTCAATATGGATGAGATGAAGCTGCAGAAGGCGCCCAAGGTGGCCGTGTATGCCCCCAAGAATTCACTTCCTTGGGATGATGCCGTGACCCTTGTGCTGACATACGCTGAAATACCTTACGACATAGTGTATGACGACGAAGTGCTGCAAGGCTTGTTGCCTTCGTATGACTGGTTGCACCTTCATCATGAGGATTTTACGGGGCAATTTGGCAAGTTCTGGGCCAGGTATCACAACTATCCTTGGTATCAGGAGGATGTCAAGTTGCAAGAGGCTACCGCGACACGTTGGGGATTCAAGAAAGTGTCGCAACTGAAGCTGGCCGTAGCCAAGAAAATCAGGGAGTTTGTGGCCGGTGGCGGCTATATGTTCGCCATGTGCTCCGCGCCTGACAGTTTCGACATTGCTTTGGCTGCCGAGGGACTGGACATATGCGATTACATGTTCGACGGCGACCCCATCCGTCCCGGTGACCCGCAACGGCTCAACTATGACAACTGCTTCGCTTTCACTGACTTCAGCGTGTCCACCAACCCTCAGGAATATGAGGTCTCCAATATCGATATCCCACAAACTCGCATTAGGAGCGTCAAGGAAAGCAACGACTTTTTCCTGCTATTTGACTTCTCGGCCAAATGGGATCCGGTGCCTACCATGCTGACCCAATGCCACGAGAGGCTGATCAAAGGATTTATGGGGCAGACTACCGCATTCAGGAAGGCTTTTGTCAAACCAAGTGTCGTCGTGCTGGGCGACAATGCGGCTTTTGAAGAAGATAGGTATATCCACGGCAACTTTGGCAATGGTTTTTGGACCTTCCTTGGGGGCCACGATCCGGAGGATTACCGGCATCTGGTGGGCGACCCGCCGACGGAACTCGACATGTATCCTAATTCTCCCGGTTATCGACTCATTCTCAATAATATACTGTTTCCTGCAGCAAAGAAAAAGGAACAAAAAACCTAAAAAGGCATTGTTTTTGTAAAAAAAATCCGTATTTTTGTCACCTTGTAAATTTAAATAACGCCAAAAGAAAATTACAAATAACAATAACAATGAAAAAACTGTCTTTACTTTGGCTCACATTGGCACTCTTTACGAGTTTTGCCTATGCTGCTCCCATTGATGTGAACATGGCTAAAAGCTATGGCCAGAACTATGTTTGGCACACTCTGGGACAGAAGTCTGCTGATCTCTCGTTGGCTTACACTCAAGCCACAGAGGCTGGCGTTGACGCGCTTTACATCTTCAATCACGAACACGGTTATGTTGTGGTCGCTGCCGACGACCGTGCACATCCCATTCTTGGCTATTCCGAGGACCAAGCTTTTGATCCGAACAATATCCCTGAGGGATTGCGTTACTATCTTGGCTTTTATGCTCGTCAGATCCAGTATGCCATCGACAACAATCTGCCCATGGACGCTGAGATTGCCGAAGAATGGTATCTGGTGGGGAAGGAGGGTGTTACTTCCAGAACCCGAATGGAAAAGGCTGTGAATCCTCTGTTGACAACCACTTGGGATCAGGGTTGGCCTTACAACTACTACGCTCCGGCATGCAGCAGCTATTGGACCAACAATCACTGCTATGCAGGCTGCGTGGCTTGCTCGATGAGCCAAGTGATGAAGTTCTGGAATTGGCCTGAGACCGGCGTGGGTGAACATTCCTACAATACCAGTTCCTATCCTGGCAATGGCGCCACCTTGTCGGCCAATTTCGGGGAGGCGACTTATAACTGGGCAATTATGCCTAACCAGCTTGGTTCACAAGCCAATGATGCCGCTTTGGCTGTGGCTCTGTTGATGTATCACTGTGGTATCGCCGTGGATATGGATTTTGCACCCGGTGGCAGTGGCGCTCATACGGAAGATGTCGGTCCAGCACTGATCGAGCATTTCAAATATGGCGCCTGTGCCGAAATAAAGTCACGTGATTCCTATACGAGAACTCAGTGGGAAGATATGCTGATCGCACAGTTGGACCGTGGCATTCCTTTTGTTTATGCCGGTTCTGACACCGATGGCGGCCATGCTTTCAATCTTGATGGCTACAACAACAACCGCATGTTCCATTTCAACTGGGGATGGAGCGGTTCCTACCAAAATACCTATTACCAGATTGATGCCTTGAATACCGGTAATGGCAACTTCAATATGTATCAAAGGGCTGTGTTTAACATTCTGCCTGACTACATCTACGATGCTATGGTCCCTGCCATCGAATCGCTGAGCGTTAGTGTCGACGATGCTATTACCAAGACGGTGAATGTGTCGTTCACAGTGCCGTCGGTCTCCATGTCTGGTGCCGATCTGGAATCCATTGCAAAAATCGAACTGAAACGTAACGGTACAGTTATTCAAACCTACACCAACCCAACACCAGGTGAGCAACTTGTTTACCAAGATGAGCTTTCTGAATATGGTAGCTACGAATACTCAATCGTCGGTGAGAACAACGGATTCGACGGTGAGGCTTTCTCACAAGTGGTGATTGTTGGCCCAAGCTGCACATGGAAGTTCGTCTGCCAAACCACCAACTTCCAAGGTTGGAACGATGGTAAGCTGCAGGTTGTGGATGCCAACGGTATTGTTTTCAAAGAGATCACAATGACTTCCTCATCTCCATTGAGTGAAAAGGTCCAGTTCCCAGAAGGCAACTTCTCTCTCGTGTGGAGGGCTCCTGTAACTGAGGTTTCCTCAATTACCATCACTCTGAAGAACTCAGCCAATCAGCAGGTATATACCTTTACCGGTTCATCAACACAGCTGAATGGTACGATCTACACTGACACCAATGACTGCCCGAACTGCACTGCTCCCACCGAATTCACGGGAACCGTTGCAGCCAATGGAGCTCTGCTGACATGGCAATGCGACTACACACCGTCAAAGTTCAAGATCTACAGAAGCAATGATGGTGAGGATTATGCTGAAATAGCTACTGTTGAAGGCAGTGTTCACGAATATCTTGACGAAGTTAAGGGCGTAGCTCAATACTATAAGGTTACGGCTTACAGCTCAGCTTGCGAATCGAATCCCGCCATTACTCCTGACAACCTCGATTATGTGGTGGTGATGGTTCCGTTGACTGTCGGTGATAGTCAAATGGCAACTCGCATCTATCCTAATCCTACCTTTGGCAATATGACCATCGAAGCTGGCGCATTGACCTCGGTGACCGTTTATAACCTTGTCGGACAGATTGTTTATGAAGAAGCTACTCAGAGCGACAAGAGCGTGATCAACATGAAGGCTCTCGGTTCTGGCATGTATCTTGTGAAAATCGTCTGTGCCGAAGGAACCATCACTCAAAAAGTGACTGTTTATTGATCAATAGGTTTAATTATTAACTAATACAAACGAAAATGAAAAAGTTATTTATTTTAGCCGTTGCCGCTATGATCGGTATGGGCACCGCTTTTGCGGGACCAGTCGATGTTAACACGGCTAAGGCGCTCGGACAAAAGTATTTCCAAGCGAAATTTGAACTGACAAGAAGCGTTGACCTGCAACTGTATTACACAGTGACCTCTGACAACGGTGTTCCATGTGCCTACGTCTTCAACAAAGGAAACGAAGGCTTCGTGATCGTTGCTGCATCTGACAATGTGCGTCCTATCCTTGGTTATTCGAACCATGGCGCTTTCGATGCCACCAACCCTTACAATGGTGCCATGTATATGCTTGAGACTTACAAAAACAGTATCAGCTATGCTATTGAGAAAGAACTCAAACCTACTCCTGAAATTGCTTCTCAGTGGCAGTCATTGCAGAACTGCGGTAAGCTGAACAATAAGAGAGCTGCCGTGGTTGGACCACTCGTTCAGACCAAATGGAATCAGAACAGCCCTTACAACCTTTATGCACCACCAACTCAGGGTGGACATCAGGGTGCTGGTGGACGCTGCTATGCAGGTTGCGTTGCCACAGCAATGAGCCAGGTGATGAAATACTGGGATTGGCCAACTCAAGGTGAAGGCAGCCATGGATACAATTGCGTCGGTTATGGCCCTACCTATTATCAATATGGTTATCAATTTGCCAATTTCGGTGAAACCACCTATCATTGGGATCTTATGCCAAATACTTTAAGCAATGCATCTGATGAACAGATTGATGCTGTTGCTACATTGATGTATCACTGCGGTGTGTCAGTGGATATGACCTTTGACTGGGACGGTAGCGGTTCCTATTCAGACCTCGTTCCTGGCGCTATGGCTTCCTATTTCGATTATGACTACTGCCAGAAGAAGAGCAGAAACTCCTATTCTTTGACCAACTGGGTTGCTATGCTGAAAGCTGAATTCGACCTCGGTCGTCCTGTGTATTATTCAGGTCAATCCTCTGAGGGCGGTCACGCTTTCGTTGCCGATGGTTATGACGAGGAAGACTTTATCAGCTTCAACTTCGGATGGAGCGGTTCTGACGATGACTTCTATGCCGTTGACGCTATTGACTATGCATCACAGGCTGCAGCTATCTTCAACTATGTTCCTAGCCATGTTTACAACAACACGGTTCAGGCTCCTACCAATGTCACTGCAGTTAAGACAAGTGATGTTGCTCAAGAGGCTACCATCACCTGGACTAACCCAACCAAGACCATCAACAACCAGACTATTTCATCAATCGACCAGATGGTGGTGACCAGAGATGGTAAAGTGATTTATACGGTTGACAACCCAACTCCTGGCGCAAGCATGAGCTTTGTGGATGATAACGTTCCTTGCTACAGCACTTTCGTTTACAGAGTGTATGCTGTTTTGAATGGCGTCAATGGCGCTTATGGTTCAGCTTCTGAGTCATTTGGCCCGACCTGCGATTGGAAAGTCATCGCTACCACAACTAACATGTCTGGATGGAAGAGTGCTTACCTCATTTCTTACGATGGCGCTGGCCGTGAAATCGACAGATTCACCATGACAAGCAGCAATCCTGCCTCCTATAACATGCCGATGACCCTTGGTAAGGTGTTCTTCGCATGGAAAGCTGGTTCAGAAAGTGTGTCAATCACCTTCAAGATTAAGGATGCCAGTGGAGCAGTCGTTTATGAATATGAAGGTATGTCCGGCGATGTTCCGGAAGGCGTGCTGTATGAAGGCAACAATGGTTGCGGCAATGCAGCTCCTACCCAAGTTCCTGGTGAGGTGACTATTGCCAATGTCGGTGAAGATATCGTTCTTTCTTGGGAAAATAAAACCGACTACGGTATGAATGTGTATCGCGACGGATTGCTTTGCGCATTGGTCCATGGAAATGAATACGTGGATGAGTCTCCTGTAGTTGGCGGTCACTGCTACCGGATTTGCTATCTTACCGACGGCGGTGAATCACCATTGTCAAATGAAGTGTGCGCTACTGCCGGTGAAGGATGTGATGCTGCACGTAATGCGTGGTTCTATCGCCAAGACAATGGCAAACCTGTTGTTACTTGGGAAGCTCCTGAAGTCTCCGATGGTCTTAGCGGATATTGGATTTACAGAAAAGACGGTGAAGATGGTGTGTACAACCAGATCAAGATCTTGGGTGCCAACAAGGTGGAATATAAGGAAACCAAGAGTCTCACCCCGGGTACATGGTATTACTACAGAGTGGTAGCCTACTATAGAGACATTGAGTGCTATTCAGCTCCTGCCAAATCAATGTATACCAATGAGTATTATGTGGCTGTGTATTATGATGGAACAGTGGGTGTCAATGAAAACACCACCAACAACGTCAACCTCTATCCTAATCCTGCCAACGACAGCTTTACCATTGAGGCTGAAAGCATCCAACACGTGATGGTTTACAACACCATTGGTCAGTTGGTCCACAGCCAGGATTGCGAAGGCAACAGCGCCGTAGTTAACCTGAGCGGTGTTGACACTGGCATCTACATGGTGAAGGTGGTTACCGCCAATGGCGAGTCTGTCCAGAAGGTTTCTGTGATCAGATAAGCCGAACGGCTTTCAATAAAAAAAGCGCCTCAATCGAGGCGCTTTTTTTTATTTCCGTTCCCAAACTTCAAAACGGTAGGAGTAATCTACCTGCGGGTCATCGTCGA
>JAEEGH010007287.1_pt1 | contig 26674 bp, 21 predicted proteins | sample 9134181 | NCBI WGS metagenome assembly JAEEGH01 (sample SAMN16246544, study PRJNA631951) | gut metagenome | biome: gut microbiome; feature: rumen; material: DP-attached | host: Bos | place: Iran: Karaj | collected 2018-10 | reverse complement strand
ATCCCTGATGAGGAGTACGCCCACTGCATGGAGCTGCTGGAGGCGCTGGAGATCGGCAGCGTGTCCGGCCATGACTGCTATGTGGATCAGATCACGGACGCCCCACCCTCCCTGGATATGCTGGAGGGCACCATGATCAATGTGGACGAGCTGGATTTCCTTGCCAGAAGCCTGGATCGCTATACCGCCGAGGAACTGGCGAAGTTCCAGTGCATGACTGCCACCAGGGAGCATTGGGATATGAGTACCCTCATCAACCTCTCCTTCTCTTGCGAGCAGGCTTCGGTCATCACAGACTTCTCCAAGCTGGAGGAGGCGGGCAGAAGTCATTACCTGACCATGCACGGCGGCGGCGTACCCGTGGAGGAATACAATCAGCTCAACGGCGTCGGTATCGCCCGAAGCCTCATTGCGGACGGCGGCGGCAGGATCACGCCCTACGGCGTCGTGTTCGAGAACGCCATGCGCATCGAGCCGCTGTACGAAGGGCACAGCTTCCCGCCGTATGCGGACAAGCCGTATCTCATGGATTTTACCATCGAAACGGATCGGGAGGGGGAACTTACCTTTTTCCTTCCGCAGCCTGAGAAACGGCTGGAACGCCTGCTGGAACGGGCAGAGATTTATTCCGCAGAGCAGATGGATATCCGCACCTGGCGCATTTATCTCCCCGACGCCGTTGCAGATCGTCTGGATGTCCCCCATGAAAGCCTTTATGAGATGAACCGGCTGTGTGCCGCTGTGGGCAGGATGGATCAAAGCGAAATCCAGAAGCTGTCCGCCGTGGTCCTGTATGCCCAACCGGAGTATGCCTTCCAGATCCGCCAGTTGGCTGAGAATCTGGACCTCTTCGACTATGTAGAAGGCATCCAGACCGCTGAGGGGTATGGCCGGTATCTCATTCAGGAATCCGGACATTACGAATATGATGAGAATCTGGACGCCTACTATGACTATAACAGATGCGGTCAGGAGCAGATGGAATCCGAAAGCGGTGGCTTCAACGACCTGGGTTATGTGTCCTATAACGGAACCCTGAGCATCGACGAACTCATGATGGAAGAACCAAATAAGCCATTTCAAGAGCTGGAAATGGGGGGATTGTCTTGTTAATTCTGAATCTGTCTCGGGGAAATAATGGGTTACGAGTCCCGCTCCGACTACCTGCCACACCTGCTGACATTGGCTCCGCATATACGCACTTGACTCCTCGAATGACTCCATATGGTACTGATCGTCCGGTTTTTCACCCGCACTACCATCGCTAAAGCCAAAACCGGCAGATTCTTCTTTAGTTTCTTCGTCTTCGTCGTCATACATATCTTTATACATCGTGCGTTCGCGGGCATGGATCAGCGTGTTCGACAGTGAGCGTCCGGCCAGCAAAGAAGAGGTACTGACGCTGTCTTATGTTGGAGATTTCCCTGCTCCAGAAGACTTGTTCGCGGATCCGGATGATCGCTCCTATGGTGTCTGTACCTACTTCTATAAAGGAGATCAGGATTACGCCGAAGAAAGCATAACGGACCCTGCAAGTTGGATCAAACGCGATCTTGTTGAAATGACAATTGAAAAAGAGGGCTTTTATTGCCTTGATTCTCAAGTAGATAATCAATCTTTGAATTGGCGTTGGCTTGCAACCCTGAAGGACGGTAATAATCAAGGAATTGTTTGCTGGAAGCACTTGGACTATCCATGTCCGTAGTGTCATTCATACGGGACAGCAGCCGACGGAAGCGCAGATTCGTGAGATCGAAATTGCCGCTTCCATGCCCGTCGTACCTGATGAGGACGCGCCGGAGCTGACGCTGGAACAGTATGTGGGAATGGCTGCCATCGCACGAAACCGTCGTTTCCAGCGCGAATAGCCGGTGTTCGCGCTGCGCATTGCACCGGAGACGTTGGAAAAAGCAAAAGCAACCAGCAAAAGATGTGTTACAGTTATATTTGAAGTGAAAGAGGGTGTCTGAACAATGGCTAACAAAGCATTTCATGAAGCAACGAATAATGAAAACTACGATACCGATCGGGAGCTGATCTTTGGCTATGGATTGAAAGCATAGGCCACTGGAAAGCTGATCCATCCCGTTGTTTTCAATATAGGTGTTCGTGATATGTTTCGATATTGCAATTGGCGAATACCGAGCGGTTTCCCAGAATAGCGATTTTGGGCGATTGCTCCACACCAATCGCCCAAAATCGCTATTTACCCCGTAGAGCGAGGAAATACGGGCGTCTAGGGCCATCGCATTTTTGCAATGCGGTGGCTCTAGTTTTTCGCTATTTTTCTCGGAAAAATCCAAACTGGAGGGATTCGAACTCTCGAAGCCCCAGTTTTAAGGAAATTTGATCAGCCGGATTAGTCATCCCGGCTCATGTTTTTCGACATGCAAAAAGCACTTTACTCCACTAAAGTGGACACGTTTATGATTTGGTACGAGTCCACTTCAGCGATTTGAAGTATCTTGATTACAAACCACATTTCTGATGAGCATACGAGGCCGGAGTTTTCAGCAATGAAGACTCCGGCTTTTTTCGTTTTCAGCAGAAAAAAGAAAAAGGAGGTATCGGAATCTTGAACGCAACCCTTTGCAATCGTGACCATCCGGAATACGGCGCGGCGACCATCCCGCTGCCAATCCCTGATGAGGAGTACGCCCACTGCATGGAGCTGCTGGAGGCGCTGGAGATCGGCAGCGTGTCCGGCCATGACTGCTATGTGGATCAGATCACGGACGCCCCACCCTCCCTGGATATGCTGGAGGATACCATGATCAATGTGGATGAGCTGGACTTCCTCGCAAGAAGCCTGGACCGTTATACCGACGAGGAGCTATTTATTCAGTATCGTCCCGGCGATGGATACCGGCCCGGCGGCGGCAGGCCCTGGCGCCTGGCCGGCAAAGGACGGTAATACCATCGGGGTTATGAACAAATTGGTCCTTGCATTTCGGTCGAATATTCTTTAAACTATTGGCACAAATTGGTTTTGCCCGGTCCGCATGAGAACGGGCGAACAAGCAGTAATGGACAGTTGTATATGAGTATGGATCTTTCGTTTTCGTTTTTTTGGAATCAGGTCATATCGAATCCCCTCCTGATGCTCTCGGTGGGTCTGACCCTCGGGGTCATTTTCGTCAACGGCTGGACCGATTGTCCCAATGCGATCGCGACCTGCGTCACCACAAGATGCATGGAAGCAAGGCCTGCTATACTTATTTCCGCGGTTTTCAATTTTCTTGGCGTTTTCATTATGAGCTCGATCAATGCGACGGTGGCGCAAACGATTGCCAATATGGTCGATTTCGGTGCAAACTCCCACGACGCCATCGTTGCCCTGTCCGCGGCTCTGCTGGCGATCGTGATCTGGGCCGTACTTGCCTGGTATTTCGGCATCCCCACCAGCGAAAGCCACGCCCTCATCGCCGGTCTGACCGGAAGCGCGATCGCGCTGCACGGCGGTCTTGGCGGCGTCAACGGCCAGGCGTGGCTCAAGGTCATTTACGGCCTGGTGATTTCGGTCGTTCTCGGTTTTGTCCTGGGCTATGCGATCTGCAAGCTGGTGACCGTGATTTTCTTCCGTGTGGACAGACGAAAGACAGAGGGGATCTTTCGCTATGGCCAGATCGGAGCCGCCTGTGCCATGAGCTTTATGCACGGAGCCCAGGATGGGCAGAAATTCATGGGCGTTATCCTGATGTGCCTCCTGATGTCTAACGGGGGAAGCGAAAGCAATGCGGTCCAGATGCCGGTGTGGATCATGCTCCTATGCTCCGTCATCATGTCCGTGGGCACGTCCATCGGCGGCAAGAAGATCATAAAGTCGATCGGGATGGATATGGTAAAGCTGGAGAAATACCAGGGCTTTTCTGCGGATCTGGCCGCCTCGGCCTCCCTGCTGATCAGCTCTCTCTTCGGGATCCCCGTCTCGACCACACACGCAAAGACGACGGCGATCATGGGCGTCGGAGCAGTCAAACGGCCTTCTGCGGTCAATCTTGGGGTCGTGAAAAACCTGGTGATGACCTGGGTGCTGACGTTTCCGGGCTGCGGCGTGATCGGCTTCATCACTACGAAGATATTTATGGCGATCTTCTGATTTGGAGGAAAACATGGCAAACAAAAAGAATGAGTTTTACTGGAATAACTATATCGCCGCAGCAGACGTGGCATGCCGGGCCGCCGGGTATCTGCTGGAATGTATGAAGAAATTCGACATCGAGAAAATCGGAACCATGCTGACCGCGATGCACGAATTTGAGCATGAAGGCGATTCCCTGCGGCATGAAATGACGGAGGCGCTGGCCAAGTCCTTTGTGACCCCCATCGAGCGCGAAGACATGCAGGAATTATGTCAGAAGCTGGACAGCGTCACCGACCAGGTCGAGGAAGTTCTGCAGGCCATCTACTTCAACTGCATCGGCAGGATCTCAGCAGAATCCATCCTTTTCGCGGAGAAAATCTGCACCTGCACCGCCAAGATGAAGGAAATGCTTGTGGAGCTCCCCAATTTCAAGAAGTACGATAAGCTGCGCTCGCTCATCATCGAAGTCAACGCCGCAGAGGAAGAATGTGACGCTCTCTACCTCCGGGCAAACTATGACTGCCGCAAAAACTGGAACGGAAAAGACCCCCTCGAGGTCATCGCTTGGCGGGATATCTATTCAAAGCTCGAGGATTGCGCAGATGCGTGCGAGCATGTTGCCGACACGGTGGAAGCCATCGTAATGAAGAACTCCTGATCAGCGACGGCTCCCCTTCTCGCAGTGAACTGAACAGGAACGGGATGGAGGCACGGCCTGGGCCGTGCCTCCATCCCGTATCTCATACGAATACTCAATCAAAATCCGGGATCGGGCTGCGAGCAGAAATCCTGTCAGACGAGGTTTCCGGGCGGTACGTTTCCGCTCGCCCGGAAACCCTTGAAGGACGATCCCTGCAGGCTTTTCCTTATTGTCTGATCTGAAAGCTTCCGTCGGGCTCAAAGGCCTCGGCGGCGAAGCAGGCGAAGGCCCGGTCGGTTTCCGAATAGAAGGCGACGTAATACGGATCGCCCGGCTGTGCCGCCTCAAAGGCGTCCCGGCGCGGGGTCTCCACCTCCCCGTACTCCCCGAATTGCAGGCAGAGGGTGACGGAGTTCACATTCCCGTTATCGTCATGGTCCTCATATTCCTTCTTGCAGCTCAGAGGCAGCAGGCGGAAATACGCTTTGGCGATATCCCCCCGGCCCTCCTGCTTCCGCACCTTGGTCCAGATCCCCAGGGCGATGGCGGCGACCACCACCGCGACCCCGATGCCAAGGAGACGCACCGGGATCAGCAGGATGCACGCCAGGCAAAAGACAGCCGCAAGGAGCAGCAGCCCGAGACCGCTTCTCTTTGCCCCCCGTTCCTTCTTCAAGAGCTCCTGCGTTATGACCGTTTTCATTCCTGGTTCCTCCAATTTGCAAGTATCATAGGTCCGGCTTTAGTCGGACCACAGTTCTTCCTCTGTCCACAGGTGTTCGATCCCGCCGTATTTGCTGGTGACGAGGTAACCCGTATCAAATGCCCAGACGGTCATGAATTCCCCGTCCGCAGTCACCGTGTACCACATGTCGTGATATTCGTTGATTGCCCGTATAAGGATGCCATAGTCCAGGATGCTCCCGCTGGCCGGGTCGCACACCGCCCAGACGCCGCGCTCGGAAATGATCACACGATACTCGCCATAATCCTCCGGATGGGCGATTTCATACTCGCCGTCGATATAGCCGATATCCTGCCCCAGGGAAGAAAAATCCGGTCCCTCACGCAGAAGCATTGCTCCAAATTGATGTAAGCCGGGTTCCTCCCACTCCTCCGGGTTCGCCTCCCGCGCGAGATCCGCATAATATCGGTAATCCCGGTCCACCTGCTCCTCTGCCGCCAGCACGGCTTCCTCGTCGAAATAAAGGCCGTACTCCGGCCAGTCGATGGACGTCGAGACATAAGCGCCGGGGCCCTCCGGCTCCGCCGACCAGGCACCCTCCACACGGTTGAGTCCCCCGTATCTGCCGGTGATGAGGTAACTGGAATCAAATTGCCAGACGGTCATAAATTCCCCGTCCGCAGTCACCGTATACCACACGGCTCCTTCCGTATCCGGGAACAGGATCCCGTAATCCAGGATGCTCCCGCTGTCCGGGTCGCAGGCCGCCCAGACGCCGTTCGCGGCGATCAGGATATGATACTCGACCTCATGATCCTCCGGTTCGGAGACGACATACTCTCCGGCAAGATTACCGACGTCCTGTCCCAGGGCGCTGAAATCCGGTTCCTTACACAGAAGCATGTCTTCATATTGAACCAAGCCGGGTCCTCCCCAACTCTCCGGATACGCCTCCCGCGCCAGCTCCGCATAATGCCGGTAGCCCTGGTCCAACTGCTCCTGCGCCGCCAGCACGTCTCCCTCGTCGAAATAAAGGCCGTATTCGGGCCAGGCGATGGGGTTTGCGAAATACGGTCCGGGCGTCCATTCGCCAGGGTCCTCCGGGTTCTCCGGCTCCTCCGGGTCCTCCGGGTATTCCGGCCCGTCGGGGTATTCCGGCTCCTTCGGATAATTCGGGAATCCCGTGAAGCTGGGGAAATAGGGTTCCTCCGCCCAGGGATCATAGGGGGTGTAAAACTCCGGCCAGTCCTCCCCATAGATGGCGTCCCAGGGATCCGGCATGGGCTCGCCCTGATCCAGATACTGCCGGACCGCCTCCCAATTCAGGCCCTCCTCCCGGAAATCCTCATATTCCCGCCATTCCTCCAGCCAATCCGGCGCGGGCGGCGCGGACTGGGGCCGGTTCCGGTATTCCGGAACACGGTCCAACTCCAGGAGCTCGCAGACATATGGGAACAGATCCGCAGGCAGGAAGAAATCGGTGCCGAACAGGTCCAGCTCAAACAGCCGGTCGTCGATGTCCAGCAGAAGGTCTGCCAGCTCGAACATCAGGTCGTCCCCGTTTTTGTTCTCTGCCTCGGCATAGCCGTTATAGGCCAGCACCTTCAGGATGGTGTCCAGGATCATCTCCTGCTCCGAAGGATAGGCGTCCACAAAATCCTCCAGCGAGGCGTTCACGGCGCGGAAATCCGCATCGGTGTAATATTCCAGGGGGTCCGCGCCGGCGGCGGGGGCGGCGGGATAATCCGCCTTTGCTTTCTCCGCGACCTTCTGCTCCACGGCCCGGACGATCTTTTCGGTCTCCGCCTTGGCTGGCGTTCTCTTCGGCTCCGGCTGCGGATAGCCGGGGGCGGGCGTGGGCACAGGCGTGGGAGCAGGGGACGCCGTCGGCTGATGCTCCGGGTCTTCCTCCGGGAGCTCGGTCATCTGATGCTCCAGAAATTCATCCGGGTAGTCGTTGCCCTGGGGCTCATAATACTGCTCCACCAGCTCGCACATGAGTTCAGAGTAGACCGCTTCATAGCAGAGGTAAGCGTCCTCCCCGTCGAAGCGCAGCAGGGCGGCGGTGGGACCCGCCATCGCACCCACGTACAGGCCGGAGGAATTGTGCCAGCGCACAAAGTCCTCCCCCAGGGTCAGGTCCCCGTCCTCCGCGATGACGGGGAAGACGGCGAAAATATCGTCTCTGTCCTTTTCCGGGACCGTGATCAGCTCCACCCGGACGCCGGTATTCCGCAGGTTATCGTAGAAATAGATGCAGTTTCCATCCACCGCCTGCTCGTCCAGCGTGTCCGGGATCACCAGGAACAGGTCGAACTCCGAATAGAAGCACTCCTGCAGGCCGTAGCTGGGCGCGCCATGCTCCACCGGGTCCTCCTTGGGCTTCCGGTTGCCGTTGACCCACTTCCCGTCCTCCAGGAAGCGGATGTTCATCAGCTCCCGCAGCTCTTCAAAGACGAAGCTGTATTTGCTGGGGTAGCAAAGCTCCTCCGTGATCATGTATTCCTTGCCCAGGCCCACATAGGAATAGGTCACGATGCCGTCCTTGACGTATTCCGAGGTCAGCCAGTCGTCCCCCCAGGCCAGGACGGTGTTGTTGGGCGAGTTCCGGATCAGGGAGCCCAGCTCGTCGATATCCACATAGGGGTTGTGCTCCAGGCGGACGGAGCAGGAAGCGCTGCTGCGCGCATCGCCGAAGATGACGCTCTGATCCTCGAAGGCCGTCCGCTTCGTGAGCTGGGCGGGATAGAAGACGAGGCAGTCCGCCTGGGAGAGATAATAGACGGCCTGATTATGGTCATAGTCGTCCCGTCCCCGGGCATAGGCTTCCTTCACCTTCGAAGCCGTCACCACGCTGGAAGACGCCGAGGCGGCGAATTTCGCTGCGTTGGCGTCCGTCCCCGTTTTTTTGCCGTCCGTGCGGTCGGTCTCCGCCTTGAGGGTCTGATCCCCCGCAGTGATATAGACCGTGACCTTGTCCGCGTCGCTGACGGCGATATATCCGACTCCGTCCACCACGCCGGTGACGACGGAAGGGGCCCCCGCCGCTCCGCCGCCGGACCGGGCCGCCAGCACGTCCCGCACCTCCGTCGGGTCTGTGGCGCTGAACGCCACATTCCGGCCGCTGAAATAAACGTAATCGTCGTCTGTGTCCAGAAGGAGGTTATCCTCGTCGCTCAACTCCCGAAGGATCTTCTCGAGGTCCTCCGTCGTTTCCCCGTTGGCCGCTTTCGTCACGATGTCGGGCTGCTCCCCGGGCGCGGGGGCTGCGCTGGGCTCGGGTGCTTCCGTGGGCTCCGGCGTTTCCGCAGGCTCCGGTCCCTCCGTCGGCGCGGGGGCCTCCGTATATCTCGGGGCGGCCGAGGGCTCCGGCTCCTCATCCGTATCCACCAGCACCATCAGGAGAACGAAACCGATCACAAGCCCGAGAAAGACGCCGAGAAGGATCAGCAGAAGCTTGCGGCCGACGGATTTCTTCGGCTTTTTGTTTTTATCCATGTCATTATCTTCCTTTTTAGAACAATATCGTCCTACAGTGTACCACAGATAGGCAAGCCTGTGTGCGCTTTTTTGAAACTTTTTCACAGTAATCGTGCAGATCATTGAGATGACCGGTGCTGGGAAAGGCGGAAAAGGCTGCATGCGGATCGGATACCCGTTTTTCCATCGGGCCGAAGCGCGCATCTGCGGCAGGCTATGCCAAATACGGCTGGGAAACGACCGCCGCTTTTGTGGACCGTATACCGAAATGCAGCCGGAAGGCCCATGCTCACTTGCCGGAAAAACGCACCGCAGGGCTCCTGCGGTGCGTTTTTCTATATTGGAGTTTGTCTCTCCCCCTGACCGCTGCGCAGCGTTCGGGAAGAGGGTGCTTTATGGACGGCTGCCGTTCCAGCGCAGCCCCCGGCGGGGGAGTATTCGTTCATTTGGAGACGGTGCAGGAAACGCCGAAGCTTTCGTACAGTGCCCGCACGGCCTCCACCTCCTCGGCTGCCATGGGCTTCATGTCCTCCAGACGGTAGGGGATATCCAGGGCGGCGTATTTGGAAGTGCCCATGCGGTGGTAGGGGATGAGCTGAAGGGCCAGGTCCTCTCTGCCCAGGCTGCGGATGAACGCCGCCGTGGCCTTCACGTTTTCCTCCGGACTGTTGACGCCGGAGATCAGGGGCTGGCGGAAAAGAATATTCGCCCCGCTGTCCGCCAGGAACCGGGCGTTGGAAAGGATCTGCCCGTTGCCCTGCCCCGTATATTCCCGGTGCTTTTCGCTGTCCATGAGCTTCAGGTCGAAATAGAAAGCGTCCGTCAGCTCCAGCACCCTTTCAAAGGCGCTGCGGGGCACGCAGCCGCAGGTCTCCGCGCAGGTATGGATGCCCTCCCCCCGGCAGAGGGCAAAGAGCTCCGCGACGAAATCCGCATGGGTCAGAGGTTCGCCGCCGGAAACGGTGACGCCGCCGCCGGAGGAATCGTAAAATATCTTGTCCCGGCGTACCTGCTCGAAGACCTCCTCCGCCGTCTTTTCCTCGCCGTAGCGCACCAGCGCGTCATAGAAGCAGGCTTCCACGCACTTGGCGCATTCGTCGCACTTTTCCCGGTCGATGCGCCTGTCCGCGTCCGGCAGGATGGCCCCCCGGGGGCAGCTTTTGGCACAGCGCCCGCAGTGCTTGCAGAGGTTTGAGAGGAAGCCCACGCGCACCCGGTCCGAGAGGTTCTCCGGGTTAGCGCACCAGCGGCAGCGCAGGGGGCAGCCCTTCAGGAAGACCACCGTGCGGATGCCGGGTCCGTCGTGGATGGAATAGCCCTGGATGTTGGAAACCAAGGCGGTCAGTGCCATTCTGGGCCCCTCCCTTTACAGTTCAAATTCGCTTCGATAGATCACGTCGTCCTGGATGCCTTTGCTGAGCTGCACGAAATAGGCGCTGAAGCCGCCGATGCGGACGATCAGGTCGGCGTAATTCTCCGGATGGGCCTTGGCGTCCTTCAGCTGTTCCGTGTCCAGGATATTGTACTGGATGTGGCTGCCTCCCGCCTTCATATATGCGTTGGTATAGGCGATCAGCTTGTCGATGCTCTCGGGGGAGCCCAGGAGAGAGGAATTGAATTTCTGGTTCAGCACGGCGGCGCAGCAGACGCTGGAGTAGCCGGACTTCATGGCGCTGCGCAGGACGGCGGTGGGTCCGTTTTTGTCCGCGCCGCGCATGGGGCTCAGGGAGCCGTCGTTCAAAGGCTCCAGGGCAGGCCGTCCGTCGGGCAGCGCGCCGGCGCCCAGGCCGCCGAAATAGTGCCAGGCCAGGCCCTCCCGGGAGATGATCATGTTGCGGAAGGGGGCGTTATCAAAGGCATAGATGATCTCAGCGGAGCGGTCGGACACGCGCCTGACCATCTCGTCGGCCTCCTCGATGTCGTTGCCGTACTTGGGCTGGCGGAGGCAGAGCTGCCGCACTTCCTCGCCCCTTTCCCCGGCGAAATTGGAATCCAGAGCGTCCATCAGCTCTGCCATGGTGAGGACCTTGTCCTCATATACCAGCTTTTTGATGGCCACGAAGGAGTCCGCCACGTCGATGATGGCCCGGTCGGACACACCGAACATGCTGTGGTCGGGGTCGGCCTTGGTGAGGTCCTGGCCCAGATCCATGCTGGCCTCGATGCCCAGGATGCTCAGGAGGGGGGTGCGGATATACTGATGGCAGACGTCCCTGGCCACAGCTCCCAGCCACAGGCCTTTATGGACCAGCGCCTTTTCCTGCTGGAAGAAGGCTTCATAGAGCTCGTCGAAGGACGCGAAGCTGCGGGGGTCGCCGGTCTCGATGCCGGTGCGCACCCCGTTGATGTCCAGGCCGTTGTGCAGGGTCAGATGCAGGACGCCCGCCAGGTTGTAGGCCGCCACGCCCTCGGCGCCGTAATGCTCCGCCCGATTGGGCAGACAGGGATAGACGCAGCCCAGGCCCCGCCACTCGCAGGCTTCCTCATAGGGAATGCCCCAGTCCATGTATTTCCGGATCATGACCTCGTCGCTCTGGAACAGGGGGATGCCGCCCCGGGTCTCCAGGTTGGTGCGGATGGCCTTGCGCATGATCCAGTCCGGGGTCTGGTTGTTCCACCGGAGCCCCACGGTGGGGCTGGAAAGCTTCAGCTTGGCCACCACATGGAGGATGAGGTAGCTCAGCTCGTTGGTCATGTCCGTGTGATCCTGGCCCAGGCCGCCCACCATGACGTTGTTGATGCCGAAGTTGATCTGATGGGTCTCCTTGTTCATGTCATCGGAGACAAAGGTCTGGGTGCCCCAGCGGCCGATCATGTCCGCCAGGTCAGAGGCGATCTGCTCCAGCGGCACGCCGTTTTTGAGGTCGTTCTTGAAATAGCCGTAGAGATACTGGTCGGCGCGGGCCCAGTGGCTGTTATTCTGCATGGGGTTTTCAAACATCTTGGCCAGGGAGCACATCTCCATGAACTGCAGGGCCTCATGGAAGGTGCGGGGGGGATTTTCCGGCACATGGTCGCAGGTCTCCGCGATCTTCCCTAGCCGCGCCTTCTCCGCAGGGTCGCTTTCCCCGGCGGCCATCTCCCGGGCCAGGGCGGCATAGCGGCGGGAATGGTCGATGGTGGCCTGGAGGGTGATGATGGCGGCCTGCCAGAAATAGACCTTGTTCACGTCCGTGCCGCCGGAGGCGATATAGTCCTCAATGTGCTGCTCACAGCGGCGGATGTATTCCTTCAGGCCGGCGGGCAGGATGTTCGGCCAGTCCAGGGCGGAGGTAGACTGCCCGGTGATGCCGTTGCGCAGGCTGGGGTCCCGCAGCTTGGCTTCCTCCGCCTGGGTCGCCCAGTCCCCCACCAGGGCATGCCAGGCGTCGTAGGTGCGCTTGGGCATGCAGTTGGGCTCGAAAAGGCGTGCGGCCTCCCGCAGGACCTCCAGCTCCTCCTTATTCAGGATGGCGGATGCGTCCAGGGTCACGCCGATGACCCCGTCGTCATTCCAGATGTCGTGGATATAGTCCCCGCAGACGTTGATGGCCGTCTGGCAGCCGATGACGCCGGTGGTGGGCCGGCCCACGATCTCATCGAAAGGATGGATCTTGATGGGCACGTTGTCCATGACCTTTTTCAGCATTTTGGCGGTGCGGAGCTCCAGGTCTTCGCCCTCGGTCTCGTGCCAGGACGCCATGGTCAGGCGCTCCCTGTCCACGTACACGCGCCAGGGAGCTTCCTTCATGGCCTTGCGCCAGGCGACGTTGCGTTCGCTGAGCTCCAGGGCGTCGATTTTTTCCAGAAGGGACTTGTCGATTTCGTACATATGCATTACCTCCGGAATGAAGTCTGGCTGCCTGTGCGTTCGGTTGACAGCTGCCATCATTTTCGGGAATATAAGGCGCCGGTTTTGCCGGCATATCCGCCGTTCTGCCCGGTCCGGTACGGGAACGCAGCGGGTTTTCCCGACCGTGCGCCTGTGATCCTTGACTGTTAAGGCAACACCGCGTTAGTTCTCGGCACACATCTTGCTTGCATCATGTTCCGTCATATTGCCCGAAAATCTTGGACAATACAGGAAGTATTCCCCGCGATTTTCAGACAATCTGACGAAAATTCTGACTGCGCAATCTGCGCACCAGAATTGTGCGGTGTTGCCTTAAAGCATATCTCATTTCCTTCGCCCCGTCAACGGCTTCGGACAGGAAATACAACGACTGCAAGGAGCGTGGATTCCCCGTGCCGTAAAGCGTGTATAAACGGGTTGATATCTATGGCGCCGGGTGCAGTTCACTCTCTGTCCTGGATAGACGCTGCATCATTGTCGCCTTTTATCCGGGACGGAGATTATTCCATAAGCCCAAGGGGAAAGCAACCGGAGGCGTCGGAGCGTGAAGCATTCCGGCCAAACGTTCAACGCACCGCCGTCAGGACTCCCGGATCAGCAGGATACTCTCCGGACTTTGGACCATGTCCCGAACCGTACGTCCATCCGGGAGCGGCTGGCGGAACAACTCCTCTACGGTTTCTTCCGAAATGCCGTCAAATACTTCAAAGCAGACACGGCACAGGCAGGCCGCTTTGGGACCGGTGCGCCACAAGCTGAGGTAGTGGCACCCTTTGTTGCTCTCCTGCTGGATCAGGTATTTTTCGCCGTGACGGGAAAACTCTGCAAAACCGCTTTCGAGGATCGCTTCGACGATCGTTTTCATGCTGCGCCTCCCTTGTTCTGCCGCTTTCGGCTGACGGCGATGTGCTGTCTGCGATGGATAGTCCCGCCGTCTCCGGCCCGGAACGGGCGCCCGTTCCATCTGCTTCCTCTCCGGATGCGCGTCTCCCGAAGGGCGCTGCCCACGACGTCAGGCCGTCGTTCCGAGTATCCCGGCCGGGAGCACCTCGCTGTGGACTGCGGGGCTTCACGGAAGGCGCGGGGGATTCGGGCACATAGCCGCTGGTCTCCGCGATTGCAAGCATATCCCATTTCCCGCGCCCCGTCAACGGCTTCGGGCGGGAAAGAAAACCGCAGCAGAGGGCGGGCTTCTCCCCTCGCTCCCTGCTGTCATCCGCCCGGGCGCTGCATATCCGCCATGCGGCCGCCCGAGGTGCGATCCTGTTATAAACCATCTTGCCGGAATCACTTGTATTACGGCAACACCGCATAATTCCCGGCACGCATCTTGCTTGCATCATGTTCCGTCATATTGCCCGAAAATCTTGGCCAATACAGGAAGTATTCCCCGCGATTTTCGGACAATCTGACGAAAATTCTGACTGCGCAATCTGCGCACCAGAATTATGCGGTATTGCCTTACCCGCCGTCTCTGCGTATAATGAACAGCATCCGAAAGAAACGTCGGATCATGGCGGGAAAGCGGGGATCATCATGGAAAAAAAGATCGATATGCTTCACGGAAATGTGATGCGGAGCCTTCTGCGCTTTTCCGTTCCCCTGGTACTCACCGGCTGGCTGCAAACGCTTTTCAGCTCGGCCGACAGCCTGGTCGTCGGACGCTTTGCCGGAAGTGCGGCCCTGGCCGCCGTAGGCGCGACCTTCGCTTTCGTTATGCTCATCATCTGCTTCTTCGGCGGCCTCTCCGCCGGCGTCACCGTCTGCGCCGCAAACGACGCGGGGGCGAACGACCCGGAGAGCTTCCGGGAAACCATGCATGTTTCCCTGCTGCTGGCTTTCCTCATCGGCGTCTTTGTCCTTTTCCTGGGAGAAGGCCTGGCTGGAAGGATCCTCCGCATGATGCACGCGCCGGAGGATATCATCGGGGACGCTGAAACCTATCTTCGGCTGTACTTCCTGTGCATGCCGGCGCAGATGGTATATAATACCGGCGCTTCCATCATGCGCGCCCGGGGAGATTCCCGCCATCCCCTCATTTTTCTTGCCATTTCCGGGGTGACGAATCTGGTGCTGAACTTGATCTTTGTCGCCCTCTTTCACTGGAATGTGGCGGGCGTCGCCGCGGCGACGGTGATCACCCAGTATCTCTCCGCCTTTCTCGCCATCCGCGCCCTCCTGCATGAGGAGGAGCCCTGGCGGCTGGACCTGCGGAAGCTCTGCCTGCGCAAGGGGAAGATCGGTGCGATCCTGCGGATCGGATTGCCGGCGGGGCTGCAGGCAGCCATGCTGGCCGCCTCGGATATCCCCCTCCAGACCTGCGTGAATTCCCTGGGCAGCCTGGCCGTCTCCGGCAACGCTGCCGCTCTGAACATCGACGGTCTCATCTTCGTTACCATTGAAAATCTGACGCAGGCCTGCACCGTTTTCACCGGCCAGTGCGTGGGGGCGAGGCTTTTTGACCGGACGAAGACCGTGCGCAGAGACAGCATGATCGTTGCCGTTCTGGCGGGAATGATCTGCGGGGCCGTGGGCCTGCTGTTCCGGTTTCAGCTGGTGGCCCTGTTCCTCCCGGAGACCCCGGAAGCCGTGGCGTTCGGCGCGGACCGGGCCAAAGCCGTGGCGACGTTTGCCTTTATCTACTCCGTCATGGGCACCCTGAACGCTTTCCTGCGAGGCTACGGCGTCTCCATCGGCCCGGCAGTCATCAACATTTTTGCGCTTTTCGTTTTCCGTCTGATCTGGGCGTTTGCCTATTTCCCCCATCATCCGACGCTGTTCCATCTGTATATCTCTTACCCCATCGGCTGGCTCATCGCCATCGCCATGCTGCTGGCGATCTACCGCCCTGCCATGCGGAAGGCGATGGAGCGGCTGGAGGCGGAGCGGCGCGGGCAGATGTGACTGCGGCGGGAAGGTAATTTCTGGCCGTGTATGCCAGCAGCCAAAAACCGGGGCGACGGTTTCCGTCGCCCCGGTTTCCTGTTTTCAGGGGCTTGGCCCCTTGGAAAAGGATGCTCTGCCGGAAGCTTCCGGCAAACGCTTATTTCATGCCGATCTTTTCAATCGGGATGTTGAATTTCTTCTTGAGCTCCTCCACGGTTTCGGGGGTGAGCCTCTCCGGATGGAGGGTGCGGATGGAATTGTAACACTGGAGGAACAGGGACCAGTAGCTCTGGCCGCCCAGGTCGTAGAGCTCGGCGTGCTCCAGCACCTCGATCTTGTGGGGCGCGAAGCGGGGGATATTGACGACGCACTCGTCGTCGGCGATGAATTCCTTGCCCAGAACGGTGAACTTCACCTTGCCCTTGCGCAGGAACAGCAGCTCCCGCAGGGCGGGATACTGCACCCATTCGGCGGTGAAGCCCGGCTCCATGACGGCGCAGACCATCTCCTTGGTGCCGCCGTTCTCCCAGCGCTCCACGATGACGCGCATGCTGCAGCCGGGGAACTCGTAGGCGGCGTGGGGCCGGTTGACGTTCTTGACGGCCAGGCACTCCTCCACGGGGGCGTCCTTATAAACAAAAGCCTCCAGCATCTTGGAATCCATCTCGCCGTTGGGCATCAGGGCGGCCAGCTTGGGGTCGTCCTTCAGCTCGGGCATGTACTGTTTGACGCGGCCCACGTCCTTGGCGTCGGCATAGACCTCGAAATCGTGATAGGTGCCGCGCCACTTGGTTTCCTCCAGGAAGGTCATGCCGTGGGCCTGGCCGGCCTGCAGGTGCACGATGTCGCCGGGGGTGCAGAGGACGCGCTGCCCGTTGATGTAGAGATAGAGCTTGCCGCTGTCCACGAAGAAGGTCTCATAGCCGTGGACGTGGTAGTGGGGCATCTGCCAGGTGGCCTTCATGTCCTCGGGCACGGCGTGCATGATGGTGTCCAGGCACCAGTACAGGCCGTGGGGGCCCTCCGCGTCCGTCACCAGGCCCGCCTCGGAGGAGACCTGCCCGTTGGGCCAGTAGTGCTTCGCGCTGCCCCGCCAGCTCACTTCCGGGTGCTTGAGGTCGAATACGAATTCGTTCTTTTCCATGGTTTCCGTCCTTTCCTATATACGAATTTGCAAATAAAGACCGTTCTCCAAATGCGGTAAAACCCGCAGGTTATATATGTTTCTTCATTTGAGGGCATTATACCACGTCCACCCAAAAAATTCCAGAGGAAAAGCAGGCACTGTCCATTTTCCCCGGGAATTGTGCTTTTCCCGCCGGAAATGCAGCGGTCCGCCCGTAGACAAGCAGGGGGCGCTGCAAAATGCAGGGAATTGTGTTTTTTCCCGCCGGATACCCTTGCATTGTGGGCGCGACTATATTATATTCTATATGTAGTGGCTGCTTATGCTCCGCAAAGGCGCGGAGAATCTCAAAAGCGGCCGATGGGAGGTCCGGATATGAAAAATACGAGGCGCTTCCGCCCGCTGATCTTTGTCCTGGTCGCGGCTTTGTTCGCGGCAGCCATCCCCGCCTATGGGGCCATGGCGTCGAAGAATATCGACGTCTACACGGGCGTCCGCATCTTTGTGGACGGGAGAGAGCTGGAGCCCATCGACGTCAACGGCAAGGACGTGGAGGCTTTTGTTTATGAGGGGACCACCTATGTGCCCCTTCGCGCCGTGGGAGAAGCCCTGGGCGCGAAGGTGGGCTGGAACAGCGAATCGAAGACCGTGTATGTCAACTCCGACAATGCCGACGTCGATCCGGAGGATCGCATCGCCAAATTCGACGCCGGTTCCGGCTACTTCACCTATAACTGCGGCCCCATGACCCTTTCCAGCCAGTACTGCACCGCCGAGCTGGACGGCTTCACCGTCGTTTACTCCGAGCTGGCCTTCGGCGATCCGATTTTTGAGGAAAGCAAGGGGGAGCACCGCTGGAACCAGCATTATTCCGGCGACAGCAAGGCCCGGCTCTATGAGCTGCACGCCCTTTTCACCGGCACGGTGACGAGCTCCGCGCGGAGCTTTTTCCTCTGCTACGCCCACTGCTACGATTCCGAGGGGAAGCTGCTGCGCGTCGAGAAGATCTATCATCGGGTGGAGGAAAATGTTCCCTTCAAGCTCTGGGTCGCCATCGACATCCCGGCGGACACCGCCCGGCTCGTGATCTCGGCGGACCGCATAGATTAAAGAAGGAAATACATAACCATCGGGCATCCGGGGAAACCCGGATGCCCGAATTTACTATCTGTTATCATGCCTCCGCCGGGGTCCTTGCCTTCTTCTCCGCCCGCAGGTCCAGCCAGACCAGGACCAGGCAGCCGAGGCGCAGCAGGAAGCCCGCAAGGGCGAAGGGCCAGCCGAAGGCCAGGTTGAAGCGGAAGGGGAGAAGGCGCAGCGCCAGGTCCGCCAGGATCAGCAGCCCGAAGACCCGGCGGGCAGCGGCGGCGCGGCCTTTCCCGCTCCGCAGGAGCCGTCCCGCACTTAGCCCGAAGATCAGCGCAGGAACCAGGATGGCGAAGGCCAGCAGCACCTCGCTGCCGCTTTTCCGGTAGAGAAAGGAAAGGATAAGCTGAAACCACCGGGGCAGGGCGGACGCCCCCAAGTCAAAGAGCAGCGCCGACGCCCCCCGGTGCAGCATCATCGGCCGGTAGGTGGAAGCGCCCAGGAGAAAGAGGACGCAGGACAGGGCGGAAACCTGGGTGACGCGCACCGCGACCTCCGCGCCGCTGAGGGCGCCCCGGATGCCGACGCCGAATTTCACCTTCTTCATCCCCGCACCTCCCCCAGGGTCCGGGCGAGATACCGCGCCTCAAAAGCCGCCGTCGCCGCCGCGCCGTCCCGCAGGCGGTAGACGATCTCCCCCGTCTCCGGGTCCAGCCAGAGGACCTCGGCGCTGCTGCCGTCCGGCTCCAGGTCCCGAAGGGACATGCAATAGAGGGCGCAGAGGGGGTTGACCTCCGGGGCGTTGGCTTCCATCAGGCAGCCCCGGAGGCAAACCAGCTCCCCGGAGGGGCAGCGGCCCCGCAGCACCGTGTCCTCCAGCACCGCTTCCCTTCGGAAATCCTCCGTGTTCAGGCGCACCAGGCGGCAGCGCATCAGCCCCAGGTCCGTAGAGGTGTACTCGTTGAGCCACAGGGCGTTCCCCACCGCCGCCGCGCCCCAGTCGTAGCCGAAGGTGCCCGCCAGCAGCAGCTCCCTGGAATTGTCGCCGCCCCGGTAGAGGCCGCTGGGCTGCTCCGTGCCGTAGCGCACCCCCAGCTCCGTGCCCTCGATGGGGTAGTATTCGTTCAGGATGCTGCGATCCGCCAGCTTCCCCAGCTTCACCGTGAAGAAAAAGCCGATGGCGGTGAAGATGATGACCACGAGGACCAGGGCGTTCAGGGTGAATTTCGTGTCGTTCATGGTTCAGTTGAAGTTGTAGGCCGTGACGATGGGCTCCCGCCCCCGGGTCACGTCGTTGAAGTATTCATAAAGGCAGATGCCCAGGAAGGAGCCGCTGATGTTCACGGCGTTGCGCCAGCCCCGGCCCCGCAGCTCGCAGAGGGCGTAGTAGCTGCGCTGGGAGCTGCGGCAGTGGAGATAGACGGGCCTGTCCCTGGGCACTTCTTCGATGCGGTTCCGGAACTGGCTCAGGGGGATGTTCACCGCGCCCTTCAGGTGCCCGGCGGCGTATTCCCCGGGCTCCCGCACGTCGATGATATACGCCCCGCTCTCCACCAGGCCGCGCACCTCCGACACGTGGACCTGGGGCATGTCCCCGTAGAGCACGTTCAGCCCCACCAGGGCCGCCAGGTTCGTCACGTCCTTGGCCGTGCCGTAGATGGGGGCGTAGCAGAGCTCCAGCTCCTTCAGATCCTCCAGGTCCCCGTTCATGGAGATCAGGGCGGCGATCACATCCACCCTGCGCACCGCGTCGCCCCTGCCGGTGGCCTGGGCCCCCAGGATGCGGCCCGTGGGCAGCTCGAATACCAGCTTGAAAGCAAGATAGCTGCTGCCGGGCATGAGGCTCACCTTGTCGGAAGGCAGCACATAGGCGATCTCGCAGGGGATGCCCCGGGCCTTCGCCGCCTTTTCGCTGAGGCCCGTGCAGGCGGCGTTGAGGCCGAAGACCTGCAGGCAGCTGGAGCCGATATAGCCCCGGTTGTTGTGGGTCCTGCCGCAGATGTGGTCCGCCGCCGCCCGGGCCTGCCGCTGGGCGGGGCCCGCCAGGGCGAGATTGCCGTAAGCGCAGCCGAGGCGGTTATAGCTCTCGATGGCGTCCCCCACGGCGTAGATGTCCGGGTCGCTGGTCTGGTAGTTGTGGTTGACCCGGATGAAGCGGCGCTGATTCGTTTCCAGCCCCGCCGCCTGCGCCAGGGAAGAAGCGGGGGAGACGCCCACGCACATCACCACCAGATCGGCGGGGATTTCCTTTTCTTCTTCGTTTTGGGTGAAGCGGACGCCTTTCTCCGTGATCTCGGAGACCATGCCGGACAGGTAGAGGTCCACGCCGTTGTCCAGCAGTTCCTTGTGAAGATACTGCACCATGTCGTAGTCGAAGGGGGACATGATCTGCTCCAGCCCCTCCACGATGCTGACGTGCAGTCCCGCTTTGCTGAGGTTTTCCGCCACCTCGATGCCGATGAAGCCGCCGCCGGTGACCACGGCGGTTTTCGCCCCCACCGCGTCCATATAGTCCCTGATCTTCCCCACGTCCGTCACGTTGCGCACGGTGAAGACCTGCTTCCGGTCGATGCCCTTGATGCTGCGGGGCAGCACGGGGTCGGCGCCGGGGGCCAGGATCAGCTTGTCGTAGCTCTCCCGGTATTCCTCCCCGCCGGCGGTGCGGACGGTCACGGTTTTCGCCGCCCGGTCGATGGATATGACCTCGCTTTGGGTGCGGACCTCGATATCGTGGCGGCTCTTGAAGGCCTCCGGGGTCATGAGCACCAGGCTCTCCCGTTTGGGCACCACGCCCCCCAGGTAATAAGGCAGGGCGCAGTTGGAATAGCTCACGTGCTCTCCCCGTTCGAAAATGATGATCCGGGCCTCCTCGTCCAGCCTGCGGATGCGGGCGGCGGCGCTGGCCCCTCCGGCGACGCCTCCCACCACCAGAATCTTCATATGCTTCCCTCTTTCCGCCGCGCCGGTGAGGGGCGCGGCATGTATTCTCCGGATAGTGTTCCCATAATTTCCTATTTACCTGTATTATTGCAGGTTTTTTCCGGCTTTGCAAGGGAAAGACGGCGGGGAGAAGGAGATAGCATAGGATGTGATTCAACCGTTGGTTAAAATACTTAAACGATCATGTGATTGACAATGCTTGCCTGTTTCCTGTATAATCATCATCGCAAGAGAAGGGGATACAATCAGACAGCAATCAGACAGGGGACGGTTCTCTGTCTCCGCTCGTCCCGATGCGGGAAGGACACAGAACCGTCCCCTGTCTTTGGAATAGGAATATAAATGCTTATGGAGGGATAAGAAGTGCAGAGAAAACGGCTCATTTTCGGGTTTTCTTTCCTTGCCTGCGTCCTTCTGATCGGCTTTGCCGTTTTGCTGATCCCGCGGCACACGGCGCCGGAATACGCCGTGGAAACTTATGATGAACTGGCGGAAAAGGTGCGCGGCTGTTGCTTCCTCCCGGAAAAGGAACTGCTGCCGGATACGGGCTGCCATTACTATGTATATCTCAAGTCCCGTTTTTCCGACAGGGCGGTGGGCTATCTTTTGAGCTATCCCCCTCCGGACGGCTGTGCGAAGACGGTCAGCATCACCTGCAAAGACCTGTCGGAGCGGCCGGAAGGGTATGGCAGCATCACGCCGACGGAAGCCTGCGGGGAGGTCGGCCTGGCGGTCAGCAAGGACTTCCTCTGCTTTGTCCTGGATGGCTGCCGCTATGACATTCACGGTGCCGGGGCTTCGGAGGAATTCCTGCAAACGGCACGGGCGCTTGCCCGGAGCATTATCTTCACCGGGGAGATGGACGGATGAAAACAAAGGAACGGAATCACGGCGGGAAGACAGAAAAAACAGACAGGGGACGGTTCTCTGTCTCCGTTCGTCCCGATGCGGGAAGGACACAGAACCGTCCCCTGTCTTTGCTGTTGGAGCTAAAAGGCCTCGCCAGAGTTCGCATCCGCAGATGCGAATAAAGTCGGACTCATTTTTCGCACGGACATACGCCGGGCGAAAAATACCTCTCACGGAGCGGACTGTGGGCCCCTCCACGGGGCCTGCGGGGAGCGGAGTGCGATCCCCTCTCAAATCGGAGCCCAGCGAAGCGGGTCCGATTTGAATCAGGCCTGCGCCTGTACCGCCGTCAGAGCGGCGGTGTTCACGATGTCCTGCACGCTGCAGCCCCGGCTGAGGTCGTTGCAGGGCTTCGCCAGCCCCTGGAGCACCGCGTAGGCCTCCGCCCCGCCGATGCGCTGCGTCAGCTTGTAGGCGATGTTGCCGGACTGGAGGTCCGGGAAGATGAGCACGTTGGCCTTGCCCGCCACGGCGCTGCCGGGGGCCTTCCGCGCCCCCACCTCCGGCACCAGGGCGGCGTCGGGCTGCAGCTCCCCGTCCAGCAGCAGCTCCGGAGCCAGGGCATGGGCCAGCTCGACGGCCTTCTGCACCTTCGTCACCAGCTCGTGGCTGGCGCTGCCCTTGGTGGAGAAGGAGAGCAGGGCCACCCGCGGGGTCTCCACCCCGCAGAGGTCGCGGGCCGTGTAGGCGCTGGTCACGGCGATCTCCGCCAGCTCCTCCGCCGTGGGGCAGGGGTTCACGATGCAGTCGGCATAGACCAGCAGACCCTCGTCCCCCAGCGCGTGGTTGGGGCAGTTCATAAGGAAGCTGGAGGAGACGATGTGGATGCCCGGCTTCATCTTGATGATCTGCAGGGCGGGGCGCAGCATGTCCCCCGTGGTGTGCACCGCGCCGGAAACCAGCCCGTCGGCATCCCCCAGCTTCACCATGAGGATGCCGTAGTACATCACGTCCCTTGCCAGACTGCCGGCGGCCTCCCGGCTGAGGCCCTTGGCCTTGCGCAGCTCATAGAGGGCTTCGGCGTAGCTTTCCGTCTTTTCGCTGGTTTCCGGGTCCAGGACGGTAAGGCCGGTGAGGTCCGCCCCCACCCGGGCCGCCTCGGCGCGGACGGCGGCTTCGTTTCCCAGCAGGATGGGCTCCGCCAGCCCCTCCGCTTTCAGCCTGGCCGCGGCCAGCAGGGTCCGCTCCTCGTCCCCCTCCGGCAGGACGATGCGCTTCACGTCCGCCCGCGCTTTCGCGTAAACTCTTTCGATCATGCTCATATCCGTTGCAACCTCCTCAAAACTCGACGCCGGGGAAGCCGTCCCAGACGGGTTTTCCCGTGTAGGTCAGGGCCTTGACCCTGCCCTGCAGCACCGCAAGGGCCCCCAGGGCCAGGGCCTCCTGCTCCATCTCGCCGGGATAGACGCTGATGGGCGCGATCCAGCCGCAGCGCCGCTCGATGCCCTCCCGGATGTCGTCAAAGCGCATCAGCCCGCCGGTGAGGAGGATGGCGTCCACCTTTCCCTCCAGGACGGCGCTCATGGCCCCGATCATCTTGCAGATCTGATAGATCATGGTGTCCCACACCAGGCGGGCCTTGGCGTCCCCCGCCTCCGCCATGCTGTGGATCACGTCGGAGTCCGCGGTGCCGAAAAGGCTCACGAAGCCCCCGGCGCGGGAGCACATCAGCCGCACCTCCGCCACGCTGTGGGCTTCGATGTAGTCCAGCAGCTGCAGCACCGGCACGCTGCCGATCCTGGTGGGGGTGAAGGCCCCCTCGCCGTCGGCCCCCATGTTGCCGTCCACCATGCGCCCGTGGTCGTGGGCGCTGACGGTGATGCCCCCGTCGATGTGCCCCACGATGAAATTATAGTCGGCGTACGCCCCGCCCAGGGTCCTCGCGTGGGCGGCGGCCACGGCCTTCTGGTTCAGCACATGGGAATGGGAGACCCGGTAGAGCCCCCGGATGCCCGTGAGGCGGGCATAGTCGCAGTATTCGTCCACGTTGGTGGGGTCCAGGGTATAGGCGGGCTTTTGGTAGGCCTGGGCAAATTTCCAGGCCAGCATGACCCCCAGCTTGGCGGGGTGCTCGCTGCCCCCCACGGCGGCCACGGTGTCCTCGTAGAGCCTGGCGTCGATGACGGTCACGCCGCCGGGCTGGGTCTGGGCGCTGCCGCCCCGGCCCACGAAGACGTCGATGCTCTCCGGCGGGATGTGTTCTTCCGCCAGCATGTCCAGGATGACCCCGTAGCGGAAGGGCACCTGGTCGTTGACATGGGGATATTTCAGCAGCTCCGGCGCGTCGTGGAACAGGCTGTGCTCGAACCGGCACTTTTCGCCGTCGAAAAGGCTCACCTTGGTGGAGGTGGAGCCGGGGTTGATGATGAGGAGCCGCCAGGTTTTTTCTTCTGCCATGAAAACGCCTTCTTTGATTCGATGATGCGGTGATTGTAGCACAGTTGCGCGAAAAAGAAAAGAGGCTTATCCGCCCTTGCGCGGGAGAAAATGATGGATTATAATACATCCAAAGATCGGAAAAGGAAGGATAAGCCCATGAAGACCGCCCTCATCGTCATCGACATGCAGAACGATTATCTCTGGGAGAAGCGAAAGAGCCGCTTTAGCTACGATACGCCGAAGCTGGTGGGGGCCGTCAACGGCCTCATCCGCCGCTATGCCGCCGAAGGGTCCGACGTCATCTATATCCGCCACATCATCCAGAATCTGCCCACCAACCGGCTGCTGTTCGGCTATTCCATCGCGGGCACGGAGGGGGCGGCGCTGTATTCCGGGCTGGAAAAGGTCTCCGATCTCTGCTTCGACAAGCTGGTGGGGGACGCCCTCACCAACCGGGAGCTGCTGGAGCGCGTTCGGGCCGAGGGCTACGAGGAGCTGCACCTCTGCGGCCTGGATGAATTCGGCTGTGTTGCCAACACTGCCCTGGGGGCGTCGAAGCGGGGGATCACAGCCCGCATCCTGCGGGAGGGTACCGCCACGGTGATGCCGGAGGGGAAGGCCGACAAAATGAAAGCAAAGCTGCAGGCGGCGAAGATCGAGTATATCTGATTTCCCGCCGCACCGAAACGACATGAAAGGAGGCAGCTCCCATGCTGTTCGTTGCGATCGTCAACATCTGTGTTTTTCTTCTGTTCATCCTCCTGGGCCTCCTCTTTTCCTCCGGAAGAGGCGCGGGCCTGATCGCCGGATACAATACGATGTCTGCCCGGGAGAAGGAGAAATACGACAAAAAGAAGCTCTGCAAGGCCATGGCGAAGCTGATGTTTGCGCTGGCGGCCTGCTGGGCCGTATTGGCGGCGGGGCTGATTTCCCAGGTGAAATGGCTCCATTGGGTGGGCGTGGCCCTCTTATTGGCAACTGTCATCATCGGCGTGATCCTGATGAACAAAAACGACGACAAGTTCAGAAAATAAGGTATAGAAGATCCCGCCCCGTTCCGAAGCCGGAACGGGGCGGAATGTTTCAGATGAAGCCTCGAAGGGTTCGATTTGAACTTACTTCGCGCTCAGCACGTCGCCCAGCTGCATGGCGTAGGCCAGGGCGCGGCCGTAGCTGTTGCCGTTGAGCAGCAGGGGATAGTCCACGGCGTACATGCCGCCGGCCACGTTGCCCACGGCGTAGAGGCCGGGGATGTTCCTGGCGTCCGCACCGATGACGTTCAGGTTGGTGTCGATCTGCGCGCCGCCGAAGACGTCCAGCAGCTGCGGGCCCCACTTGAAGGCGTAGAAGGGGGGCTTCTCCACGCTGGTGAGGAGGCGGCTGCGCTTGCCGAAGTCCACGTCGTCTCCCATGGCCACGATCTCATTATAGCGCTTGACGGTGGCGATCAGGTTCTCCGCCGGAACGTCGATTATCCCGGCCAGCTCCTCCAGGGTGTCGGCCACGAAAGCGGTGCCCTGCTTGATATAGCGCTCCACGGTCTTTTCCATCTGCTCGCGGTTGAAGCTGTCGCCCACCACGCTGAGGGGCATCATGCCCTGGCCGCCCAGCTCGCTGAAGCGGTCCTCCATCTCGTCCAGATACTTGCTGTCCAGCACGCTGTAGGCGTAGTCGCCGCCGGGCTGCATGAGGCAGCGGACGGATTTGGCCTGCATCCAGGTGTCCTCGTTCATGAAGCGCTTGCCCAGCTGGTTGACATGGAGGAAGAAGCCCTGATAGCCGCAGCCGCCCAGGGCGTGGAGGGTGGCGGCCCATTCGGGGTTGTCGATGGCCGCGCCCACCCAGTAGAGCATCTTCTGCCCGTCGCCGGTGTTGCCCGGACGGCGGAAGTGGTTGGGGGGACGGGTGCCGATGGGGCAGAAGGCCTCCAGCATCTCCCGGTCCTCGCTGCAGTCGCCGGTGGCAAGGACCACGGCCTTGGTGCCCTGGTAGCGGCGGTATTTTTCGTCGGGGCACTTGGCGATGCAGCCGGTGACCCGGCCCTCGTCGTTCTTTTCCAGATACCTGGCGGGGGTGGGGCGCAGGAGGGTGCCGCCCTTTTCGATCAGGGCCTTCTCCAGGATCTCGCAGGCCAGCGGGCCGCCGCCCCAGGCCTTATACTTGGTGCTGCCCTGCTTCTGGAAGATGTGATGGGTGCCGGGATATTCGCTGAACATGGGGCCCTTGTAGGCTTCATACACGCCCACGTCGATGCAGTCCCCCGCCAGGTCCAGCATCCAGTGGAAGCCCTCGGCGCTGCGGTTGAGGAAGATCCACAGCAGGTCCTCCTGCACGCGGCTGCCGCTCATCTTCAGCCAGTCGGCCGCCAGCACCTTCTTGTCGATGGTGATGCCCTTCTCCGCCATGACCCGGCTGTTCACCGCGGCGATCTGCCCGGCCAGGGCCAGGGTCCGCTCGTTCTTGTCGATGGCGATGACCTTCAGCCCCTTGTCCGCCCAGCGGGCGGAGGCCGCCAGGCCGCTGATGCCGCCGCCGATGACCAGCACCTCGGTGGTGACGGTTTCGGCGATCTGATCCTCGGGGATGGGCTCCGGGTGGGTCTCCCAGCTGTAGCCCTTCTTTGGGGA
>JAEEGH010007286.1_pt1 | contig 26677 bp, 27 predicted proteins | sample 9134181 | NCBI WGS metagenome assembly JAEEGH01 (sample SAMN16246544, study PRJNA631951) | gut metagenome | biome: gut microbiome; feature: rumen; material: DP-attached | host: Bos | place: Iran: Karaj | collected 2018-10 | reverse complement strand
GCAGCGAGGGACGGGACCCCATCGAGGATTATGAGGCCATCAACGCCGAGCTCCGGCAGTATTCCCCCGCCCTGGCGGAGCGGCCCCAGCTGGTGGCCGCCAACAAGCTGGACCTGGATCCGGAGGGTGAGGCTCTGAGCCGCTTCCGGGCCTATCTCGCGGAAAAGGGGCTGCCCCTTTATGAGATCTCCGCCGCCACCGGCGCGGGCCTGCGGGCTCTGACCCTGGCCGCCGCCGCGGCGCTGCAGCAGCTCCCCCCCATCCCCGTCTTTGCGGAGGAGTATGTGGAGCCGGAGGAGGCCCCGCCCACGCCGGAGGAGCTGGCCATCCGGAAGCAGGACGCGGACCTCTGGAGCGTGGAGGGTCCCTGGCTGGAGCGGCTGCTGAACCGGGTGAATCTCTCCGACAGCGAGGGAAGGATGTATTTCGACCGCGTCCTGCGCGACAGCGGCGTCTTCGAGCGCCTGGAGGACCTGGGCATCCGGGAAGGGGACACGATCTCCATGTATAATTGGGAATTCGAGTACAAGCGGTAATATTGGCGTTTTTCCTGCGGAGGTGTGTCAAAACTGCGCCTCCGCAGCGTTTTTCGGCGTGGTGCAACCGCCGGTTTCGGAATTGCAAGGTCCGCTTGCTGGCCTGCAAGCGCTCTTTTTGATAGGATCCTGCCACCGAAACGAAACGGGAGGTTTGGAACATGATCCTTGCAGACAAGATCGTCGATTTGAGGAAAAAGAACGGCTGGTCTCAGGAGGAGCTGGCAGAGAAAATGGACGTGAGCCGTCAGTCCATCTCCAAATGGGAGGGCGCCCAGTCCACCCCCGATATGGCCCGGATCCTTCGCCTGTCCGAGCTCTTCGGCGTCAGCACCGACTACCTGCTGAAGGACGACCTGGAAACCTCCGAAACGGCCCCGGCCGCGGAGAGCGGAAGCGCCGCGAGACCGGTCACTATGGAGGAAGCCGCCGCCTTTCTGAAGATAAAGGCCCGCAACGCCGGGCAGATCGCCTGGGGCGTTCTAATGTGTGCGCTTTCCCCCGTGCTGCTGCTCCTCCTGGGGGGCGCGCAGGAATACGGCAGGATTACCCTGTCGGAAAACCAGGCGGGCGGCATCGGCCTCATCGCCCTGTTCCTGCTGATCGGCGGCGCGGTGGTCCTTTTCGTCACGGCCGGACTCCGCAGCTCCGCCTATGAATATCTGGAAAAAGAACCTATCGACACGCTTTACGGCGTAGGCGGGATGGTACGGGAGCGGCGGGAACAGTTCCGCAGCGTCTTCCACCGGCAGCTGACCCTCGGGATCCTGATCTGCGTGCTGGCGGCGGTCCCTCTCGGCTTTTCCCTCGTCGCAGCCGGAGATGACGAATTCCTGCATGTCCCTGCCCTGGCGCTCATGCTGGCGCTGATCGGTGTGGGTGCGATGCTGATCGTCCGGGCGGCGATCGTATGGGACGGATTTCAGATCCTGCTGGAGGAAAGCGATTATACGCGGGAGGCCAAGGAAGAACAAAAGCGCTTCGGCAGTATCGGCACCATCTACTGGCTGCTGGTGACCGCGGCTTATCTGGCATGGAGCTTCTCCGCCGACGCCTGGGCGCGCAGCTGGATCGTCTGGCCCGTGGCCGGCGCAGCCTACGGCGCGGTTTATGCCATCGTGAAAGCGATGCGGAAAAGATAAGGGGAGCGGCAGGGAGCAAAAGCTCTCTGCCGCTCGGTTATTCTTCCTTCTTTGCTTCCCCGCCGTTGGCTCCGGCGGCTTCGGCTTTCTCCTTGGCCTTTTTGGCGTGCTTCTGGGCACTGAGATAGCGCTGGAGGCGCTTTTTGTAGAAATCCTCCGTCTCCGCGTCCGCCTCATAGACGGTGCGCACCACGCTGAGCGTGCCGTTGGGACGGGGCTTCCAGTGGATGCGGCTGAGGCATTTTTCTCCGCAGGCACAGGTCGTCAGGGCGATCTGACGGTCCTTGTTCTGGGGCACCCATTCCCGGCAGCTGAGGGTCTTTCCGCAGCGGGGGCAGACAAAGCTCCGCAGCTCCCGGGAGCGCAGCACTTCCGTCTGGTCCGCCAGGTCCTGCAGGCGCAGCCGCTGCAGAGGCTCCCCCGGCGCGGGGGCCGGACCCAGCTCCTCATATTCCGCCATACCCCGCCGCAGGTCCGTTTTCCGGCAGATGGCGGCCAGATAGCGGGCGTCGTTGAGGCTGTCGTGCTGGTCCAGCTCCAGCTCCGCTCCCAGCTCGGCGGCGGCGTCGGTCAGGGAGGTGCTCACCCCGTCCCGCCCCAGGAAGCTGTCATAGATAAAGCGGGCGTCAAAGATATCCCGGGGCAGCCAGTCGGGATCCAGGCCCCAGGCCTCCAGATTGGCGGTGAGGATGCGTTCATCCTCGCCTCCCCAGGCAAAGATATCGAAATCCGGCCCTGTGTCGCAGAGCCACTTGCCCAGCTGCTCCGCCGCCTCCGGGAAGGAGATGCCGCTCATCATCTCCTCCTCGCTGAGCTTCGTGAGCTTCTTCACCTTCCAGTGGACGAGCTTGAAATAGCGGGGCCGCACGCTGATGCGCAACTCGCCCGCCGTCTCCCCCGAAGGGCTCACCTTCACGGCGCCGATCTGGATGATCTCGCCGGGGAGCATGGCCTTGGGGACGCGGGGATACTGCTTCCAGGGCAGGGGCTGGTTCCATTCCATATCCAGGGCAACGATATATCTTCCGTCTGACATTTCGTCAATCCTTTATTGATAGGGGTACCGCTTTTTTCATCTTGCGGCGCTTTTTAAGGATACCAGAAAGCGGCAGGATTTGCAATCACAGGATAGAAAAAACGGCCCGCAGGCAATTCGCCTGCGGGCCGCTGTGCTTCGCTGTTCAGCCCTTGACGCTCTTCAGCTCCTTCAGGCAGGCGGGGCAGACGTTCCTGCCCTTGAAGGAGACGATATCCCCATCGCTCCCGCAGAAGATGCAGGAGGGCTCATACTTCTTCAGGATGATCCGGTTATCCTCCACAGAAATCTCCAGGCTGTCCTTCTGCGCGATGTCCAGAGTACGCCGCAGCTCGATGGGCAGCACGATGCGGCCAAGGCTGTCCATTTGTCTCACGATCCCGGTCGTTTTCATATATAAGTAACCTCCAAAGCTGTATTCATACTATGACAAGTGCCGCAATTATACACGGCAGATTTTGTAAAGTCAAGCAGAAAAAGCTCGAATTTTGGCGGGAAAAGGAAAGAAACGAAGACGCCGGGCAGGTTCTTTTCCGGAGGGGACAGGCATATGCTGAGAGTGCCTATACTGACGGCGAGGTGGTTTCGAAATGATGGACTGGGTCTGGGCGGGACTGGTGGTCGCATCCCTTATGTTCGGCGCGCTGAACGGGCGGCTGCCGGAGGTTTCGGCGGCTGCGCTGGAGGGGGTGCGGAAGGCCCTGGATACCTGCCTCGGCCTCTGCGCCGGGCTCTGCCTCTGGTCCGGCATTCTGAAGCTGCTGGAGACCGGCGGCGCGTCGGCCCTGCTGGGAAGGCTGCTGCGGCCCCTGCTGACCCGTCTCTATCCGGAGGCCCGCCGGGACCGGGAAGCCCTGTCCGCCCTGGCGGAAAACATGAGTGCCAATCTCCTGGGGCTGGGCAACGCCGCCACCCCCGCGGGCATCCGGGCCGCCCAGGCCCTGAAAAAGGGCGAAACGGCCACGGACAGCCTCTGCCGCCTGGTGGTGCTCAACAGCGCCTCTATCCAGCTGATCCCCGCCACGGTCTGCACCCTGCGGGCCGCGGCGGGCGCGCAGGCGCCCTTCGACATTCTCCCCGCCGTCTGGCTCGCCAGCCTCTGCGCCGCCCTGGCGGGGCTGGGGGCGGAAAAGCTGCTGCGGAGGGCTTTCCGGTGAAGGGGCTGCTGCCGGGCGTCCTCACCCTGGCGGCCCTCTCGGTGCTGCTGCGCCGCAGGCCCCTCTACGGGCCTTTGACGGAAGGCTTCCGGGAGGGGCTGCTGACCCTGTGGCGCATTTTCCCCCCGGTGGCGGCCACGCTGACTGCGGCATGCATGTTCCGCGCCTCCGGGGCCATGGACGCCCTGGAAGCCCTGCTGCGCCCCCCGCTCCGCCTGCTGGGCATCCCGCCGGAGACGGCCCCGCTCCTGCTGCTGCGCCCTCTCAGCGGCAGCGGGGCCCTGGCCCTGGGGGCGGAGCTCATGGAGCGGCTGGGGCCCGACTCTCCGGCGGGGCGGACGGCGGCGGTGATGCTGGGCAGCACGGAGACCACCTTCTACACCGTCAGCGTCTATTTCGCTGCGGCGGGCGTCCGCCGGACAAGACACGCGATCCCCGCGGCACTGGTCTCCGATCTCGTCGGTTTCCTGTGCGCGGGGATCTTCGTTCGCTTGTTTTTCGGATAGGCTGCCTTACATCTTTTCCGGGGCGGAGACGCCGATGATGCCCAGGGCCAGGGCCAGCACGGCGCGGACGCTGTCGGCCAGCTTGAGCCGGGCTTCCAGCACCCCCGGCTCCGCGTCCTTGATGCGGCAGGCGGTGTAGAAGCGGTGGAAGCGGCCCGCCAGCTCGATGAGATAGCGGTTGATGCGGCTGGGGTCGTAGTTCAGCGCGGCCAGGCGCACCTCCTCCGGCAGGAGGCTCAGCTGCTTGATGAGGGCCTTTTCCGTCTCCCCGGAGAGATGGGAGAAATCCACCTCCGCAGCCCTGGGCACCGGGTGCCCCTCGGCGGCCAGGGCGGCGACCAGGGAGCAGATGCGGGCGTGGGCATACTGCACATAATAGACCGGGTTTTCGCTGTCGCTGCGGATGGCCAGGTCCATATCGAAATCCAGGTGGGTGTCGGGCTTGGCGTTGAAGAAGAAGCGGACGGCGTCCCGGGGGATCTCGTCCAGCAGGTCCGCCAGGGCGATGGCCCGGCCGGTGCGCTTGGAGATGCGCACGGTCTGCCCGTCCCGCATGAGATTCACCAGCTGCATCAGCAGGAAGTGGAGTCGATCCGGCGCGATGCCCAGGGCGGGCAGGCTCTTGGCGAAGCGGATGGCGTGGCCGTGGTGATCCGCGCCCCAGACGTTGATGACGCTGTCGAAGCCCCGCTGGATGAACTTATTGCGGTGGTAGGCCATGTCCACGGCGAAATAGGTGTAGAACCCGTTAGAGCGGCGCAGGACCTCGTCCTTCTCCGCCCCCAGGTCCGTCAGCTTGAACCAGAGGGCCCCGTCCTTCTCATAGGTGTAGCCCTGCTGCTCCAGCAGATCCACCGTCTCCTTCACGTAGCCGCTTTCATGGAGGGTGGATTCCCGGAACCACTGATCGTAGACGATGCCGTAGCGCTCCAGGTCCCGTTTCATCTTGGCGATGTTCAGCTCGATGCCGAAGACCTGCATCTTCTGCCGCCGCTCGTCCTCTGGCTTTTCCAGCCAGCCGTCGCCGAATTCCTCCCGGAACAGGCGGGCGATCTCTTTGATGTCGTCCCCGTGGTAGCCGTCCTCCGGGAACTCCACGGCGTCCTCCCCCTTGAGGAGCTGGATGTAGCGGGCGTCCACGCTGCGGGCGAAAAGCTCCACCTGGTTCCCGGCGTCGTTGACATAGAATTCCCGCCAGACCTCCCAGCCCGCCTTCGAGAGGATGGAGGCCATGGCGTCCCCCAGGACGCCGCCCCGGGCGTTGCCGATGGTCATGGTGCCGGTGGGATTGGCGGAGACGAACTCCACCATCACCTTTTTCCCGTGGCCCTCGTCCACGCTGCCGTAGGCCTCTCCCTCGGCCTCCACGGCCTTCAGCACCTGGGCGTACCAGGCGTCACCCAGGCGGAAATTGAGGAAGCCGGCCCCGGCCACCTCCACACCGGCGAACCAGCTGCCGGTGAAATCGATCTCGGCGGCCAGGGTCTCCGCGATCTTCCGGGGGGGCATGCGCATGGCCTTGGCGGCGCTCATGGCATAGGAGCAGGCATAGTCCCCGTGCCCGGGGTCCTTGGGAATCTCCGTCGTCCCCTTCAGCTCCGCGCCGGAGGGCAGCAGCCCCTTCTCCGCGGCGGCGGCATAGGAAGCGCGCACCAGGGCGTCGATCTGCTTTTTGGCTTCTTCGATCATGTTCATTGTCCGCTCACTCCTTTATCCCCGACCTCTTTCCAGTCGATGCGGAAGGTGTTCCTTCCCAGAAGGACGTTGTCCACGTCCACGCTGTAAACGATATCCAGCTGACCGCCGTGCTCGTCCGTCTCGGTTCGCAGCTGCTGGGTGTCCACCCCCATGGTCATGGCGCCGAAGGGGGTGTCGTAGAGGAAAACGTGCTTGCGCCCCTTCTGGAAGAGCATCTGGCTGTTCACCGCGCCCTCCCGGGTCAGGGTCACCAGTCCGTCCTCCACCCGGAAGGTGGTGACGGTGCCCTCCATGCCGGTGATCTCGCTCTCATGATAGGTGAACCAGCTGGCGTCCCGGCCATATTCATAGCGCCCGTCGGTGACGAGCTCCACAGATTCGGGGTCCTGGGGCTCCTCCCCGGGGTGGAAGGAGCGCTGGGTGCCCCGGATGGAAATAATGACGTCTTTCATATCTTTTCTCCTGTTCGATTCGACATCCATCAAAGCGCCGTCTGCCGGACGCGCAGGGTGTCCGGCCCCGGCAGGAAGCGGCCCGCCAGAGCGGCAAAGCGGCCCGGACTGTGGGTGACCCAGCACTGCAGGCTGCCGGGCCGATCTCTCTCCGCCAGCGCGCCCTTCTCCGTCAACAGCTTCTTCATTTCGTCCACGGCGGCGGCGGCGACGTCCACCAGCTGCACCCCGCTTCCCACCCGGCGGCGGATGATTTCCGCGATCAGGGGATAGTGGGTGCAGCCCAATATGAGGGTGTCGGCCCCGAAATCCCGGATGGGCGCCAGATATTCCTCCGCGGCGGCCTCCAGCAGCGCCTCGCCCGACGCCGTACTGCCCCCCTCGATGAGGGGCACGAACATGGGGCAGGCCACGGCCAGGGTCTCGCTTCCGGGGCTCCGCTTCTTCAGCGCCGCCGCGTAGGCCCCCGCCCGGATGGCGGCGGCGGTGCCCGTGACGCCGATGCGTCCGTTTTTCGTCAGCGCGGCGGCCCGTTCGGCGGCGGGGAGCACCACGCCCACCACGGGGACGCCCCGGTCCAGCAGGGTGTGGAGGGCGATGCTGCTGACGGTGCCGCAGGCCACCACCACCGCCTTCACGTTTTGCCCCAGAAGGAAATCCATGTCCTCCGAAGCATAGCGCAGGATCGTGGCGGCGCTCCGGTCCCCGTAGGGAACGCGGCCCGTGTCCCCCAGATAGACCACATCCTCCGCCGGCAGCACCCGGCGGACCCGCCGGACGGCGGTCAGTCCGCCCAGTCCGGAATCAAAGACGCCGATGGGTCGATCATCCATACCGCGAATCCTTTCTCCCTGCCATTACAAAATAATATTATATATGAAAACCCATGCCGGGGCAAGGGGAATTTCGCGGTCTGACGGAGAAGTCTTTCACAGCCGCGGGGAAGCCGCACTGCTCCGGCTGCGGGACGGGGCGGCCCGGCGAAGAAATTCACGAAAAATACGCAAAATAACGGTAGATATTTCAGTTGGAAAAGGCTATAATATGGGCGCTTTGAACCTGCCATAACCCGGCACAGGAAGGGTGGTGCGTTGAAACATGACGATGGAACTTTCGGATAAGGAATTCCGGCGGCTTCTGGACCTGGTCTACGTGGGCAACTGGGTGATGAATTCCCTGCGGGGCAGCCAGCGCATCAAGGACTATGACGACGTGGAATCCAAGTGTTTTTCCTACTGTCTGAAAACCGGCATGTATTCCCTCTTTGAGATGATGGACGGGGAGGTCATCCCCTCGGCCAGCTTTGAGGACGGCGGCATCCAGGAGGCCATCATGGACTATGAGGACGCCATCTTCTATGACATCCTGGCGGAGGAGCTGGCCCGGCGGGATATGGATTTCGCCCCCATCGACAACTCCAACGACGGTGAGCTCAGCCGCAGGATCGACGAATATATGGAGGAATTTGAGGAAAACGGCCTCAACAACGTCAGCGTCAACAAGGAATGATTTCCATGGGGAATAGCCGCCTCCCGGATGCAGAAGCTACATCCGGGAGGTGTTTCTTTTGGTTACGATGACGAATCGGGAATACCGGGCCTATGTCCGCTCCCTCTCCCCCGCGTCCCCTCTGTGGAAGGACGCCCTGCGGGCCTTTTTCACGGGCGGGCTGATCTGCGCCCTGGGGCAGCTCCTTCGGCAGGGGTGGCTGGCCTTCGGGCTGGAGGAGGAAGCCGCCGGGACGGCCGTCAGCGTCAGTCTCGTCTTCCTGGGCGCCCTGCTGACGGGCCTGGGAGTCTATGACCGGCTGGCGAAGTTCGGCGGCGCGGGGACCCTGGTGCCCATCACCGGGTTCAGCAACGCTGTGGCCTCCCCCGCCCTGGAATTCAAAAGCGAGGGTCTCATTACGGGAACGATGGTGAAGATGTTCACCATCGCGGGGCCGGTGATCGTCTCCGGCACCGTGGCCAGCGCGGTGTACGGGCTGGTGCTGGTGCTGCTGGGGTACGGGGGATAAGAGCATTTGCGTTTCGGAGGCGGGCCAAGCGGCCCGCCTCCGATGGGTTTGTGAGAAAACCGCGGTGAAGTTCGTTTTTACTCGATTCTCAGCATTGCCGTTGTGCTGCACTCACCGGTATTCGGGTTGACATCCCAAAAGAAAACATCGAACCCGATTTCATACCAGAATCCGATATATTCCGCAGTTTGTGAGAAGTTTGTTAATTGAATCGCTCCGCTCTCTTTTGCAAGGCGATAAACCTCGCATACAAGCGCTTTCCCGATTCCTTGTGTTCTATGCTCCTCTTTTACAAACACTTCAATGAACAACCGGATGCTTTCCAGTGGTGCCTGCATACTGTCCGGACACGCGATGATCGCTCCTATGATCTCCCCACGCCTCCCGCAAAAGGCAAACGCAGAAAGCGTATCAGCTCTGCTCATATAAGACGCTTTCTTTTCTGGGTCCGTCAGATAATCGCCAATCAACTGGACGATTTCCGCATTTGAAAGCTTCCTAACAGAGTCATTTCGCTGATGAGCCGGCAGTGGTTTTCTCGTAATGCAGCGGCTGAACATATGAAAGTAATTCCCATAGAAAAGGGGCATAGCCGGATCATTTTGCTTCCTGCCGTATGCGTTCATAGAAAACCCTTGTTTCATCCAGAAGCAACTTGCTTCAACCGTAGCATTTGCGGAACCGTAAATAAACAGAACGCCCGCTCTTTCGGCTTCTTCCATGGTTTTTGCGACCAGTGTGGCTGCGATCCCGTTTCTCCTGTGCGCCGGGCTGACAAACAAATCATAAACATACCAGCACTTTCCACCCAGAGGCGAAGGAACTTCTCTTTCAATAACAACAATTCTTCCGAGTGGCGTGCTATGAGAATCTTCAGCAATATAGATAATTACCTTTTCACGCTTTTTCTTTTCGTTTAATTTGAAAAGGCTAATGATTCGGTCGCGCTGCTCCGGATTTGCATGCAAAATAGTATATTCTCTATTGTTCATAAGAACCTCCGTAAATCAGTTTTGATTGCAAGGGTTTTGAATCAAATCCCGTTTACGGGAAGTGCAAGGAGAGAAGCAAAAAGAAAAAGCCAAGAAAAACACACCGAATCGCGCGCATTTTGCGGCGGTTCCTATGTCTTCTTGGTTCGTTCATAACTGGCGATATCGTTCCTTGCACAGGGTCCTCCTTTCACGCAAAAGATATCACGGCAAAGTTCAATTTGTCAACGGGCGCATTGCCGTTCTATCTTGACATCAGGGGATATATCCCCTATACTTGCAGTGAAAGAGAGGTAGTGCACCATGCCGACCATCAGCTATTTCTATGGTATCATCATTGTTATGTACCTTCGCAACAAGGAGCATAATCCGCCGCATATCCACGCGATCACGCAGGATTTTGACGCGCCGTTTCTGGTTTCCACCGGGGAACTGATGGAGGGGGAGTTTCCACCCAAAGCACAAGCCCTGGTAAAAGAATTCATTATGCAGTATCAGAATGAACTCTTGGAAATGTGGGAAACGGAGAAGTATATCAAGCTGCCGCCGCTCAAATAATACCCGGCAAAAACGGACAAGGAGGTGAATCCCCGTGTTCCACAAAGCAATCGACCTGCAATTTCTGGAGGGAACGGCACTATGCGTGACTTTCCAGGATGGAATAGTCAAACAATATGATATGCGCACACTGTTCCCCAAATACCCCCAGTTGAAAGCCCTGGAGGATCGGGCGCTCTTTCTCTCCGGGCGATTGATGGGGGCCTATGGGATCATTTGGACGGATGAACTGGACATTGAGACCGAAACGATATATGAAGACGGCAAGACGGTGCGGACGGAAAAGATCTCACTGCATCCGGAGGCCGCTCATGCTGTCGCCGCTGCCAGAGCCATGGCAGGATTGACACAGAAGGAACTGGCACAGCGGACGGGAATCGATCAATCCGACATCTCCAAAATCGAGCGGGGTACTGCCAATCCCTCAATAGCCACTCTGGAACGCATTGCCGCCGCATTGGGCGGCGAACTCAACATTGCCATCCTGTTTTCCTGACAGGCATCGATTTACGAGATATTTGTGTTTTACTTAACTCAAGCAGAGGGTCTCATTACGGGGACGATGGGAAGATGTTCACCATCGCGCTCTCCGGTGATCGTCTCCGGCACCGTGGCCAGCGCGGTGTACGGGCTCGGGCCGGTGCTGCTGGGATACGGGGGATAAGTTTTTCGGAGTCGGCTGAAATGCCGCCTCCGATGGGTTGTTGATATATGCGGTAATGTGTCAGCGGGAACCGTCCCCGCTGACACGCCGGAGGTGACCGGCGTCGTTTACATATTTCAGCTGCGGGAGCGCGCCCACCCCGGCCCGGCTGTCCAGGCGCACCACGGTGATCCCGGCGAAATCCAAGTGGAGAAGGGCGATGGCATAGGGAAAGGGCAGGCCCAGGATATGCCCCATAGCGGCGCAGGAGGAGCCGCCGTGACTGAAGATTGCCACGGTTTTATGCCGCTGCTCCTCGACGGTATGGCGATAGTGCGTCCCTTCCCGGACATAGCCGAAACCCGCCAGCCAGTCGTCGATCCCCGCCTCGACCCGATCCACGCAGTCCACGACCCGATTGACCCGAAACCAGGGCGTCTCCCGCCAGTCCGGCCGGTTCAGAGCAATCCCCTGCCGCGCCATTTCGTCAACGATCGCCCAGGGATGGCCGCCGGCAAACAGCTCCGTACCATCCCTGCTGCCCCAGGTCACTTCCTCCATGAAGTCCAGGGTCTTCACCGGCAGGTCCAGCGCGGCGGAGGCCGCCTCCGCCGTCTCCTTCGCGCGGCCCAGAGGGGAGGACCAGATCTCTTCGATCCCCTCCTCCCGCAGCCTGTCTGCCGCCAGCTTCGCCTGGAGGCGTCCCCGCTCCGTCAAGCAGTCATGCGCATAATCCGGCTCTCCGTGGCGTACAAATACGATCCTCATGAATCACAGCCCCGCCTTTTCCAGCCGGCGGAGGGCGTCGGGGTTGTTCCCCGTGATCGCCCCGAGCCTGCCGCAGTCCTTCATCTCCGGGGTGATCTCCCCGCGGTTCAGCTCCGACCACTCCGCCGCCGCCTTCGCCCGCAGCGCCGGATCGTCCTTCACCGTCGCCAGCCGGGCTTCGCACGTTTCGCAGTCCAGGCCGCAGTATGCGATAAAACCTCCCGGACAGGCGCTCTGCGCCCGGTTTTCGTCTTTCCATGCAAAGGCAGTATCCATTCCGCGCCTTCTTTCTTCAAAGGGTTTCGGGGAGGTCCCGCAGGGGGCCTCCCCGAATCGTATGCTCCGGGATCATTCCGTGTAGACGATCTCCCCGGTCTCCTTGCAGCGGCGGTAGTGCTTGACGAAGTTATAGACGATATCGCCGTAGCCGGGCCACAGGGAATGCTGGAGGTATTCCGTGACGTTCAGGCCGATCATGGGGACGCCGTCCTTGTTGTTGATGAGCCATTCCCCGTTGCGCCACTCCCCGTTGATCGTCTTCAGCTGGAAGGAATCGAAGGGCCGGCCAATGACGGGATAGGTCTCGTAGTCGAAGGCCTTCACGGGGGCAATGCCGTCGAATTCGCAGTAGCTCTGCAGGAAGAAATTGCCGCCGTCATTGAGGTGGTTGTTCTGGGTGTCCCAGGCGGCGAAGTCATAGGTGGAGGTGATGAGCATGGCGGGCATATCCAGCTTCTTGTAGAGCGCTTTGGTCTCGTCCGTCAGCTGCTGCAGGGGCATGGCCATGGGCGCGGCGGCGGCATAGAGCTCCGGATGGGTACCGATGCAGTTGTAGGTGGCCATGCCGCCCATGGAATAGCCCGTGACCCAGACCCGCTCCGGGTCCAGGGCGGGATAGGTGTCCAGCATATGCTGCACCAGGCGGGCGAAGGCTTCCCCGGCGATGAAGGTGATGCCGCTGTGCATGGGGGCCACGATGGCGAAGCCCTGCTCGCCGGCGGTGAGGAGCAGGCCGGTCTCATCCAGGAACATCAGGTGATCGTCGCCGCCGCCGTGGTTTGCCAGGAGCAGGGGCACGCTGTGCGCCGGCGCGGTGTTGTGGAGCACCGCCTGGGGCAGCACCTCATACCAACAATCCAGATAAGCGCCGGGGCTGGCGAAGGGCATGGCGCTGGCGTCGCTCTTGATATCGCTGAATTTCTCGGCGTCGTGGCGCAGGATGACCTCCAGGTCCCCCACCAGGGCCCGGCCGTTCAGGATGGGGTTCCGGGGGGAGAGGGCAAAGCGGGCGATGGGGGGCGCGGGGACATAGCCCTGATAGGCGTTCGTGACCTTCGGCTCCAGGAATTTGGTCATCACATTGCTGGAGCGCTGGAGGAAGATGAACATGCTGCGGAAGGCCTTCTCCATCCAGAAGGCCACGCTGCCCTTTTCATCCCTGGCAACACGCACCTGCCGCAGCGGCACGGCCTGGTTATAGAAGCGCTCGACGCCCTCGCTGCAGGAATAGGCGTTGGTCTTGTTCGCCCGGCGGAATTTCTGCACGGCCACGCCGCAGGGATTGACCATAAAGGCGGGCACATACTGGCTGACCCGGACCTCGTCGCACATCTCGCCGCCGTAGGTAAAATAGCCTGCCGCCCGGCCGATGAGCTCATCCCGCGAAGGGGCCACATAGTTGTTCATGAAGGTCGCGCCCTTGCCCACGCCGAATAGATAGGTCTTCCCGTAGCCGCCGCAGTATTCGGCCTCCGCGGGCACGGCGCGCTTCCCGTCCACCTCCACAAAGGCCTTCTGGCTGAACAGGGCGTTCACCAGGGTATAGCAGTTCTGCAGGTCGCTCTCGCCGTAGTTCTCCTTCTCCGGCTGGATCAGGATGATCGTACCGACGGCCTCGTCGATGAGCTTCAGGAGTCCCAGCTTTTTCAGGTAGGCCTTGGCGTCCTTCTTGGCCTCGAAGCGCTGGTCGGGGAAGACGATGAAGGAAGTGTTGTTCCTCGCGCCGGTCTCGCCGCCGTAGAGATCGGGGGAACGGTAGACATAGACGACGCCCTTGGGGAAATCCTCCAGCGTGGGATTCAGGATCTGGGGAAAGCGCTCGTTTGCGGGGAGCTTGCTGGTGGCGGCGACGGCATGCTTGCGCACCTCCTCCAGAGTCTCGAAGGTAGCGGGGTTATCCTGCCGGTTCCAATAGTTCTGCATGACGGTTCCTCCTTCGTGATAATAATTTTATATGTATAGAGTAAATGCAAAAGGGGGAAAAGTCAATTCCTTCGGCGGCGTTTCCTGATGGGTTTGACGGGAAAGGGCGGAAATGGTATGCTGTCGAAAGAATCCCGGAAAGGAAGATGATCCCATGTCCGCTCCCTATGAACCTGAATACCCCCTGCTCTGCGCCCCCCTCCGGCTGGGAAAGCTGACCCTGCGCAGCCGCATGTGCTCCGCCCCCATGGGCTTTCCCGACCTCACGGAGGACGGCTGCCTTACGGAGGGGGCCATCGCCTTTTATGAAAACCGGGCCAGAGGCGGCGCCGCCATCGTGACGGTGAGCGAGGCCTGCGTGGATTACCGAAACGGCAAGAGCCACGGGCGGCTCATCAACCTGGAAAACCCCGGCGTGCTGGCGGGGCTCACCAACTGCGCCCGGGCCATCCGCCGCCACGGAGCCCTGGCCTCCATCGAGCTGAACCACGCCGGGATGCTCTCGGATTTCGACGTGGTCTCCTCGGAACGGACGAAGGACGAGCGGGTCCACTGCGGCCCCAGCGACGCGGTCCTGCCCACGGGCACCCGGGTGAAGGCCATGGACAACGGGCAGATACGGGCGGCCGTGGACGCCTTTGCCAAAGGAGCGGCCCTGGTGAAGCGGGCGGGCTTCGACATGCTGATGGTCCACGCCGGGCACGGCTGGCTCATCCACCAGTTTCTCTCCCCCCTGACGAACCGGCGGACCGACGAATACGGGGGAAGCCGGGAGCGCCGTTTCCGCTTCGCCCTGGAGGTGCTGGAGGCCGTGCGCGCCGCCGTGGGGGAAGACTTCCCCATCGAGCTGCGCTTCTCCGCCATGGAGACCGCGCCGGGGGGCATCACCCTGCCGGACGCCGCGGCCTTTGCCCGGGCGGCGGAAAAATGGGTGGACATCCTCCACGTCTCCGCCGGGGGCGAGCCGGATTTTCACGTCACCCACCCCAGCATGTTCTCCGAGCCCGGCTGCAATGTGCAATACGCCGCCGAAATCAAAAAACACGTCTCCCTCCCCGTGGCAACGGTGGGCGCGCTGAACGAGCCGGAGCAGATGGAGGCCATCCTGGCTTCCGGCCAGGCGGACCTGGTGTGCATGGCGCGGGCGCTGCTGGCGGACCCGGAGCTGCCGAAAAAGGTGCGCCAGAACCGCACGGACGAGATCCTGCGCTGCATCCGCTGCTTCACCTGCCACGCCGAGCGGATGCTGACCCAGACCCGCATCTGCGCCCTCAACCCCCAGATCGGGCGGGAGGCGGAGGCGAAATTCGCTTCGCCCCCCACCTCCCCCAAAAGGCTCCTGGTCGCCGGGGGCGGCCCCGGCGGCATGCAGGCTGCCCTCACCGCGGCCCGGCGGGGCCATCGGGTGACCCTTTGCGAAAGATCGGAGGCCCTGGGCGGCAACCTGCGCTGCGAGCGCCGGGTGCCCTTCAAGGCGGCCTTCCCCAAATACATCGAGACCATGACCCGGCAGCTGGCCCTGGCGGGGGTGGAGGTGCGCCTGGGCTGTGAGGTGACGCCGGATTTCGTGCGCGCATTTCAGCCGGACGCGCTTTTCATCGCCGTGGGGGCGGAGGCGGCCAGGCCCCCTATCCCCGGCCTGGAGGGGCCCAATGTTGTTTTCGGCACGGAGCTGGAGACGCGGGAGGGGGAGATCGGCCGGCGGGTCGCCGTGATCGGCGGCGGGCTGGTGGGCTGCGAGAGCGGCCTTTATCTTGCGCAGCAGGGCCATGAAGTCACCATTCTGGAGCAGCGCAGCGCCGCAGCCGCCGACGCGAATCCCCGCCATCGCCCCGCCCTGCTGGCACAGCTGGCAGCGCATACCGCCGTGCGCACCGGAATGACGGCGACGGAGATCACGGCGGAAGGGGTATGCTGCACCGCAGACGGGGAAAAACACTTCTTCCCCGCGGACACGGTGCTCTGCGCCGCAGGCCTGCGCCCCCGCCGGGAAACCGTGGATGCGCTGCGCGGCGCCGCCCCCATCGTGGAGGTCATCGGCGACTGCTTCCGGCCGGATATCCTCCGGGGGGCGACCTGGCGGGCCTATCACGCGGCCCTGGACCTGTGAGAAGGAGGCGACGGAGATGGATGAACGGCTGCTCAGCGCGCAGACGATCGTCTTTGACGTGGGAAAGGTGCTGCTGACCTTCGAGCCGGAGGCGGTGGCGCAGCTGCTGCCGGAAAAGCACCGGGACGCCCTGAAGGAAGCCATGTTCGGCCGGGTGCACCGCTGGAGCGAATTCGACCTGGGAAGGAAGCCCAATGCGCAGATTGCTTCGGAGATCGCTGAGGCCGCCGGGGTGCCCGGCGGGGAGGGGATGGTGCTGGAGGCGCTGTACCGCTTCCCGGAAACCATGGAGCCCCTGCCGCTCTACCGGGAGATCGGCATGCTGAAAAAGCTGGGGAAGCGGCTCTATGCCCTCACCAACTACGCCGAGCCCTCCTTTTCCTTCACCAGGGTCGCCTTCCCCCTGCTGCAGGCCCTGGACGGGGAGGTGGTGTCCTCCCGGGAAAAGGTCTGCAAACCCGACGAAGATATCTACCGCATCCTCGTGGAGCGCTATGACATCGACCCGGCCCTCAGCCTGTATATCGACGACGCGGAGGCCAATGCCCGCGCCGGGGAAAGGGCCGGTTTCCGGGTATGGCACTATGCGGGGCAGGACGTGCTTCCCCTGCCCTGACGGAGCCGCTGCCCAAAACGCCGATCTTTCCCCTTGTCCGCAGTTTGCCGCCCGGCGGGATGATCCCGCCGGGCGGCAAGGCTACTCCGTATTCACGCTTCTCTGTCCAGCCCGCTCAGATGCAGCAGAGGCTTTTGCAGCAGGGCCACCGCCCGCCCCGTCAGGAGCATGGTGACCACCGTGCCGACGCCCACCCCCATGAGTCTGCCCCGGAAGAGGAAGCCCAGGGCTGCGGCGGCGAGGAAGCTGGAAATATCCAGGATGTTCTTGCTGAGGCCCAGGCTTTTCCCCGTGCGCCGGGCGATGGCCGCGGCCATCCCGTCCCCCGGATTGGGCACGAACCGCGCCCCCACGGTGAGGATGATGCCGGTCCCCGTCAGGAGAATGGCCCCCAGAAGCATGGCCCCCCGCCCCAGCGGCGTGACCGCCGTGGGCAGGAACCGGCCGAAAACGCCGATGAAGAAGCTGGTGAGGAAGCTGGCCACCAGCTGAAAGACCTGGATAGGCTCGAATTCCCGGCGCAGGAGCAGGAATTGCAGCAGGATCAGGAAGCAGTAGTAGAAAAAGCTCATGAGGCTGAAGGGGACGCCGATGAGCTCGCTCAGGTTCCAGGCAACGGAGAGGATGGGCGCGATGCCCAGCTGGGTCTTGGTGTTCATGGCGATGCCGCAGCCCAGGATCAGGGTGCCCAGGAGATAGACGATCCGCCGCCGGGGCGTGAAGGCGCGCAGAAAGGCCCGCACGGCTTCCATCGGCCACGCCCCCTTTCCTTCGCCCAGAAATGCGCCTCCATCATACGGTAACGCGCACCGCCCTGTCAAGCCCCCGCCGCTAGCCTTGATTTCTTCCCTTGCATACGATATACTTATTGTATAAACACAGAGGAGGCCTCCCATGAACAAAACCGGCACAAAGCGCATCGAGACGCCGCGCCTGATCCTGCGGCCCTTTGTCCCCGAGGACGCAGAGGCGATGTACCGCAACTGGGCCTCCGATCCGGCGGTGACGGAATTCCTCACCTGGCCGCCCCACGGAAGCGTGGAGGCGACCCGGCTGCTCCTGGCGGACTGGTGTCCCCGATACGCCGGGGGAGACTATTTCCAATGGGCCATCGAGCTCCGGGAGCTGGGGGAGGCCGTCGGCTCCATCGCCGCGGTCAAGCTGAACGAAAGCGTCGGGGCCGCGGAGCTGGGCTACTGCCTGGGCAGGGCCTGGTGGGGCCGCGGGCTGATGCCCGAGGCCCTCGGGGCGGTGCTGGACTATCTCTTCGATGAGGTGGGCCTGCAGCGTGTCGCAGCCTGCCACGACGCCCGGAATCCCAGGTCCGGCCGGGTCATGGAAAAGGCCGGGATGCGTCTGGAGGGGACCTGGCGGCAGGCGGGCCGGAACAACCGGGGCGTCTGCGACGAGGTGTGGCACGCCATGCTCCGGGCGGACAGGGAAGGAAAGGAACGGCTGTGAGACTGATCTTCCGCTCCATGGGCGTCTACAGGCGCTCGATCGCCCTGGCGGTGATCCTGAAGCTCCTGGGCACGTTTGCGGAGCTCTCCATCCCCTATATCCTGGAGCACATCATCGACGTCGTTGTGCCCCTGGGTCAGCTGCGGCCCGTCCTCATCTGGGGCCTTATGATGTTCGCGGCGGCCTTCCTCACCCGGACGCTCAACGTCGTCTCCAACCGCCGCGCCGTCGAGAACGCCCACCGGGTGAGCTACGACGTGCGCCAGGCCCTGTTCCGCAAAATCTATCAGCTCAGCGGCAATCAGTTCGACGCCTTCGGCCTGCCCTCCCTCATCTCCCGCATGACCTCGGACAGCTACAACGTGCAGACCTCGGTGCAGCAGCTGCAGGCCCTGTGCATCCGGGCCCCCATGATGCTCCTGGGCGGCGTTGCCATGACCCTGCTGATGGACGCCTCCCTTGCCATGATCCTGGTGATCATGCTGCCTCTGCTCATCCTGATCGTGCTGGCGGTCTCTGCCAAGGGCATCCCCATGTACACCCGGGTCCAGGGCAAGTTGGACGCCCTGGTGCGCATCATGCGGGAAAACATCACCGGCATCCGGGTAGTGAAGGCCCTGAGCAAGGCGGACTATGAGAAGCGTCGCTTCGACGCCGCCAACGAGGACATGACCCATACGGACATCACCGCCAGCACGGTCATGGCCATCCCCGGCCCCTTCCTCCAGTTCTGCCTCAACGTGGGCCTCACCCTGGTGGTGCTCCTGGGGGCCGGACGGGTGAACGCCGGACGCATGGAACCGGGGGTCATCCTGGCCTTCCTCACCTATTTCAATATGATCGCCATGGGGGTCATGGGCCTCACCCGCATTTTCATGACCCTGAGCAAGGCCAGCGCCAGCGCAAATCGCATCGACGAGGTCCTGAAGGCGCCCACGGACCAGCGCATCCTGGCCCCGGAGGAGGCCCTCTCCCCCGCCGGACCGGGCTTCCTCCGCTTTGAAAACGTGGGCTTCCGCTACGGGGAGGACAGCCGCGCCTCCGACAGGGGGGATTTCGCCGGGGAGCGCCGGGAAAAGGCCCTGGACGGCATCAGCTTCACCCTGGAAAAGGGGGAGAGCCTGGGGATCATCGGCCCCACGGGCTGCGGCAAATCCACCATCATCCAGCTGCTCCTGCGCTTCTACGACGCCGGAGAAGGGGGCGTCTTCCTGGAGGGGCGGGACGTGCGCAGCTATGACCGGGACGAATTGCGCGCGCGCTTCGGCGTCTGCTTCCAGAACGACATGGTGTTTCAGGACACGCTGCGGGAAAACGTGAACTTCGGCCGGGGGCTCGACGACGGAGAGGTCCGCGCCGCCCTGGGGGACGCCATGGCCCTGGAATATGTGGACGCCCTGCCCCAGGGCCTGGACTATGCCGCCGCCATCAAGGGGGCCAATCTCTCCGGCGGCCAGAAGCAGCGGCTGCTGGTGGCCCGCGCCCTGGCGGGAAAGCCGGAGGTGCTGATCCTGGACGACAGCTCCAGCGCCCTGGACTACAAGACGGACGCCGCCATGCGCAGGGCCATCCGCGAGCACTACGGGGACGTCACCCTGATCATGGTGGCCCAGCGCGTCAGCTCCATCATGGGCATGCATCACATCCTGGTGATGGACGACGGCAAGATGATCGGCTTCGGCACCCACGAGGAGCTGATGGAATCCTGCCCGGTGTATCGGGAGACCTGGCAGATCCAGATGGGGGACATGCAGTGAAAGGGGGCGAGTGCGATGCCGGGACCCGGTGACCGGGGCGGGAAAAAAGAGAAACCGAAGGACACAAAGGGCGCGCTCAAACGCATCCTCCGCTATCTGCTGACCTATCGCGCCCTGGTGCTGCTGTTCCTCCTCTGCGCCTTTCTCAGCAATATCGGAAATCTGCTGGGCCCCCGCTTCGCGGGCAAGGCCATCGGCGCGGCGGAGGCGGGCTTCCGCCTGGGGCCGGGCAACGTGGACATGGCCCTGGTGAAGCGCTATGCCCTGCTGATGCTGGGCTGCTATGCCGGCGGCAACGTCATGAGCTTCCTGGTAAGCATCGGCATGATGCGCGTGGGCCGCCGGGTGGCCCGGAACATGCGGCGGGATGTTTTCAACAAGCTTATGACCCTGCCCGTGGGCTACTTTGACCGGCATCAGGCGGGGGACATCATCAGCCGTGTGAGCTACGATATCGACGTGGTCTCCACTTCTCTGGCGACGGATGTGGTGCAGATCCTCACCGCCCTGGTGACGGTGGCGGGCTCCTTCGTCATGATGTGCGCCATCTCCCTTCCCCTGGTGCTGTGCATGGTGGCGACGATCCCCATCTCCATCGTCTTCACCCGCTACATGGGGAAAAAGACGCGGCCCCTCTATTCCAAGCGCAGCGCCGCCTACGGGGAGTTGAACGGCTTTGCCGAGGAGATGTTCACCGGGCAGAAGACCATTCTGGCCTACGCCCAGGAGGAGCGGGTGTGCGAGGATTTCAGCCGCATGAACCGCAAGGCCGCCGAGGCCTATCGGGATGCGGACGGCATGGGGGTGCGCATGGGCCCCACCGTCAACATGATCTCCAATATGGGCCTGGCGGCCATCGGCATGGGAGGCGCGATCTTCTATATGCTGGGCGTGGTAGGCCTGGAGCAGATTTCCTCCTTTGTCCTCTACTCCCGGAAGTTCTCCGGCCCCATCAACGAGATTTCCAACATCGTCAATGAGATTTTCTCCGCCCTGGCTGCCTCGGAGCGGGTGTTCCGACTGCTGGACGAGCCGGAGGAGGTGAAGGACCTCTACGGCGCCGCGGAGCTGACGGGCTGCCGGGGCCACGTGGAGGCCAAGGACGTGAGCTTCGGCTACACGCCGGAAAAGACCGTGCTGCACCGCCTGCATATGGAGGCCAGGCCGGGGCAGACCATCGCCATCGTGGGCCCCACGGGGGCGGGCAAGACCACCATCATCAACCTGCTCATGCGCTTCTACGACCCGGATTCCGGGGTGATCTGCGTGGACGGGCGGCCCAACCGGGAATACACCATGGAATCCCTCCGGCGGGCCTATGCCATGGTGCTTCAGGATACCTGGGTCTTCCGGGGCACCATCTTCGAGAACATCGCCTACGGCAAGGAGAACGCGACGATGGAGGAGGTGGTGGCCGCCGCCAAGGCCGCCCACATCCACGGCTATATCATGCGCCTGCCCCAGGGCTACCGCACCGTCATCAGCGAGGACGGCGGCAACATCTCCAAGGGGCAGAAGCAGCTGCTCACCATCGCCCGGGCCATGCTTTACGATACCAGCATGCTCATTCTGGACGAGGCCACCAGCAACGTGGACACGGGCACGGAGCGGCAGGTGCAGAAGGCCATCCGTACCCTCATGGCGGGCAGGACCTGCTTCGTCATCGCCCACCGCCTCTCCACCATCCGGAACGCGGACCACATCCTGGTGGTGGACCACGGGGACGTGGTGGAGCAGGGCACCCATGAGACCCTCATGCTCCAGAAGGGCTTCTACTACCGGCTCTACGCCAGCCAGTTCGAATAGGCCGGATCAACGGGAACAGGATCGGAATCCAGGATTTTCGGAGCGCTTTTGCATCGGTTGTCCGCCGATCAAAAGCGCTCCCCTGTTTTTGGGGCGCAAAAAGGGAACGGTCCTCCTGACAAAGCCTTTCGGTTCCCTTTGTCAGGAGCCCCGTCCCTCTTGGCAGATTTCGTTATTAACGGCGCGTTTTTCCGTTCTCACCCGTTTTTACAAAGCAGCGGAGGGAGAGGGCGGAAAAGAGGACGATCCAACCCAGGGAAACGAGGGCGGCAAAGGTAATCCACAGCCCTTGCCCTCCCTGCTGCCACAGGGGCCGGAGGCCGTGAAGAAAAGCGGGAACGGGCACGGGAACGACGGCATCCAGACGGGAAGCCCAAACACACAGGGCGTAGCAAAGGACGCCGTAAGCGGCATTCACCATGACGAGTCCGGGGATGCTGCGGATGCAAAACGCCAGATACATGGGCACGGACAGCACCGCCATATCCATGAGCAGGCGCAGCAGCACCGTATAAAGAACATAGGGAAAGCCCGCCCGGGCAGCGATGCTTCCGGCGTAAACCCCGATCTGCAGGAGGGTGGAGAGCAGGCTGACGGCAAAAACCGCCAGGAAAAACACGGCGATCATCCCCAGGGCGGCGTTCCGCCGGGAGCCCGTCAGCGCCGCCGTCAGGTCCGGGACGCCGGTATTCAGCGGATAGCGGATCAGCACCGGGGGCAGCACGGCGCAGAGAAAGAGGAGGCCGCCCAGGAACCAGAGGAGGCGCACATACTGGGCCCCGGCCAGGAGCGGAAAGATATCCTCCAATTCCCGAATGTCCGCGTCTTCCAGCCCGTATCTTCTCAAAACATCTTCCTCTGTGCGATGGGTGTATTTTATGGCATACCGATCCGCAGCCAGGGTCCGCTGAAACTCGGTTTCGTTGATGAGCCTGTAGCACTTGGCGTCGATCCGGCGGTTATACTGTTCCGCACCGACGACCCGGGCGCCGCCCAAGGCGTAATTGCCGGCCAGGGCCGCCAGAAGGAGCAGCAGAGCCGGCCAGCGGCGGAAAAGCACGAAAAGCTCCTGCCTGATGGCTTTTTTCATGGGTTCTCCCCCTCCCACTCCGCTTGCAGCTTGTTCCAGCTCTTATCCGCTGCAGCAGCCAGAGCCGCCTCCATCTGATGGGTGTCCGTTTCCAGCCAGCCCTCCGGGGCAGCCAGCCGCAGCTTCTGCGTTAGCCCCAGGTCCATCACATCCTTGAGCCGCGCCGCCGTGTAGGAAAAGGGTATCCCCTTGTCCTCGCACCAGCGGAGCAGGTCCGCAAACTTGGCGCGTTCCCCCGCGTCCATGCCGGACATGGGCTCCAGGGCCAGGATGGCGGGGGCGCGCTTCATCAGTCCCAGCACCAGGCCCCAGAGGCGCTGACCTCCCGGATTCCCCTTGAGCTTGCCCACATTCCAGCCGCTCTGCCGCAGGCCCGCGACCTTCAGCAGCTCCCAGAACCGCGCCTGCTCCGTTTCCGGCAGGATCATGCGGACGGCCAGAGCATTGGCGCGGACACTCAGGCGGGGATAAAAGGGGATATTTGCGCCGGAACAAAGCTCCGTTTCTTCCGGGGCCTCCCCCAGGGCCCGCTCCAGGGCATGGACGCCCACCAGGGCGACGACGTTTTTTGCTTGCTCGCTCATGCGCCGGCCTCCTTCTCTTTTTCCAGATACTCGATGAACCGCAGCCGGGCATAGCCGTAGGCTTCGCAGGCGATCACCGTGACGGGCTCCTCCTCCGTCGGGTCGCGGTAGTAATAATCCTCGTCGTAGATGTGGACCTCCCAGTTGAAGAGGGAACACCAGATCTCCATGATCTTTTGGTCCGGCTCGTTGCGCCACAGAGGCGTCATGAGCTTGAGCTGCTCCACGGTCGCCAGGTCCGACAACACGCTTTCGGAATGCCAGTACCAGTCCTCCTCCGGCAGTTCCTGTTCGTAATATAAGGGCCGGGGCTTCCCATCCACATATTCATGCTCCGGCCCCAGGTGGTCGTCCACCTTGCGCGTCTCCCGCTCCCCCAAGATGGCCGTCAGCTCATCCGTCAGGTTGATCTCCCCCTGGAGGACGATCTGGATGCTTTCCAGCACGGGGTAACCGTTCTCGTCCCAGTGCTGCCGATTGTTCTTCATGGCGTGCTTGGGAAAGCAGAGGGTGACGTTCGCCGGGTGGCCGCAGAAGCTGACGTCCGGGAGTTCCGCATAAGCGGAGGAGTGTTTTTCATTTTCATAGATGCTGAGACCGGGCCAGGCTTCCGCCGCTTCCTCCGGGGTCATAGCCCAGCGGAAGGGGCCCACGGTCCCGTCGGAATTCAGGGTCAGCTCCGTTTTCGCCGTGGTCAGCACCTTCGGGTCGGTGGCGCAGGCGGCGAAAAACAGGAGGCAGAGAAGCGCCAGCATGGCGGAGGCCCAGCCCCTGGCGGGCTTCCACCGCAGGGCGTTTTTCACCCGCTGCCGGACCCCCAATTCTCCGAAGGCAAGGGGCAGCGGGGACAGGGGACGGCCCTTCTCCGCGATGCGGAGCAGGCTTTCGCTGTATTCCCCGGCTTTTCCGCGGCGGGAGAGCACCGCCTCGTCGCAGCTCAGCTCCATATCCCGCCCGGCCAGCAGGAAGGCCAGCCAGCAGAGGGGATTGAACCAATGGAGGCAGAGGAGCAGCCAGCCCAGCAGCCGCCACCAGGGGTCGCCGCGCCGCAGATGGACTTTTTCATGCTCTAGGGCGAGGTTCAGGCCCGTTCCCTCCAGCCCCCAGGGGAGATAGATGCGGGGCCGAAAGAGGCCCAGCAGAAAGGGTGTCGTGATGCCGGACGCCCGCCAGCTCCCGTCCTCCTGCCGGATGGCCGTGCGAAGCCTGCGCCGGAGGCGGAGGTCCCCGATCAGACCATAGAGGAGCAGCGCCGCGACGCCCGCCAGCCAGACCAGGGCCAGCAGCCGCAGCCAGGGAAAGGCGGAGGCGCTGACGGCTGCGCTGACGGCGGGGGAAGGCTGGGAAGCGGCGGCCTGCACACCGGCAGATACGGCGGCTTCCGCCGCAGCCGGGGCCGCTTCCACAGGAAAGGGCAGGTCCAGCGGGCCGGGGGCCGACGGAGCGGCGGGGATCCCGGACAGCAGGCGGAACAGGCTGAAGGGCGAGGGGAGGCTCGCCGGGACGCAGAGGCGGAAGGCCGCCGCCGCCCAGAGGGAATAGGAAAACTTCTTCGGGGCATGGCGGAGGATCAGCCGCAGGGGCAGGATCAGGAGGATCACCACGCTCCCCGCCAGGCTCATTTTCAAAACGGTGCGAAAGAGCGCTTCCATCCCTCACGCCTCCTTTCCGTCTTCCGCCTTTCGCGGAATGCTGTCGATGAGCTTCTGCAGCTCCGCCGCCTCCGCCGCCGTGATGCCCTTGCCCCGGTAGAAGGAGACCAGGAAGCCGGGGAGCGAACCGGAGAAGGTCTGCTCCACGAAGCTGCGGCTCTCCTGCCGCTGGATCTCTTCCCGGGGAACCAGGCTGCGCACCGTGGCGTTTTCATTCACCGCCAGCCCTTTCTCCGAGAGCTTCTTCACCATGGTGTAGACGGTGGATTTCTTCCACCCCAGCCGCTCGGCGCAGATGCGGGCCAGCTCCGTGGAATTCACGGGCTCATGCTCCCAGATCAGGGAGAGAAAACGGTAATCGCTTTCGCAGAGACGATGATAAGACATGGCGCTTCACCTCAAGTCTATGATTATCGACCTTTTAAGGCAAGTCTACACTGATAGACCCGTTTTGTCAAGGGGTCATTTCGCGATTGCGGGGAGGAGTGCGCTATGGTAGAATAAAGAAAAACAATAATACAGGAAAGGAGCGCGAACCTATGTCCACCGCGAAGGATCTGGACCGCCTGCTGCAAAGCTTCGTCGACCGGGGGCTGCCCGGCGCCGCCCTCAGCGTCATGAAGGGGGATCAGCTGCTGTATGAAAACTATGTCGGCCACCGGGATATGGCCGGGAAAACGCCGCTGACGCCGGACACCCTGTTCCGCATCCACTCCATCACCAAGGCCGTCTCCTCCCTCTGTGGCATGATGGAATACGAGCGGGGGGCCTTCCTCATGGACGACCCGGTTTCGGAATATCTCCCGGAATACAAAAACATGCTGCTCAGCGTCAGGCAGCCCGACGGCAGCTGGACCGTGGAGGAAGCAAAGCAGCCCATGCTGATGAAGCATGCCTTCAACATGAACGTGGGCTTCTACGACTTCGGGGACAGCCCCACCGCCAAGGGTCTCAAGGACATCCACGACAAGCTGGGGGGCAGCAAGTTCCAGGCAGGCTACTCCCTGGGAGAGGAGATCCGCGCCCTGGCGGGGGTGCCCATGCTCTTTGAGCCGGGGTCTCAGTGGCAGTACGGCTACGGCATCTGCATCATGGCCGCGGTGGTGGAGGTCACCAGCGGTATGCCCCTGGGGGAATACATGGAGAAGAACCTCTTCGGGCCTCTGGGCATGAAGGACACCGGCTTCCGCTTCCGCCCCGGCTGGCGGGAACGCATGGCGGAGTGCGTGCGCCATTTGCCCGACGGGAAGGTGGAGCACTGCGACGACCTTCTGGGCGACCCTCTGGACAGCATGTACCGGGAGGACGCCCGCTACGAGGCGGCGGACGCGGGGCTGATCGCCACCCTCCGGGACCTGCAGGTCTTCTCCGCCATGCTGGCCCAAAGCGGCACATGGAAGGGTGAAAAGCTCATCGGGCGGAAGACTATCGACATGATGCGCCAGAACCTGCTGACGGAAGACATGCTGAAGGTGTTCCAGGTGGGCGAGATGAAGGGCTACGGTTACGGCTACGGCGTGCGTACCCTCCTGGACCCCGCGGTCGGGCTGTGCAGCGGCAGCGTGGGGGAATTCGGCTGGGAAGGGGCCGCCGGGGCCTGGATGATGGCCGACCCGGCGGAGCAGCTCAGCGCCGCCTTTATGATCCAGGACATGCTGCCGGACGCGAAATACTATAACGACCGCCTCCGGGTGGTCATCTACGGACTGCTCTGACGGTACGCGAAAACGGCCTCCCTTCGGGGAGGCCGTTCCTTTTGCTTGATACTATTCACCGATAAAACCATTTAAGGCAATACCGCATAATTCTGGTGCGCAGATTGCGCAGTCAGAATTTTCGTCAGATTGTCTGAAAATCGCGGGGAATACTTCCTGTATTGGCCAAGATTTTCGGG
>JAEEGH010007285.1_pt1 | contig 26680 bp, 22 predicted proteins | sample 9134181 | NCBI WGS metagenome assembly JAEEGH01 (sample SAMN16246544, study PRJNA631951) | gut metagenome | biome: gut microbiome; feature: rumen; material: DP-attached | host: Bos | place: Iran: Karaj | collected 2018-10 | reverse complement strand
AAATGTAGCAGTTAATATAGACATTAATAGATCAGAATACGACAATTGCATTCCACCGCTATTTACTCGAATAAAAATTTTCAGGACCTTATCAAGGTTCTTTTCCGTTTCTTCAAAGAAAGAAATAATCCTATCGTCGTTCACGACTTGCCATAGTCTTTTTAAGACACGTTTGGCTATCTGACTATATTGCTTTTGTTCGCAAAAATCTTCAACAGCATCTTCGTTATCAAAATTCAATATATTGCCAACTTTAAACCAGAGTTTATCTGCAGTTTCTTTATCAACATCTTCTTTCGTCAAGAACTCAAACTTATATCGATCATCAGGAGTGTCGTCATTAGGTCTATGAAGAAGGTTAAGGTAAAGACTTGTGATTTCGTATGGGTTCGGATCATTTGCTCTTGCATATTTACGTTTAAGACAACGAGAACCACGAAGACCAATGTATAAAGACGTTAATCTTTGCTGGCCGTCAAGTACCACATGAAGTTCATCACCTATCAGCTGTGACACATTGTATTTTTCGTTATTGGGGTGACGAATATCATAGTTTTCTATAAACTTATAAAGTTGGAAATTGAGCTTGCCACCCTCATTGTCGTTGCCAGAATCACTTTCGATGTCACCCTTCTTCAACTCCCAAAAAAGGAAGGCTCCAATAGGGTAGCCACGCATCAAGGAGTCGAATAATTGCTCTATCTTCTTAGAATTGGTATTTTGAAGCCATACATAGTTACGCTGAATGTCGGGAATAAAGTAACTCCTGTTAATTCTGTCAATAACCGACTTAATGGATGTTTGTTTGTAACTCATAGTCTGAAATTATTTAAAATTAAACTCTAAATCATAAAACCGCCCTCCTTCCAAAACAGACCAAGGAAGACAGCAGTATAATCGTTGACTTTAATGCTGAATTTCACAGAATCAGTTAGTCTCATATATAATCATAACTGTCCAATTCTTCCAAAGCGAATTGTTCGGATTCGGACTTTCGGCAGTATATTTTATGTCTTTTACGAGTATTTTACCATCGTTATCTTTAAGAAATGCATTGACTTGCTTCTCAATTTTCTCCAGTTCGGGAGTTTTTTCAGTAAATAATTTAATCTGTGTCATAATCATTTTACGATTCCCTATACATCGTTAGGTTTATATAGTTATCTTTCTGTTTCTTGATAAGACTCGCCATTCTCGAAGACATCATCCACCCACCACTCTTCATCTACTAGAACGCAGACGATTTCTGCAGACACATCTCCTTTTTCTATATTAATAATACGAAATCCAGAGATTGCACATTCATCACTTGTCACACGAAAGTCTTCTGCTGCCAATTCAGGCAACACATCCACAATAGGTCTTTCTATGTATCTATCCCAATCTTGCATAAGATGGTTTTTAGTCCATTTCGACTACAAAGATAAGTAATTCTTTTGTTATCATTGTCCCGTTTTGTCGTTTTAACAACAATTAAGGGAAATGCTATTCCTTTTCAAGGTAGTTGAAGATACCGATCATGGTACTCCACCCCACAATGTAAATTACTGTTTCAATAATGCTCATAATACATATTAATTAAAAAGCATCCCAAGACCTTTCTACTACAGGATTAGAAGGATGCCTGCCAGCCTCCGGTTTCATAGAAACTTCGACCTTTAGCCGAAGCGAAACTTTCTACGACTGGTTCTTTCCATTACTTCTTCTCTTCGATGGCCTGCAATATGGATTGACGAATCCACCAAATGGCATAGGCGATAAACTTGTAATCAGCTTCGAAGTTATATTTTATGGCACCTTTTCTCAGTCCTTCGGTTCCTACCTCAATCAGTTCTTCGAGTGTTAGCCCTTGTCTTTGATACTGAGCCGCCACACTCACAATAAATAGCATATTGGCCTTTTCCAACTGCTTCATCTCGTCGCAATCAGTACCTTTCTCTTGCACGACCTTAAGCAGAGCGATTTCTTCTTCATGACTCAGCAACTGCGAATGAGCAATCTCAACAAGGAGTTCTTCTAAACTTTGTCTATTCATATCTTACTTTTACTTTTTAGGCAGCAAGAGCCAATGGCTCCCGCTGCATGGTGAGATGGAAGTGTTTGGTCATTTTGTTCAGGAGAGAGGTGCTTTCAACTTCTGAGAGGTCAAAGATGGTGAGGGCATAGACCCCAAGGTTGAGTGATGGGGTAAAGAAGACTCTTTTGTTGTAGAGGTACTTTTGGATTTTGTTGAAGTAGTTCTTTGAACTGGTGCGAATTGTTGTGCTCATAATTTTGAATTTTAATGTTTACAAGCATAATATAGAAACTTTCGCGAAAAAATTCAAAAATTAGAGCAACTTTTTCCCTATTGAATTGCTATTTAACATCATTTAAGGGGAGAGCAATGAATTCTAGAAATTAAATGACTATCTTTGCATTTATAAGTGCAAAACAATAACTAAAACCTCACGATGTATAGGCAATCGTCTACTGACTTATGGCAGAATATGAAATAAAGGACGGAGTGGGAATCATTCCTGAAGGTACTACGACCATTGTAAAAAACGCTTTTAGTAGGGATTGTAAGGAACTAACCAGCATTGTCATTCCCGATTCCGTCACGAATATTGGATACGGTGCATTTGACGGCTGCACTGGTCTGACGAGCATTGCCATTGGCAACTCGGTGACGAGGGTTGCAAATGATGCCTTTTATGACTGCACGGGAGTGACGGAGATTTCTATTGGAAGATCGTTGACAGATTTGAATGCTATTATATCTGTTTTTAGTAATTTAACCAGCATAAAAGTTGCAGAGGGTAATAATAAATATGATTCACGTAATGACTGTAATGCAATAATAGAAACAAAAAAAAATACACTTGTATATGGATCTTCTAAAACTGTTATTCCCGAATCTGTAACAGCTATTGGAAACGGAGCGTTCATTGGCCGCAAGGAATTGACGAGCATTGTCATCCCAGATTCGGTGAAGGTTATTGGAGAGAATGCATTCGAAAACTGCACTGGTCTGACAAGCATTGTCATTCCCGATTCGGTGGAGGAAATTGGAGAGTATGCATTCCAAGGCTGCACTGGGCTGACGAGCGTTGTCATCGGCAATTCGGTGACGAAGATTGAAAGGGGTGCCTTCAGCGGCTGCACGAGCCTGGCGAGTGTCAATATTCCCGAATCGATGACAACGATTAACCGTGATACATTCAAAGGCTGCATTAGTTTGGGGAACGTCTTCATTCCCAAGACAATCAATAGTATTGCTCTTGCTTTTTGCGGTTGTCAGAGCCTGACATTTACAATCGATCCCAACAACCCTGTTTATGCTGTTCAAGACAATTGTCTATTTGAGAAATCTTCAAAAGCTTTAACCCACGCACCCAGTGCAAATAAGATTCCAGATTGTGTCAGTATAATCGAAATGAGTGCATTCTCAGAGAATGCTGCTATTAAGGAAATTGTCATCCCTGAATCGATCTCAGGGATTGAAATGTACGCGTTTTCCAAATGCCCCAATCTTGAGAGTGTAACCTATTTGTCAAAATCTGCCATCGACTCTATTGGTATTTTTTCTGATTGTAATAATCTGAAGAGAGTCTCAATATCCAATGGCGTTGAGATAATTGGCAAGGAAACGTTTGCCGGTTGTATCTCATTGGAAAGTATTACAATCCCCAATTCTGTGACGGAGATTAGAGAGAATGCCTTCGAAGGTTGTGAAGGACTCAAGCAAATTCTCATTCCTGAGTCAGTGAATAGGATTGGATATTCGGCATTTCGAAACTGCAAAAGCTTGATAACAATAGAACTCCCAAATATTAGCTATATTAATCGTTTTTTGTTTAAAGGTTGTAGTAGTTTGGCACAGATTATTATTCCCGATTCTGTGACCAGCATGGAGATAAGCGCTTTTGAAGGATGCGTTTCTTTGACTGATATCGTAATTCCAAGTTCTGTGATTGAGCTTGAAGAAAATATTTTCGCCAAATGTGAGAATTTGAAATCTGCTACGATTTTAGGTCCTGTCAAGGTACTGAAAGGACTTTTTGATGATTGTACGTCATTAGAGACGGTCACTCTTGGCGCTGGCATTAAGAAAATAAATGGAGATTTATTTCATAGCTGCACTTCCCTGAAGACCATCAACGTGCCAGCTAAAAAGGCCGACTATTACAAGAATCGTCTACCCGAGAATCTGCACAGCCTCATCGTGGAGCTGCCAGCAGAAAAGAAGGCTGCAAGTAAGTGAAAGTAAAGCGATGCATGCATCAGCTCTACTGAACGTGAGCAGGCTCGCCCGCAGGGCAAAAAGAAAGAATCTTCGATAATCTACAAACAGCCCGCCGAACTATCAATTGCTCGGCGGGCTTTGTTTCCCATTACTTCTTCTTATCTTCGATAGCCTGCAAGATGGATTGTCGAATCCACTTTTCACCGCATGAATCAAATTTTATGAAGTCCTTTATACCATACTTCTTTGCCGCTTTCCGCAGTCCGTTGAATCCAGCTTCTACCAGTTCATCCTCTGTCAGCCCGCGGTTCTGATACTCTTGGGCAATCTTGAGCACTAACAATCCTTTTCCCATATCTTATTTCATATTACGCAGCAAGAGCCAGAGGCTCCTGCTGTTTGGTGAGGTGGAAGTGTTTGGTCATTTTGTTAAGGAGAGAGGTGGTTTCGACTTCTGAGAGGTCAAAAATGGTGAGGGCATAAACCCCGTTGTAGAGCGATGAGGTAAAGACGACTCTTTTGTTTGAGAGGTACTTCTGGATTTTTGTAAAACTGTTTGTTGAAGTTGTGCTGATTCTTGTTGTCATAATTTTGAATTTTAAAAGTTTGTACCCTAATATAGGCACAAAGCAGAAAAAATTCAAATAATAGGGCAACTTTTTTTATTTTTTCTTCACTATCCCTCTGGCAACAGATATCGGAGCACACTCTCCCAGTTGGGAAACTGTTCAGATCCGAACTCAATCCATTCGCCGGCAAACTCGCTGGTGCCGTTCTTCCCGCGGTCGTCAATCAGATAGTCACCCTGGCAAAGGTCCTTGTGATGCAAGATGATGAGCCGCTTGTGGAACACGTCATCAAGATATTTCGTCACCCACTCCACCTTGTCCGACCACGCCGACGGATTCTTCCAAGGAGCCGTAGAGAGGATAAACAGATCGTAATGCTTCTGCAGCTCATGCACGGCCTCTATGGCCCCCTCCATCGGCTTCATCTTGGCGAACAAGCCCGGAATCTCATCCAACCGTCCGGCATATTCAGCCTTCACTTCCTCACTCACCTGGTCGAGTCCCGACTGGAAGTCCACCAGTACATTGTCCATGTCAATAAATACGCGTTTCATATTCTCTTTCTTTTGTTTGTATGGGTAATATAGAAATATTGAGAGAAAAATACAAATTATTCTGCACATTTCTTTCGTTAATACAACAGTCCGAACAATTTCGAACAAATGCTTCCTATCGGCAATGAAATCGCCTGCCTTCGGATAGCGCACCTCATGTCCCTGATACAATTGGTTGAAGAAGATGGTCTCACGAAGGGTCACTGCAAAGATACAAAAATGTTTCCAAACATCAAAATTTATATACATATAAAATGTTTTCAAACATTACAATTGACTGAAATATCATGTATGTAATATTGAAATAATGGTAATAACAGTTGCAAACACAGTCACTTTTTAGTTCACGAAATAGGTAAACCAGGTTTCTGCTCTATGTGGCAATTTGCGCCAAATGGCACATTATTGCCTATTTTGTTGGACTGCTATGAAAAAAACAGTTCGCAATGGAGCTTCTTTTGGAAAAAAAACTTAAATTTGCACCGTCATTCTATAATGGTGACGTACAAACAACATGTCATTAATGGTCGTCAATGGGTCAGAAATGATCCGATATAACCCGTCAACATCCGCTATTGAAGCCTCCAGTTCAAGAGGCTTTTCATGGTCCATGCGCTACCGAAGCTCTGGTATGGGAAATGTACGCGCACTGACACTTCACAAGGGCGAAATCATCCTTTGCTCAGACCAGGGCATCTATGCTTCTAAAAATGCAGGCAGAGCTTGGACAAAGCGGAATAGTTCAGAAAGAGGTTTCGTTGATATCCAGGACATGGGCAGCGAGTTGATTGCCACCACTTCCGACGGGCATGTCTATGCCTCCTCATCAGGTGGGTTCAGCTGGTTTAAGCGAAGGTAACAAAAACGATTTCTAATAAAACTGCTGATTATGAACGAACTAAGCAACAGAGAACTGCAGGTGGCACTGAACAAGGTGTGCTTTTCCTCAGACTTCAAGATGTTTTTCACAGAAAGGCATCATGTGTGCCCTCGTGGCATGACCATCGGCGTGACGGGCGAGCCACGGGGAGAGACCGAGGAGGCCAAGAAATGTTTCTACTTGGCACTCGTCATTCGCTATTATGGGTATGACAGCTCGTCGAACAGGGGAACATCTATCTATGATGACCTTGGGGATTTCAGCCATGGCACATATGATTTTACAGAAGAGCATCGTGCTACGGTGCTTGAATATTTCAAGACCCGCAAGCCGGAGTTGTACGAGAAATATATGGATGGCGTTGCCTTCTATCTTGGTGGGATTTAAGGGCATTCACATTCCGCTTATTTACTCCGACGCCGTCTGCACGTCAGTAAGTTGTTCACGACAAATTGTTGGAGAAAAAGGGAACACAAATCTTATCTAATACAAATAAAAAAGTTTTAAAGTGCCTACACTGCTTACACTTGAGCGTAACCAATTAAACAACAACGAGTTATTCAGTGTAGGCAAATTCATTTAGTGTAGGCAACTATGCAAAACCCATATAAAAACAAACGGAAACGGGTGGATTTTTAACGAAATGGCTGCCTACACTAACGGCCAACAACCGACCGAAAGGGACTGCTTTTCGGGCGTTCCCACGGCCTGGGACGTTTGTCCCACGGCCTGGAACATTTATTCCACGGCGTGGAACGATTAGGAAACACTGCCTTCTCGGTGTAGTTTAACGATTTTAGTTGACTACTTGGAGCCTTACTCACGATAAGGGTTGACCCGGTTAAACTTAATTTTTAATTCACGTTGACTCGTCTCTACGTTAGTCATAATTCACGTTGCCTTCTCGGTGTTTTGGGGAAAGAAATTATGGGAAATGATGATAAATTTAACTACCAGGAGTTCTTGCTAGGCAAGCGACCTGAGGTCGAGCGGTGGAGTAAGGAGATGTGGAGGCAAAGTAGAATAGACCTAAAGATCTCTCTTGTCATCATTGTCGAGGAATCAGAATAATTATCCATAATTTCCCCCAATTTCTTTCCAAAACATAGAGAAAATAGTCGCCAAGAAGGCCGTTGCCTACACTAAATCAATTTGCCTACACAAAGGCAATAACTGACAGTCAGCAGGTTACGGCTTAGTGTAAGCAGTGTAGGCACTCAACAAAATAAATATTTCACGAGAGCAAGGTTGGCCGTCCATAGCGTAGCCTTTCCAATGGAATTCTGCCTACAATCCAAGAAATTATCATTTTTTGATAATTATTTTTTGATAATTGCGGCAAAAGTACTATCTTTGCACGAAAAACAGTGGAATATATGATTGACAATCCTTTTGTAACAAATGGCTACGCCGGACCAGAGTACTTCTGTGACCGTGTGGACGAAACGGCGATGCTTACCAGCCTCCTGACCAATGGTAATAATATTGCCCTGATGTCGCCACGCCGCATGGGTAAGACCGACTTGATAAAACACTGCTTCCAACAGACAGGAATCAAAGAGGAGTTTTATTGTTTCGTCATCGACATCTATGCCACCAACTCATTCCGCGACTTCGTCAGCATGTTCGGGAAATCCATCCTCGATGCATTGAAGCCCAAAGGCAGAAAGGTCTGGGAGGGCTTTCTGAATACGTTGTTGTCGATACGTTCTGAAATATCCTTCGACATCAACGGCAATCCCCAATGGGGTTTGGGCGTAGGGGCGATGGTTCCACCGCAAACAACACTCGACGAGATCTTCGCCTATCTGCGCACGGCAGAGAAACACTGCTTCGTTGCTATTGACGAGTTTCAGCAGATTCTATATTATAATGACAACCAGAACGTAGAGGCTGCACTGCGTACCCAGATTCAGCAATGCCCGAATGCCAACTTCGTCTTTGCCGGTTCCCAGCGCCACTTGATGAGCGAGATGTTCCTGTCGCCCTCACGTCCTTTCTACCAGTCGGTGGTGCCCATGAGTCTTGGGACAATACCTCTGAACCGCTACTGGGCTTTTGCCGAACCACAGTTTGCCAAGAATGGTGACAGGCGTATATCCTACGAGGTTGTGGCGTCGGTCTACCAACGCTTTGAGGGGATTACAGCCAACGTGCAGCGTATCATGAACATGCTCTACATGCTGACGCCAAAAGGCGAGACTTGCACGCTGGAGATGATTGACAGGGCTATTGACACCTATCTGCAATTGTCCTCTGCCTATTACGGGGAACTGCTGCGCCAGATGCCAGAAAAGCAGCGCAACGTGTTTTTGGCCATCGCTGCTGAAGGTCAGGTGAAAAACATCTCCAGCGGCAAGTTCGTCCACAAATATCATCTTCCATCAGCCAGTTCCGTGGTTTCGGCCGTAAAAGGACTACTGGAAAAGGATTTCATTACTCAGACCGACAATGTTTACAGCATCTACGACCGCTTCTTCCAGTTATGGTTAGAGGCTGGCAAGGTTTGAACTTGGGCAGTTTCGCAAAGAAAAGCCATAAAGTCCACGCGTTTAATAGTTGCCGTAGTTCTTGAGGAAGGGGATGTTGTCGAGATTGCACCTGTCGGCTGCTCTGATCCTGAACCTGCGCTTCCTGCGCTGAACCTCATTATCAGCAGGTTAGGGGCAGGAAGTGCAGGTCCTTTCTGGGTTTACGATCATGGGCGCTGTAGGGCCGCAGCTATTATGGCCGTCAGGTCGGTGATGTCTACCACGTTGTCGCCATTCATATCGGCGGCAGCCTTGCTGAAGCCGGTTGGGTTCTGACCGAGAATATAGCTGATGGTCATCCTTACGTCCTCGACGTCCACCCCTTCGTCACCATTGACATTGCCTTTAGAAACTTCCTGAGTTGGCAGTTCGCGATAGATTTGCGGCAACGTGGCCACGCTCGAGGTTGAAGCGTAGCACGAGAAGAGCGGGCTGTTATTAGTAGCATTGGGATTGTAACGCATATAATCGCGCGAGTTTTCTCCTTGGAATACGATGGTGGCATCGCCCTTACTGATGCTGATGGTCGCCTTGGCATTGTCGTCGGCCTTCGGTTCTGTCTTTAGATGATTTGCTGAACTGCTGGCGGCATAGAGATAGCCGGCGCCCACGTTGAAGAGGTAGTTGCTGCCATTCTTCTCGAGCGTGATGATTTGCACATCCTCGTCCGGAGTCAGTGTGCCATCGGTATTCTTGGTGATGTCCACTGCTGCACGGTTGTTTGTTTTCTGTTCACCCATCGCCTTCGCCACTTTATCATCGACGTAAGCAATCAGGATTCTGTCACCTGCTGCAAGCGTGCTGGCATCCTTCACCAAGGCGTAGGAGCCGGAGATTGTCGTGGGTACTGTTGGTTCCGTGGGATCAGTGGGCTCTGTCGGATCTGTTGGAGTAGTATTCTCTGGCTGCACATAGTTGTCATAGCTGAAGGCCGTCGTGGTCATAGTGCCCCAGATGTATTCCTCCAATCCAGGATAGTCGATGAAGGGGTTACGGTTCGTCTGGTACTCATAGACGGCGTTGTTGCGAGCAATCTCCTTCTCGCTGACGGGGTCGTTCTTCGCCCACTTCATCAGCATCTCCAGCTGCCAGGTTTTCAGTCCGGGATAGGCTTTGCCGTCGAGCACGTCCTTCACGGGGGTAGAGCTATTGTTCTTATACCAGTCGCTCAGCTTCTCCTCGTAGCAGGTTACCATATAGAAGTAGGTACGTGCGAAGTCACCCTTGTACTCATCGTTTGGTTCAAAGACGGTACCTGAGTACCCCGGATAGCTGCAGGGGCCCACTTTGCTGAAGCCGTTGGCTGAGGTCTTCGTCGGGTTCTTGGTTTCGCCAAACGGCATGTTCGAGCGCATGTTGTTGATATAGGCATCCGTGGGATAGACGTGGTTCAGGTCCGACTTCATGGGGTTCTTGTCACCAAACCAGCTGGAGGGGAACGAGTGCTCCCTGTTGTAGCCGGCACCCTCCTTACTGTTACCGCCCGTGTTTCCAGGTGTGTAGTTGGTAATGTTCGAGTACATATCCCATATCTTGCCGTTGCTGCGCACGTCAGACTTCTTATAGGCTTCCAGCAGACCGTCATACGACTCCTTCGTGCGATTATAGATGATGCCGCACAGTGCCGTCTTCAGCTGGGCACCCGTCTTGCCGTTGGCTTTCTGGTAGTAGGCGTAGGGCGAGGTTGAATTACGTACAAAATCCTGTGTGGCAACGCTGCTGCTCTCGCCGCTCTTCATGGCAATGGCCTTCACGGTAGTGGTCTCTGTCAGCGTGAAGGGCGCAGCGTATTGGGTGCTCGAAGCGGTTGGCGTGGTGCCGTCCAGCGTATAGTAGATGGTGGCACCCGTTGTGGCGCAGTTCATGGTCACCGTAGTGCTGTTGTCGAACGGTGTGGTTCCGCTGATGGTGGGAGCCGCCACAATAATAATGGGTGTTGGCGTGGTGTCACCGGTTCGCTTGTAGAGGCTCAGGGCGCCACCAGTTTGGGTTCCATAGCAAGCAAAGCCGTATGTGCCGTTGCGACGCAGCCATTTGTTGTTAGGATCTGATTTCGCAGCAGCTCTTGCTTTGTTTTCAAATTCATAGGTGCTCGATCCCGTAACAGTCCATTTTGAATAATCTGTCACAGAAGTCTCCAACTTTGCTTCATTCTTGTTAGTCGTACTTGCCGCATATTTTTTTTCTCCTGCATTGTAAATCGTGTAGTAGCTGCCGCTTGGTGCAATGTGCCAGATGATGGATGCATCAGTAGTCGAAATAACATTGTTATTAGGATCCACGGTTGAATAACCCAGTCGGTTGCTCGACACCGTAGCCTTCATCGCCCCATTGTTATAAACGATGAGGTAGTCGCCTTCAACGATGTCCGCGGAAGTAACAAGGGCAAAGTCATTACCTGTAGGCACTGGGTCGGAGCCGCCGCCCGAGGTTTCGCGTACTAATGTTACCAGCTGGTTATCGGCCTCAAACTCGTAAATAGAGCTGTTATACAGCGTCAGATTTCCTTTGACAACTACAATATCGCCCACCTTGATGTCGCCGTCAGAAGTGAAGTTCGCGCCGTTGTAGCTCTTGCCGCGATACACTCTCAGCTGGTTGCTTGTCGTCGTGCCGTCAGCAGAGATGTCGTAGGTGATATTGCCATACCTGCTGTTATATTTTGTGACAATCTTCGACACAATGCCTTTCGCATAGACACCAGTGATGTCCGTTCCTTCGTCGATGGCCTCACGTGCCTCGTCCACGGTGTAGGGACTACTCTCTGAGCCCGACAGGCTGCCGCCTATCCTGTAGGTGGCCGAGGCAACGATGCTCTCCTCGCCGTCCTTCACGGCCAAGGCCTGCAGGGTCGTGTTCTCGCTGATGGTGAGTGCCGAGCTATAGACGCTCGACCCGGTAGTAGGCGTACTGCCGTCGGTGGTGTAGTAGATAGTGGCACCTGCAGTGGCACAGCTGACGGTCACCGTCTGTGCCTCAGCATAGCGTCCGCCCTTGGGCGAGAATGTCGGCGTGGCCACGTTGCTGGCAGCGACGAAGCGGAACGAGATGGTGCCGTCGGCATTCTGCGTGATGTTCTCAATGCGGGAGTCCAAATAGTAGGTGCCATCCTCGTTCTTGTTGAAGAACTTTGCCGCTGGCGTAGTGCTCTTGCTGAAGGCATTGACCGAGCCATAGGGGAAGGGGTCGTTGGCGGCACCTGCCTCCGTGTAATACTTATCTCCGTCGTACTTCTCGTACTGATACACGTTGTCGGCAGGAATCCACGTCATGCGCTGGTGGCTGGGGTCGTCGTTGGGGGTGTTATTGGCCCACGACGTTGCGTTGTAGTCCACGTGCAGTATCAGCAGACCCTTGCCGGGCAGGTCGGCATCCCATCCCGTCAGCTGGCGGTTCTCCAACAGGTAGTACTCGTTGTTGTTGCCCTTATTATAAATAATATAGGTGTCACCGCCGTCCTGCAGGGATTTCATGTCGTTGACCGTCCGCGTGGCATCCAGCTCGACGGGCTCCTTCCATCCTGCTACCCAGCGCTCGTAGCTGGTGTAGCCGGCGGGGCGGTAGCCGTTGCCGTTGTAAGAACCGCTGTCCATCAGGTCCCACTCGAACATGCCCTGTCCGCCGCTGTAGTCGGTATCGTAGAAGTCGGGATAGCCCAGGCAGTGGCTGAACTCATGGCACATCGTGCCGATGCCGGCAATACTGCCCGTCTGCCCGTCCAGCTCGGCTCCGCAGGCGTAGGTATCAATCTTCACGCCGTCGAGCGTCTGCGCACCATCGCCGTCGCTATACTGAGCAGCGTCCGACAGCTGCCATTCGTGCGGCCAGATGGTGCTGGCGGCACCGCCGTCGGCCTCGCCTTTGCCGGCATAGACGACATAGACCTGCTCCACCTCGTTGTCATCGTCCCAGTCGTAGTCGGCAAAGTTTACTTCAGCGTCGGCCAGCTTCAGGGCTTCAATCACCATCTCGGCAGGATGTTTGTCGTTGCCTTCAGTGTCGTTCGAGCCATAGTAGGACTGGTTCTTGCTGACAGTCACAGGGCCTACTATGTCGAAGTCCAGCTCAAACTTCCCCTCGCTCTGCTTCAGGAAGTAGTCGCGCATAGAGCCTTCGAAATCGCCTTCAGAATAATTCTCCCCGTTGGCAATGTTCTGGTAGAGGGCTTTGTCGTGGCTACTTTGGAACGAGCTGTTGTTGAAGTTGACCAGGATGATGAGGCCCTTCTTCTTACCCGTGATGCCACTCACCTCGCCTGCCCGGCGCGGCGCAAGCCGCTTCACGCGGCGGTTGTTGGCGTTGGCACGGCGCTGCTGCGCCTTCTGCACAATGTCCTGGCCGTCCACCACCTGATAGACATCGGTACCTGCTACCATCTGGTAGCATTTTCCGTCGGCACCCTTCCAAAAGTGTCCGTGCTCGTCGCCTACGAGCGTTGCGGTGACGGTAGTGCCGTCAGCGAGGGTTAACAACCGTTTCAGACCCGGTTTGACAGGTACGGCCAGCATGGCCACCGCCATCAGCAGCAGCGTCATAAGCATCAGGCTGCGCTGTCTGACTCCTGATAGAAATTCCTTCATCATCATATTGGTTTTTAATTATTGTTTTTCAGCTTGCAAAGTTAGTAATTTTCTACGAAACGACCAAATAAAACACTAAAAATCGCGCTGCCAGACAATATGCTGTTTTTCTTGACAGGTGTCATGAATGTCATGGTGAAGTGACCCCCAAAAGTTAGATAAAAACTTTTGGGGGTCACTTCAAAAACAGGTACGTCTTCTTCGATAATCGCAGGGACAGGTACTTGATTTCTGAAGAATCAAAACCCATCCCCGTAATTCGCCGGTCGGTTAGTTACAGCTCTACACTGACGGCCTTACCGTTATAGTTGACCATCCGTCCCTCGGGACTGTCGAGGTCGAGCGGCTTTGGGGCGTCCTTCGTAACGAGCACGACGTTGAAGCGGCGCTGCTTGAGCATTCCGGGGAACTGACCCTTGAGCTCGCCGATGGTGACGGTCTGCGAGGCATCGTCGTAGCTGATGTCGATGGTGGCGTACTAAAACACAGGAAGTTAGTGACCCCACCCCCAGCCCCTCCCCTACGATGGGAGGGGAGAGCGGCGGATGCTATCTGCAATTTACAGTACATACCGTTCATCATTCAATACCCCATTCGCGAGGTGTCGACCTCCTTCTTTTTCTTCTCCTTGAAGTTGCCAATGCGGTAGACTGCCGTGAGGGAGGCACTGGCGTAGTTCATCCAGACGCGCATGGCGTAGTCCTGGTTGCCAAGCATGGAACGGGTGTTGGCATAGCCGTTGAAGATGTTCGAGCCATTGGCGATGACGCTCCACTTGCCGTTTGCGGATGTCCAGCGGAGCGAGGCGTTCAGATAGAACAGCGGGGCGATGTCATAAACGCCCTGAATGGCTTTCGACTGGAAGAAAGGATTGAGGATGAAGCGGATGTCGTTCCGCTGAGACAACTTGGCTACGGCCGTGCCGCCGAGAATGGCTGAGAGCCGGGTGCGGTCGAAGGGCAAGTCGAAGAAGCTGTCGCTCCTGTCGTGACGGTAGAGGCCTGTGGCCATCAGGGTGCCGTTGAGCCAGCTGCCTGCGCTGAACTGCGCTGAGGCTTGCAGGCCGTAGTAGTTGGAGTAGTCGAAGTTGGTCTCCTTCATTATGACGGCCATGCGGTCGGAGGGCTGGTAGGCCAGCTGCACGAAGTAGTCGGGTTCCAACTCCGCAAATGCCGTAAAGGTGTATTTCCGGTTCAGCTGCCACATCAGGTTCACCTCGTATTTCGACATGGGCTTCAGGTCGGGATTGCCCCAAATCTCAGTGTAGGCCGACGCATAGTAGATGCTGCTCATCGTACTCCAGTAGCTGGGGTAGACGGCCTCGCTGCTGAACGAGAGGTTGAGCATATTCTTCTGGTTGACGTTCCACATAGCGTTAAACTGCGGATAGACGCGCCACTCGTTCCACTTGGTAGCGTGATACTGCTCTGTTGTCACAGATGCTTCGAGGCTCAGCGACTTGCCAATCTGCTTGCTGAACCCTGCATAGCCGTTCAGGATGCGCTCATTGTAATCCACACTGCTGGTGGCATCGGGCAGTTGCTGACGCTGTTGGTCGAGCGTCGTCTGATAGCTGTTGTTGTTTGTAAACTGTGCCTTGACGCCGTACGTCAGTTCCCAGTCGTGAGACAGGGCGTGGGTCTGGTCGGCGGTGAAGAGCCACTTACCCACCTTCTGCCGGCTGTCGACAAACAGATTTCGCTCGTTGTCGTACATCGAGCCGTCAAGATGCTGCGTGCGCGGATTCTGATAGTTGGTGTAGGATGCGCCCAACTCAAGTCCGAACGGCGTGTCGTAGCTGACGTCGACGTTGTGCAGGTAGTCGTGCTCTGTAGAGTGTTGCACGGAGTTGGCTGTGCCAGTGGTGGTATTGGTAGACTTCGTCTTGTCCCATTCGCCGGTATAGGCTGCGGTCAGACGGTGGTTGTCGGCAATAGCGTAGTCAATGCCGATATGGTATTCGTGGTTGATGCCGTCGCTGCGGTTGCGGGTCTCGTCGCTGTAGACCTTGCGCGTGCCGTTCAGCGGATGATTGGCCTCGTGCTCCACCTGCCCGTAGCCCGAACCGTCGGTGAAGGCGTACGAAGCATCGAGGCTGAGCTTGCCGTGATTGTAGATGAAGCTGCCCCCTACTTTCCCCGTACTGTACTTGTGTTGTCGCCAAGTACCCTGAAGTTGGCCGGAGAGCTGGTTGGTGCCCGAAAAGTCCTTTGTCACGATGTTGATGGCCATTCCACGTACGTGGTACTTTGCGGGAGCCGACGGCATCACCTCAGCCTTGGCAAGCATAGCGGCGGGCATCTGTCTCAGCCGCTCTACCACTTTGTCGGCATCGAGCGTCGTTGCCTTGCCGTTGATGATGAGGGTCACGGGCTGGCCACAGAACGTGAGCCGGCCGCCCGACTCGAACACGCCGGGAATGCGGGTCAGCGCCTCGTAGGCATCGTCGGCAGGAAAAACTTGCAAGAGCATAGGCATATTATAGGTCAGATGGCCGTTCTCTGCCTTTGAGAAAATACGGTCGCCCGTCACCTCTACGCCTTTCACCATATAGGTCTCCTGCTGGAGGATGATTGTACCGATGTCGCCCACCTCGCAGGGACGGAACAATGTCTTGTAGCCTACAAACGAGCATTTCGCAATGACGCGATAGGCTTCAGTGGGTATGACGAAGTCGCCGTTCTCATTGCTCACGCCACCACCGATGAGAGAGGAGTCGGCAGGGCTGAGCAGTGAGATGTTGGCGTAGGCGACTGGCTGGCTATGCTCGTCGATGACGCGGCCTTTCAGGTGGTGCTCCGTCTTGTGGGTACACTCCACGAAGATTCGGCTTTCGTCGTAGGTCACTTTGATGGGGTAGAAGCCGATGACCTGGCGCAGCGCCTCTTCTATCTGAAGATGCCGGAAACTGGTGGTCACGGTAAAATCCTCCAGCTCGTCGTAGATGAAGTAGATGGTCTTGTCGCTGGCGGCATTGAGGTCTTCGAGCACTCGCGAGAGCGACAGGTCCTGGTAGTTGCGGCTGATGCGTTGGGCCTGTGCGCTGACAACAAAGAGGCACAGCAATAGCATAGATGTAATCCTTTTCATCGTAGTGTGCAGTTTGCTATTCTACAATCAGCGTTTGGTTCTCGATGGTGATGCTTATGCGCTCGAACTTGTTGAATGTGGCGACGACATCCTCAAGCTTCGACGTCTTGTCCCACGTGAAGTAGAGCCTGATGTGCTTCGTGGCCTCGTCCCGGTAGTCCACCTTATACTTATATTGGGAGGCCATCTCGGTGAGCACCGTCTGCAGCTCGGCGTTCTCGAAGACGACGGGCTTCAGCAGTGTGGTGTCCTGCTTTTCAAGTTGAGGGTGGAGGGGTGATGGGTGTTGGATGTTGGATGATGGGTGATGGGTGAAGGGCGAAGGGTGAGGGGTGAACGTCAGTACCGCTGCGTACACAATGCCCGACAGCATCAGCACGCCGGCAAACATAGCGGCAATCTTCAGCATCGGCGACCTCCTGCTCCTCGTCACCAACCGCCCGGCCTTGAACCGCTGCCATTCCTCCTCAGCATCAGGCACCTCAATGCCAGTCTCGTCCAGCATTTGGGCGAGCTGCTCGTCTGTGTATTCCTCGGGATGCAGTAGCATCCTGACCTGCTCATCTCTGTTCATACTTCTCTGCTTTTAAACGTTAGACGTAGTTTCCTCAACCCCTGCACGATGTGCTTGTTGACGGCCGAAGTGCTGATGCCGAGCGAGTCGGAAATCTCCTTGTACGACCGCTCATCGTCGTAGTGCATACGGATGATGCGGCCGGTCTGCGGCGTCAGCCTCTCGTCGACGTAGCGGTTCACGGCGGCAATCAGTTCCTCGTCGGATGCCGGTATTGTGTCCGCCAACTCCAGATCCTCCGCTCTAAGCCCTGAACCATTGCGTCGTGCAATGATGTTGAGGCAGCGATTGCGGACGCAAGTCAGCAGCAGCGCCCTCGTCGTCTCCTCACGCAGCGGGCTATCGTCTGCCCACAGCCGGGCGAAGACATCCTGAACGGCGTCCTTCGCCTCGTCTTCGTCGCCCAGCAGGATGTAGGCTGCCCGGTACATCCTGCCGTACTCCGAAAGGAAGAGCTCCTTGAATTGCTGTTCTCTGCTTTGCATCTTTTTCGTCGCTGTTTTTACTTTATATACAGATGATCAGGGGGAATCATCACCCCTCAGGCTACATTTTTCTGCAAAAATAACAAAAAACTCCCAATGGACGTCTGTCTTCCAGATAAAAATGATTAACTTTGCAAAACATAACATTAGAACGAACAGTCATTAACCTGGATTGATTATGCCTCGCAAGACAAACGGAATAGAATTTGAGATTCATCCCCGCCCGACGAAGGGTGAGGACGGCAAGCCCCTGCTCTACGTCCGCCCCGCCAAGGGAATGAAGAAGAGCTTCAAACAACTCGACGACTACTGCACCAAGTATTGCGGACTGCGTACCGGACAGCTGCAGCAGGTATTTGACATATTGATGGAAACGGCAGGCCGCTGGCTCTCGGAAGGCTACCGCGTGGAGACGCCCATCGGATCGTTTGCCCCCAAGCTGAAGCTGCTGGGCGAGCATACCCCCTCGGGTGAATACCTGCCTTCTAAATTATTATAGCAGCTTTTCATCACATTTCCAGCAAATTCCTTTGTCGTGTTCAAAAAAGTCTGTACTTTTGCAATGGAGATGAACAAAAGCAAAGAAGAGATGATGAGAAAGAAGTTTCTGATGATATTTGTCGGCGGCAACATCAAGGATGATCCCTTCTGCATCCTGAAGAAACTGGATGAATTGTTAAGCTCGGATAAGCAATGATATGGTATACGAAGAAATTAATGAATAGAAAGATTATTATTGCATGCTGCGTCATTCTTGGGCTATACATAGGATGTTCTTTAATGCCAGAACATTCCGAGTTTGACGATAAAGCCACACTGGAGGATGTAATGGAGATACAGTTGCCCAGTTATAAAGTAAAAAAGTATATGGCAGACCCTGTCATTGACTGTCATGGTGATTTTTGCGATAAGATTACCATTGAATTTGATAGCTTACCGCCAAAACAGTTTATTGATAGTGTGAATATTAGGGTGGCCGCAGATCATGAGCCAGTTTATAAACGATGGCTGAAAGTTGATGAACACCGATATCATTTTCGAGCGGCCTATGGAGATGGAGGAAGAACCCCGGAATGCAGGAAGGGACTTCATGACTGGTTCATATCCCTGGATTTCTCTGATGATTCTACAGAAGGCGTAATTGAATACGGGTATTGGTGAAATAAAGTAATAGAATCACATAGTTTTATTTGGAAGTTACGGAAATAGTTCGTATCTTTGCGGCGAGAAAAGGAAGAAATATGGCAACATTGATATTACAAATTCCAGACGAGAGCCTTGTCACGAAGGTAAAACAAGCCTGTAAGATGCTCGTGGGCGTTACATCGGTGAAGGTGCAAAAGCCTAGGGCGAAATGTGATTACGATATTACGAAGACCGCAGGCTACAAGGAAGCAATGGATGACGTAAAGGATGGTAGAGTATACCACGCCGACAACGTGGACGATATGTTCAAGCAAATACTTGGCTGACATGTATAGTATCGACTATACCAATCGTTTCCGTATGCAAGGACAATGGGAATGCCATATACAGCCCAATTGGCTGATGACGTGGCAACAGAACGACCAAAAGCTGACATTGCTCTTTCTACAAACAGGCACCCACGCCGACTTATTCTAACTTTCTTTTCTATAGACCAAGAAAAAAGGATGCAGCCCCCTCCGCGGTCGGTGGGGGCTGCATCGTCTATAGCTGCACGCTAACTGCTTTACCACTATACTGCACCATCTGTCCCTCGGGGCTGTCGAGGTTGAGCGGCTTCGGGGCGTCCTTCGTAACGAGCACGACGTTGAAGCGGCGCTGCTTCAGCATTCCGGGGAACTGGCCCTTGCGCTGGCCGATGGTGACGGTGCGTAATGCGTCGTCGTAGCTGATGTCGATGGTGGCGTACTTGCCCTTTTCATAGTTGTAGTTGGTGCCCTCGTCCTCGTAGAGCTGGAACTGGCCGTTCTGGCCGGCATAGACGTAGAGGTTAATCAGCTCGGCGGGCTTCTCGTCGCTCCACTGCATCTCGGGACCGAAGGGGATGATGGCTCCCTCGCGGACGAAGACGGGAATGCGTTCGTAGGGGGCATCGACAACAAGGCGCTGACCGCCCTGGGTGTACTCACCCGTATAGAGGTCGTACCAGCCGCACTGACGGGGGAAGTAGACCGAGCGGTTGCGGGCCTTGTAGTAGCCGACGGGACAGGCCATCAGCGCGGGGCCGAACATCCACTGGTTGCCGATGTTCTCGACCTCACGGTCGCCGTTGAAGTCCATCACAAGGGCGCGCATCAGCGTGTAGTCCTTGAAGTGGGCCCAGCCTGCCAGCGAGTAGATGTAGGGCATCAGACGGTAGCGCAGACGGTCGTAATAGACGAACGACTTATAGGCGGGATGCTCGTCGGGGGCGATGTTCCAGATCTCGCGCAGCGGCCACTGGCCATGACTGCGGAAGAGGGGGATGAAGGCTCCGAACTGGTTCCAGCGCGTCTGCAGCTCACGCCACTCACGCAGGTCCTCGTTCTCCTGGCCCGTGCGGTCAAAGAGCTGCTGGGCAGCCACGTAGCGGTTCTCCACGCAGAAGCCGCCCTGGTCCATGCCCCAGAAGGGGATGCCCGACATGGAGTAGTTCAGTCCGGCAGTCATCTGGGCGCGCATATCCTCCCACCGGGTGCCGATGTCGCCGCTCCAAGTGGCCGTAGAGTAGCGCTGCTCACCGGCAAAGCCGCTGCGGGTAAGCAGGAATACGCGGGGCTCGTCCTTCTTGCCCTTCCATACGCCACGCTGACCATTGTAGATGGCATCGGCGTTGACCGTCGAGTAGGCATTGAAGTATTCGGTCGAGGTACCGAGAGCCGTGGGGCCGCTTAGCGCCTTGCGGTACCACATCGGCGTGCAGTCGCGGACGTTAGGCTCGGAGGCGTCCATCCACCAGGCGTCAACGTAAGCCCCCCCTACGGCCCCCGAGGGGGCTTCATTACTTTTCTTTCTGGGCTTGCCATCTATTGTAGCCCCCTCGGGGGCCGAATGGGGGGCCACTGGATAGAGTTTTTCTGCCATCTGCCGCCAGAACATCTTGCGGGCTTCGGGGTCGTAGGCATCGTAGAAGCCGTTGGTGTAGCCGGGGCCTACCCAGTCGTGGATGTCGTCGGTGGGCGACTGGCGGTACATCCAACCCTTGGCGTCGAGTTCCTTGTAGTTGTCGGTATTGGTGTAGAACTTCGGCCAGACGCTGATCATGAAGCGGCCGTGCATTTGGTGAACGTCGTCGAGCATCTGCTGCGGATTGGGATAGCGCGACGCCTCGAACTCATGGCTGCCCCACTGGTCCTCGGGCCAGTAGTTCCAGTCCTGCACGATGTTGTCGATGGGAATCTGGCGCTTGCGGAACTCAGCCAATGTTCCGACCAGCTCGTCCTGCGTCTTATAGCGCTCGCGGCTCTGCCAGAATCCGAGCACCCACTTCGGGTAAAGCGAGGCCTTGCCCGTCAGCGTGCGGTAGCCCGAGATGACCTCGTCGAAGTTCTGTCCAGCAATGAAGTAGTAGTCCATATCCTTCGCCATCTCGCACCAGACGGTCAGCGCATTGCGGTCCATCTCGCTACGCGGCTCTGCCACGCGCAGACCGCAGTAGGACTCGCCGCCATCGGGCTGCCACTCAATGCGCAGGTGGGTTCGCTTGTGGGGTTCCAGCCGGGCCGTGAACTTATAGGCATTCGGATTCCAGGCCGTGCGCCAGCGCTCAGACACCACCTCCTTGCCGCCGATATACACCTTGATGTAACCAGCGTAGTAGAGAATGAACTGGTACAAAGCCCCCCCTACTGCCCCCGAGGGGGCTTCTATAGTCTTGTTGCCGGGCTTGCCAGGTATTGTAGCCCCCTCGGGGGCTGAAAGGGGGGCTTCTATAAAGCCTTCGTACACCACATTGGCGCCAGCAAGCGAAAAGCCCTTCGGCAGGTTCTTGATGCCGCCATTGTCGGTCTTCAGGGCTATCTGCGACTTCGCGGGCGTACCATATTCATAATAGATGGAGTCCTCGTCGCGCACCAGCTTCTTGCCTTTGGCGTCGGTGTAGGTGCCCGTCAGATGGCCTTCCCTACCCTGCTTGTCATAGAGCTTGAAGGCGCGGTTCAGCTGCAGGTAGTCGTTGGGATTGCCGAAGCGGCAGTACGAGTAGGCATCCCACAGCAGGCCGTAGCCCTTGGTTGACAGCACGAAGGGAATGCTCACCTTCGTGTTATACTGGAACAGGTCTTCGTTCTTGCCCTTCATATTGAACTCCTCGCTCTGGTGCTGGCCCAGACCGTAGAAGGCCTCGTCGTCGGGCGAGTCGAACTTCATCTGCCACTGCAGGCCGTGCTTCATCTCCTCGGTGATGGCCGGGCCACCCTTGATGCCATATTCACGCTCTGGCACGGTGAAGTCCTTGAACTGCTTGCCGTCGGCGGCCTCCTTCAGCAGCCACTTCCCGTTGAGGGCATCGTAGAACCATACCTCGCCTTTCGCTTTGCTGACAACCGCCCACACGTTTCTGGCCTTCACCTCAACGGCCTCCGAACCGTCGTTCACGGTGACACTGCCCTTATAGGTGGCCTGCGGCACAATCATCAGGCTCGCGGGCTTCACGGGCAGTTCGTCCTTCGACGTGGCCCGGACACGGATGATGTTGTCGTTGATTACTTCTAACTGAATTACTTTGGCCTGTCCGCCGTCAGGACGGATGGTCACAATGTTGCCGACTTTCTTCACGTCGGCAGCCTGGGCAGAAAGGCACAGCACTGCCGACATCAATGTCACACAGAGGTTAGTTCTTTTCATGTTCGTAGTTTTAAGATTTGGTGCAAAGGTACAAAATAAATTCGATTTCCACTGCACGATTGGCAACAAAAAATAACTGCATACCCTAAAAGACTATGCCCGCACGCCACAGAGGGCATACGGGCACAGCATCTGGATTGATGTTACAGATTTTCGTATTTACTTGATTCTGACAGACTTCGCAATCTTCTCGGCCACGCCGTCGTAGAACTTCGACTGCGTTTCGGGGTAGAAGATGTTGCCCGAGACGTTCACACCGTTCTCGCTGACAATCCACCAGCGCCAGGTGATGCCCTTCTGGCCATCACCAATGTCGTGGAAGTGGCGCATCATGATGATGTTGCCGTCGATGACGGGCTCGTCGCATGTCTCGCCGGCAGCTTCCTGCGATGCTTTCATCGTTGCTGCCGTCTCCTTAGCCTGGGCGGGCGTTGCACCTTCGCTCATGGAGCCGCAGTCGATGGTAGCAGAGCTTGATACCTCTGCGCCATCGTCGAGCTTCAGCATAGACTCCGAGCTGAACCGCACAGTGGTTGTCCCGCCGTAGTCCGATTCGCCAGAGGTCGTGAACTCCTCGGGCACGCTGATGGAGTAGTGGGCGAACTCGTGGGTCTTGAAGCCATCGGGCACGACGGCCTCAGCCTGTTCGGTCTGTCCCTCACCTGCAGGAGAGGCACTGCCCTTGCTGCCACACGATGAAATGGTGATGGCTGCAAAAGCAAGGACGGCAAGACTAAACAATGCTTTCATAGTTTATTCGAAATGATGTCTGATGGGCTTATTTGAACTTGATGCTCTCAATGAGGGGCTTCAGGAACTCAGCCTCGACAGGCACGTTCTTCGAAAGGCTCACAACGAGCACGCCACCGTTGGCCTCAGCAAACAGGTCGCTGTTGTTGTCAGCGCTATCAGTATAGTAGAGCTGCTTGAAAGTCATGTTGCCAATGGTGACATCGCCTGACTTCTCCTTGCCGGCTCCGTCGCCGAAATACTCGTCCAACAGCTTCTCGGCACTTGCCTGCTCCTTGTTCATATAAATCGTCACGCTCTCGAACTGGCCATAGTCGGGAGCATCCAAGGTGACGGAGGTCGACGAACTGGCGTTCTCATTGAACTTCAAGCCTGCGGGCACGGTAAGCGTGAAGTTTTCGCTCTCAGCAGCTGCGCCTTCCTCAGCAGGAGCAGCCTCTGCAGCCTGTTCGGTCTGATCGCCACTTGCCTCTGTTGCCTCAGCGTTTGCACTCTTGTTTCCACACGATGCCACGAGCAGTCCTGCTGCCACGATAGCAATACTGAATAATGTCTTCTTCATTGTTGTTAAAGTAAAATTGTTAATAATAGGGATTGTATTGTCTTAGGAAAAACGCTGCAAAGTTAACAAAAAAACACTAAACAGCCAAATTTCTTCTTAATTATTTCTTTTTCTTCGCCGAAGTCTCGCGGATGACCAATTTCTGGGACACAATCACTTTGCGGATCTTGGTGTCGCCGGCAATATTGGCCAGCAAAAGCTGGCAGGCCGTCTGGCCAATCTTTGCCGACTGGTCCTCGATGGCCGACAGGCAGGGCGTGGTGTAGCGGGCATGGGCATCGTCGGTGAAGCCGATGAGCGCCACATCCTCGGGGATGCGCAGTCCCTGCTGCTTGATGGCGTTAAAGGCCGCGAAGAGCAGGATGTCGTTGAAAGCCACGATGGCATCGGGACGGTCGGGGCGCTGCAACAGAGCGACGGTGTTGCGCAGTGCCACGTCGAAGTCGATGTTGTCGCACATCACCAAGTCGCGCTCAATCGGTATGCGGTTGTCGCGCAGCGCCTCTAAGTAGCCATGCTTGCGGCGGCGCACCATATCGAGGTGGTTGGGACCGCCGATGAAGGCGATGCGGCGCGAGCCGGTGTCTATCAGGTGCTGTGTGGCCTGCTGGGCAGCCTCGTCGCCGTTGGCCGTGACGCTCGAGAACTTCTCGGGCAGACACGTGCGTCCGAAGAACACCAAGGGGATGCCCATGTCGCTGATTTCCTCGAAGTGACTGTAATCTGTGGTGCTCTGAGCCAGACAGGCGATGATGCCCACTACGTGAAGGTCGATGAAGTTGTCGATAGCCTGCTGCTCGTCGCGACAGTCCTCGTGGGTATTGGCGCTGATGACGCTGTAGCCAGCCTTGCGGGCCTCGACCTCGATGCCGTCGAGCACGGCAGCATAGTAGTGGGTCACGAGGTTGGGCACGACCACGCCAATCACCTTCGGTGCCTCCTTGCGCAGGCTCTGCGCAAAGGGATTAGGCCGATAATTCAGTTTCTTGGCCAGGTCCTTCACTTTCTGCTGCATCTCCTTGCCAATCTCTGGCGACGAGTGGAGTGCACGGCTGACGGTGGCTATACTCACGCCCAATTCCTGGGCTAAATCCTTCAGTGATGTTCGGCGTTTTGGCATATTAGTAGGTTTTACGCTGCAAAGTTAGGAAAAAAGCGCGAACGGCGCAAACGTTTACGTCATTTTTTTGCATGCAAATGCTACAAAATTATCTGAAACGTCGTACCTTTGCACACGAATGAGTAATGAATAGTTGATAATAAGTTAGTTAGAACCAAACCGGGCTGTCGTGATGATACCCCGGTTTTTTTATGTTCGTAAGTGAACAAAGTCAATATTTGTAGAAAGCCCAGACCTTATCGCCCTTGCTGAGAACCAGACTCTCGTTATTGAGCGTTTCGATTCTCAGCCGTATGTCACTGAAAGGCCTGAAGCCGAAGGACTCTTCCACGATGGCGGTGTCACTCCTTTCGCCTTTGACAGAGACGCACTGCACGAAAAGGCTGTCGCCTGTATGCTGGAAGTTTCCGAAGATTTCGCCTTTGCCAATCAGCCTGAACAGCGACACTGAGCCAGCGAAGCTCACGTACTCGGTGTCGGAGCCTTTCAGGCGCCATTGTCCTAACAGGTCGCCTGCATCCCCTCCCTCCTGGCACGCTGACAGACACAGGAGCGCAAAAACACACAATAGCTTAAAGTATCTTACCATGATATTCGATATTGAAGTTAAACGAGGAGCAGTCGCCGTAGATGTTTCCTTTGTCAAACGCATAAGAGGCGCCGAACTGCCAAGGGCCTGTACGGTATATCCCCTTGATCATCGCGTCAAAAGAGTGGTGCTTGGTAGGAAGCGGAATCACATATGTTCCCCACCCTTCGCGGTAAGATCCTTTCGCAAGATAGGAGATGCGGTCGGTCACCTCGCCACAGACACCCAAATGCCATGCCTTGACGCGACTGTCGCGGAACTCCGTAAAACCGTCGGCATTGTAAATAGGTGAAGTGATAAGGGCTGTGCCCACGGCCATTCCGTAGTGGGTAAAGCTGCCGTAGAAGGAGTGGCTGTAATAGCTGTCGTTGCCTACCACAAGGTCGGTTATCTGGCTCCGCGCGGGCTCCGGATAGTCGCCGCTGTCCCAGTGGAGTGGTCCCGACTGGTTGGTGGTCTGCAGATACTCGGCTACGGCACGCCTGACGTACTGCCTGCCGGGCTTCCTATTCTCATACTGCAGTCCCCAAAGGCCGTCCCATCCATTTCCCTTGCGCATGCCCGAACCATCCTCAAACGGATCGTCGATATATGCCTGTAGCTGGTGGTGCTCGTTAATGTTCCAGCCCAGTTGGACGGTCATCGTTCCGATGTGGTTGCCATAGACCCAGTCCTCCATCACGCCGTGCTCGAAGTACTGCTTGTCGCCCACTGGCAGGATGACGTTCCATAGCGTCTTGAGGTCGGTCGGTTTCTCAATGACCACAGGCGCTGTTTTGTTGATATAGTCGTGCTTAGTGCCCGAGAACTGGACGACGTGCTCAATGCCGGCCGTCACAAAGAAGCGCTTCGTGGGATTAGTGCGGAAGAACAGATGCTTCTGGTGGTACCAGATACCCGTAGCATACTTATAATTAGCTTCTTGCGCCCGGAAATAGGCACGTTCGCGATAGTCGCCGTCAAGGAACCTGCCGTAGCCACCATCGAAGTCGGCCTGAAGCCAGCCCTTCGTAAACGGGACGTCAACGAAGCCATTGGTGCCGAGATGGAGCTGCGGCACCGGCTTGGCGTTGGTTCCCTTGGCAAAGGCACCACTCGACAGCAGGTCGTCGCGCAGTACGGGCGGCTCCTCGCGGGCACCTATCTCAAGGAAAAGCGACTTGTACGACAAGTTGGCATAGCACTGCTGCAGATAGGCCTGATGGTCGGCGTGGACAGCGGCCACAGCATCAACACACCCTGAGAGCACGAAATCCCTGCCCAAAGAGTGCTCCACGCTGACGGCACCACGCAGATAAGCCGTGTTAGGCCGCGTCGAGAGGACATGATGGCGGTTTGTCACCAGCTGATAGGCGTTGA
>JAEEGH010007284.1_pt1 | contig 26682 bp, 20 predicted proteins | sample 9134181 | NCBI WGS metagenome assembly JAEEGH01 (sample SAMN16246544, study PRJNA631951) | gut metagenome | biome: gut microbiome; feature: rumen; material: DP-attached | host: Bos | place: Iran: Karaj | collected 2018-10 | reverse complement strand
GATTGCAGCAGCACTGGTAGCAGGGTTTGCCGTTTACCAATTCAACACGCTCAAGGTTAACGGCAAACGTTTTAGGGAAGACCGCCACCAAATGGAGCTGCGTGAGAAAAAGATGAAGCAGCACGATGAACATATGGAGCAACGCGATGAACTTCCTCCTATGTTTATGGATATGCCCAACGACAAAGCCGGTCGCGGTCCACGACCTGATGATATGCCAAAGGATGGTCTTGGGCCAAATGACTTTAAGCAGGATGGTCCACGAATGATGAGAGGTCGCCACAATCCTCCCATATTCTTTGGCGAGCACGACATACTTAGCATCGTGGTACTATTACTGATGTTTGGCGCCAACCTTGGCACCAAGTACTACTACCGCAGTCGTAGCGACCAGCGTAAGCTTGAGGAGTTGGAGAAACAAAATCTGGAGCAGCAGTTGGAGTATCTCAGATATCAGATAAATCCCCACTTCTTTATGAACACCCTCAACAATATCCATGCTCTGGTGGATATCGACCCATCGAAGGCTCAGGAGACTATCCTCGAACTGTCTAAGATGATGCGCTTTGTACTCTACGAGGGCGATAAGAGCGGTGTGCCACTTTCCAAGGAGTTCTCGTTTATACGCACCTACGCGAAACTGATGGAGCTACGATATACTGACAAGGTAAAGATAACCGTCGACGTGCCTAATGAGGCTCCCGACAAGACTATACCGCCACTGATGCTCATCTCGTTTATCGAGAATGCATTCAAGCACGGCATCAGCTATCAGCACGATTCATTTGTTGACATGAAAGCCAGTATCGATGGCGACTACCTGCTGTTTACCTGCATCAACTCCAAGGCCGAGAAGCCTAACCAGGAGAAAGGCGGCGTGGGACTAACCAACGTGCGCAAGCGCCTCGACCTGCTTTACGACAAGAGATACAAGCTCGACATCAAGGACGAGCCAGATATATATACCGTAGTATTAAAGTTACCATTATGACAATTCGCTGTATTGCTATCGACGATGAGCCTCTGGCTCTGCAACAGATTGTTGCATATATTAATAAGGTGCCGTTCCTTGAACTGGCAGCCCAGTGTCAGAGTGCCCTCGAGGCCCGTAAGTTCCTGTCGGACAATGTGGTAGACGCCATATTCTGCGACATCAACATGCCCGACCTTAACGGTATGGACTTTGTCAAGACCCTCACTGCACCGCCTCTGATAGTATTTACAACGGCCTACTCAGAATATGCCATCGAGGGATTCAAGGTCAATGCTGTCGACTACCTGCTCAAACCGTTCGGTCTGCAGGACTTCCAGCGTGCAGCCAACCGTCTGAAGGAGCGCATGACTATATCAGCAGCTCCCGCAGCACCTGCAGAAGCCGACGACACGCTATTCCTCAAGACCGACTATCGCATACTTAAGGTCAACATCCCTGACATACGCTATGTAGAGGCAATGAGCGAGTATCTCAAGGTGTGGTTGGATGGCGAGGCAAAGCCCATCATCACTCTGCTGTCGATGAAGAAGATGGAGGAGCGATTGCCAGCAAACTTTATGCGAATACACCGCTCATACATTATCAATCTGGACAAGATTCAGGAGGTGAACAAGAACCGTGTGATAATGGATGCAGAGACATATCTACCTATAGGCGACCTGTATAAGGAGGCCTTCCAGGCTTATCTCGACACCAAATTCTTGGGCAAATAAGCTAGGATACTAGTAGCACTTGATTCTATACATAAATCCCAACTCTATGCGGTTGGAATTTTTGTTTTCCAGATTTGCATCCTTACTGTATTCCACACGATTGCCCATATAAGCCAAAAATACGCGAAGGTCTTGCGTCTTGTCGGGATAGTACTCCAGCGAGCCTATCCAACCATAGCTCTTACGGTAATCCTTAAGAGCCTCAACACTTTTCACATTAACCGTCTCGTATGTACCCTTAAGCATCAGGTTCCACTGGGGTGCAAACTGCCAGTTCATTTTGGTTATAAACGAATTATAGTACACCTTAGAGTACCTGTAGTTACCATCCATAAAGCCCGCAAGATCCTCTGACACGATACCCAATCGGTCTAAATCATCAAACTCTCCCATATAGTCCACATACCACTGCAGCTTGGGCAGATTCAGCTTCTGTCCAAGCGTTAGCATACGTGAATAGCGGCCTTTGGCCTCATGCTGTATTCCCCATGCCCAACGTGTTTGCAACTTGTTATCAAGGAAACATCCGTTCCAGTTGGCTATGAACGTCAACGGATTGCGGGCCTCCTCTGCTGGTTTCAGTCCGTCCTCGTCCACAATAATGAGATTGTCGCCATACTCCTCGTTCATCGTACCGTTGTTGACATCCGATACCATAACAGCGAGCTCTTGTGTGGGTACAGGTTTTACCGATAGCACAGCACCAGCCTGGAATATCTGCATATGATCCAGCAGGTCGGAGTATTTATACACAAACATCGGGTTCTCGTCGTATTCGTATCCGCCCCATATCTGGCACACCTTTCCTGCCATCAACGTAACCTTATCGCTGAAGTCGTAGCCCACCAGCATCAGGTCGGTAGCCTTGGCAAAGTTGTCAAGTCCTGCAGCCTTACTGCTCTTGTTCAGTCTGTGGCGCAGTCGATAGTACAGCTTGTCCGTCAGGTTACCCTTCAGTTCCAGTCGCAACTCCCTATTGGCAAACTTGGTGCTCCATGAGCCGCCATCATCAGTAGCCTGTGCGCCGGCAGCATAGTTTATGTACACGTCGAGCATATCGTGTTTCTTTTCCACCTTGGCCAGTCGCTCGGCCAGACTCTGGTAGTCACCGTCTTCGCCGCCCATACCCACGTTGCCACCCTGTGCATGGGCAGTCAACGCAGTGCAGAGCATAAGTAAAGGTATTATCGTTTTCTTCATAACTGGAATGGTTTGATTATTCTTTATAGCGCGGTCAACGGATATATCAGGTTGACTATCACGATGTTGGCCGCCAGGATTATTACGTTCATCAGCAGTCCTATGCGCATAAAGTCGCTGAAACGATAGCCACCAGGACCATATACCAGCATGTGTGTGGGCGAACCGATAGGTGTGGCAAAGCTAGAACTTACGCTTATCATCAGCGCTATGAGGAATGGGAAAGGATCGTAACCCAGTTTCTCGGCAGCCTGATACATTATCGGGAAGAACATGGCACCTGCTGCGGTGTTAGATATAAACTCAGTGATGAATGTGCCCACGAGGCAGATAGCCGTCATAACCACTATCGGGTTAGTGCCACATACATCCAATATACCGAATGCCAGTCGCTCAGCTATACCAGTCTTCTGTATGGCCAGTCCCAGCACTACCGATCCTGCAAATACCATCAGGATATCCCAGTTGATGGCCTTCATGGCCTGATTGGGACTGCAGCACTGACAAATCAGCATGGCAGCAGCAGCCAGGAATGCACACTGCAACAGAGGTATAATCTTAAGTGCCGACAGCACCACCATAGCAATCATTATGAGCGATGAAATCAGAGTCTTAGAACCTACGTTTATCACCTCTTCGCCCAGCTTCAGTCCGTGAGTCTCAGTGAGATTCTGTATGGACTTTATATGTCCGGCATATACCAGATGGTCGCCACCCATCACATACTCATCAGGATTCAACTTAACAGGCTCACCATCAAAATGGCGCATTTTTATCAGTCGGGCGCCCTCTATCTCGAATAGACCTGCCTCAGATAGTGTATTGCCTATAAACTTATTCTTCGATGGCACCAGCATCTCTACTGTATAGTCCACAGTGTCGTCGCCATCACTCTCGGGGGCCTTTCGGTTGGGCAGCAACTTGCTCATGGCGATAATCGACAGCACACCAACAAACAGGCAGAACAATCCTGGTATGGTAGTAGCCAGCACGTTCATTGTCTCGCCGGTCTTTTCGGCATACAGCCCTGATATGATAAGGTTAGGAGGCGTACCGATAAGGGTGCACACGCCACCCATGCCCGATGCATAGCTTAGTGGAATCAGCAGTTTAGATGGTGAGATATTCAGCTTCTTCGACCAAATCTTTACTATGTTCACAAACAGCGCCACCACAGTGGTATTGCTCAGAAACGAACTGAGTGCAGCCACAGGCAGCATCAGTCGCATCACCGCCTTCGAGTAGCTACTGGGCTGTCCTAGCAGATTCTTCACTATCCACTGCAGCACACCTGTATGTGTAAGTCCGGATACCACCACAAACAGCACTCCGATGATTACTACCGATGTAGATGCAAAGCCCGAAAACGCCTCTTTGGCATCGAGTACTCCAGTAACAAAAAGTACTGAGATAGCACCCAGGAACACCAGATCAGAGCGTAGCTTGGTACATAACAGTACTGTAAACATGGTAAGCACAGTAACAATAGTTATCCATGCATAAAGGTTAAATCCTAAGATTTCGATTGTTTCCATTCTTTCTGTTTCGTTTATTATTATAGGTTAATCATTTATCACTCCGTGACCAAACAGCGCAAAGTCGCCCTTCAACGGGTCGTCAGGGAATATCGCAGCCAGCGACTTCGTTAGTTTGCGTGCGGCGCTCATCGATGCCATCTTACTGGTGGTCAGTCCTAGTTTCACGCTCTGCTGCAGCACATGTGTATCTAATGGTATTATCAGAGTGCGGCGGTCGATGAAGTCAGCCCACAGTCCAAGATCAACTGGCGAGTCTGTGCGCACCATCCACCTAAGAAACATACACACGCGCTTACACGCGCTCTTGGTGTCCTTTGGTATTATCACGCTTATGTCGTGCTGGGCAAAGTATCGGCAGATAGCCTCAACAGCACTCAGGCCGTCAGTAGCCTCGCTGCGAACGTATTGTCCCAGCGTGCCATATTCCTTTAGCAGCTGTTGGTATGTGTGTAGGAATCTATACATGGTATCGCAGGTGTACATGCGGTAGAAACAGCTCTCGTCGCCCTCCTTCAGGTGCTCGGCATAGCGGCCAGTACGCACCCAGGCATCCACATCGCCGCGTGTCCACACCAGTATTGCCTGTATCTTCTTCATAAACTGCTGCCTACTGCCAAAGCTCAGACTTGCTGCAATAAAGGCCATAGCCTCCTGGTTCTCATCGCCGCTCACCTGATGCATGAACCACGAAGGGTCCCCATCTAGGAATTTCATGGTTTCATACTGCTCTGCATATTGTTTCAGCAACTCTTTGTTCATAACAATTTATAGTTTTGCTTGCAAAGATAGCAATTCTTCCCGAATTATTTGTAACTTTGCCGCAAAAATTGCACAAGATGGTTAAAGTTGATGATTTAAGAGAATGCACACTGGCCGTTTGCGAGATAGCGAAGCGCGCTGGAGAGTATATCAGACAAGAGCGAACCAAGTTCAAACTCGAGAGTGTAGAGCGTAAGCATGCCCACGACTACGTGTCGTATGTCGATAAGGGGTCTGAGCAGTTGATAGTGAGCGCCTTGCGTGAACTTCTGCCCCAGGCAGGTTTTATTACAGAGGAGGGACTGGCTGGCCACGATGCCGAACAGATGCTCTGGGTGGTCGACCCGCTCGATGGAACCACCAACTTTATCCACCAATATGCCCCTTACGCCGTCAGCATAGCACTGCTGCAGGGTAAGGAGATACTGATAGGAGTGGTCTACGAGATTACTGCCGATGAGTGTTATTATGCCTGGCAGGGCGGCGGTGCCTACATGGATGGCACCCCACTGCACGTAAGCGGCCAACAGATACAAGACGCCCTACTCTGTCTGCAACTGCCCTACAACAGCGACGCCTACAAGCCCACCATCAAGCGCCTTATCGACCAATTGTATGGCAATGTAGGTAGCATCCGCATGTGTGGTTCGGCTGCTATGGCCCTGTGCTATGTAGCTGCAGGCCGACTGGATGGCTACGCCGAACAATACATTGGCCAGTGGGACTTCATGGCAGGAGCGCTGATAGTGAAAGAGGCTGGCGGCACAGTAACCAACTACGACGGCTCGCCCGACTTCACCCAAGGCAACTGCGTAGTAGCCACCAACGGGGTGATACAGCAGGATTTGCTATCGGCGATTAACTCATAACATCTTACTTTATCTCTATATCGCCATAGCCCATGCGGGTGCCGCCGTTTAGGCGATCAGCTTCGAAGCGAAGGACACGTACCTTTGCTTCAGGGAACTTGATGGTTTGCCAAATGGGATTGTTTACGATATTTGAGAACTCGCCCGTGGCAAGTTTCTGCCAGTTGTTCCAATCAGTCAATCCCCACAAGGTGTAATGGGTGACGATGCCGTCCTTCGTGTCCTGCGGCGGCAGATAGCGGAAGGTGGAGATGGTCTGCTCTGCATCCCAGTCGATGAACATCTGCTGGGGCGAGCCAAAGAATATATGCAGTCCTGATGATTTCTTCTCGCCGCTGTTAGGAATATCGGCTGTTAGCTCTGGCGCAAGGTAAACACCTATCTTCTTGATTATAGGTTCCAGTTTATAGCTGTTGATAGTGAAACGCAGTTTTGTGGCTTTCACTGTAGGGAAACAGATGATGCGGCGATGGCCGATGGTGGTTAGTCCGTCGCCATTATCTACCAGTTCATCCTTTAATGGTTGCCATTTGCCATCAACCAGAGCCTCGAGCGAGAACTTACGCACACGCTGTCCCTTGGCGATATCTTCCTCAGCCAGGAAACGATTGAAAGCCGTAGGGCGCTTAAAGTCTATAGTATAGACATCACCCTTATGCGTGGTCTTAGCCTTGTCGGCAAGGTTATCTTTAAACACCTCATCTATCATCTGCTTGAAGGCTATGCCACGCAGACTGTCGTTGGGATGGATGCGGCCATTAGGGGCTATAGGGAAATTGAGCAGCAGCGTAGAATTGCGACCTACCGATTTATAATAGGTGTCCATCAACTTCGACAGACTCTTTACATGCTCGTTCTCAGCATCGTGATAGAACCAACCTGGACGTATACTGGTATTAGTCTCGCCAGGACACCACACATTACCATCCTCTACTCCATAGTGCAACATCTGATAAGGCACATCGCCATCGCGGTATAGCAGACTCCAGTTGGTTTCGCCCACATTACCAGCCTCAGTACCCACCCAGCGCAGATCGCCACGATCGCTACCATCGTTCCAGATAAGGCATTTGGGTTGCAACTGGCGAATCATCTTATACGTCTCAGGCCATTCATAATATGTGGTGCGGTCTATCTTGCGAGTCTCGTTGGCGCCGCCATACCATCCGTCGCCACCATTGGCGCCATCAAACCACACCTCGAATATGTCACCATAGTTGGTAAGCAACTCGCGCAGTTGGTTGCGGAAATACTCCACATAAGCATGTCGTCCGTACTCTGGATGATTACGATCCCAGGGCGACAGATACACAGCAAACTCCAGTCCTTCTTCGCGACAGGCATCGGCCAGCTCGCGTACCACATCACCCTTGCCATCCTTCCACGGCGAGTTCTTTACGCTATACTCCGTATACTTTGACGGCCACATGCAGAAACCGCAATGGTGCTTAGCAGTAAAAATGATGCCACGCATACCAGCCTGCTTACATACGCGCGCCCACTGACGACAATCGAGTTGCGAAGGATTGAACAGCTTTGGGTCCTCATTGCCAAAGCCCCACTCCTGGTCAGTATAGGTATTGAGCGAGTAATGGATAAACGCATACATCTCCATATCCTGCCAGCGCAACTGGTTAGCATTGGGCAGCGGACCTGCCGTAGACTTTGAACTGGCCTTTTGGGCGTTAGCGCTTATTGCCAACAGGAACACTAGCGCCAAGGGGATGAACTTATTGCTGTGTAAACTCATTTGATTATTCTAACAATTATTTTGGTTGCAAATATACCACTTTTCTATCGATTATGTACAATCCACCACGAACATTTTTCACTTTGCGGCCTTGAAGGTCGTAAATCACAGGGGCACTCGATTTGTCCCCTTGATTTACTTCTACCCTATTTATACCTGTAGCAGGACCTCCCCAAGTGGCTGCGGCAGCACCGCTCATAATACCATCCAGACTATTGGTGTCAAAGACTGCAGGTTTGCTGCGATCGATGATACACATGATACCGCCTGTACCATAGCGATTGGGATTGTTAATATCCCATACATAAGGGATGATGCCACGTTTGATAGCCTCTTCGTTGATGGTCTTATGGAACAACCACAGACTGGCGTCGTGCTTTTTCTGGATGGAGTTGTTCGAGAACTCGCGCCAGTTGGCACCATATTCGCCCAGGATTACAGGATAGCCCTTATCTACAAAAGCCTCCTTCATCATCTGGAACTGTTCGCGCACATAGGCCTCCTCGCCCCAGGTGCAGTTGTATTTCTTGTAGGTTCCAGAAGGAACATGATTGGCTGCGCCCCAGAAATAGAATGGCTCGTCGCCATTAGGACCTTCCCATACGCCAGTGAACTGTGGTGGACTGTAGTAATGCACCTCTATCATCAGCGCCTTGCTGGCAGTATCCTCAAACTTACTCATATCTACATACTGGCTCGATAGTTCGATGCTGGTATTCGGGCCCTGAACCACGAGTGTACGCGAGGCGTTGTTGCCACCAGTAGCACGCACAGCGTCGATAAAGGCCTGCTCGTAGGTCATCAGCACCTTTATCTGTTCTTCCTTTTCTGCCTCTGGCTCGTTTAGTCCTGCAAAGAGCAAGTGCTCATCATAGTCCTTGAAAGCCTCGGCTATCTGGGTCCACAGTTTCTTCATCTTCTCGCAGTTGGCAGCAACGGTTGGTTCGCTGATATCCTGCTTAAAAGTTCCCTGAATCCATCCGCCATCCCAGTGGTCGTTCAGCAGCACATATAGTCCATCGTTGATACAATAGTCTACTATCTCCTTTACACGCGCCATCCAAACGGGATCAATAGTCAACTCATCAGCATCGATGATATGTCCCATCACCCACGATGCGGGGATGCGGACTGACTTGAAGCCCTGAGCAGCCACAAAGTCGATAATAGCCTGTGTGGTAGTTGTTCCCTGCCAGGCTTTCTCTGCTCCAAGACCGCCATTGTTGGTGTACACATTATCCGTACCACCACCCTCAAGCGTGTTACCAAGATTCCAACCAGGATACATCTTGGGTGCAATCTCAGTTGCATTTGGAAGCGGAGCTTGGGCGAAACTGACGGTGCTTCCCAGCACCGTCAGAATCAAGAGAGTTTTCTTAATACCAATCATAACACATAAAGTATGAATGAAAAATAACTAACAAATAATTAATCAACTCGAATACTAGAGATACGTACCTTTACATTCTCGGCTCCTACGGCATCCGACAGCCCGAGCAGGTCGATAGCAAAGATTGCTATGCCAGAGCCAGCACCAGCGAGCGACATTGTATATATACCATCGCCATTGATATGAACAGAGCCATTACCATCGGCATTATAGCCCCAGTTCTGACAACCCCATGTGCCGTCGGCAAATATCATACATGCATCGCACTCAGTATTGCCAATACCAGAAACCTCGAATGTCACACCAATGCGATTTGAGAAGTTTACGGCACTGCGGTCTACACCACATGTAGCATCGCTACCTGTACCTGAACCATCCCACTCGTTGTAGATGTCGGCACGGAAGTTACCATTACCCTCAAGGTCGCCAGTAACCAACTTGGCATTGTCGAACGCCAACTTAGTACCCCAATCGTCCATCACGCAGGTATTCAGCTTCACATTGACATTCTCGGCACCTACGGCATTAGACAGTCCGATGAAGTCGATAGCAAAGATGGCTATACCAGAGCCTGCGCCGTGCAAAGTCATTGTGTATGTGCCGTCGCCCTTAACCATCACAGAACCCTCGCCGTTGTCGTTGTAGCCCCAGTTCTGGCAGCCCCATGTGCCATCGGCAAATATCATGGTTGCCTGGCACTCTGTGTTGCCAATACCTGTGATAGTGAAGGTAACAGAGATTGACTCTTTGAAGTTAACCTCACTACGAATGAGTACTGAAGTATCGTCAGTACCTGTACCAGATCCGTCCCACTCGTTGTAGATATCGAAGCGATAGTTGCCGTTGCCCTCGATGTCGCCTTGAACAGCATTGTAGTTGCGGATGGTGATACCCTCCTCAACAGGCTCCTCATCGCGAACTGAGCGGATAGCCAACTTGCTAGCACGCTGCATCAGACCTGCTGATGCTCCCTCGTAAGCAGCCTTCAATGTCTTGCTGTATGCATCGTTAATCTCATTGATAGTACCGCTCCAGTAGCTGCCAAGAGGCAGGAAGATGCTATTGCCATTCTGAGCAGTAAAGCGGATACCCTCCACACCGTCAATAGTAGTCTGCTCCTGAGTGGTCTTAGCTATCAGTTCCTCTATCTGCTCGATGGTTGGCATCTTGCTCTTCGACTTAGCACTGCCATCGATGCTCAGACCATTGATAGTATCGTCATCAGTTCCTGCGATATCCCAAGGGGTATAGTCGTCGTTGCTGGTAGAGGTGTTGTAGAAGCTCTGATCGCCATAGCCCAGCTGAATACCAAGTTCCGACTCCTTCTCGGCGCCGATGTTGCACTTTGCCCACAGCACGCTCAAGCCCATATCGACATATTCCATCGACTGCTCGGCAGTGGAAAAGCTCTGGATGTTACCCAGTATGAATCCATCGCCCACCTTGGTGTAAGCTGCATAGTAATAGGTGGTACCTGGCAGCAGCGACTTGGCATTAACAGAAAACGAACCTGCAGCCTCGTCCAGCACTACATCTACACCTGTAGGCACATCGTCAGCCGAAAGGGCATACTTAAATCCAACTGATGTCGCAGCAAGAATATCGCTGATGCCCTGTGCCTGACCGTTGAGTTTAGCACTGCAGGCTGTGATGTCGCTGGCGGCCTGAGTAGCCACATCGGCATCGGTAGCCACAAAACTCTTCACCTCGCCATACTTGGTCACCTTGCCCTGCAGGGTTACAAATGTGGCATAGTAATAGGTTGTGCCCTCTGTAAGTCCAGAAAGCGATGCTGACACTTTTCCGTTCTCGTCGATAGAGCCTATCTGGCGAGTTCCACCCTGAGTGGGGTCAGAGTTTGTGCTGTAAACAGAACCAACCTGATAAGAACTTGATGCCAAGCCAGAGAGATTCTGAATGGTGCCGTAGGTAGTAGCCGAAATGGCTGTAACGGCAGCATCGTCGGTAGTTATTGAGCTTATTACAGCACTTGTACTTATGCTATAATCCTCGTCGTTGCTGCAGGCTGTTGTAAACACAACAGCCATAAGCAGCATAAAACCTGATATAATCTTATTCTTCATAATTATCAATGTCAATTATCAATTATCAACTATTTAAGCACTACTTCGCCCACATCGTACTTCACACCGATGGTAACCACGATAGTGTTGCTGAACTTGAAGAGATGGGTGTGAGATGCCGACTCGTCGTTCCAGGGATTCAGAATGTAGCGGCGACCTGTAGTAGGATCATCGCCAACTTGACGAGAGATGGTCTCATCGTCCATACCTTCCTCTGATCCAAGCACCTCTGTGCCATCCACCTTGATGCTCTTGATAATCAGGTCGGTGTTAGGATGCTTCTTCAGAATCTTAGCTACGTCGAGGAACATCAGATACGGATCCTGAGTGTTCGACGAGCCGTCGTTGGTGACAGTAAATACATAGTCGCCCTCGCCTGTGATGTAAACCTCAGGACTGTTGAGGAATGCCCAACCAGTATCCGAGAAGCTCAGTACGCCAGTGAAGCTCTCTACCTGAGCACCACCAGTCTGTTTCTTCAGGTGGTAAGCCAGATACTCGTAGGCATTACCCTGGTCGTCGTACTGCTTAGAACCCAGCCACAGGTCTGTCAAGTCGCCAGTGCGGTCGCTAATCTCATAGGTGATAACCTGAAGTTCATTGGTGCTTGAGGCAAACTTAATGTTCTTGTTGGTTGAGATAGCAAACGATGGCAGCTGCGAGAAACTGATTACACCATCCTCGCCGATGCTATAGCTACCCTCGGTAGTATTACCTGCTATATCAGTAATCTTGAAGGTCTTGGTCTTTGAGTTCAGTTCGAACTCAGCATCAGTCACATCAGGATGACCGGCAAAACCACTGCGAGGAATCTCTTCACCAGCCAGGGTGAACCAGCCAAATGGTGTGTCCTCATCAAACTTATAGGTAGTGGTGTTCTGATTGAATGGCTGCAGGAAGTTCATCCAACCCTCAGGCAGTGTGATGGTGGTGATAACTGGTGCCACATAGTTGTCCTTATACTCCTTAGAGATATAGTTGAATGTGAACGGTGTGTTATCGTTCGAACCACCGTCGAACATAATCTGCATAGCGTTGTCTGTAAGATAGATAATCTTGTAGTTGCCATCAGGACGCTGTCCCAGGATAGCATCCTCCTGACCAGGACTCAGGGGGATAACACCTGTAAACGAGATGGTGTGCGAGGCAACATCCATATTGAACGAGCCCTTCTGACCGTTCACGTCTACATTGGCACCATTAATCAGGTCGAAAGTCATTGTGCCATAGTCGGCAGCGCCGCAAATCCAACTGTTGCCTGCAAAGTCGGCAGCCCAGTACCACTCGCTGGCGTAAGTAGGATCGATGGCAGTAGAAGCGTCCCACTGCTCTGAGTCGAGATAGTTCTCGCCAGCCACGTTGTGGAAACTATCCCACGACATACCTGATGTGTAGAACCACTTTGGGCCACCAAACTTCAGACAGGTACCATTGGCATCGAGGTCGAGAACCCATGTCTTTGAGTTGCCCACACCACCAGTCAGCATAGTCCATGCTGCATCCGATATGAGGTTAGGATTCATCTGGTTGATATGGAACGAGGCGCGATCGCTGAACACGATACCACCACGAGTCTGAACACCCATGCGAACATAATAGTCGCCATCGAATGCCACACCCACCTGATAGGTGCTGTTGGTGCTGGTACCCGATATGCTCACATCGTCAGATGTAGGAGCTGGTCCGTACTCCCAGTACACAGAGTAGCTGCTTGGCAGCAAACTAGTAAACGTAACCTGATTCGTGTTCTGGTCCACATTCACAGAGAAACCACTGTTCTCGGCCAGTTGGGCTGAAGTCAGGTCGATAGCGCCCATGCTATCAGAATCAGGCGTACATGCTGCCAGCAACATTACGATGCTCGCCAGCACACTATATAATAGATTCTTTGTTTTCATAACTCTTAATTCTTAACTCTTAATTCTTAACTAATCTTACCATCCGGCATTCTGCTTAAGCACTCCATTAGAGAGGATTATCTGATTCTGAGGAATCTGGCAGAGTCCCTTCTTGGCCTTGATATTCTCGGCAGAGATTACCACCTTGTCAGCATTTCCACCCGACATCACATCGATGCCGCTGGTAGCAATCTGCTGTGCAGCATAGTCTACGCCCTGACGCAGCAGGTCCCAGTAGTTGATAGCCTCGAAGGCAAACTCAAACTTACGCTCCTTCAGGATCGTAGCCTGCGAAACGGCTACTGGCTGCAGCCCGGCACGTGCACGAACCTTATCCAGATAGCTCTGAGCGTTGCCGCTACCCAGTTCGGCAGCCATCAGCAGCACGTCGGCATAGCGCATTATCACCCAGTCCTGGTGGTTCTGCTCCTGGAATCCGCCACTACCGTCAATCTTAACAGCACTGGTACCATCAGCAAAGCAGAGTGGTGAGTACTTCTTAATCACATATCCTGTGTATTCGCGCTGGTCCTTGTAGCTGGCATCGAAACCATCGGCATTCACTATACCCTCGTTCACGATGTCGATAACCGAAGCCTTCTTACGGGCATCGCCAGCCTCATACTGATTCACAAACAGAGGGTTAACTGTGAGTGCGCCCCAACCGCGCCCATAAGGTGCTACAGGCAGATTGCGCATACCCAGCATCACCTGCCAGCGGTTCGAGTCGTTGTTGCCGTTATAGTCCTGAGTATTGGTAAACTTCATGGCCAATACTGTCTCGCTGTTGCCATCACCTGCATAGGTGCCCAACAGTGTCTCGGCATCGCCCACCTCAGCGATTCCTGCCGAAGCAGCAGGCCACAGGTTCTTATACTCCGATACCAGATCGTACTCGCCGCTGTTGATCACGTCCTCGCAATAGGCCAGAGCCTTCTCCTTGGTCACACCGTCGATATTGGCACCATAGTAACCTGTATAGAACAGGTATGCACGTGCGTACAGAGCCTCGGCAGCATACTTGGTGATGTGTCCGTCGTTGTTGGCAGCATCAGCCTTTGGATAAGCATCGGCTGGAATGTTGTCGATGGCATACTGCAGGTCGTCGAATATCACCTGATACACCTCGGCTGGTGTAGCCTGTGGCACGTTCTCCTCAGTTGCTACAGTAAGCAGGGGCACATTGCCGAACATACGAACCAGGTCGAAGTAAAGGATAGCGCGCAGAGCGTGGCACTCACCCATATAGGTGCCCTTCAGCGTCTCGTTCTTCCACTCTATCTGTGGTTCATACTTTATGAGCTCATTACAGCGGTAGATACCCTCGTAATAGCGTGCCCAGTCGGTCTCATACAGGTTGAGGTCTGACGACGACTGTGCGATGTCAAAACGGTCAACCACCTGATATCCACGTCCGTCGGTATTACCAGTAGCACCAAAGCACTCGGCACCCATCACCTCAGAGGCAACGTAGAACGAGAATCCAGGGGCACTGCTGATCTGGCGCCAACCGTCGTAGCAACCTATCAGCGCACGATAGGCATCATTCTGGGTCTTATAGAAATTGCTGGTGTTCGACTCTGTCTTCGACTCCACATCGAGATAACTCTCTGAACATGCAGTCAAGAGCAAAGAGGAAAGCACTAAAATTTTTATCTTAGTATTCATAACTCTAAATTCTTAATTCTTAACTCTTAATTAAAACTTCACATTAGCACCAATAAGGATAGTACGTGGGCGTGGGTAGTAACCTACGTCAACACCGCTCACCCATCCGTCGGTTCCATATCCGATTTCAGGATCCATACCCTTGTATTTTGTGAAAGTAAGAAGATTCTGGGCCTGAACATACAGTCGCAGCTGCTTGCAGTACTTGTTTTTCCAGATGCGAGCCAGGTCGTAACCCAGTGTCACGGTCGATATGCGCAGATAGTCGGCATCGTGCACATACAGGTCAGAGAACTGCCAGTTGATGTTGGTTGTTGTCACGCGTGGAATACGATTGCTGGTACCTTCGCCAGTCCAACGCTGCAGTATCTCTGTGGTGTAGTTTGCCTGTGCGTTAGCGTGGTTGCGATAGGTCTGTACAATCTTCTGTCCGGCAGCACCGTTGGCCTGAACCGAGAAGTCGAGTCCCTTGTAGTCAAATCCCAGATTAAAACCGTAAGTAAAGTCAGGCATACCATTGCCCAGGTCCACCTTGTCGTCGTCGTTTATCACGCCGTTGTGGTCTATGTCGTAGTACTTCACGTCGCCCGGCTTCACATCGGCCTGCAGCACACCGTTGCCGTTGGCTATCCACTCATCTATCTCCTGCTGGTTCTGGAATATGCCTGCAGTCTTGTAGCCCCAGAAGTAGCCGATAGCATGACCGTTCTGTGCACGATAGAACTCAGGAGCGTTGTCGTACAGCTGGTTTGTAGCACCGTGTATGATACCATCGTCGGTAGGAATGCTACCCACCTCGTTCTTGTTGTAGGCTCCGTTCACACCTATATTATAACGGAAGTCCTTACCTATCATATCGTTCCAGGCCAGGTTAAACTCAAATCCCTTGTTCTTCACGTCGCCACCATTGATGGTTGGTGCGCCTGTACCAACAGTTGCCAGCACAGGGGCTGTCACCAACCAGTCTTTGGTAGTCTTAATATAATAGTCCAGATTTACATTCAGGTGTCCGCTTATCAGTCGGGCGTCGATACCCACGTTCAGCTGCTCCGATGTCTCCCATGTCACATCAGGATTAGCCACACGACTAGGATATGCACCCCAGTTGGTACCCAGCACCGATACCGACTCTGTGTCGTCATAGCCCGATGTACCAAACAGATAGTGGGTGTTGGTATTCTTCACAGGAGCCAGATACTGATAGTCTGATATGTTCTGGTTACCCACCTGTCCCCAGCTGGCGCGCAGCTTCAGGAAGTCGATAACCGATGCGATAGGCTGCATAAACTTCTCGTTAGAGATGGTCCAACCAGCTGATACTGATGGGAAGTAGCCGAAGCGATGACCGCTGGCAAACTTGCTCGAACCGTCGGCACGCAGGGTGGCGTTCACCATATAGGTCTCCTTCCAGTTCCATCCTATACGTCCAAAGTATGACACGTTGCGCGAGTCGCCATGAGGACTGCCGCCTGCACTAAGGCCGTCGTCGGTCGATGTGGCAGTACCATTATTTACGTACGCATGCTCCCAATCGTCGAATCCTTCCTTCAGATAGCCGTTGGCAGCGCTAACCGATGTGCCAGAGTAGCGACTGGCCTCCATACCTATCAGCGCGCTGAAGGCGTGATCCTCGTTCAGCGTCCAGTCATACTGGGCAGTGTTGGTCCAGGTCATGGTCAGTCCGTGGTTCATAGCCTGACTGGCCGATGTACGTGTGTCGTTATAGCTGTATGGGCTGAAGTGGTAGAATGTAGAGAATCCGCGATACTCGCTGGTGCCATACACAGCTCCGAATACGGTGCGCAGCTTCAGTCCCTTCAGCGGGGTCAGCTCGGCATATACATTACCACTGAATGTAGCATTTCTGTTATCATTGTTGGTGTTGGTCATCATGTTACCGTAGGGGTTGCCATCATACTGATACCAGTCGCTATAGTCGGTAGCATTATATGGGCTGCCGTAGAATCCGTTGTAGTTGCTGGCCTCAGCACCTGCGTCGGCCTGACTGCCGTCGAATATGTTGGTAGCATAAACAGGGGCCAGAGGCGATGTGCCGAATGCACCACGCAGGGTGTTGTTATACTGATTGCCCACGCCAACGCCTACGCTCTTGGTGTAAACGAAACTTATCTGCTCGCCCACCTTCAGCAGTTTGTCTATCACGTTGTGCTCAGAGTTCACACGGAAGTTGTAGCGCTGGTAGTTAGATACGTCCTTACCGCCCACGATACCTTCCTGACTCATATATCCCATCGACAGCGCATAGGTCGAAACCTTGTTACCACCTGTGATACCCAGGTTGTAGCTCTCCACCTTAGCGTTGCTCTTAAACATCTGGTCTATCCAGTTGGTGTCATACAGATTGCCGTTGGGGTCGTAAATGCTCTTCATGCTGCTGAAGTCGTATGGATGGTTGCCCGAGTTTATCTGCTGCTCGTTCATAATGGTCATATACTCCTGCGAGTTCAGCATCTGCGCCTTGCGGGCCACGTTCTGCCATCCGTAGTAAGCGTCGAAGCTCACCTCAGCCTTGCCGGCACGTCCGTTCTTGGTCGTCACCAGTACCACACCGTTGGCAGCCTGTGCACCATAGATAGCTGCCGATGCAGCATCCTTCAGCACGTCGATACTCTCGATGTCGGCTGGGTTCAGGGTAGATATGTCGCCACCTATACCATCTATAAGATATAGCGGACCGCTGCTGCCCACGGTACCCAGTCCGCGGATGTTCACCTTCATGCTCGATCCAGGCTGACCAGAGGTCGACTGGATGCTCACACCAGGCGTCTGTCCCTGCATGGCCTGCAGCGGGTTGGTAGTGTTCAGCTTGGCTATGTCGTCACCCTTCACCTGGGTGGTGGCACCTGTCAACAGTTTTTTCTTCTGTACACCATAACCAATCACCACCACCTCTTCCAGCGACTGGCGATCTTCCTCCAGAACTACGTTGATGGTGCTGGCACCACCCACTTTCACACTCTTAGTGAGATATCCCACATAAGAGAACACCAAAGTCTGGCCCTGTTCTGCGTTGATGGTGTAGTTGCCGTCAAAATCGGTCACGATTCCCGATTTCTGGCCCTGCACCTGTACGGTTGCACCAATCAGCGGTTCGCCATCAGTAGCCGATGTCACCTTACCCGAGATTGGTTTTGCAGAAATAGTGCCAAACACAGCTTGCATCGTGAACAGAGCCACGACGAGCATCAATTGCTTAAGACTGTTTTTTTGCATAGAACAATTTTGTTAATTAATTATTGGTTTCAAGTTTATCACAACTGGCGGCAAAAGTACCACCTTTCTCCCAAACCGAGAGGAAACGGTGTCGCAGAAAGGGGAAGATATGTTTCCACATCATCATTTCCCCTCAATTCGCAACATCGTTTCCCCTATCCGAAACATCATGACGCCTTACGTCTGTATCAGGCGCACCTTACGGCGATTACCAGATGGGCGGACTGCGAAGTGTAGCCAGTAGCTGCCCTTGGGCGAGCGCTCTATCAATAGTTCATCGAAGTCTTCTTGCGATTCATCGCTGATGTCGAGCAGGATAGTGGCGTAGCGAATTAGCTGTTCGATGCCTGATACTCGGATATCAGCTGCGCAGCCTGTTAGGTGATTGCTGGTGGCCACACCGCCAACGGCCTTATTAACCTCTGGGCTTCGATAGCCGCTATTGATGATAATCGGCTCCTCCCTATCCTCATTGTCATCTCGACCAAGCGCAGCGCGTGGAGAGATCTCTCGACTTCGCTCGACATGACAAATACCACTGCTGTCATCTCGACTAATCATTCCCTCAATTGTCATCTCGACTAAGCACAGCGCATGGAGAGATCTCTCGATGGAACCACCATAATTAATCAATGGTATATACGTACAATAATCTGATTTTTCTTGTTTTTTATCTGGAGGCAAAACATATAATTTGCTATACTTGCAACGAAATGTGTGGAACCGGTTCAATAAGGTTTACATTATTTCTATTAGATTAAAAAACGATATTATTACTAACATGTTGATTTGTAGTGGTTTACGGTCGGACGTTGGGAGAAGAGGGCGTGGGTGTTTTGATCTGTCCGTGTGACATCTGTATCAAGAGTTGCATGGGATATTTCTGGTACGCACACTTATCGCAAAATATGAATAATCAGGTGATGCAGAAGTTGCCGAGGATTTGTCGAAGGTGAAATACTTCTCATCAGAGGTGTTGATAATCCCACTATTCCTTATTATGCATCAGTGTTGGAAGGTGAATATGAAATGGAAGGTGTCAAATCAACCTTAAATTTTTTCTTAACAATTGCAGAAACAAGAGTTTATGGTTAAAACAAGCAGAGTTTATCACTATCATGTAAATATAGTGTTTAAGGGCACTGGTGTGTCACAAAAAATAGGGAGAGTGTCATCTGGATATGCTGGTAGTCTCAACTATCATGATAATTTTGTGTTTTTTACAAAATCTTGTAATATCGAGATGTTAAGAACAAAGAATTATGCTGATGGTACAATTCTGTAGAATGCCAGCAACACGATCAATACGCAAATAGTTAAGGCGTTGTTATGTTACTATGCCGTAGCGACAGATTTTCCTGTGGTAGACAGATTATCAATAATAAGGAAACAAAGCGGAAAGCCCGACTATGCCTATCAAGAATGTAGTACTGTCAGTCAGCCCATATTAGGGGGCTCATTACGTTCTTTAATATGTAAAAGCGTTGTTGTCAATGGTCTTATGGAAGATTCACAACGAGGACAAGCGATGAGAAATGCTATGTCGTATTGGTTGAAGGGTATAGCATCAAACGATACATATTACAGATTTGAACATATATGGAGAGCTTTTAATGGGTTGTTTATGTTTCATGGAAACCATCCAAAAGAGTTTGATTGTATGCGAACGATGCGGCAGTTGATATTAGGTAATGCAGGTTCTTTTCCACGAAGCATCTCCATTACAAATGGTTATACGAGGGATGAATTTCATGCATTCAGATGGGTAAGGATGATATTGAATGATTATGAGACGCGAGCAAAGAATCATGCATTAGTAGATTTTGTCTGTAGGTATCATGATGGTCGAATTATGGAAATGCTGAGAGAAAAAATAGCTTGTAGAAGGAAATTTTTGGAAGAGGATTCTAATAGACTTGATGTCGTCGTAGATAATCATATAAACTCAAACACAGGAACCAGAAATGATGTAGAATTAGTGACACTATTATCAATAAAATATTCGTATTTTGTTCTAAATAAGATATTCCACGGTGAAATAGCAGATGGCACTTTCAAACTGATGTCAAACAATATTGACCATGAGATTACTTATCTTAATAATCTTTTAGAGACGTTGGTGCTTGAACTCATGGAAAATTATCAACTACTTAGAAATGCATGATTGTTCGATAAAGGCATACGTTTGATGTAAATGATTCCGTGACACCGCGGACCAGACCCGATGGCATGTGGCAACTCGACTAGGCATGTTCAAAGAACAGTTGGCGTTGAGCGAAGAGTGTAGGAGGAAAAAAAGTATTAGTGATGAAGAATTTGGTTGGACAAGCAGCAAAATGGATACAATCTGATAAATATAGTTCGGGTAATATTTTGGAACGAACTATTTCTATCATAGGTTGTTACCGCATCTACCTAGAAGAAGAGAAGGATGAAATTGTACAGAAAACAGGTTTGCCCTTCCCTTTAATAATGGAAAAAGTAGTGAAATCAGAGGAAGTGATTATTCAGATTCTTTCTGCTTTCTTGGGCGGCAACCACCAGGAAGCCTTGGAAATGATGCGTACGTTCGTCCAGTCTATGAAGATGGATATACTGCCCCCCGGGATGCCGTTGTATAAATGTAGAGAAAATAGTAGACTGTTCCACCACCCTAAGGAAGACATGTTGCATATACCTTTTAACAAACGATACTTGGTAGGAAACCAACGATATAGCTTGTCAGGCCTTCCGTGCCTTTATTTGGGTAGTTCCTCATATATATGTTGGGAGGAACTGGGCAGGAAAGATTTTACAACGAGTAATTTTTGTAGTTATTCGCTAAAGGAGATTTTCAATGTGTTTGATATGGTGCTGCCTGTTGAAATTAACAATCTTCATCATATAAGACGCGTGTTGTTGATACTTGTTTGTAGCCTTACAGCAAAGAGAGATAGTTTGTTCAAACCTGAGTATATTCTTTCACAATGCCTACTTCATTCGCTGATACATAAGTCTTATTCAGACAAGAAATTATTCTGTATACGGTATTATTCCACTCATATGTTGAATGGAGATGCTGATTATTTCCCTTGTGATTATGGAAGCGAAGCATGTTTGGCAAGGTTTGTAAATTATGTTTTCCCTGCATTGTCATCAAAGTGCGATGGCTACTGCGAAGAGTTGCGGTCCGCGTTTTCGCAAAGTGAAACAGTTTCACTATTACAGGAAACGTTATTGAGACCTGACAGAATAATGAGTGGCTGTAATAAAGATCTATACCTTAATTCACAATTTGGGCTTATGGATGCTATACTTGATGAGAAACTAGGCATTGTCCCAAAAAGAATAGAAGGTGACGTAATCTTGGCTTCTAAGTAGGGATGATAGGGAATTGGTCAGTGACATCAAGAAAACGGTTATTAAAGCTCTTCAAGTCGAAAAAAGAGAATATGGGTGGAAAATTGTATTTGGAATCTGAATGTCGTAAAACAAACCTGTGATCCGTTTGGGGCTCGACCCCATGACCCCAATATTAATAGCATCTTCTGCGAGTGAAGCTTGGGATAGATACTATAAGGCCTTAATAAGACTAAATTACAATGTGAAAGTGGATTGTCAGAAATATAAGGAGAAAACTTGATGGGAGGAATTATGTGAGTCAGTGACAATTCTGAGGAAGAAGTTCTTTAATAGTGGATACATGATTTGATAAATATGTCTTCTAAAGGTTAAAATGTACTTAGATTTTTTAATTTTTCTCTCGTGGTTTATGATATTTGAATAAATAGTAGTAACTTTGCAAAGCATTTATTGTACCTGTATTTAGACGTTATAAGATGAAAGATCAGTATCAGAATATAAATACCATAGTTATAGTCGGTGCTTGGAACTTGGCTATATTTACACCAGAGTGGGTAAGAACGAATATCTTACGAGACGAAGACTATCCAGATGTGAAGATTATGTATCCACTTAATGTGTTGCATTCTCTACGCTATTCTACAGGCAAGTTTGATTTCTGTATTGGCGATAACCGCTTTATGTTTACGCTCACCGAAAAAAGCGATCAAGCAGAGCATGATATGCTGAACGTGGTTTCATCGATATGCCAGAAACTACCGCATACACCAGTGTCTGCTCTTGGTATAAACTTTGTTTTTGAAACAGATAAGAACATAAATGCTGTTAATGCTATAGATGATACACAGAGCCTGGTACAGTCAATTGGGCTAGATCAAACATCTGTTGAGATAGTAAGAAGTTACAAGAGAAATGACAAAGAGACGCTTAACTTCAAAATAAGCAAGATAGGTGAGAATAAAGTGAAATATGACATCAACAATAATTATAGTATACGCACAATACAGGATATTACTGAAGTATTGAATGCCGAAGATAATATCATAAAGAATAAAAGAGAGGCAGCTCTTAAAATATTAAAAGAAGTTTATCAAGAAGAACTTGAGGGATGAGCACGAATAATTCTTGGAGTGGCGATATAGATAGAACTGGTTTTAAGGATATTGAGACCATTAATACTATAAGCGTAGCTGTGGAAAGTGACGATTCTGCAAGACTGACGGAAAGTGGTAATACAGGTCAGTATACAAGCGAAATGGAAACTGAACTCTCAGTGGGAAATAAAGAGGAAAGGCCTGTTTCTGTATTTGATGCTGCCTCATATATTTTGAAGAAGCTTAACTGCTCCATATCAACCATGAAACTTCACAAGTTGTTATATTATAGTCAGGCGTGGAGTATGGTATGGGATGGAAAACCATTGTTTAAGGACAAAATAGAAGCATGGGCTAATGGGCCTGTAGTACGTACATTATTCAGCTTTCATAGAGGAATGTATGATATTTCCTATTTTAAACTTGGCATTGGTGATGAGAGAAATCTTTCTGTAGAACAGAAAGAAACCATAGATGGTGTCCTTAAGTTTTATGGTGATATGACAGCACAGACTCTAATAAATCAGACTCATTTCGAGGATCCCTGGCGAAATGCCAGAATCGGACTGAAACCTGATGAACCTGGTGACCATGAAATCAGTCTGGAGAGTATGCAAGCTTATTATTCATCATTGAAATAGATGAAAAAAGAGATTCCAAATGGCGCTAGGCGTGATGGTAAAGATAAACAGGTAGAGATTGGGAAACCAATTAATTTCCAAAAAGAAGTACCATGCTGGCGTATAAATAAGTTTGATGTTGAAAGCAAATGGGGAGCTACTGCTGCTTTTGGGGATTTTGAGTTTAATTATTTAGAAGAAATCCTTACCGAAGTAGTCAATCTGAATGATAATGACTTGGATGATACTCTCACAAAATTGAAGGATAAGAGTTTTAAATCAGTCGAGAAATTCTGGGAACAGTTTAATTCACATTATAATAAACCAATATCGCCATTATTAGTTGCCAAGATTAATTCAGCCATTGGCCGTTCTTTTTTTATTCAGAAGATTTATCCCAAATTAGTGGCTTTCGAAGATAAGACATGGGAGGAGATAGAAAAGGATACTTATGGAAATGATAATAAGACAAAACATCACTTCGTAAAGATTGATAAATTTATCAAAGAAGCAAGAGATAGAATTGCAAAGATGAACCTCAAAGATACTGATGAGTTGTTCTCACTTAGATTAGAAGGGAAAATCAGAATATACGGAAAAAGAAGACTGAACTATATGGAAATTATCTGGGTAGATCCGAAGCATGAGATTTGTCCAAGTAAAAAGAGGTAAGAGAAGTATTATTATATGTTTTGTAGAAGCATCGTATTTACCAAGACTCCTTTGTTGAAAGCCTTTAGATATCGGGACAAGTTCCAACTTGTTCCAATTATTTATGCAAAGAACGCACCATTGTCTATATATGTTAGGCACTTTCCTGCTTTCTTGGAATTTCAAGTTGAGGATTGCGAGATGGTGGATCCTTTCATGGAGAAGGTGATAAAAGAGAAAGGATTACCTGAAGAATTGATAAAACAATGCAGAGTTATACCAGGACAAAATAGAATAAGAAAGGAGATAATCCAGATTTTATCTGTCTTTACGAATTTCCTCTTCTTTGAATACGCCTCAATGAGAGGTTCTTGGGGAATTATGACTCCATTTCAGGACTTTGACAAGTTAGATGATAAGACCGCCTCAATGCTTAATAACCAGACAAGTAGTTGGTATGTTAATGCTTATGTATATCCTGGATTGAAGGATGATTTGGCTATTGAAAAACTAACTGAGTGTAGCGATTATTATGAAGCAGTAGGTGAACCAATGGCATATTTTACTGTTAATCCAAATTTGGAAAATAATCCAGAGATAAAGATACCACCATATCTTGACTTAATTCTTGATGGGTATTATTCATTGGATAAAGAATTGGGGAAAAGGGTTCGACAAATAATTGGTTTGCTCTATGATGGCATTGAACTGTTTGATATTAAGAGGAGCATTTCTTTGCTGTCTATTATTTCATCAATAGAAGGAATCGCACTTATTGATTATCAGATGTATGGTCAGACTCCAAATCTTGGCGCAAAGAACAGGGTGCTTAGATACTTGAAAAGATATGTTGCAGGAAAATCTGGGGATAAATTTGCAAGCTTTTATGCTAAGAGGTGTAATATTGCTCATGAAGGTTCTCTTTTCTTGGGGGATGTTGATCCGTTTGGCGATATCGATGAACAGGACAAAGATTGGCTTTTCCGTATGGAAGTAATGCAAGTTGCTCGGTTGGCACTATATAATTGGATGGGAAGGAAATTGGGGCAGGATGATGATTAATGAGCATAAGAATAGTTAAAATGATTATGAATAAAGCGGGAACGGATGAAGAGTAGTATAAACGGGTTATAACGGTGAATGGTATTTGTAGCGATTGTAGCGGTCGATTTAACATCGTGAAAAATGAACAGACAAAACTATAGAATAGAATTCAAAGAGATTCTTGAAAGGACTTTCTTGCCAGAGTGTGTCTCCAGTGAGGAGATGAAAGAAAAGCTATTGCCTATTTCTAAGCTGATATTTGAGAATATTCCTCCTCGGCTTTTTCGTTACAGACCTTGCTCGGAGATGAATATGGATGCATTTAATGAAGATAAACTGTATGCGCTTACCCCGGATATGTTTAATGATCCGTATGATAGTCTTTTTCGGTACGATAAAGATGGACTTCGAAACTCTGTTTTAACAAGCGTTTCGAAAGATTTTCTAATTTCCTTGAGAGATTATTTTCGTTCTGGCGGAAATTTTCCAGAACAACTTAGTTCAGTGTTGCCACAGGAACTTTTGGATAATACGAGAAACAACCTAGTAAAGGCTGATGATGGTTTATTTGAAATGATTGACAGTAATAATGGTTCCATCAAAGAACTATTGAGTAATAAGATTGATGAATTGACAAATGAAGCAGTTAAATCGGTAAGAAAGATGGCGTTTATCGCGTGCTTCAGTGAAAGCATTCGTTCGGTGACTATGTGGTCACACTATGCTGACTCGCACAAAGGGTTTTCATTAGAATATGATACTAATCATTTTCAATTGAGATGTCAGAATTGTGATAAGGTGAAACATTGCAATAAGGCAGCAGTATGCAGCGTTTATCCTGTGATTTATCATCGGCAGCGTTATGATGCGACAGATTTTCTAGCATGGTATATTGGAAAGGGTATGGGAATGCCCATTAAGAATCCTGATACCTTTGCCGTAGGTAAATGTTTCTTATACAAGTCGCCTCAATGGAATTATGAGAAAGAATGGAGGCTTATCGTCAGCAAAATGAACGAGTTTCAAGATAAATCGCCTGCGTGTATTTATAATATCAGACCTACTGCGATATATTATGGTACGGACATAGCCCCAATCAACAGAAAGATGTTGCATATCATTGCTAAAGAGAAGGGTATCAAAGAGTACCAGATGTATATTGACAATAAATCGTATCAGTATTCGATGGGGTATAAAAAGGTGTAAGCGTATAATGATGAAAGCTAGCCGTTAGGCTGGCTTTCTTTGTCTTTCCACGCGTAAAATCAGTGGTTTACAGATTAAAGTGCTATGGTGGTACCGATTCACGTGCTACGATGGTACAGATTCGCCGATATTTTCATAAAAACTTGCGAGGAATACTATAATATTGAAGAATAATTTGTATATTTGTGGCGAAATATAATACAAGTGATATGAAACGAAAGAAAAGCATTGCACCCTGTCAAGGGTATCGGGGATGGGCGGATATAGAGAAGTTGAAGTACAAGTATCCTGTGAAGAGATCTCAGAAGTATGTGCTGCGGGTAGCGCTCGTGGGCTCGTCGCCAAGAGTGTGGCGGGAGATTGCTGTGCCGTCGAACATTACACTGACTTCGTTGGCATATGTGATCATCCTGGCGATGGGCTGGGAGGAGAGCCATCTGAGTATGTTTGAAAAGGGAAAGAAGGAGTATCATGTGTATATGGAGGGTACTGAAATATATGATGAGCCAGTAGAGGATGCGAGTGAATATGTGCTGTGCGACTTGTTGGGTGCGAATGAGGAGATGTTGTTTGTGTATGACTTGGGGGATTACTGGAGGCATACGGTTCAGTTGGTGGAGTGCGCGAA
>JAEEGH010007280.1_pt1 | contig 26691 bp, 19 predicted proteins | sample 9134181 | NCBI WGS metagenome assembly JAEEGH01 (sample SAMN16246544, study PRJNA631951) | gut metagenome | biome: gut microbiome; feature: rumen; material: DP-attached | host: Bos | place: Iran: Karaj | collected 2018-10 | reverse complement strand
ACGCTCCATCGTGTTCTTGCCCATATAATATTCAAGGAGTTTCTGCACCTGGTCGTTCTTATGCAGCGTCACCTGTTCCAAACGGATGTCAGGACCGATGAAACCGGCGAATTCATCGGGTGAGATCTCACCCAGACCCTTGAATCGGGTGATCTCAGGATCAGGTCCTAAATCATTGATGGCAGCCTGGCGCTCTTCCTCGCTATAACAATAGCGGGTGATGAAGTCACTCTTCTTGTCCGACTTGGCATCTGCCTCAGCTATCGCCTTCTTACTGCGGATCTTCGTCCTTCGGTTGCGCACTCGGAAGAGCGGCGTCTGCAACACATAGACGTGTCCCTTCTTGATCAGTTCTGGGAAGAACTGCAGGAAGAAGGTGATGATCAGCAATCTGATGTGCATACCATCGACATCGGCATCGGTAGCCACAATCACCTTATTATATCGTAAGGTGTCCAGTCCTTCCTCAATATCGAGGGCGGCCTGCAGGAGATTGAACTCTTCGTTCTCATAGACCACCTTCTTGGTGAGTCCGAAGCTGTTGAGAGGTTTGCCTCGCAGGGAGAACACGGCCTGGGTGTTCACATCGCGGCTTTTCGTGATGCTGCCGCTGGCAGAGTCACCCTCGGTAATGAAGATGCACGACTCTTCCTTACGCTCGTTCTTCACGTCGCTGAAATGGATGCGGCAGTCACGGAGCTTGCGGTTATGGAGGTTCGCCTTCTTGGCACGCTCACGGGCCAGCTTCGTCACACCAGCCATCGCCTTACGGTCGCGCTCGCTCTCCTTGATCTTATTCTCAAGCACCTCAGTCACATCCTGATGGATATGCAGATAGTTATCGACCTCCTGCTTGATGAAGTCACCCACATATTTATTAATGCTCACCCCGTCAGGCGACATCGTGGTGGAGCCGAGCTTGATCTTTGTCTGACTCTCAAAGATGGGTTCCTCGACATTGATGGAGATAGCCGCCACGATACCTGTGCGGATGTCGCCATACTCGTATTTGTTGAAGAACTCCTTGATAGTCTTGGCGATATGTTCCTTGAAGGCACTCTGATGGGTTCCGCCCTGAATGGTGTGCTGGCCATTGACGAAGGAATAATACTCCTCACCATACTGGTTGGCGTGCGTGAAGGCGATCTCGATGTCGTCGCCCTGCAGATGGATGATGGGATAGAGGGCATCGCTGGTCATACGGTCCTTCAGCAGATCCTCCAGACCTCGGCGGGAGAGGATGCGACGGCCGTTGTACATAATGGTCAGTCCCGTATTCAGGTAAGTATAGTTGCGGAGCATATACTCCACGATCTCATCGTGATAAGAATAGTTCTTGAAGAGCGTATTGTCCGGCTCGAAGAAGACGTAGGTACCGTTCTCATCCTGAGAGGGTTCAGTCACATCACTTATCAGCACGCCACGCTCAAAGATGGCCTTACGCACCTTCCCTTCACGATAGCTGCGCACCTCGAATCGGCTGCTCAGGGCATTGACGGCCTTCACACCCACACCGTTCAGACCGATAGACTTCTTGAAAGCCTTCGAGTCGAACTTACCGCTGGTGTTCAGGATGCTAACAGAATCGATGAGCTTTCCCTGCGGAATGCCTCGCCCATAGTCGCGCACCGTCACCCGAAGGTTATCCTCGATGGTTACCTCAATACGGTCGCCGGCCTTCATCTTGAACTCGTCGATAGAGTTGTCGAACACCTCTTTCAGCAATACATAGATACCGTCGTCTGGCTTGGAGCCGTCGTCAAGCTTTCCGATATACATACCAGGACGCAAACGGATATGCTCCAGACCCGTCAAGGTGCGGATGTTCTCATCATCATACTGCACCTGAGCATCCTGGCTACCGACTCCAGTCTCCTGACTACTGACTACTGACTCCTGAATCTTTTTGTTTTCAGTTTCCATAAATCCTTTGATATTTTGTGCAAAGGTACGAATAAGTGAGCAAAAAACCAAATATATTTGAGTTTTTTCGAACGAGAGTACTTTCGAGCGAAGCTCAAAGGTACGAAAAAAGTGAAAAAGTAGAAAGGTGAAAAGGTGAAATGTGAAAATTTAGGAGATTTTTCGGCAAATAAGGAGCCGATGGCCTGTGTTTTCGACTGTTGTGGCGAAAATATAGATGTCACCACCGTCACGCAGTTTCAGGCGACGGCGCAGTTCTTCGGCAGACATCGGGAAGTTCCTCACGGCGATATTGGCCTGCGTGATACCAGCGAGACTCTCTTTCAGTTCGCGCTTGTTCATCGAGGTGATCCGTTCGATGATGAACCCACGACCAGGAAAGTCTGGCACCTCTTTGTCAGTCACAAACAAGTGGCTGTTCTGATGAAGCTGCGTCACAGGAAACCTCGCCACTATTTCCTCGAAGCTTCCCGCCTTCATCACAGAAGCATTCGGCTCAAAAAGGTATTTTCTTTCCCCTCCTGAGTAGGAGGGGTGCCCATCAGGGCGGGGTGGTCTGATCCCCCGCTCTAAACACAGTGTCTGCACAAACACTTCCCTCTCCCCATTTGACAACAAATTCACGCACACCACACATATCTCATCCGTTTGCCCACCACCAAGTATCAACAGCAGTTCCTTGCACTCATTCGCAACAGACACAATATGAACAACCGACACATATTGCCTGCCGATATCCTCCACCGCCTTGCGCCAGTCAAGCATCGGCGAGAGTTTGATCATCACCCGCTGGGCTTTTTCCAACAATTCATCGATGAAATCAAGCACATTGGGTGTGCAGTCAGCGATGCCGTAGGTCCGTCCTCCGTGTTCATCACGTCTCGCAGGATCGATAAAGACCAAATCAGCAGGAAACATCCTATACAGATAATCAACGCCATTTCCATTCACCACCTCTATTTGATGAAGCCCCAAATGCTTAAAATTCTCCGATGAAATGGCACATAACTCCGCTTGCAGTTCCACAGCGACAGCCTTCTGGAACCCCTGAGCAATAAATGCCGCATCGACGCCAAAGCCTGCCGTCAAATCTACAAACACTCCTCCACTTCCAGCCACCTCGGCCTTATATCTTGCCGTCTGCTCACTTGAACACTGTTCCATCGACAGATGTGGCGGCCAGACGATTCCCTCCACCGCTGCCCAAGATGGCAATTTCTCCTGCGCCCGCTTTCGCCCGTCAATCTGCTGAAGAGCAAAAGCCAAATCCACCTCAGGGTCTTTCGTCCCCCGAAGTGCCAATTGTCTGACATCCTCATCCCGATGCTCTCGTACAAACGCCCTCGTCGCTTCGTTCATCATCTTCATTTCACGCCACAAAGATAGTGCAAAATTTCGATTTAGCGAAGAGAATACAAATATATTTGCATTCTTGAAAACAGGAACAGAACTTTATTATTAAATAATGTTAAGGATTGTAGTCTTTTGGCCTTTTTCATATCTTTATAGTAAAAGATGAAACATTATTACTATATTTGCAAATTATAAGGATGTGAAAAGACTATTGTATATCATCGGACTATCGTTATCATTAACTGTGACGGGCTACAACCATGCTTACGGTACAAGTATGGGTCAGCTGTATGCCGTGTTAGTTAATGGTGGCCGCAACCACCTGACAAACCATGAACGTTACTGGAACGACTGTACCTTCCTCTACCGTACTCTGCGGCAAACTTTCCATATACCAAAGCGCAACATCATCGTTCTAATGAGCGACGGCGGTGCACCAGACGAGGATATGCTGCAAACTGATGGACGGGGATTCCTCTCGTCACCTGTCGATCTTGACGGTGACGGGCAGTCCGATGTCGATTACCCTGCCACGGAAGAGGCTCTTTCTGATGTAATGCACAGTATGTCTATACGTTTGAGTAAGAACGATCACCTCTTCCTCTATTTCATCGACCACGGTGGTACTTATGATGGCAGAGAGTATTCGTATATATGGCTGTGGAACGACAAAAGACTGAATGAATACTCGTTAGCCTCATTGCTCAGTATGTGCAGGGTGGCTTCTATTAATATCCTGATGGGGCAATGCTATTCGGGCGGTTTTATGACTGACCTCATGAACGAAGGACGCGTCATCACTACTTCGTGCAGCGGCAATGAGCAGTCGTGGAAATGCCCTGACCGTCCTTACGACGAGTTCGTCTATCATTGGACATGTGCCGTCAACGGAGCTGACGAAGTTGGGTTTCCTGTGTATGCAGACACCAATGGCGATGGGGAAGTGTCGATGCAAGAGGCTTTTCTGTATGCCAAAGAGCATGACCGAGTATTTGAGACACCACAATACACATCCTGTCCAGAACAACTTGGGGAGCAGTGGACATTCCCACGTGCTTTTTCTGGCACAATGGGTGTCCAGGAAGTGGAGTTGACAGAACAAAAGCCTTCGGAAATATGGACTCTCTCTGGCCAGCGCAGGAACAACACCAACGGCCACGCCATCTATATCCTGCGTAAAGACGGAAAGACAAGGAAGGTTGTAAGATAGTCATAAAGGCACATGGAAGAACAAAGCATGAGACAAATCGTAGAGCGCTGCCAGCAGGGAGACCGCGAGGCCTTCGGACTGCTCTATGCTGCGATGTCTGAGCGGCTGTGCCGTGTTTGCCGACGTTATGTGGCAGACGAAGAGGTCGTCAACGATTTGCTTCACGATACCTTTATCCTCATCATCAGCAAAATCAAAACCTTGAAAGACCCGTCGAATGCTGAGGCGTGGATGCAGAAAGTGGCACAAAACCTGTCGCTGACCTATCTACAAAAACAAAAACAACAGTCTGTGGTCTCGCTCGACGGACTAAAGGATACTCTGGCCGTAGCAGCACCTGCGGCTATGCCGATTACTTACGATGAGATAATGAATCTTGTGGATACGCTGCCCAAAAGTTATCAGCGGGTGTTCCGCTTGTCGGTGCTCGAAGGGCTGAGCCATCAGGAAATAGCAGCTCTACTCAACATCGAGCCGCATACGTCATCAGTCCGGCTATTTCGTGCTAAGCAGATATTGCGCCAATCGCTGGCCGTCCTGTTACTGAGTCTGCTGGCAATATGTCTGCCACTGGGACTATGGTACGCTCTTAGACAACCATCAGAAGATGCAGCACCTTTGTCAAAAGATGCTCCTAGCCTAAAGCCCGTCCCTGTGTCCCCTGTTATTCGTCCCACACAAACTCCATATCCGTCCCTCACGAACTCCATGTCCGTCCCACACGAACCCAATGTCCGTCCCACACGAACATTGACTGCACAGCCTGCAACTTCCGACACTCTTTCACCGTTCATCGCAGAAAAGACGGAGGCAGAGAATACGGAAACAAGGCCGATGCCAGCCCAGACGGTCATACCGCCAATGACACCAGACAAGTCCATCAAACCCGCTTCTGATCATAGTGAGTGGATGTTGGCACTTGCCTACAGCGGCATGAATAGTCATCAGTCGTTTATCCTCCCATACGGTGAAATAGACATGAACGATCCTGTGCTTGACACTATTACCCACCACCGTATGCCTCTGACTATTGCATTGCAAGTGAACAAAATGCTGAACAAACGCCTCTCCATCGGCTCTGGACTACAATATACCCAGCTCTATTCTGAGACGCATCTTGGAAACACGTATGCCTGGGATGAACTGCGGCAAAGACTACACTATCTGGGAATTCCGTTACGAATGTCGTGGTATCCTGTCAGGACTCGTCATTGGAGCATCTATGGTTCTGTCCAAGCCTTGATGGAAGTGCCTTTGAAGGCGACACAGCAGAAGAGCCGTATCATTGAAGGGGTTCAGGTTGATACAAAGGATCTGCGCCTGCATCCGTCTTTGCAGTGGTCTGTAGGCATCGGAGCTGGTCTAGAGTATAGACTAACACCTGTCATCGGTATCTATGCGGAACCAAGTATTCAATACTTCTTCAAGACTGGCGATGCCATTGACACCTGGCGAACGGCCCATCCTGCAACTTTCTCTGTACCATTCGGCATCAGAATAACAATAGAATAACCAACTTTAAAATAAAACCGTTATGAAGAAATTATTAACTTTACTTGCGATGGCCATGATGGCCGTTGATGTAAGTGCCCAGGCAGTTATTGCAGAGATTGATTGGACACAAGAGTCTGAATATTATCATGATTTGGGATGGCTCCCTCAAAACGCTACAGCTTCTGTTACCAAAGAGGGTCTGGTCATACAATCAACTCCCCCGGATGGCGCAAATATCTGGGAGGCCAATATTCCCATCCTCGCACATATCGATGGCCTGAAGGGAAACGGCCGGTATCAGGCTAAGCTTACCGTTGATTCTCCTGCCGATGGTGAATTGCAGTTAGACTTGACCGACGGAATGCCTGCTTCTACGATGATTAATGTAAAGGAAGGCCTCCACGAATATACCATCGATTTCCCCAATCTTCCAGGGTGGTTAAATGATGCCTTTCTATTATATCAATGTGGTCATTTACCAGGTATCCACATTATTAAGAAAGTACAAATAATCGATTTGGATGCAGATCTTATTGATGACATTATCTACAATTATTATGAAACCGACAAGACTGCAGAGGTGAAAGGTGTCTCCAAGAACATCATAGGGAAAATAGTCATACCAGAGACTGTTATTCACAATGGAGAAGAATATACTGTTACCTCGATCGACAAGTGTGCTTTCATGATGTGTAGCGAGCTTGTTTCTGTTGACATACCCAATAGCGTGACTCATATCGGCAACGACGCTTTCTCATATTGTGGCAGTCTGGTTTCCTTAAACCTTCCTAACAATTTGACTCGCATCAACTCTGGGGCTTTCGCTTGTTGCACCAGTCTGGTATCCCTAAATATTCCCAGTAGTGTGACTTACATCGAAAATAACGCTTTCGCAGGTTGCAATAATTTGGTTAGCGTAAACTTCCTCAGCAGTTTGACCCGCATTGGAGAATTTCTTTTCTACGGCTGTAGCAGTCTTTCTAAAGTAAACATTACTGTTTCCGATTATTCAGCATTTTGCAATAATACTATAGTTAGTCAATTAATGAAAGAGGATTTCAGTCATCCTATAACCCTATTAGACATTAACGGAAAAGAAATAAAAGAATTCACTATCCCCGACGGTGTTACTTCCATAGGCTCTGGGGCTTTCTATAATTGCTCAGAGTTGGCTTCAATTGTTATCCCCAACAGTGTGGCTTCAATTGGAGAAAGTGCTTTCAAAGGTTGCAAGAATTTGACCACTTTAACTTTACCAGAAGACCTTTCGGTTATCAAAAGGCAAGCCATCTATGGTTGTAGCAGCCTTGAAAGCATCACGATACCGGCTTCTGTGGAATACATCTTTCAGGAAGCCTTTGCTGGATGCCAAAACTTGAAGCAAGTGAATGTTCTGTCAGAGAATCCACCTTTCCTGTCTGATAATTCTTTCTCCAACTATGATATTATCCTGTGCGTGCCTGAGGTTTCAAAGGACAAATATCTGAGTACTGAACCCTGGAATAAGTTTACGGCAATTAAGACTTTGACGGGTGAGGATCTGGTGAAGGAGAAGTGCGTAAAACCAACTATAAGTTATCAAAATGGGAAATTGATATTCTATTGCGAAACAGATGGTGCAGTCTGCCAGTCAACCATTACGGATGCAGACATCACGTCGTATAGCAGTAACGAAGTGCAGCTTGAAGTAACCTATCATATCAGCGTCTATGCCACAAAGGCTGGTTATGAGAACTCTGAAACAACCACCGCCACACTCTGTTGGATAGATGTAGAGCCAAAGACGGAGGGAACGACAGATGAAGTTGTAAATGTCAATAATGTCAAGGCAAGAGCTGTCCTGATTCAGAGTAATGGTAATCAGCTGATCATCTCAGGAGTAGATGAAGGTACTGCTATCAGCGTCTTTGATATAGCAGGAAGACCTGTTGGTTCTACAACGGCTTCTACTGAAGCAACAACTATTAATACCTCTCTCCGCAGTGGTGATATCAGTATCGTAAAAATTGGCGATAAGGCCGTAAAGGTGCTAATGAAATAGGTCCTCTGCATCATGCTAAAAAAGGTCACGGTCACACGTGTGACCATGTGACCTTTTGGTCTGAAATGGCAGAATTTTGTCAACAAAATTCAAAACAACACCATTATTTCCGCGCCCTTTGTATCTTTCTGATATTCAAATAGTTACAAAGCCCCGGTTTTAGGCTAAGGAAAACCGGACTTTCCTTAGGGGAAACTCGGACTTTACCCTAACTAAAGTCCCATTTTACCCTGACTAAAATCCGTTCTTTCTCCCAGCCTTCACTTCTTGTAAAACAATTTCAGCTTCTCTTCCAAGAAAAAGGTCACATAGTCACACGTGTGACCGTGACCATTTCCTGTACTTGCGTGTGATAATTGGGACAAAAGACAATGCATTTTTCTCACCAAAAGAAGAGAAGAGAGTATGATGATATAATTATGATTCTATTATTATCATTCTACTTATTATCATTCTTTACTCTCCTGCTCCTCCCTATGTGCAAAAACAGTTGTCCAATTGTCCTAATTGTCACGCTTACCTCACACAGGTTCCTGTCCCATGTGTACCTCAATGATTAATGCATAATCCGTTTCCTGCCATTTTGGATATAGACACCCTTATGTGGAGAGATAATTCTGATTCCTTTCAGATCATAGTAAACGGAATCGTTGTCGGTAGCTGTCGTTGAGTTGACAGAGTCGTCATTATGGATAACGGCATCCAACCAAAGCCTGCGGGCATCGAACCAATTGGCGGCATCACGTTTCAGTTCTTCCAAGGTAGCGCCCTTGCGATTCCATCGTTCTGAGTCATAGGGAATGGAACGGTCGAAGGCTCGACCTGTGTCGGAAGCAACAAATTCGTCAAGGAACTTCATCAACTCATAGAACAACGTAGTCCTAACAAAATTCCACTTGTCTCTGTATGCCTTCGAAAATGTCTGGTCCGGATGATCCATCAATGCTCCGAAGTATAGTATCCGATGACTGTTTGACCAGTTCCCCGGGGTCATCATAATGGCATCGAAGTCCCAAAGATTCGCCATCCTGATTCTGGACTGAGGGGTATCGTCGTACTTGGTCATATAGACGTTCGAACCGTGTCCATCATAGTTTCCGAGGATATCCTGTGCCAGAAGCCAGGAGGCGAAAGAATCGATGTCAATATAGTGTTGATATCCAAAGCCAAGAATTGAGTTCTCCAGATTGTCAAGTGTGTTCTTGAGACTATTGAGCTGGTCGTCAGTGATTGGATCCGGCTCTTTAAATGTAAACTTGGCGTCGAGTGATCTTGTGAAGTAAGTCTCCAGATAGACATCCTCATTCCACCAGTAAGGGTCATATTCAAAGACATAGCCCGTCTGCTTGTCTACGTCCAAGCGACAGCGATTGTTACGCTTGACAGACTCTATAAGCAGATAGACACCACGGTAGTCACCGTTGAGCATCAGGTTGACAATCTGATAGGCAGGCGTCCATTGCATCGACATCAGTTCGTTTACCTTCAAGCCGATGACGGTGTTCAGTGTAACGCGCTCATCCTTGATGAGCAGCCATTCTTTGTCGCAATATTTCTCGTCTTCGCCTCTCAGCAGCAGGTCGGCTTTCTTTTGCAGCTTGATTTTATAGGGCTTTTTGTCTTGCCAGGCACTTGAGTTGCCCCGTACCCGGATGGTGATACCTGTGCTGTCCTTTTGGTATTCGCCACTGTCATAGAGCGTATCTTCCACTAAAAGTATCTGCAACCGTCCTCTTACTTTATTCATATTTGTAATTGCCTGGCCCATACAACCATCAGGGTGCTCCAGAATGTCACAGGTTGGCATCTCGCCATCAACTGTATTAATATTGACGACGGGCAGCCCCAAACTGAGGATATTCTGGAGCGTCGTTTCCTGAGATGCAGGCAAGGCGGTGGCCTGCAACACTGAAAGCAGTGCTGTAAATAGTCGTCTCAAAATGACATCAATTGATAATTCTTGTAGGATTATCTATTTTGTGATAATCATCTTTTTTGTATCTATCTCTTGCCCGTTGGCAATAAGTGAATACAGATACAGGCCTTCACCCTGTTCAATGCCGTTAACTGTCACACTCTCGTCAGTGGAGGATATAGGAAGTTTTTTCATTAATTTCCCCTGTAGATCAAAAATACAGATGAATGCATCCAAAATACCATCTGCCAGTTTAAAGCGTATGGTAGTATTGCCTCTTGCAGGATTAGGAGAATTCTGATAGAGTTTGCACTCGCTGGCTATTTTTCCTGTTATGTCTGTGGTGCCGCGAGATTTTCCTAATTTGCCTTGTGCCTCATCAAGTTCCTGCTTCAATTCCTGAATGGATCGAATTAGGACAGGAACAAGTTCTACGTAATTGACAGCCATATAACCTTCTTTATCCTCAACAACAAGGTCTGGAAACAGCTCTTTCAGTTCCTGTGCTGCAAGACCAATGTGTCTTTGATCATCCAGATAGACTTTCTTTGCAGATTCATTACTATCAGAAGAAGCATTTGCATCCTTGTCTATAAGATTGTATTCTATCACATTCATGTCCAAGATTCTATCTAAATAGCGGTAATCCCCCTCTATGTCTTTGACAGATAAGACATTATCTTTTAGTCGCAAGTCGGAGGTTGTATTCACGCTGCTACATGTAATGCTTCCCGTAGCACGGACATCTCCATAAAAGAAACCTGCATATTGGCCGGGAATATAGTAATTCAAATTATCATTCGTAGAGCCAAATACAGCCGCACCATATTTGTCACCTCCCAGATAGCCGAGGACACCCATATTATGACCATTGCCACCATTTCCTGCAATACCAAATACACCTACGGCTTTATCCCATGAGTAAGAATTTGTCATATAAGCAGCACCCTGTATAGCAATAAGGTCTTTGTTATTCGCATTCTGCATGTAAGATTCTACATTTACCTTAGCAGTTGTGAAACTATTCTGACGATGCTGTGAAGGACCTATACGGACAGTCCCGTCCGAATTGGTGATGAACTGAGCAAATGCTGATGCAGAAATAGCAATCAATAAAAGAGTAGATAATACTTTTTTCATAATGATCTTACTTTTAATTTGTTAGAATTTGGTTATAAACTGATATATCCTATATAATAATAGGTGTCGGCCACGAGGCGGAGTTCGAAGTCGCCTGAGAGTGTAGAAGGAAGAACAACCTGGGTTGTTCCTGCGGGCACGTAGTCTGTATAGATTACCACATCGTTCTCATCACGCAGTTCGAGGGTGTAATCTTCCTCTAAAGCGGGCAAAGTAAGAACGTAATCATCCTGAGTAATGTACCAGGGACGTGGAGGTGCAAGGGTGCTACCGCCACCAGGACCTGCAGATCTAATAATATGCATAGAAATTTGCAAAGGGATACTATAAGAGGAAATGCCTCCTCCTGTCAGAAGTAATGCGATAATCATTACCTTCTTCATTACTGCTAAAAATCTTTTTTTCATTGTCATACTTTTATCTGTTACTATACTTTGACTGGCCATGTCGAGTGCAAAGTTAAGGAATAATAACGGTATGAAAGGTGTTTCCGAGATCGAAAACACCTTTCAAAAACTTACAATTTGTAAAGTGAAAGGAAATGAAAGGTTAGAAAATTTTCATAATCCGCTCGTCCAAATCTCTCGGATAGCCTTCTATTCCATAGATTTTGTGCAGAATTCTTCTTCTGACATTTGAAACGTATGCCTCATCAAGACCTAACAACTTCCCTACACTCGAAGGTTTAAAATGACAACGGATCAACATACAGACCTCATATTCTATAGGCCGTAAGACGACGGAGGCGTTGAGTTCATTATAAAAAGAAGGAATTTGCTCATTAAGCAGGTTGGCAATTTGACGAATCTGTTCACGGGAAGCTTGCCGGACTGGATTCTCACCTAACAGGCCCGACAAGTCTTTCACAACCTTCGAATGAGTCAATCTATCCTCTAAGCTTGCCTTTTCTTTGTTTGCTTGGTGCTTTTGATATTCAGATATCCGATTTTGCAAATGATTTATCTCTTCATTCTTTCTGGCAATCAGAGCCGGGACATCGCTATCCTCACCACACAGCTCTTGAAGCTCAGACTGGATTTTTCCCAATGCCTCTAAGTTTTGACGATACTCTGCAAGTTCTTTTTGTTTCTTTGATCTATAAGAAGCGAATGCCGTAACACCTCCAACCAAAAAGATGACTGCAAAACTAATAAAAAGAATTATGGAAAGTTCAGCATTTCTTTTACTTTGTTCTGCCAAAAGTTTGTGATGGTTATAATTGTAAGAGACCTGAAACTTCTGAATGTTCTGCATCTCTGAAAGAGAGTAAGCAGAGTCGTTAAGAACATAGCCAAGATTGGCATATTTGGCGATAGAATCCACGATTCCCTTTCGGCTATAAACAGCCTGAAGACCTTTACAACCTGCTATGCGATTATTCAAATCTGTGGCTTGGCTCAACTCCTTCCGAAACAAAGATTCTGCAGAGTCCACTTTGTTGACACCCAGATAATATAGACCTTTTATATAATAATAGATATCATACCTTTTATCTATATTATTTGTTTCATCAAAGAAGCCTGAAAACCTCTCATACATGTAAAAGATCTTTCCGGCTTTGTCATAGTTATCAAGGTGGATTAATGCTAATAATTCATTGTATAGGACCTGCACGGAGCGGTCTTTTCTGTCAATACGTTTAAACATATCAGACGCCATATCTGTAACATACACTATAGTGTCCCACTCATTCAGGAATTCATATGCATTTGCTTGACGTGCAAAACATTCTATTGACATCAAGGTATCTTTACCCTTTTGGGCATACCACTGAGCTCTGCGCAAATTTTCTAATTGTGTTCGAGGCTGCACTTGATTATAGTATATTTCTGCACTTTGTGCATAGACTCGGCTCAGTTTGGCAAAGTCACAATCCGCTGACGTGGTGTCTGCGCAGTCGGCAGCCTCGTTATACATCTCCAAGGCACGGGGGAGTTCGTCGAGGCAATAGTAGGTGCGGCCGAGGATATAGCGGGAACGCATCCGTTCGTTGGCATCGCCGTGACGGTCGAAGTAGTTCACCAACGACTCTGCCAGCGAGTCGTTCAGCATCGCCTCGCCGGAACGGTTCTGCTGTTCCAACTGCTCCAACTGCTGCAGCATCTTCGCCTTATCGCCGCTACAGCCCGCCAGGAGCACCACCGCTCCCACAACTATCATCCCTATCAGTCTCTTCATCGCTGCAAAGTTACAAATAAATATTGAAAGTTGTATCGCTATCTCTTCAAAAGCCTCATGTTTTTCTTCATCTCCGCCCAAAAGCAAACGAATATGATGCTTTTATTGCAATTGTGAAAAGATAGAGTGTAAGTAAAATGGAAGCCGCTGACATACGCTTATGCCAACGGCTTCCGACAAATCTTAGTCTAACCTTAAATCTTCATCTTATGAAAAACGACAACCGTCATCACGACGGAGTATGGGTTATCTGATATTATTCAGCAGTTCTTGCACTGAGGTCTCTTGCATGCAGATATAAGCGAAGAGTTTCTTGCCGGCATCCTTCAGACTGGCCCCAAAGACATAGACCACATCATCGATGATGAGGAAGCGGTCGTGATTTCGCTGACATATATTTATAATAATAGGTGTATACTGCTGGTTATGACGCTGCAAGTCGAGCTGTTGCTGTTGAGAGAGCTGACGGGTGTAGATGGTGGCAGAGACGTTGGCATTACGATTGCTGAGCATTGTCAGGGTATCGACATCGATGTAGTTATCTATGAGGACGATGGATGTCTTGGCCTGTTTGATGAGGCTGATGATATGGGCATAGGCATCGAAGATCTGCCCGTCGTAGAAGACGCCCTCTATAGGAGGTAATGACGAGCGGACGAAGAAGGCCACTTTGTCTTTTAGTTCCTTTATCTCGATGTCTTGTTGGGCTGCGTGTTGTTCCAAAGCAGCGATGCGTGTATTGACCACATAGCCTCGTAACAAGTATTCTTTCAAGACTTTGTTGGCCCACTGGCGGAATTTGGTGCCTCGTTTGGATTTTACTCTATAGCCAACAGAGATGATGACATCAAGGTTATAAGCAGTAAATTCATAAGCCTGATCACCATCAGCACCCATATGTGCAAATTTTGCACATGTGATATCCCGCTCAAGCTCTTCCTCTTTGTAGATGTTCCGTATGTGACGCCCAATAACAGTTCTGTCTTTATCGAACAGATCTGCCATTTGTTGTTGTGTCAGCCATACTGTGTCTTCACCCATTCTGACCTCCAGCCTGATAGTTTCATCGGGCTGATACATAACGATTTCGCCTTTGTTTGATTCAATGCTATTCATACTATCGTATATTTGTTAACTAAGTTTGGTGCAAAGGTAAGCATCATTCTTGAAAGATGTATCTATTTAAGCTGACTTTTTTGCAAAAGCCGTGTGTTTTTCTTAATCTCAGCCCAAAAGCAAGGGAATTTTAGGTCAATTTGCTTTCTGTTTGCCCAGAAAGTTGTAATTTTGCAGGCGAGTATGAAGAAAGGGATTATTATAGTAGTGGCCATTATGGTGGCGGTGCTGGTGGTGGCAACCATCGGAGGAAGTTTTTATATGATTGAGTATGCGCTGGCTCCTGATGCGGAACGGACGGATACGGCAGCCTGTTTTAGGGAGTTGGTGAAGAAATATCCAGAGGTTAGGCCTTGGCTCGACAGCCTCAACCAGCGTGGGGCCTTGCGCGATACCTTTATTATGATGCCCACAGGCGAAAGGCATCACGGGTATTTTATACGGCAGAAGGCAGAAGTCGGGAGTCAGGAGGGAAGGAGTCCTGTGGCGATTGTCGTTCACGGCTGGCGCGATACTGCCATCAAGTTTATGATGATTGCCCGAATCTATGAACTGGCGGGTTACAACGTGCTCATGCCCGATCTTCATGCCCACGGCCTCAGCGAGGGCGAGGCTGTCCAGATGGGTTGGAAGGACAGAAAGGATGTACTCCACTGGATGACAGTCGCCTCGGAACTGTTTGGTACCAATGACTTTGTGATTCACGGTGTGTCAATGGGTGCAGCTACAACGATGTGTGTGTCTGGTGAGAAGATGCCTGAATGTGTGAAAAACATCCGTTTCATCGAGGATTGCGGCTATACCAGCGCGTGGGACGAGTTCAGCTATGAACTGAAAGAGCTGTTCGGTTTGTCAGACTTCCCGCTACTGTACGCTACCTCTTTGCTTTGCAAGATCAAGTACGGCTGGAGCTTTGGCGAGGCGTCTCCCATCAAGCAAGTCGGGAAGTGCCCCTACCCTATGCTCTTCATTCACGGCGATAATGATACGTTCGTTCCCTCTGAGATGGTTCATCCGCTCTACGAAGCCAAGCAAGGTGAGAAAGAGATTTGGATTACCAAGGGTACGGAACATGCCAGATCTTATGCTGACTATCGCGAGGAGTACGTTAAAAGGATCAAAACATTTTTGGGTTTGTTGTAACCATTTCCCCTCCTGAGTAGGAGGGGTTAGGGGTGGTCTGATCGATCCACCGCAGACTCAGCCTCAAGATTCCCTTGCTCAGACCCCCTCAGACTCCCCCTACTCAGGGGGAGAAATAGTTACACCTGCTACAATTTTTATTTCGGCTCGACATGCACGGCTATATGGGTTTCCTCGCCATAGTGGGCCCTCAACAAATCCTCCACCTCTGAGGCTTTATCGTGGGCTTGGCGCAGGCTGATGTCACCATCCATCAGGATATGCAGTTCGATGGCATAGTGATTGCCTATACGGCGGGTTCGCAAGTCGTGCGGCTCCACCACTCCAGGCAGCGATGCCACCAATTGCAGAATCTCATTCTCAACGGCATCGGGCAATGAATGCTCCATCAGGTCACCAATGCCGTTTCGCAACAGATCGACAGCCACCTTCACAATAAATGCACCCACAACAACAGAAGCCAAAGGATCGAGCACCGTCCAGCGCTGGCCTAAGAAGATGGCACCACCGATACCAATGGCTGTTCCGATGGAAGACAAAGCATCGCTGCGATGATGCCAGGCGTTCGCCTCTACAGCCTGCGACTGCAACTGACGGGCCTTCACCATCGAGTAATGATAGACGGCCTCTTTCAGGACAATCGACAACAAGGCTGCCCACAGCGCCAACAGTCCAGGAGCCTCCAACTCTTCACCCTCCAACCAAGCTACAATCTTCGTCGCACCATTATATAAAATACCTATCGCCACCGTCAGCAAGGCCACACCTATCAGCGTCATTGCCAGCGTCTCGTACTTTCCGTGACCATAGTCGTGCGACTTATCCTGAGGCTTGCCGCTGATATGGACGAACACCAAAACGATGACATCCGTCACGAAGTCGGACAGCGAGTGGACGGCATCAGCGACCATCGCAGCACTATGGCCCAAGATGCCCGCTACGAACTTGAAGAGCAGCAGTATCACGTTTACTGCCCCTCCGACAAGCGTCACCTTATAAATCTCTTTGTTCCTTTCCATTGTCACAAATGTTGTTCATAATCCGTGCAAAAGTACAACTTTTCTTTGAAATATAACGTATTCTTCCAAAATAATTGTATCTTTGCAAACAAATTACAACAAATCTGAGATGGCAGCATTCTTTACCTCCCTGAATGATTGGCTGTGGGGCAACATCCTGGTTGCCGCTTTGGTATGCTGCGGACTATGGTTCACGTGGCGGACACGTTTCGTTCAGTTCCGTATGATCGGAGAGATGATACGGTTGCTGGGTGACTCGGCAGTCCCCTCTGAGAAAGGCAAGCGTCATATCTCGTCGTTCGAGGCCTTCGCCGTATCTGTGGCAACCCGTGTGGGAACAGGCAATATGGCAGGTGTAGCGACAGCCATCACCATCGGAGGCCCTGGGGCTGTCTTCTGGATGTGGGTTATGGCCCTGATGGGGTCTGCCACGGCTTTTGTGGAGTCGACGTTAGGCCAGCTCTTCAAACAGCACCATGAGGACTCGTTCATCGGTGGACCTGCCTATTATATCCAGCGCGGACTGCATTGCCGTTGGATGTCTGTGCTCTTCGCCGTGCTGATCACCATCACCTTCGGACTCTCCTATAACTCCATCCAATCGAACACCATCTGCAGTGCATTGGAAAAATCCTTCGGCTGGTCGCCGCTATGGGTGGGCATTGTATTGTCTATCGTCGGACTGACGATTGTCTTTGGCGGTATCAAGCGCATTGCCCGTGTCAGTTCGATACTTGTGCCGGTAATGGCCATCGGCTATTTCCTGCTCGCTGTCTTTATTATCATCATGAACCTGCATCTGGTTCCCCATGTGCTGAAAACCATCGTGACAAGTGCCTTCGGACTGGAACAGGTGGCTGGCGGCGGACTGGGAGCAACGATGATGATAGGTATCAAGCGCGGCCTCTTCTCAAACGAGGCCGGTGAGGGCAGCGCACCCAATGTGGCAGCTACAGCCTCCGTATCGCATCCTGTCAAACAAGGTCTTATCCAGGCGTTGGGCGTCTTTACCGATACGCTGATGGTCTGCTCCTGCACGGCCTTCATCATCCTCATCTGTGGTCTTCACCAGACAACGGATCTGAACGGCATCGTCCTGACGCAGGCATCCGTGGAAGCAGTGATAGGCTCGTTCGGCTCCGTCTTTATAGCCATCGCCATCCTGCTTTTCGCTTTCAGCAGCATCATCGGCAATTACTATTATGGTGAAGCCAACATCCGCTTCCTCACGAACAGCAAGATGACGATTACCGTCTATCGTATCTTCTCTGCAGGTGTTGTGGTGATGTTTGGTGCCTTGTCCACACTCGAGCTTGTGTGGAGCATCGGCGATCTCTTTATGGCATTGCTGACGGCCTGCAACCTTGTGGCTATTGTTGCCTTGGGCCGCTATGTCTTCCGCCTGCTTGATGACTACCGCCAGCAGAAGCGTCAAGGAATCAAAAACCCCACGTTCCATCGTCACCAGATACCAGAACTGGAGGCCGATCTTGACTGCTGGGAATAAAAGACAATAAACAAATAACAAATGATATAAACCCTTTTAACACTAAATGAACTATGGAAAAGATTCAGACAAGAGAAGAGAACCAGGCTTTGCGAGAGGCTTGGGATTTTGTGGAACACACAGGACGCAGCATTTTCCTCACCGGTAAGGCCGGAACGGGAAAAACAACCTTCCTGAAGACTGTCATCGAAAGGAGTAAGAAACGATCGATCGTCGTGGCGCCAACGGGTGTGGCAGCCATCAATGCGGGAGGTGTGACCATCCACTCGTTCTTCCAACTGCCCTTCACGCCTTTCGTGCCCAACGCCCGCATCAAGAGCAAGTTTGACTTCGGCAAGGAGAAACGCCGCATCATTGCCTCGCTCGACCTGCTGATCATCGATGAAATCTCGATGGTAAGGAGCGACTTGCTCGATGCCATCGACTCCGTGCTCAGACGCTTCCGCGACAGGTATAAGCCTTTCGGCGGTGTGCAACTGTTGATGATAGGCGACCTGCAACAGTTGACACCCGTGGTAACAGCAGAAGACGAGGCGCTGCTCAAACCCTATTACGACACACCCTACTTCTTCGGCTCAAAGGCCCTGCAGCAGATTGAATACGTCACGATCCAGCTGGAAAAGGTCTACCGCCAGGAGGATAATACGTTTATCGATGTGCTCAACCATATTCGTGAGGCGCACCCTACGGCCGAAGACCTCACCTTACTGAATAACAGGTATAAGCCCGCCTTCATCCCCAAGCCTGGCGAAGGATACATCCGTCTGACCACCCACAACCATCTGGCAGACAGTTACAACGAGCACGAACTCGCCAAACTGTCTGGTCGCAGTTATACCTTCCTGGCAAAGATCGAGGGCAACTTCCCTGAGTATTCCTATCCGACGAGTGAACAACTGACACTGAAACAGGGCGCACAGGTGATGTTCGTGAAAAACGACCCCACGGGAGAGCATCGCTACTTCAACGGCCGTATCGGTGAAATCGTCGAAATCAACGACAGTCGTGTCTTTGTGCTTTGCCCTGGCGACAGCGAGGCGATAGAGGTAGAACCGTTGGAATGGGAGAATACGCAGTATCAACTGAATCCTGAGACACGTGAGATAGAGACCAAGGTGCAAGGCAAGTTCCGCCAACTGCCCCTGCGACTGGCCTGGGCTATCACCATTCACAAGAGCCAGGGCCTCACCTTCGACCGCGCCATCGTCGACGCCAACCTTTCTTTCGCCCCCGGACAGGTATATGTCGCCCTCAGCCGTTGCCGAACCCTCGATGGAATGGTGCTTTCTGCTCCTATTGAGGCCCGTGCCATCATCTCCGACCAACGGGTGGATGACTATATCGGCCACCAGGAGGAAGAGGCCCAGAAGAGCATCCGCCAACTGCCACAACTGAAAGAAGAATACTATCGGCAACTGTTGCTTGAACTCTTCGACTTCCACGATATCTTCTATAAGGAGGAACATCTGCTGCGACTGATGACGGAGTTCTTCTATCACAGCTTCACAGACATCACCGAGCTGCACAAGCGCGTCCTGGCTGGTCTGAGTGCTGAGGCAATGGTCGTGTCGGACAAGTGGTTGCAGAAGATCCGGCAGACGCCATCGGAACAACTGCACCAAACGGAGTTCCTGGAGCGCGTGAAACGTAGTGCCGCCTATTTCGAGGAGACGATCCAGAAGACCTTCGGCAATGCGCTGCAACTGGCTGCTACCATCAATAGTAACAACAAGCAGGCGATGTCACGTTACAATGATTCGCTCTTAGAGACCAAGCAGGCCGTCCTCTCGCGCCGCTATCTCCTGGCGAGGATTGCCGAGCAAGGCTTTTCTATTGGCATCTATCTCCACGAGAAGCAGTATTCGATGCTCGATGCCATCGACGAGGACAACATTAAGAAGAAAAAGCCCAAGGCTCCCAAAGAGCCCAAGCCGAAGAAAGAGCCGAAACCCAAAACGTGGGACGTGACCTACCAACTCTACAAACAAGGCCAAAAGCCCGATGAAATCGCCAAAGAGCGCGCTCTGACCGTCGGCACCATCATCAGCCATCTGGCCCGTTACATCCCCTCTGGCGAGGTCACCCTCTCCGAACTCGTACCCCCACCCCATCAGGATGCCATCCTCAAAGTAATCCGGATGATAGGCACCGGTGAGGGCAAGACAGCCATCAAGAGCCTCTGCCCGCCCGAAGTCACCTATCAAGAGATTGATCTGGTTCTTTCTACAATGGGAAAGTAGAAGTTTTATTTCTGCGTTTTCAGTACACGGTCCACGCTACCTGCGTCAAGCAGACGCTGGCGGGCCTCGTCGTAGGAAAGGCCTAACGACTCACGGATCATCCGCGTACCACGATCCACAAGCTTGGCGTTCGTCAGTTGCATCTTCACCATACGGTTGCCTTCGACGCGCCCCATGCGGATCATCAGCGTCGTGGAGATCATGTTGAGCACCATCTTCTGTGCCGTTCCACTCTTCATACGGCTAGAGCCTGTGACAAACTCCGGGCCCACAATAGTCTCTATGGGATAGTCGGCAGCCTCAGCCAGAGGGGTATCTGGATTGCTGGTGATGCAGCCCGTCAGCAGGCCGTTCTCCTTAGCTTTTCTGACGGCTCCGACAACGTAGGGAGTCGTGCCGGAAGCAGCGATGCCGATAACGCTATCGTCAGCATCAGGAGCATAAGCCAGCACCTCGCACCAGCCCTGCTCTTCATCATCCTCAGCCTTCTCTACCGCATGGCGCAGAGCCTCGTCACCACCAGCGATGATGCCCACCACCCAGTCTTCGGAAATGCCGAAGGTGGGAGGCAGTTCGCTGGCATCGAGCACTCCCAGCCGTCCGCTGGTGCCTGCGCCGACATAGAAGAGCCTGCCGCCACGCTTCATCCTCGGTTCGATGGCTTCCACCAGCGCATTTATCTGCGGCATTGCCTGACGCACAGCCGCTGCCACCAGCGCATCCTCGTCGTTGATATGCTGTAGTAACTCTGCGACAGACATCTGTTCCAGATGGTCGTATCGGGAGGGCTGTTCTGTAATCTTATTCATCTTTCTTGACTTGATGGCGCAAAGTTACGAATAATCTGTGAATAATCCAACAATTTTTCGTATCTTTGCACCAGATATGAAGAAAATAGGATTATTACCCCGCATTGTCATCGCCATCGTGCTGGGCGTATTGATAGGAAACATGCTGCCGGAAGGCTGGGTGCGCGTGTTTGTGACGTTCAACTATGTGTTCAGCCAGTTCCTGGGATTTCTCATCCCGCTCATCATCATCGGATTGGTGGCTCCAGCCATTGCCGACATCGGACGATCGGCAGGCAAATTGCTGTTGCTGACAGTCGGACTGGCCTACGCTGACACCATCATTGCGGGACTGCTGGCTTTCTTTACGGGCACGGCCCTCTTCCCTGCGATGATAGACGCGGAGCCGTCGATAACGGTAGAGAATGTGCCGAAACTACAGCCCTACTTCCTCTTGGACATACCGCCCATACTCGACGTGATGGCTGCGCTGGTGAGTTCGTTCGTGATTGGCATCGGCATCGCCTATACTGACTCTCCGACGCTGAAGAAAGGGTGCGCGGAGTTCCGCACCATCATCGAAAAGACCATCGCGAAGGCCATCATCCCGCTCTTGCCACTTTATATCTTCGGCATTTTCCTCGGTATGACCTATGTAGGCGAGGCGTATCATATCCTTATGGTATTCGGCAAGATCATCTGCATCATCTTCGTGCTGCACATCGTCATCCTCATCTATGAGTTCCTGATTGCCGGAGGACTGACGGGAAAGAATCCGCTGCGGCTGCTGCTGAATATGTTGCCAGCTTATATGACGGCCCTGGGCACCTCGTCGAGTGCCGCCACGATTCCCGTCACCCTGCGACAGACAAAGAAGAACGGCGTGAGCGATGAAATCGCCAGTTTCTGCGTTCCCCTCTGCGCCACCATCCACCTCTCGGGCTCGATGATGAAGATCACCTGCTGCGCTCTCACCGTCTGTCTCATCGGCGGACTGCCTCACGACCTGCCGCTCTTCATCCATTTCATCATGCTCTTAGGCATCTGTATGGTGGCGGCTCCTGGTGTGCCTGGCGGAGCGGTGATGGCAGCCTTGGGGCCGATGGCTGGTTTGCTTGGTTTTGATCCACAGGCTCAGGCGCTGATGATCGCCCTTTACATCGCGATGGACTCCTTCGGCACCGCATGCAACGTGACTGGCGACGGTGCCCTCGCTGTCATCATCAACAAACTGCACAAAGGCGACGCCTCACTTCCCCCAAGCACGGCGGGTCTGCAAGAGGACGCTAAGTAAGATAAGCGCGATGCCGACGTAGAAAGAGAAATTGATTTCGCGGCCCTCGCCGAAGATAAGGAAGGCGAGGATGATGGTGTAGCAGGGTTCGAGGTTGTAAGTGAGATTGACGGTGAAGGCCGAAAGGCGCTTCAAGGCCTGAATCTGCAAGAGGTACATGCCCACGGTGCAGAACAGCGCGTGGCAGAGCATATACCACAGATTTGAGCCCTCGGGAACGACGAGGACGGGCTGCTGGCTGGGGAAGAACGCCAGATAGACGGGAATGATCAGCGACACCAGCACGAGACCGCCAGACATCTGATACATCAGCACCGTTCGGCTGCGGACACCCACGCTCGCCTTCTTGTTGCAGATGGCATAGAGGGCACAAACGGCCGACGAGACCACACCTATCATAATACCATACCGATAGCGGGCATCGAACGAGAAGATGCAGAACACACCCAAAACGGTAATCAGCGAGAACAACAGTTCAAGCCAAGAGAGCCTTCGCTTGAAAATAAGCGGCTCAAAGACGGCCGTGAAGAAGCCGATCAACGAGAAACAAATCACGCCAATAGACACATTCGACGCCTTGATGCTGCCGTAGAACAGTATCCAATGCAGTCCCAACAGCGCTCCACAGCCGCAGAGTTGCAGGAATTTCCGCCAGCCGACCTTAGGCAGACCCGTGAACACCAGCAGTATCAGGCTCGTAAACAGCATCCGATACCACACGATATCCACCTCATTGAGCGTAATCAGCCGTCCGAACAAGCCCGTAAAGCCTGCCAGCATCACACTCAGGTGCAACTGAATGAATCCCTTTCTCGTCTCGCTCATCATCTGTTTTATGTAATTCCTTGGCCGCAAAGGTACGAAAAAACAAGAGAAAAGCCAAATATGTTAGCGTTTTTTCCGAGTGCTCTCACAAAGGGTCAGACCCTTTGTGAGAGAAATAATCTTACAAAATTGTGATGTGGTAAGGATAATTCAGGAAATAAGGCATGAAACTGGGACTTTCCTTAGTTAAAATTCGGACTTTCAATAGTGTAAACCCTCAGTTTCCTCAGTCCAAAACTTTGGTTTTGCAACTCATTGAATATCAGACTGATATGTTTTTACCGACTCAATAAGAATTGATGCGAATTTTATTTACAAACAGTTCTTAATTGTCAGTCCATTAGTGGCATCTCTGTGACAATTGGGACAATTAGACAACTGTTTTCTACACGATCCAGGCATTGCGGCGGAGAAAAAGGATTATAAAATAGTAGAAGTAAGTAAAATAGTAATGATAATATTTATCAAATATTTCTAATATTTATTCATTATCTATTCATTTATTATCTCATCATTCTCCCCTCGCACTCTTCTTGGTGCGAAAAAATGAATTGTCTTTTGTCCCAATTGTCACGCGGTTGGAAAATTATTCGTATCTTTGCACCCAAGATGGAGAAAATAAGATTTGACGTAGTCGGGCTGTACCACTGGGATCTGCGCGACCGATGGAAGGAATATGCCACTGAGGCTGTTGGCAGGGAATTGGTGCTTCAGCCCCAGCCGGAGAACATGAAAGACCCGTATGCCGTGCGTGCCCGCGAGGGGAGCCTGCATGTGGGCTATGTGGCCGTGACAGACCTCGATGCGGTCTATCAGGCCCTGAAAGGCTCAGGCAGGCAGCGATTGAAAGGCGTAGTGGTAGAGAGCAATCCCGAGCCGCCCGTGCTCACCGTAGAGGCCGAGGTGGAGGCGATAGACTGGACATACGAACCCTTCGATGACAGCGTCTATGCCGGATGGCACTACGACGGCTTGCCGCTGATGCCTAAGAAACTGGAGCAGCTAAAGGATTTGACGGAGGATCTGATGGAAGCGTTGGAGGGAGGTGCTATGCAGGATGAGGTAACGAATCGTGACGCCATCACGGGAATGACGGAGCGTCTGCTGGAGACGAACCTCTACGACGTGAGCCGCGAGATGACCCGTGCCCGCTACCGGATAGAACGTCTGTTGTCTGCCCAGGAAGATCCTGCGCTCAAAGCCCTTGCCGACCGACTGCGCCATCAGAAGGGCATGCTGATGAACCACGACAGTCGCGACCAGGTGGCCCGATATCTCTTTGTCGAACTGCCTCAGGAACTGCTGCGGAAAGGATTCCTGAAGAGCCACTACACGTACGACAACCGCCTCGACGGGCTGGAATCTCAGCTCGTCAGCTTCCCCTATCAGCTCTACGACAAGTTCCTGAACGACCCCGTGGACTTCCTGCGCGAGGTGTACTACCATCACGTGCCGAGAAAGTTCCTCTTCCCGTTGCTGTCGGGCATCGTGCTGATGATACTGAAGGGGCGCGTCAGCATCGGGCGCTGGGGACGCGAGGGCGACACGGAGCCCATCGAGCTGATACAGCGCCTCACACCGCCCCTGAGCCCCTCCGAGCGCGAAAGTGCCATGAAAGCCGCCCTGCGCGAGCTGCTGGCCATGAGGAACGCCCTCGGTGACCCCGTCATCACCCAGAAGAACCAGTGGGCAGGCATCATCAGCATCCTCCGCTTCGACTATGGCGTGCCTGCCGACGACCTGCGCGCCTTCTGCCGCATGATGGACGACTGGGGCTTCGGCCGCGAGAGCGGCTACGCGTGCCACTGCGACTACGAGAGCGTCAGCAAGTGCTCCACCTACGCCAACACCGCCTTCGGCAAATGGCCCGTCAGCGGCACAGCCCGTCAGCGCCAATACCGTGCGGCCACCGAGCTGCGCGCCATCCTCCGCCAGAAAATCGGCTGGAGGTAAAGAGAAAGAATTTCATAATAAAAATCTTTTTACCCTCGAATAATTAATTATACAAAAAGATTCAGAATTGAAAATGAGGGTTGTTTTTTTTCCCCATTATTAGAAAATGGCTACCTTTGTCGCATCTACGGAAAAAAAGGTTGTATTATGGACGTTTCTTTTATTGGCCAGGGATTCTATCCTGAAGATAATCATTCAACTGGAGGTATCCTTCTATCAAAAATAACCGATAGACGTTATTCACATTTTTTCTTCATGTCTCCTTTTCTTTCTGCTGATGCAATAAAAAATCTTAGAGATGCCATTTCTGACAGTTACAATCCCAAAAGAAATTATACCTTTATAGTAGGTGTTGACCCAAGATATAAATCTACAAATGAAAAAGCACTTAAGGAATTGTATTTTTTACATATAAATAGCTATATTTTTTTTCAAGAAGATACACTACAAGGAAACTCTGAAAACATTCCTCGTTTTCACCCTAAAATATATCTTTTTGAAGGGGAAAACGATATAGCGTTGATAGTTGGGTCCTCAAATTTTACTTTGGGTGGACTTTTTAATAATATAGAGAGTTCAATTCTTCTTGAATTTAAAGCGGATGATGAACAAGGCATGCGTGTCGTTAATCGACTAAAGAGCTATTATAATTCGTTTTTCAATCTTAATAATCGGCATTTGTATAGAATTAATGCGTCTCTTATTAAAGCATTGGTGACTGATGGTGTAATCCAAAGGGATCAAGCAAACGAATAAAAAGGTCCTTCAGGGGCGTAGTTTCCAACGGAAACACTCCAATGTCGGACGAACATTCCGACAGACATTCCAACGGCATTTTTTTCGTGTACAACCGGTGAAAAGAGGTGCTAACTTTGCATCGTCTTTGGCCGAAGACGCGAGTTTGTAACCTAATTATTCACTAAAATGTACGGAAAATATGTTTAGCATTTCTGATTCCATCAAGACTCCCGCTCGGATGCAACCCTGCACCCCTGAGCGCCTGAACGCTGCGCTTGACAGCCAGCAAGTCTACGACACCTGCCAGGAGATTGCCCGCCGACTGGCAGAAGTAAAAGAAGGGACGCGCACACGCGAAGCCTTCGAGGCGGAGAAATCGCAGCTGAAGGCTGACAACCTGCCTGTGGTGTGCTTCCACGCCTTGTTCTCCGACGGCTATCGCCACAACCAGTCGGCTGTGCCCAGCGGTCTGTCCATCTACGATGTTGACCACCTTGCCCAAGACCCTCGCGCGTACTATAAAGAAAAAGTGGAGGGGCGCGAAGAGGAACTTGGCATCAGCTTTGCCCACATCTCGCCCAGCGGCGAGGGCATCCGACTGGTGTTCGACATTCCGCAGGGCATGGGCTTGGCAGAGGCTCAGCAGTGGATGGCTGACCAACTGGGCGACATGCAGTTTGATGGCTGTGTGAAGGACTTGGCTCGCTGTTCCTATGCCGTCGGACGTCCCTACGTGCTCTATCTCAATGAGGAGCGATTGTTTGCAGCGTGTGAGGGGATGGTGTCACAAATCGTTACCCCATCTGCCCCAGCC
>JAEEGH010007279.1_pt1 | contig 26693 bp, 17 predicted proteins | sample 9134181 | NCBI WGS metagenome assembly JAEEGH01 (sample SAMN16246544, study PRJNA631951) | gut metagenome | biome: gut microbiome; feature: rumen; material: DP-attached | host: Bos | place: Iran: Karaj | collected 2018-10 | reverse complement strand
TGCTCGATTTTGAGCAGCCTTGATTGCATAATATACTGATATTCAGCCGTTTACTCAGCACGCCGCCAAGGAGGATGCCCGATCGAGGGCGTGGTGGGCAATGGCGTGATACACAAGTAGCAGCGGGGTGGGGGCTGGAGAAAGGCGTGGCACTTAAATGTTTGAGTGACAGGCTGATAGCATATAGTCTCCCCCTTGAAATCGAGGGGGAGACTTTGTGTTAAACCGCTGTGTATCAACTGATTAGCCGCCACGGGTACTGGTCGGGCATGACAAAAGGCAGGTCGGGCATGACGAAGGGGGCTCAAGGGCACGGGGCTCGGGCACGGGGCACTCGGGGAATCTAGTAGAGCACCACGGGGCCGATGAGGCCGGCGGGGAGGAGCGGGGTGTTGCGTTTGAGGACGAAGCGTTGGACTATGCGGTTGTCTTTGAGGGTCTGGAGGTAGTTGCTCATTAGAGTCGTGACCTTGACTTCGATAGTGTTCTCGCCCTCGCGGAACAAACCGCCCACGTAAAGGGGCTTGGAACCGAACCAGTGCAGGCCGGCGGGTTTACCGTTCACCGTGACTTCGGCTATGTAAGCGACTTTGCCGAGGCTGAGGTACTTGGGCAGGGGGCCCGAAAGGGTGATACTTGCCTTGTATGTAGCCGTACCCATGAAGTTCTTGTAAGCCTCCATGTCCTTAAGGTCTGCAAGCTCGGGCATCTCGACCGAAGGGACGTCGGGGACCTCGGGATTCTCGAAACTCACGGACCAGTCCTTGACCACGGTCCCCGCATCGACCGGCACTGCAGGCACAGGAGCCCATGTCGGAGCTATGGCGACCATACGGCAGAACATGAACACATAACTCTCCGAGGGGCCAAAGTCGAAATGCACACGACCGTCCGCGGGGATCTTAAGGGAATAGCCCTTGCCGGTCGAGGGGTCAAGTAGCCAGGCCTTGCGACCGCGCACGACGGATGCGGGGAACACCAGGTCGGTGGACCGGCTCTCGCTCATATGGGCATTCACGAAGAAGTAGAAGTCCGACCCGTCGTCCATAGTATAACGGTTCTGCAGCAGGAAACGGTCCGGCGAACCCACCTCGACTGAATGCGGCAGGCCGTACTCTTTCTGCAGGGCGGCGTACCATTCCAGGAAATGGTCCCCTTCGGGCTTCGGCAGAAGTATGAAGCGTCCGGTCTCCGCCAGTGAAGACACTATCTCCCGTATACGGGCATCCCGCTCATCCGAATCAACCATTCCGACGGATTTTTCCGGCAAGGTCTCTATGCAGAACACCCGGCCGCCGGCTCGCACGAACTCGGCAATCTTCTCCATAGCGCCCACCGTCGTACCCCGCACCTCCACCAGGAACAGTTCCGAGTACGCCCGCGGCCCGTAGCACAGCTTCCCATCCTTCACCACCGCCGCCTCCAGCACTCTCTCGGACACATAATCGGCACCGCCGCCATTCTTGTGGACAGCCTCCCAGACCAGCGAAGTGTAGGGCACGTTCAGCTTGATCGGGAAAGGCTCGGTCTGCACGCCCATGGTGGACCACAGGTCGGCGTTGGCGGGGAGTATGGCGATGTCCGCGTACATATCCGCATTGCGCACCAGGGCACCCACGCGGGCGCGGTAGTCGTTCAGCAGGCGGAAATATGGCCACCAGGTATTCTTTTCGTTATAGAAACTTCCGTACTGCACCCAGCCCGGGAACGGGGCCTCCTTGGGAGAATAGTTGAATCCGTGCCAGACGGAGTGGGTGATGCCGGAGATGCAGCTCATATCCGAACCCACTTTCAGGAACTCCAGCGAAGTAGCGAAAACCTTGTAGGTATTGGTCATCTCCTCGCAGCTCACCAGCCTCTTTCCGCTAAGATGGGCTGCGGAAGATACGTACTTGTCGATCATAGTATAGGCGCGGCCTCGGCGGTAGTCTTCGTCGCCCATCTCCTCGCCTATGCGATGGCGCAGCCAATTGGTGGTCCAGGACTCCCCTTCCGGGATGTCGAGCCCGAGGGATGTCTCCAGTATGAAGAACCCGCAACCGTAGGCCTGCGCGCGGGCAAGCACACCATGCTCGCGGGCCCAGGCCTCGTAAACCTTGAAGAACCTTTCTTCCAGCAGTTCGGCCTTGGTCAGCTCGAAATCGTAGCGGGCGCGGTTCACCTGATTCTGGAACTTCTCGCCCTTGGCGCAGCCGTAGTTGAAGTCCTCGACCTCCCCGAGGCGGCGCAGCTTGAACATGGTAAAGGGCAGCCAGGGCAGGATGTCATAGCCGCGGCGGGCCTTGAACTGCTCGGCGAAATCGCCCGTCCAGTTGGCACCCTCCAGTTCCATGCTGTCCACGAAAAACGCGCGCAGATGCCCGGAAAGGGGGCCGAGCCTGGCCTCGATGCGGTCGGACATACGGTCCAGATACTTCCGCACGGCAGCGGCGTTCATATGGTCGAGGATGGGCCCTGCGGCACCGGGAGCCCCGTTTATGACGCTGGCGAAGGATTCATACTTGACCATGTAATAGACCTGCCAGTTTCCGGCAGGAATCTTCATCTTGAGCACCCCGTCCTTGATGCGCCCGGTCACGTCCACGGCCTCGGAAAGGTCGTTCACCGGATCCGGCACCAGCAGGGCCTGCATTAGCTCCGGTACGCGGCTGGGGTTGGGGATGGACACTTTGGGGTCCAGGGCCTTGTAGATATGGAAGAGGGACCTGTCGTAGAGGGCTCCGCCGGTGGCTTTGTCGCAGTAGGTCAGCACTACGGATGCGCGCTCGTCGCGGGGCAGGGTCTCGGCGCCGAAGGGCCATCCGGATCCTACTATGAGATCGCAGGTCATACCCAGCTTCTTGGCCTCGTCGAAAGCCACCCCCAGCATATCTATCCATTCGTCGCTCAGCCACACCAGCGATTTCTTGCCTATGGCGTCGGAAGATGGATTGGGGAAGGAGATGGGATTGATTTCCACGCCGGCGATTCCGGCTTCCTTAAGCAGCCGGAGTTCGCGACGGATTTCCTGCTCGTCCACCCGGTCGCCGTTCCACCACCAGCGCACATAGGGCCGGTAGGCATCTTCGGGGTTCCGGAAGGCCTTCAGGACGCTCTTGGAGCTGATTGCGGAGAGGGGCAGGGCGAGCAGCAGGGCCGCGGCGAGCAGAAGAATCCTTTTCATAACTTGTCGGAGAAGATATTTATACAATCTACCACCATATTCACGTCCTCGGGCTTGTTGGTCCAGTTAAGCCTGATGCTGTGCTTCCCGAGCGGGAGATCCCAGATTCCGCAGATTTCGCGGGACTGGCCGTTGCCGGCGGAGGGCAGCTTGACCGTCTTGTAGAGGCTGCCGTCCACCCAGACTTCCACCGTCGCTTGATAATCGGTCACGGAGTAGTTCTTGGGGAGGACGAAGTGATAGGTCAGGATGGCTCCCCTGCCTTCGAAGGAGTATTCTCCCATCTTGAAGGGAGTCTTCTTAATATCTTTCTTGGCGACGGGCCAGAGGCCGGCGAAGCTCTGTTCGAAGCGCACGGCCTTGGGTTCCTGGGGCTTGATGGTCACGTTGCTGCCGGAGACTTTTCCTCCGTTCTTCGCTATCACCTGCAGGGCCTGATTGTAACTCATCTGGCAGGCGCGGTTAAGGGAGATGTCGGTGTACTTGAACTCGCGGTCCTCAACTTCGTAGATGGGCTGTTTCCAGGTTTCGGGGATGCCGCTGAAACCGAGGATGGTACCCAGGATTCCACCGGCGGATGCAGGGTTGCAGTCGGAATCATATCCGCAGCGGGTGGAGATGTCTATGGTACGGAAGAAGTCCCCGCCCCCATAGAGCAGGCCGATGATGATGTAGGCGCTGTTGATGACAGCGTCGATGTTGAAGGCGGAGTTCAGCCCGGAAGGGCATCCTATGTCATAGCCGTATTTCTCGTTTGCGAGGGCCCAGGTGATGTGCCAGTTATCGGGATACTGCTCCCACCAGCGTATGACATCCGCCATACATTTATAGTACTTGCTTTCGGCAGGCACGGTCTTGAGGGCCTCCCTGACTATGAAGGGGATGTCGTCGTGGATGAAGGCCAGGGCGTACATCGCGGCCACATACACTCCACCGTACCAACCGTCGCCATAGTTCATTATATGGCCTATTTCGTCGGTGTATTGCACGGCCGTGTTCACCATGCCGGGCGCCATTATGCCGGCGTAGTCGGCCTCTATCTGGAAGTCGATGTCATCGGCGTGGGCATTGTTCTTCCAATGTCCGGATTCGGGAGGCATTATGCCCTGGAGTATGTTGTAGCGTGCCTGGAGATTGGCGTGCCAGAGAGGATAACCGGCGTGGGCGAAAGCATTGGCGAAGCTTTCCACGGGGGCGTCCAGCCCTTCGCGCTCGAAGACCTCAACGAAGGTGAGATCCATATACACGTCATCGTAGAGCCCGGGCACGTGGTCGTACCACCACTTCACGATATGATCGTGCCATTCTATGGGATATTCATCGGGGATAAAACTGGAGAACTTGAACTCGGTGGGGCCGCCGTAGGTGCAACCTATCACCTGTCCGGCCCAAGCGCCGCGTATCTTGTCCTGGAGGGCCTCCTTGCTGATGGTAAGTTTCTTAGCTTCAAGACTTGTAGCCGACAGGATGGCCAATCCCGCGGCTGCGATAAGAAGAAGTCGGATTTTCATACGTTAGTCAATCTTTGTGGTTAGATGCAGTCCTCAAAGATAATAAAAAACGTAATTTCATCGAAGGGTCTTCGTATCGTATTTTGATCTTCTTACTTTCTGATTTGAGAAGGGCCTCCAGCAAAACCGGGTCGTTCTTAAGGTTGACGGCCCATATATGGGGGGAATCCGCCGTGCGCATAGGGATGTACAGAGGGTTGCGGGAACGGCGCTGCCGGGGAAGAGTCTTGTTGAAGGCTACTACCTCGAACGCCTCCGGGGCGGGCTCTTTGCGCAGCGGCACATCTATCCAGCGGCGGCAGCCCGGGAGCTTCACGCGCACTTTGCCGGAGGTGGACCCGCCGTAGATGTTCAGCACGAGGCGGGTGCTGTCGGCTATCCAGGCGGAGCCTTTCTCAGCCGCCGGACGGCCTATGACCTTGTAGTCCAGCTTGTATCCCTTGCGGGAGAAGTCCGCCAGATAATAGCTGCGCGGGGCTCCGCAGCCCTGCGTTGCGGACGGGATGCCGTGTTCATCGGGCCTGCCTCTCCACCAGGAGCCGCAGGCAGCGCCGGCGAGCACTTCTTCCAGGGCCAGTCCGCCGGGGAATTCCAGCGTATGGCGGGCCATGGTATGGGTGTGACCGCACATCAGCATCGTCCGGGGATGCTTGGAGAGGATGATCTCCAGCGAATCCAGGGCCTTGAATTCCGAGAAGGGAATGTGGGCGCAGAGTACGGCCTGCATAGCATCGGGGGTATCGGAAAGAACCCGCGAGAGCCAGGCTTTCTGGTCTTCCCGGAATCCTCCTTCATAGTCGTTCTTACCCTTTTTGCGGACATCGTCCATCATTATGAAGCGTACTCCGTCCATCACGAAGCTGGTGTCGGGAGCGCCTATTATCCGGCTATAGCTTGCCATGTCGCGGGCCTTGCCTTCCTGCACGCTGCGGTCAAAGCTGATGGCGCGGCCCTTCTTGAGGCCGTAGAAATCGCGGTCGTGGTTGCCGGGCACGCAGGCCCATGGGTATGGAAGGGAATCCAGTATTGCGCGGGTGGGCACCAGCAGCGACACGTCGTCGTTCACCATATCTCCGAGGAAGATGGCAAGGTCGATGTCCTTACGGGCCCGCAGTTCCGCATAGACCGAACGCCGGGCATATCCCAACTCCGTCTCATCATCCACCTGCGGATCTCCCACGAAGGCGACGCGGAGGTTCTGGCCGCCAAGCGGAAGGGCCGCCAGCAAGAGTATCAAAAGAATGCTTCGTCTCATAAGCCAAAGTAGCCGTAGGATTTCATCTGAGTTGCCGCATTGTTGGCACGGACCAAGCGGGAGGAATTCATCTTTCCGAAATTCCAGGTAATACCTAGCAGGATGTGACGTCCGATGGAAAGACTGTATGAATCCGTAACGCCGGTAGCGCTGACATTGTGTGCGATGGTCATCCCGTTGTTAAGTATATCCCTGGCCTGCAACGAGATAGTAAACGCCTTAATATCCTTGAATATGCTGACATTCAGGTCGTGCGTCCTGTTTGCAAAGGAATCGGAGTACCCGAAATAACGGTTGAACTGATAGAATGCGCTCAGTTTATACTTTTTCGGAGTAGTGTAGGAAGCATTTACGGACAAGGAATACTCGTAGGTATCGGAGTCCGATTTCTTATCGAGACTATACCATACGTGATTACCTGCGAACGAGTTGGAAACGGATACTTCCAGATTATTGTCGTCGCGATACCGCAGGGTAATGTCGGGATCGTAGTTAAACTGGCGTGTCAGGCTCTCTTTGAATCCGCTGGCACCGGAATAGAAACGGTTGCCGGAGGCATTCCCCCAGAAAGAGGCCATGAAGGACGAGTAGTCAAAAGCATCTATATCCATCCCGGCAAGGGTCCCCTGTGCCTGATAATTGACAGACTGCCGGAATCTGGCGCGCCCATGGAAAGAAAGCTGCCATTTATCCTTTGGGCCGAAAGCCTTGTTAGCGGTTATGCTGGGATATATGACAAGAGCCGGTTTCCGGGCGTTGACAGGCACCTGATACTGTATCCTGTCGGCGTCGTACCAACTTGCTACGACTATGCTTCCTTGTTCGACATCAGCTTTTAGCCGGAATGTCAGAAAGTTGGATGCGCTGCCCCTTTCCGGCCTCCGACGGCGGCCGTTCTCCGATGATTTTCCTAAATCATAACCAATTTCGCCGGAGTGCGAAAAGTAAGGCTTGAGATAGCTGTTTCCGGTGCTTATCCTCAAGGGGTTGGTAATGTTCAGCACCGGCATCAGGTTATTGTTGGACGGTTGGGAAGAGATTCCGTTATAATTGAAATGGAATCCCTTGCAAGATATGTATAAGAATGGGGCCCAGTTCCATTGCCATTCATCCTTGCCGAGCTCGGTTTCCACGCCGAGGTTGCGGGAGTACTTGTACAGGTTGTCGGCATACGACAACAAGCCGGCCTGGAAAGAAACTTTCTTGCTGTTGTATTGCAGCAGCATCGATCCCTGGCCGGAAGTTCCGCTGTTGCGCGATGCGGAGGTATAATAATCGTTTGCACTTCCGTCGGCATCGTAGGCGATGCGTTCCTGACGGTAGTTCTCCAGACGTGCGGACAGAGTGGTCTGCAAAAGGAAGTCTCCCCCCAGCGGTTCTACGTACGACAGTCTGAATAGCCCGCCGGCATTGCTCCCGGTATTGTCGTAGCGGAGGTCCTTGACAATAGAGCTACCGGACACCGTATAGTCCGTGCGGGTATATTCGCGGCTGTTGCCATTGCTGCTACCCAGAGAATAATTACCGGACAGTACGACACTCCTGCCCTTCTTTTCAAAGCGCTTATATCCAAGATAGAAATTCCCCTTTGAAGACAGATCCCGGCTTTCCGATGAATTGTTGGATACGGATTTGTTCGTCAGCCCCCCGTCTATGCTGGAAGACGAAGCAGAATTGCCGGAGGATGTTCCCCTGCCATAGTTGAAATCCTGCTGCAGATAGAAGGTGATACCTTTGATTTTTCTGCTCCTCATGTTCAGGCTGGCGTTGAGGGCATCATTCCCACTCAGGGAATTACTACTTTTCTCGGAGTCGACTTCTTCGCCCGAGGCAGGATAGTCGGAAGATATTTCCCTGGAAGCATTCTCCCGTGATCTTCCGTTGTAATAGACACTTACACCGGTATCGACATTCTTGACGCGGTCGGTTGTCCAGTTGGTTCCGGCTTGCCGACTGGTAGTAATGCCACTCCCCTTCCCGGCAGAAGGAGAATCGCTCACGTTTATGTTCTGCCCGCGGGCCAGGAGGGTGATTTGGTCTTTGTCCCGGAAACTCGATAACAAGCCCGATGCATTCCAGAGGAATGGAAGCTCGGCGACCATTTCGTCTTGGCCTTCAGAGGGGATGGATGCCCCGCCCGAAGCACGCAGGTTTCCGAAAACGCCCTTCTTGAACTCTTGTTTAAGTTCCACATCCATTGTCTTGTCCTTGGAGCCTCCGCCCTTACGTATGCCCGTGAAACGGGACAGATCGGATTCGTTGTCGGCCACCTTCACCTTGTTCACTACGCTGGCGGGGAGGTTGTCGAGAGCGGCTCTTTTGTCTCCCATAAAAAAGGTCTTGCCGTTTACGGTTATCTGAGAGACCGTTTCGCCTTGGACGGTGACGGTGCCATTATCTTCTACCTGGATGCCAGGCATCTTCTTCAGAAGATCCTTAAGCATGTCGTTCTGGCTGATGCTGAAGGCTGCGGCGTTGTAAACCAGGGTATCCCCTTTTATCTCCATGGGGCTGACTGCCGCACTAACTTTTGCAGCTTTCAGCATTTCGGCATCCTCTTGCAGTAGGATGGTGCCGACTTTGGTGTGGTCGGACAGATACATCGCCCGGACGAAAGGCTTGTAGCCCATCAGTTCCACGTTCAGGGTGTACTGGCCCCTGGTCACCTTGTCCAGGACAGCATTGCCTTCGTGGTCGGACAAGGTGAAATTGGTAATGATGGTGTCTTTTGCCGGTTTTAGATAGACCGATGCAAAAGAGACGTTTTCGCCGGACAAGGAGTCTTTCACGTGCAAGGAAACAGTGAAAATCCCTCCGGCGCGGCCATAATAGCCTCTCCTCTGCGCCATCGCAACGATGGAGCAGAGGAGAAGCAATATAACCGTAATGTGTTTTCGCATCAATCCATCATTGTCAAAAGGTAATCTGCGAACTGCTCCAGTCTGTTAGAGCTACGTTGCATGATTGTTTCCGGATTGATGTTAATATTAAAAACATCATAAATGCGATCGGCAAAAGTAAAGAGATCAAAGCTATCCAGATTCAGTTCTATGAAAACTTCCTCAATTGTCAAAGGAGCATAATAACGATAATCAATCTCCGGGTATAATTCAGTTGTCAAATCCAACAAGATACCAACTAACGTCTCTGTAACAGTATCATGATTATAGAAGGAAAAAGCCTCCTGCATCTCCTCTCTAGCTTGACAAGCTTCTTTACTATTAAGGATAGCACTACCTCTCGCGGATGCAGCAAGAATAATGGCAAAAGCCGCAATTGTAATTCTACGAATCTTCATAATGGCAATCAAAGATTATTATTCAGGGAGGACGTCATCCTCGAGACCTATGGAATAAAGGTGATAGCCGTTAGTTCCTCTACCGGCATCAGGATAGACGACAAGTGCGTTTCCTTCCTTGTCGAATCCGAATGCTATTCCGGTATAAGTAGCCGGAGCATCGGCAAGTGAAGTAAAATCTTCCCACTGCTTATTCTCATTCAACGAAGAGAATTGGATAAGCTTATCCGAATTAGCTTTTACAGCAATGATTTCACCGGTGACAGGGTTGACACCGAATCTAGCAGGGTCGGCGGAGCCGCTGCTGCCGATTCCGATAGGGAACGATGCACCGTAAGGAGTAAATCCGTTGCCATTGAATTCATAGATTTGCATTGCTTTCGCATTTGAAAGAGCGGCGAATACCAGCATCTTGTCACCCTTATATGCGATAGAGAGGTTGCCAGGAAGGGCATAATCTTCACCTTCGGGTTTGAAATTCTCGACCACCATGTTGCTCCACTGGTTTCCAGTCAATTCATAAACATAGAAACCATAGGCGTTAATGGAAAATATACCATACTGTTTTCCGTTATAGGTACCTATTGCCGAATTCCAGTAGCAGCCCTGATTTGAGGAAATTTCGCCATTTTTCACATAAGGAGGGAGCTGGCTGACGGAGCCGTCTTTCCATGCGCCTTCTTCAAGATAGATGACACCACAATTTCGGTCGGATTTGAAATATATGACGCCGGGATTACCGTTTTCGTCGAAGTACATATGAGGAGCACCAGTCGTGCCGGGCTTCGTTGCAAAACCGACAGGACCGACGTTAGTCCAGGAACTTCCATCGAACTTGCGGATAGTGAATGTGTTCTTCACATCTCCATTGATATAAAGGACATAAGGAGTTCCTTCCTTGTCGAATACAATTTCTCCAATGTGATTCACGGCCGCTGCAGGATTGGGAACAATAGCCTCTGCACCAACCTGCACGAACTGGCCGTTACTAAACTTAACGACACCGACATTCTTGAGTGAGCCATCGGCCGGAGTATAGTTATAGGCCAAGTACATTTCTCCGCTGACAGGATTAACTGCTGCTTTGAAACCCGACTCCGTATAAACCATTTCAGAACCGCAGTAGAAAGTGCCAAGCTTCTTCGATGTAAGCTGGAGGATCTTGCCGATCTTCACTTCATACTGGGCGCTTTTCTTCGACTTGGTGTTGGTAACTACGATGTCCACAGCATAAGTTGCATCGAAGCTGGCTTTGCCGTCGGTAACTTCGGCATCATTCACCTTGATGACGTCGTTCTCGCCGGCGCTCACGGTAGCGACGAGGGTCTTGCCCTGGCCGCCGCCCGGGATACGGATAACCATCGATTCGGAGATGGATTCAGGAGCATAATCTTCCTTGAGGCCTTCGTTGTCGGCAGCAAGGATCTTGAAAGAAGTAAGTACGGCCGGAGTTTCATCTACCGGTTCATCTTCCTTCTGCTGGCAGCCCGACACCACTATGGCGGCGATTGCTGCGATTGTCCACAGATACTTTTTCATTTCTTAGAGTTTTATGGGTTAATTGTATTTCTCTATCACATGATTACTGAACTTGGCGTTCGGTCCGGGGTATCCGATCCTGATGCCCGAATCGGAGACTTTAGTAATCTGAATCGTAATGGTGTTATCCTTGGAAGGATCGACAGCATTGCTTTTGAAATTGATCCTGAATGGTTTCTTGTAAACTCCGGGCTCGAACTCGATGGAGCGGATGTCGCGCTGCAGCACATAGTCCACGCCTTCGGTAAGGCCGTCACCGACAATAATGTCGAAGTCCACCTTGAGGGGAGTATCCCTCTTCTCGGAAACGAGCTGGAAATAATAGGTCATCACCAGGTTGTTCGAAGAAGCGAGCACCCTGGAACTGGTACTGCCGTTCTCATCCTGCACGCAAACGAAGAAATCCTTGAAAAGGAGGTCATCGGGGCGGTCGGAACAGGAGGCGGCAAGCAAAAGGGCGGCAATGGCCGCAATGACATTATTTAGTTTCATAGCCTTCATTTTGTTTCATTCTTTCGTTGGACTGCATCTCCATCTGGTCGATAGGGAGTATGAACCGGTAGTGAGGATAGCTGATGGTCTTGACATCTGCGTTGTTGGTACGCACCAGATCCTCCTTGCGGCGGATTATGTCGAAGAGCCTGTGGCCTTCGAAGCAGAGTTCCTTGATTCGCTCGGTCTTCACAGCCTCCAGGAGTCCGTCGACGGTGGAAGGAAGCGACACTGCGGAACTCTCCACTCCCCTCGCCCTGGCTATCAGGGCCTTGAGGTCGGAAGATGCCGCAGCCACGTCGCCACTCTGTTTGAGAACGGCTTCGGCGTGTATCAGGTACATTTCGGAAGCACGGAACACGAAATTGTCGTGGCACTGGAGATTCTCGTCCGAGATGCTCTTCTTCCAAAGGTACTTGCATACCGCTTTCGGGGTCTGCCCGGCTATCAAGCCAGTCTCTCCGGGTTCTGGGACATAGGTCAGCAGTTGCCTGCGTATGTCGTCCGCAGCATAGACCGTGTACATAACGGGGGCCGGCTCGAACTTCGCGCCGCCGGAACGGGTGGGGTCGAAGAAACTCGACATCGTCGAGGAGGCAGCATAGTTGTTGATACGGAATATGGATTCGGCTCCGGGGACTGCCTGGGACGTACGGAACATATTTATGTATTCCGCAGTGGGCGACAGGGGCACCTTATCCATCACGGACTTGGCATAGCTAGCGGCCTTCTCCCAGTTCTCCATATATAGATATACCCTGGCGAGAAGGGCCTCGCAGGCTATATAGGAGATATGGTAACAGTCCTTGATCACATCCTTCTGCACTGCGTCGGGCAGTTCCTTTCCCGCCGTCTCGAACAGGCTCATCGCGCTTCCGAGATCGTCGAGGATCTGGGCATAGACCTCGGCGACACTCTGTCGTGGCAAGGCCTCGTCGAACGACGCAATATGCGTAAGTATGGGGATTCCGATGTGGGAATGGTCGGCGCTGTAGTTGTAGGGCTGGGCATAGGCGTTGCAGAGGTCGAACATTGCAAGTGCCCTGGCGAAATGTGCCTGGGCCATTATCTTGCGCACGGTGGCGTTCTGCGCAACGCTCCATCCCAGATGCAGGTTCTTCTCTCCGTAATACAGTATGTAGCTGACCTGGGTAATGACGGACCATCCCGCCGCCCAGTATGTACGCGGATAGGTGGCGATGTGCTGCTGTTCCATCTGGTAGTTGAAAAGCAGGCGGTCGCCCTCCTCGGCGGAGGCGGTGATGTTCAGGAGGTCTCCGGCGATTTCGGCGTATTTGATACGTATGGGATAGAAGGCGCGCAGTTCGGCGTGGAGGCCTTCTCCGGCGGCCACATAACCGTCATATTCCTTCATAAACCCTTCGATGGTATTCTTGCCTATCACTTCGACCGTGAGGAGTTTCTTGTCCAGATCCGAACAAGCGGGAAGGATGGCGGCCGCGAACAATGCGGAAACTATATATTTGGTAATATTCTTCATAACTCCGGACTGATTAGAAACTAAGTGAAACCTGGAATGAAAGGCCTCTGCGCATACCGTCGGGGTATTTGAGGGTCTTGTAGCTGTTCCTGTCGCTACGCTGGGCAGGAGTCCAGAGATAGAGGTTGTCGCCTATCAGCGACAGCGTGCAGGAATTGACCGACATCCTCCGGGTAATGCTTTCGGGCAGACGGTAACCTATGCTGAGGCTGCGCAGTTGCACGTAAGTTGTATTCCACAGAGACCTGGTCGAGTTCCAGTCGTGGTTGGATCCGTAGTTATACCGGAACGCAGGGCTGATGTTGCCCACGCCGGGGGTAGTCCAGTGGTCCATTTCCTCCACCACGGGGTTTCCGCTGGTGTCGGTGATGGACGATCCGTCGTTGAATATGTTGATATAGTCCCATCCTCCGAACCTGTAGTCGAACATCAGCCTGAAGCTGAAACGGCCCCACTGGAAATCATTGGAAATGCCTCCGTAAAGGTCGGGTTCTTTGGAATACTCGGGGAGATACACACGGTTGTCGAGGGAGAAGTTGTAGGTAAGGTCTCCGTTGATGTCGTACCACATAGGCTGGCCGGATACGGGATCCACGCCGGCGTAACGCACCAGCCAGAATGCATCCTTGCTCTGCCCGGCAACCCATATGGAGTCGAAGAAACCTTTGTATGTATCTTTATAGAGTTCGACTATCATATTGCGGTTGAACGCTCCGTTGATGGAAGTGGTCCAGGAGAAATCCTTGTCGCGTACGTTGACGGTAGTAAGGGTGAACTCCATACCTCTGTTCCGTATCACGCCCACGTTCTGCTGCACGGAACCGTCGGTGATGATGGAAGAGACGCGTCCGCTGTAAAGCACGTCCCTGGTGGTACGCACATAGTACTCGGCACTGAGTTCGACACGGTTCTTGAAGGCAGCTACGTCCAGCATCAGGTCGTGGGTGTAGGTCTTCTCCCAGCGCAGTCCGGGGTTGGCCGGAGAACTGAGGGCGGCGCCTGCGACTCCTCCGTAGGAGTGGCTGGAATTGATGACATAAGCCCCGTAGGAAGAGGATGAGTCCACGCGTGAGTTGCCGGAATCGCCAAAGGTGTACTTCAAGCGAAGGGTATTTACAGGATCGAGCTCGAGGAAATGCTCCTTATGCAGGTTCCAGGCTATACCCACGGCACCGAAATCGCTCCAGCGTGCGAATTCGCTGAAAGAAGACACTGCCTGGCGGCGCCAGTTCGCCGAAAGGACGTATCGCTGGTCCCAGGTCAGGTTGGCATTCGCGATGTACGACAGGGACTTGCTTTCGGAGCGGGAAGACGTGCCCTTGCGGGTGGCTTCGTTGGCATAACTGATCTCCCGTATGCTATCGTTCGTAAAACCGTTCCCCGTGGCATTAAGGGAGAAATGCCCGCTGGTCTTGTACTCCGCACCTACGAATCCGTTGGCCTGGAGTTTGCCGATCTCGTATTTCATATTGGCGCGCACATTCTCGTAGAAGGCCATATTGAAAACGCCCGAGCGGCGGGAGGACCCGGAAAGCGAAGGGTCGTCGGTATTCATACCGGCAAGGCTCTTCTTGGTGTGGTAGGTAGATTCATATATCGAGAGCAGCCTTTCGCTGGTATGCGAAGTAAAGCTTATCCAGTCCGCAGGCTTCCAGGTAAGTATCCCCGAGACTTCTCCATTGAGGTTATACTGGCGGTCCTCGTCAAACTCCCTCTCCATAAGATCGTTGCCGAAGTTCTTGTACATCGCCACTTCGTAGGTGCCATCGTCCTTCCTGCTGTAGTAGTTGTAGTAGCGGTATGAACCGTCCTCGTTATAGGCAGGCAGGATGGGCAGATACTCGTCGTAGAAGGAGTAGGCAGAAAAGAGGTCGTCGATGTTGTAGTCGGCGGTAAGCTTGACCTGGGCTGAAAGTGTCCTGGTGAACTTGAGGTCGGTCTTGGAAGAGATGGAATAGCGCTTCTTCTCGTTGCCCTTTACATAGGACGAACTGTCGAAATAGCCTCCGGAAAGCACGTACTTCATCTTCTCCGATCCGCCGGATGCGGAGAAGTTGGCCTGCAGGGTCTGGCCGGTGCCCATATATGCTCCGTACCAGTCGAAATCCACATTGGAGAAGGTCTGGTACTCATTATCCAGATAAGGGAAGGTTTCCAATGTCCTGCCGGAATTCACCCAGGCTTCCTTGGCGAGGGCAAGATACTGCGGACCGTTGGTGCGCTTGGCCAGCGTGCTGCGGTCCACGTTCGACACGCCGTAGCGCACGGATGCGTTATAGCGCACATCTCCGGCCTTGGCGCTGCGCGTGGTCACGAGTATGACGCCGTTCGAGCCATCGGCACCATATAGGGTGGTGGTAGATGCGTCCTTGAGCACGGTGATGGACTCGATGTCATCCGGATTCATATACGAAAGAGGGCTGACCGTAGCAGAGGTGCCAGTTACCGAGTTGGTCTTGGTGCCCTGGAAGATGGGTACGCCGTCGATAATCCACAGAGGCTCGTTGGACGCACTGAGGGAACCGTCGCCACGTATACGTATCTTCACGGACGGGCGTCCGCTGGTGGACTCCTCGATGACATTCATACCCGGGACCATACCCACCAGCAGGTTGTCGATACGCTCGGCGGGTTTGAGGGCTATCTGTTCCTTGGTAACCTGGACTGCGGAACCGGTGAAGTCGTCGCGTTTCTGGATCACGCCGTAGCCGACGCTCACCGCAGCCTCGAGCAGGGTGGCATCGTCTTCCATAATAACGTCCAGAATCTGGCGCTTGTTGATGGGTACGGCCTTGTCCTTCATTCCGATGAAGCTAAACTCCAGGATAGAATTTGCAGATGCGGCTGCAATCTGGTAATGACCGTTCAGATCGGTGGAAACTGACTTGTTGTTTTCCTTGCACATCACGGCTACGCCGGGAAGCACATCCCCGCCGGAATCCCGGACCGTACCGGAAACCGTAAAACTGGTTTGGGCAGAAACGGAAACAACACTACTAAACAGGAGCACGATGGCTCCGATTACCGAAATCTTACACTTCCCCATAAAGGTTGGCGTTTATTTTATTGTGAATAGTTTTGTAATACTTCTACTACCTATTGCTACAAATATATGAAAAAAACAATAGATTGGTTCTCTTCAGGCCAAAAAAATGGCCGGCTCCCAAGGACCGGCCAACTTATTACCAGTATGGTAATTATTATTTCAGAAGTTCCTCGCTCCTGGCGATAAACTCCGCCAGAGCCTTGCCTTTCAGCATGCCGTTCGACAACAGGGCGAGGTCCACGACCTGACGCAGAAGCGGGGATTCCTTGTCCTTGCTTTCCCATATCTTGGCGATCAGAGGATTCTCCATATTCACCTTGATATTGAAAGACTCGGGCATCTGGCCGTAGAAGTTCATTCCTCCGCCGAGTGCGCTCATTTCGCGGTAGCGGCGCATAAACTCGTTGCGGGTGATAAGCACCGGAGCCGATGTCTCGCCGAGGTTCTCGGGCTCGATATAGTATTCGTTCCCCTCGGGAAGGGCGGACTTGAAGAGCTCGTCGAGGGCCTTCTTGTCGTCGTCGCTCATCTCGGGTTTAACCTTGTCTTCCTTGGGGATGAGATTATCTACCGAGTCGGAATCCACGCGGGCGAAGCGGGCGTCGGTGAGTTTCTGCTCGAGCAGGTTCACGAAGTGGGCATCCAGCTCGCAATCCATCAGCAGCACGTCGTAGCCGAGCTTCTTGGCAGCCTCGATCTGGCTGTACTGGGCCTCGGTGTCGGTGGCGTAGAGATAGACGACCTTCTTGTCCTTGTCCGTCTGCTCGGTCTCGATGCCTTTGCGGTAATCCTCGAAGCTGAAGAACTTACCGTCGGTGTTCTTAAGCAGGGCGAAGTTCATCGCACGTTCGCAGAACTTCTCGTCGGAGAGCATTCCGTATTCGATGAAGAGCTTGAGGTTGTCCCACTTCTGCTCGAACTGCTGGCGCTGCTCCTTGAATATCTCCTCCAGCCTGTCGGCCACCTTCTTGGTGATGTAGGTGCTTATCTTCTTCACGTTGGCATCGCTCTGCAGATAGCTGCGGCTGACGTTCAGGGGGATGTCCGGGGAATCGATTACGCCATGCAGCAGGGTGAGGAAGTCGGGGACTATGTTATCCACGTGGTCGGTGACGAACATCTGGTTGCAGTAGAGCTGTATCTTGTTCTTGTCGATGGCCATACGCTCCTTGATCTTGGGGAAGTACAGCACGCCGGTGAGGTTGAAGGGATAATCTACGTTCAGATGAATCCAGAACATAGGTTCCTCGTCGAAGGGATAGAGGGCTTTGTAGAAGTTCTTGTAGTCCTCGTCCTTCAGGTCCGCCGGGGCCTTGGCCCATATGGGTTCGATGTTGTTGATGACATTGTCTTCGTCGGTCTCGACCTGCTTGCCATCCTTCCACTCGGTCTTCTTGCCGAAGACGACCGGGACAGGCATGAACTTGCAGTACTTGCCCAGAAGCTGGGAAATGCGGCCTTTCTCGGCGAACTCGGCGCTGTCGTCGTCGAGGTAGAGGGTGATGACGGTACCGCGGTCTTCCTTCTTGCCGTCTTCCATATTATACTCGGGAGAGCCGTCGCAGGTCCATTTGACGGCCTTGGCGCCTTCCTGCCAGGAGAGGGTGTCGATGGTGACCTTCTCGCTGACCATGAATGCGGAGTAGAATCCCAGGCCGAAGTGGCCGATTATGCTCTGGTCCTTATATTTCTCGAGGAATTCGCCGGCAGAAGAGAATGCAATCTGGTTGATGTATTTATCTACCTCCTCGGCGGTCATGCCTATACCGTGGTCGATTACGCGGAGTATCTTTTTCTTCTCGTCGAGTTCGATTTCGACCTTGAGCTCGCCTAGCTCGCCCTTGAACTCACCGTTGGATGCCAGGGTCTTGAGTTTCTGGCTTGCATCCACTGCGTTCGCCACCAGCTCGCGGAGGAATATTTCGTGGTCGGAGTATAGGAATTGTTTGATTACCGGAAAGATGTTTTCGGTGGTTACACCGATCTTGCCTTGTAGTTTTTCTTTTGCCATAACAAAAAAATCGTTTCAGTTCTTTTCTGCTGAAACGATTCTCAAATTGCAAGCCAGTGACAATTTGTCACTATCTGAAATTCGACAGGCGGCGGAGTTCATCTTCCGCCTTTATCTTGTCGATGATAGCGGTCACTATGTTGTATGTCCTGGAATCCTTGGTGTAGATGGCGGGAGTTATGAAATTCACCCTCCCCTGCCTCTTGAGTTTCTGGGCGACAGCCTTCTTCTTGGGGGAATCGGGGTTGTACACAGCCACGGGGTTGCCGCCGAACATTCCTACGATCTTCATACAGGGGACATCCGTCTCTCCGTCGCCGAAGTATATCATATTCGAGAAGGGGATGCGTTTCTTGTCGTCGGCGATGCTGGAGTTCACCATCTTGGAATCGTGCTGGCTGGTGATGCCCTTGCTGATCTTGAAGAGGAACTGGGTCTTGGCAGTATGGTCCACCGCGATGCCCGGCCATTCGGCCTCTCCCTCGGCGTTGTAGATGAATGTGCCTGCGTAGATGTGCTTGAACTCGTGGGCGATGGAGGAGCCTTCGATGATTTCCTTGAGGCCGGAGGAGTTGATGTAGTGCTCTACCTGCACTCCGTGGAGCCGCCCGTACTTGTTGATCATCGAGAACCATCTCTCCACTCCCTCGAAAAGTTCGATGTGTTTTCCGAATTCCTTGAATTTGCTGCGGCGGAGAGGGATGCCCGCTGCGCGCGCCTCGTCGAACATCAGTTTCATATAGGCGAGGACGTTGCTGGCATCCTGCCCGACGGCTATTCCGTCGCTCATTTTCCAGAATTCCTCCTTGGTCTTGCCGACCGCCTGGATGAAGCCGAACTCCTGCATGTTTCCCGGTGACAGGGTTCCGTCGAAGTCATAGATAAGTGCTACGATAGGTTTTTTTGCCATAAAATTTTACCCCTTATTTGATGATTTCGCCACAAACATAAGTATTTTTCACCACAATGTATCAAAATTAATTGCGTGAGCCTCTTTTTGATTCTACTTTTGCGAAAACTTTTAGTTTAGGATTATGTACAAAAGACCTGAGGCTCCCAGAGCCGAACATTACCTCAGCAAACTGCAGAAGTCCATGGCCAAATGGTGGAAGGAACTTGCAGTATGCGACTACCACGGGCAGCAGTACACCTTCGGTGAACTCGCCCGCAAGATCGAGCGCATCCACCTCGCTTTCGAGGCTGCCGGTATCAAGAAAGGTGACAAGATAACACTCTGCGGCAAGAACTCCGCCAACTGGGCTGTTTCTTTCCTCGCGATCTCTTCGTACGAGACCGTGGTCGTCCCTCTCCTCGCCGACTTCCTCCCCGAGGCAGTCGAGCGCCTTACCGATCATTCCGACAGCGTGGTCCTCTTCACCGACCCGGAGACTTACCAGAAGCTGGACGTCAGCAAGATGCCTAACGTCCGCTACATCATCAGCCTTAGCGACTTCATGCCCCTCTGGGGTAAGGATGACGTCCTGATGAAAGCCTACACCACCCTCGACGAACGTTTCAATGCCAAGTTCCCCGACGGTTTCGATGCTTCCAAGGTCAATTATCCCACCGATAACGACAAGGAGCTGAACGTCATCAACTATACTTCCGGTTCCACCGGCAACCCTAAGGGTGTGATGCTGCGCTACGAGTGCTTCAGCGCAACCATCGACTTCGGTCAGCGTTACATCCCCTGCAGCAATGCCGACAACATCGTCTCGATGCTGCCTATGGGTCATATCTACGGCCTTACCTACGAGTTCCTCTACCCGCTCATCAGCGGCGTGACGGTTTACTACCTCGGCAAGACCCCGTCCCCGTCCCTTCTGCTCAAGGCTATGCAGGAGGTACAGCCTTACATCGTGATCACGGTTCCGCTCGTGATGGAGAAGGTTTACAAGTCCTCCATCAAGCCCGTGCTCGGCAAGTGGTATATGAAAGTGCTGACAGCGATACCTGGCGTCAGCGGTGCTATTTATAAAAAGGTAGGTGAAAAACTTCAATCCGCTTTCGGTGGCAAAGTCCGCGAATTCGTTATGGGAGGTGCGGCCCTCAACCCCGAAGTGGAACATTGCTTCAAAAAGATCAAGCTTCCTTACACCGTGGGATACGGTATGACGGAGGCAGCCCCGCTACTTGCCTACGAAGACACGAAATTCTATGCTACCGGTTCCTGCGGCAAAGCGGTCGACTGCGCCGACGTGCGCATCGACTCCGAAGACCCGGAGCACGTGGCCGGAGAAATCCAGGCCAAGGGTACCAACGTGTGCAGCGGATACTACAAGTATCCCGAAGCTGATTCCACCGTCTTCACTGCGGACGGTTACCTGCACACCGGCGACCTGGGTACCATCGACAAGGATGGCAACATCTACATCCGCGGCCGCTCGAAGAGTATGATCCTCGGTCCCAGCGGACAGAACATCTACCCCGAGGAGGTCGAAGCCGCCGTCAACCAGAGGCAGTTCGTTGCCGAAAGCGTGGTGGTGGACCGTTCCGGCAAACTCGTCGCCCTCGTATATCTCGATGCTGAAGGCATCAAGAAGGCAGGCCTCGACGAAGAAGCCATCTCCGACATCCCCGAACAGGTGAGGCGCGGTGCCAACAAGCACCTCCCCGGCTATAGCCAGATCACCAAGGTGGAAGTCGTCCTCCAGCCTTTCGAGAAGACTCCCAAGATGAGCATCAAGCGCTTCTTATATAAATAGAGGTGTTGAAAATTTGTGGAAAAATACTCGCGGCTCTCTTGCAGGGTCGCGAGTTTTTGTCTACCTTTGCCACTTGGAAGTTAGAACAATGTCTTTTACCGAAAATCGCATCCTTCAAGAAGGTCTCACCTTCGACGATGTACTTCTGGTTCCAGCCTGGTCCGAGGTACTTCCCAGGGAGGTTTCCCTCCAAACGAAATTTACCAGAAACATAGCGCTCGAGATTCCTATCGCGTCTGCTGCTATGGACACTGTCACCGAAGCCCCTATGGCCATCGCTCTTGCAAAAGAAGGAGGTATAGGGGTTCTTCATAAGAATATGAGCTCCGAGCTCCAGGCGGCCGAGGCCGTCAAGGTCAAGAGCGCAGGTTACAAGGTGGCAGCAGGTGTCGGCATAACCGCCGACGCTGTCAACCGCACCTCTATGCTGGTGGATGCCGGGGTCGATGCCATAGTGCTCGATTCCGCCCACGGACACAGCAAGGGCGTGCTCAATGCTCTCAAGAAAATCAAGAAAGCCTTCCCCGGCCTGGATGTCGTGGTGGGCAACGTGGCAACGGCCGAAGGCACCCGCACCCTCATCGAGGCGGGGGCAGATGCGGTCAAGGTGGGAATAGGCCCCGGTTCCATCTGCACCACCCGCGTGGTTGCAGGCGTGGGGGTTCCCCAGCTCACCGCCATCTACGACGCCGCCGAGGCTGCCAAGCCCTACGGAATTCCTATAATCGCTGACGGCGGACTCCGCTACAGCGGCGACATAGTCAAGGCCCTGGCCGCCGGTGCATCCACCGTGATGTGCGGTTCAATCCTTGCCGGTGCCGACGAGACTCCCGGCGACATCATCGAGGATTTCAAGAACGGAAAGAAATTCAAAGTTTACCGCGGAATGGGTTCCATCGATGCGATGGAGGCCGGTTCCCGCGACCGCTACTTCCAGACCGGCGCAATGAAGCTCGTTCCGGAAGGAATTGTCGGCAAGGTTCCTTACAAGGGCCCCGTCGGCGACATTCTCTATCAACTTATCGGTGGTCTCCGCTCCGGAATGGGTTACTGCGGAGCGCACACCATCCAGGAGCTCTGGGGCGCCAAGTTCGTCCGGATTACCTCCAACGGTGTCATCGAGAACCATCCTCACGACCTTATTATCGCTAAACCGGCACCTAACTACAACAGATAATGGAAAGGATTCTTATACTGGACTTCGGGTCGCAATACACAATGCTCATCGCCAGACGCATCCGTGAAATGAATGTTTACTGCGACATCGTCCCCTTCAATAAGATTCCTGCCATATCTCCAGACGTCAAGGGTATAGTCCTATCCGGAAGCCCTTCGAGCGTCCGTGCCGAGAATGCTCCCCAGCCCGACCTCAGCGGCGTACCCGCCAGCCTTCCCATACTGGGAATATGCTACGGTGCGCAGTGGCTCGCGTGGAAGGGGGGCGGCGTGGTTGCCGCTACCGGCGGCCGCGAGTATGGCCGCGCCATCCTCAGCGTAAAAGATGGTCAGGATCCCCTGATGAAAGAAGTAGCTCCCGAGAGCCAGGTGTGGATGAGCCACGGCGACACCATCACCTCCCTCCCGGAATCCTATAAAGTGATAGCATCCACCGCCCAGGTCGATAACGCAGCCTTCCGCATCGAGGGCAAGCCCATCTGGGGAATACAGTTCCACGCGGAGGTGCATCACAGCGAATATGGCAAGCAGATACTGCGCAACTTCGTGCTGGGCATCTGCGGTTGCGTAGGCAACTGGACTCCCGCCAGCTTCATCGAATCCACTGTGGCCAGCCTGAAGGAGCAGATAGGCTCCGACAAGGTAGTGCTCGGCCTCTCCGGCGGAGTCGATTCCAGCGTCGCGGCCCTGCTTCTGCACAAGGCCATAGGCAGCCAGCTCCACTGCATCTTCGTGGACAGCGGCCTGCTCCGCAAGGACGAGTTCACCACCGTGCTGGCCTCCTACAAAGGAATGGGCCTGAACGTGAAGGGGGTAGATGCCTCCGCACGCTTCCTGGGCAATCTTGCGGGAATCACCGATCCCGAGGCCAAGCGCAAATCCATAGGAAAAGACTTCGTGGAGGTGTTCAACGCCGAAGCGGAGAAGATAGAAGATGTGCGCTGGCTCGCCCAAGGTACCATCTATCCCGATGTCATCGAATCCTCCGCCGTGCCCGGAGCATCGGCCACCATCAAGAGCCACCACAATGTGGGAGGTCTTCCCAAGGATATGAAGCTGAAGATCGTCGAGCCCCTCAGGCTCCTCTTCAAAGACGAAGTCCGCCGCGTGGGAGCGGCCCTGGGTCTGGATCCCGAGATCCTCGGCAGGCATCCCTTCCCCGGCCCGGGGCTCGGAATCCGCGTGCTCGGCGAGGTTACAGCCGAAAAAGTGGCCATACTCCAGGAGGCCGACAAGATATTCATCGACGCCCTCAAGAGATGGAATCTCTACGACGAGGTCTGGCAGGCAGGCACCATCCTCCTTCCTATCAAGAGCGTGGGCGTGATGGGAGATGAAAGAACATACGAATACACTATAGCGTTGCGGGCTGTTACGTCAGTGGACGGAATGACAGCCGACTGGGTCCGCCTCCCCTACGATTTCCTGTCCGAAGTGTCGGACAAGATAGTCCGCGGGGTCAAGGGCGTGAACCGTGTCGTCTACGACATCTGTTCCAAACCGCCGGCAACCATTGAATGGGAATAGAAACCATCAAAAACAATAAGTTATGACGAAAGCACAAAACGAAGGCATCTACGATGCACGCACCCTCGGTCGCGGAAAAATGCTCACCCTCGGGCTCCAGCACATGTTCGCAATGTTCGGAGCCACTGTCCTGGTCCCTGTTATCACAGGTCTCTCGATGTCTGCTACCCTCCTCTTCGCAGGTCTCGGTACCCTCATCTTCCACCTCTGCACCAAATTCCGCGTCCCTGCATTCCTGGGATCCTCCTTCGCCTTCCTCGGCGGCTACGCTACCGTAGTCCAGATGGGTATGGCAGGCGGCCTCACCCAGGCACAGGCACTTCCCTATGCTTGCATCGGAGTATTCTGCGCAGGCCTCATCTACTTCATCCTTGCCGGTCTCTTCGCGGCATTCGGGCCTCAGAAAGTGATGCGCTTCTTCCCTCCCGTGGTCACCGGCCCTATCATCATCGCCATCGGCCTCATCCTCTCGGGTTCCGCCATCAACAACTGCAACCAGAACTGGTGGATCGCCCTTCTTGCTATCGCCATCATCATTGTCTGCAACATCTGGGGCAAGGGTATGATCAAGATCATCCCTATACTCCTCGGTGTAGTAGGTTCCTATATCGTAGCTGCCTGCTTCGGCCTGTGCGACTTCAGCGCAGTCAAGAACGCAGCCTGGATCGGCCTCCCCGTCAAATGGGAGAACACTGCTGTCGCAGTCTTCGGCAACCCTAACTGGAGCCTGATCATCGCCGCCATCATCGCCATCATCCCTATCTCCCTCGCTACCATGATGGAGCACATCGGCGATATGTGCGCAATCTCCTCCACCACCGGAATCAACTATCTCGAGAATCCCGGTCTGCACCGCACCCTCATGGGCGACGGTCTCGCAACCGCCCTTGCTTCCCTCTTCGGAGCCCCTGCGAACACCACCTACGGCGAGAACACCGGCGTGCTCAACCTCACCAAGGTTTACGATCCCCGCGTGATCCGCATCGCCGCAGTCTTCGCCATCATCCTCTCCTTCTGCCCTAAGTTCTCCGCACTCATCGGCGCTATGCCCGCTGCTACCATCGGCGGTGTCTCCCTGGTGCTCTACGGTATGATTTCCGCAGTCGGCGTACGTAACGTGGTCGAGAACCAGGTCGATTTCAAGTCCTCCCGCAACGTTCTCATCATGGCCCTCATCCTCGTGCTCGCAATCGGTATCTCCTACAGCAGCGCAGGCAGTCTGGACCTCGGATTCACCAAGCTCTCCGGTCTTGCAGTCGGCGCCCTGGTCGGCATCATCCTGAATGCCGTCCTGCCTGGCAAGGACTATGAGTTCGGAAAGAACGCTCTCGGCGACAAGTCCGTCGATTTCGAAGTTAACCGTCTTGAAGAAAAATAATGACTGACAAACAGCTTACCGAAGCCATCCGCGTAGTCCCCGATTTCCCTGTAAAAGGAATACAGTTCTTCGACGTGACCACGCTTTTCAAGAGCCCCGAAGCATATAACGAGGTCCTTGACAGGATTTGCTCCATGTACAAAGATAAAGGCATCACCAAGGTGGCCGGCATAGAATCCCGCGGATTCATAGCCGGCGCCGCGGTGGCGGCCAGGCTTGGAGCTGGCTTCGTACCCATACGCAAACCCGGCAAACTCCCCGCAACCGCGCTCAGGGAATCCTACCAGAAGGAATATGGCACCGACTCGATCGAGATCCATGCCGATGCCATCACTTCCGACGACGTAGTGTTGATTCACGACGACATCCTGGCTACCGGAGGCACTGCTTCCGCGGCCGTGCGCCTGATCAAGCATTTCGGCCCCAAAGCCATCTATGCCAACTTCATCATCGACATTACGGATGTCCCCCGCTGCGCCCCCATACCCGAGGACGTGCCGGTAAGCTCCATACTTTCGCTAAGCGAAAACTAAAACCCATTATTTATTATATTCTGCTCATAAATTACATTTTATGTCCAAAAAAATCATTTTCGCAGCTGCTGTAGCAGCTCTCGCCTTCGCTCAAGGAGCAAAGGCCCAGAACGTTCAGGTTTTCTACGATTTCGGTGAAAACCGTCAGTATGTAACCACCACCTTCGAGATGTTCAAGGCGGACAAGTTCGGTGATACTTTCTGGTTCATCGATCACTACTACAACAGCACAGATCCAGGCAAGAAGATTAACGGTAAAAACAGTGGCCCCGCAAATGGTAGCTACTTCGAGATCGAGCGTGGCATCAACTTCTGGCAGGATACTAATCTGAAAGACTTCAGCATCCATGTCGAGTATGACGGACTGATTACCGGTTATCCATTCAGCATGGGAACGTATTGCTTCGGCGCAAAGTATTTCTTCCACTCTGCAGACTACTCAAAGACTCTGTCCTTGTATGCAATGTATGAGCAATTCTACAAGCTTTCTACAGCCAAGTATCCTGTCAAATTCTCTGCTGTTTGGGGCTTAAACGACATCTTTGGTGTAAAGGGTCTGGTTTTCAAAGGCTTTGCTGATTTCTGGGGTAATGACTCCCAATTTGGCACCTCTTGGTCTTTCCTTTCCGAGCCTCAGATTTGGTACAACCTTCTTCCCAACGTCTTCGACGGTCATCTTGACATCGGCGGCGAAATCGAGATTTCCAATAACTTCGTAAAGAAGGGCTTCGCAATCAACCCTGCAGCCGGTATCCGCTGGAACTTCTAATTAATTAAATAACATACTCATGGCTAATTTCCTAGAAAAAGCTTTCGGGTTTAAGGCTAGTGAGAATAAAGTCCGGACAGAGATTCTGGCCGGACTTACCACTTTCCTTACGATGGCCTATATCCTGGCTGTCAACCCTGGTATCTTCAGTGCCCTTCCCGGCATGCCCGCCGGATCGGTGTTCACCGCCACCGCACTCGCTGCTATCGTGGGTACTTTGGTAATGGCTCTCTATGCCAAGAAACCTTTCGCCCTCGCACCTGGCATGGGTCTGAACGCATTCTTCGTGTTCACCGTGTGCCTTGGCCTGGGACACACCTGGCAGTTCGCACTCACCGCAGTCCTTATCGAAGGTCTCATCTTCGTAATCCTGACGGTCACCAAGGTCCGCTCCTGGCTCATCAACGCCATCCCCGGAACGCTCAAGAAAGCTATTGGTGCAGGTATCGGTCTGTTCATCGCCTTCATCGGCATGCAGAACGCCGGTATCATCATCAATAACGATGCTACCCTCGTAGGCCTCGGCCACATCACCGAAGGCAAAGCTCTCGTCGGTGTCATCGGTCTCTTCATCACCGCTGGCCTCGTGATGGCCAAGATCCGTGGTGGAATGCTCTGGGGCATCCTCATCACCGCTGTCATCGGCCTCTTCATCAAGGACCCTGCAACCGGCGCAGCAATCACCACCCTCCCTACGAAGGTGTTGTCGCTCCCCGATAGCATCGCTCCCATCTTCTGCCAGTTTGAATGGAGCAGCATCCTCAGCTGGGATATGCTCGCAATCGTGTT
>JAEEGH010007277.1_pt1 | contig 26699 bp, 19 predicted proteins | sample 9134181 | NCBI WGS metagenome assembly JAEEGH01 (sample SAMN16246544, study PRJNA631951) | gut metagenome | biome: gut microbiome; feature: rumen; material: DP-attached | host: Bos | place: Iran: Karaj | collected 2018-10 | reverse complement strand
CTGGACAAGCCCTGCTCCGGCAGCACGAGCGCCAAGGCCCGCAATCACCGGCGCATTGATGTACCGCCCCGAGCCTCCGACGACCGTGACCGTGCCAACAGTGTACTTGTTGGCATCGCATGGCCTCGGAACAAAGCCATTCTTGAGCTCCTGGGGCAAATCCATATTGTGTATTATACCAAAAAACGGAGGCTTCGGGCGTAAATGTGGGCCTGTGCGGCAGTTTTGAACTGCCCGCTTTCGGCAAAAACCCTGGCAAAGCATATTGCGAGCTCTATATTGTTGACATCGACATTATTGGCGTCTGCTTTGCCCTCGCCGCCAGAACTGCGCAAATAGCCACAAGTATCTGCCAAGTTCACATGTCACACCGTGCTACTCAAAAGCGTCCCTTTTATTCATATATAATACAGGGCCGAACATATTCGGAATCGGCACGTCTCTCGTCTTGGAGTAAACTGAGCAAAATGAAGTTGTCTGCGCGTCCTTTCTGGCATTTATCACTGTCCCTCGAAGTTTTTGTCCGTGTCCCTTCAGCGTTTTGTCCGTGTCCCTTCACCAAAAGTGGCGCCACTTTTCGTAAAAGTGGGCCCACTTCTGACAAAAGTGGCGCCACTTCTATACCATAATGGCGCCACTTTAGGTGAAGGGACAGGCTGCTTTCTCTGAAGGGACAGGTAGCAAAGCCTGAAGGGACTGGCAGGCGAGCCTGAAGGAACAGCCATTCCCCTTCTCTCCGCCGCGCCTAACTCCGTGCCATAACTGCCTGATTCTTGCGAAAGGCCGCCAAAACCACCAACAGCGCAGGTCTTCCAGTTAATGCCTTTCGTTGAAGGCCTCCGGCCCATTCAGGACACTATGAACGACTTTGGCGTCGGAAATGCCCCTTGGGCCAAAAACATGTCAGAAAGCCTGAGAAATCTTCAATGGATTGAAACGCGAAAGCGCATCGGATGGAAACACGGCGGCGCATCCGATTGACATGCGGGCTTCCATCCGATGCTAGCTGTCGAGTCCATCGGATTGAAACTCATGCATGCATCTGATAGGAGTTTGCGTGTGCATTGAATGGACTGGGAACGCCACCTTCCGACCTGATGGCGACAGTACGCAGATCTGCCGCCAACGTTTGATATCGGCGATATCGGCTGGAACCGGTGGAACGGCAGCTGGAATCTTTCTGCCAAACTTGGCGTACTTCTCCAACCCAAGCGTGTGGTATGGACATATCTCGACCTTGTCGACATGGCGAAGCGAGCGCATACAGTCGCGAAGCGCGGCGAGGTCGGAATCCGAGTCGTTAAGCCCCGGGACAAGCGGACAGCGAATCCATGTCTTCGCGCCCGCCGCATCTATACTATTGAGATTGCTCAGGATCAATGCGTTGTCTGCTCCCGTCAGCTTGCGGTGCTTTGCCGCGTCCATGCATTTGAGATCGTACAGGAAGAGATCGACGACCGCAAGCATCCGTTCGAACACCGCCCACGGCGCAAAGCCGCAAGTATCCAGCGCAACGTGAATACCTTCATCGTGCGCGGCGGAAGCAAGCGCGAACGCGAACTCGGACTGCATCGTCGGTTCGCCGCCCGTAAGCGTCATCCCTCCGCCGGACGAAGAATAGAACACTTTGTCGCGCCGCACTTCGTCCATGACCTCTTTAACGGACATCTCGCGTCCGCAGACTTCGTCCGTCGTCACGGCATGTTCGATCTCCGGCGACTGAGACTCCGGGTTATGGCACCATATGCACCGAAGCGGACAGCCCTTCAAGAACACGCTCGTGCGGAATCCAGGGCCGTCCTTTGTCACGCCGCGCTTGATGTCGAAGACGATCCCCTTCATCGGAAAATGGCAAATCCCACAAGCCACATCAGGAAGAAAATCGCAAAAGAGGCAAGGGCCGTATAAAGAACGCCCTTCCCGACGTCGCGTCCCTCGGCCCTCACGGCGGCGCGGAACCGAGCGGCAACCGCCGCGTCCGTCGGTTTCGTGAGGAACGTCACGGCAAGCCAGCTGGCGGACGTGACGGCAATCGCGATCAGCATCTTCTGCCAAGGAAGAAGCTCCGGGAAACCGAACTGAAGGACTATCGCGACGACAAACGACACTCCCATGCCAGTGATCTCGGTCCAGGCGTTGATCCGCATCCAGAACCACCTCAGCAGAAATATTGAACCCGACCCTGCGCCAATGAGAATCATCAAGTCGAAAGCGGCCTTCGCACTCTTAAGATGCGGGGCTATCCAGCATCCGAGCAGAAGCAGCGCAAGCATCGATGCGCGGCCAACCCATATAAGCTCGCGGTCCTTGGCCTGCGGACGCACAAAGCGCTTCCAGAAGTCGTTTACCATGTAGGCGCTTCCCAGATTGAGATGCGCGGCCACTGTCGAGAAAAGCGCCCCCATCATCGATGCCGCGACGACGCCAAGCCAGAGGTGCGGAACCTTGGTGAGCATCGCGGGATATGCCATGTCGCCTTGAATCAGAGAGGAATCGACATTCGGGAACGCGGCCTGTATGGACGCAAGATCGGGATATGCGATTACGGAGCATAGACCGACGATGTACCACGGCCACGGACGCACCACCCAGTTGAGGACATTGAAGAAGAGCGTTCCGCAAAGGGCATGGTTGTCGTTCTTGGCGGTAAGCATGCGCTGCACGATGTATCCGCCGCCGCCAGGCTCGCTCCCCGCCTTCCACACGTTCCACCACTGCACCGCGAGCGGAATGACGAACACCACGAGCAGTGTGTCCCACGAGCCGAAGTCCGGCATGATGGAAAGGCGCCTCGCAGTCTCAGGATTGGCGACGATGCCGGCAATGCCGCCGACTTCCGGAAGGCGAAGTCCATACACCATCGCCGCAACTGCGCCCGCCATTACGACAATGAAAAGGAAGAAGTCCGTCCAGATGACGCCGCGGATGCCGCCGAAGAAAGTATACACGATGGACGCGACGACCGTGACCGCAAGTATTGTGCCCGGATCGATTCCGAAGAGGACAACTCCTATCTTGATTGCCGCGAGGACGACGTTTCCGAGAACGAGCACATTAAACACGACGCCGAGGTACAGGGTTCTGAAGGCGCGAAGGAATGCGGCCGGCCTGCCAGAATATCTCAGCTCGTAGAACTCAATGTCGGTGGATACGCCTGACCTCACCCACAGCTTCGCATAGACGAATACGGTGAGAAGTCCGGTAAGGATGAACGACCACATGACCCAGTTGCCGCTCATGCCGTCGCGTCGTATGACCTCGGTGAAGAAGTTCGCGCTGTCCGTCGCCGTTGTCGCGGCGACCATCGAAAAGCCGATGAGCCACCACGGCATCGAACGCCCGGACGTGAAGAAGTCGTTTGCCGTCTTCTTCGACTTGAGCGACGCCAGCGTCGGGATGAGTGCCAGGAGGGCGAAGAACGCCCCGATGACAATCCAGTCGAGTCCGTTCAGCAGCATCTTACACCGCCTCCCTGACGAGCCGTTTCACGACGAGCTGGCGGAAGTCCGGCGAAAGCGAATTGAAGTAGGCCGTAAAACCCGTCACGCGCACGACGAGGTCGGGATATTTCGACGGATCCTTGTGCGCCGCAAGTATCGTTTCCGCGTCGACTACGTTGATGTTGACAAGCGTTCCGCCCATCTTGAAGTGTCCGTCGATAAGCGCCATGACCTTCTCTACGGCGTCCTCGTCATCCGCAAGGCCGATGTCGACTTCGAGCTGCCACGGCGCTGTGTTGCCATAGCCCGGCTGAACGGACGCAATCGCCGTCGCCATAGCAGTAAGTGCGCCGTCCTTGCGGAAGCCTGGAAGCGGATTCGCGCCGTGGGAAATCGGCTCGCCGGCCTTGCGTCCGTTCGGTGTCGCGCCGACTGCGCGTCCGAAGCGCAGGGTGTCTGCCCACGTGAACCAGCCGGGGATCAGCTTGAAGCCGTCCGGCGTCGTGTGGTTCGCAATCTCGCCGTTCAGGATATCCGTCAGCTTCACGGCCCAGCGGTCTGCCGCCGTTCCGCCCGCACCATAGCGCCCGGCCGAATCCAGCAGCATCCTCACACGCTCCCCTTCCTCGCCCGCGAAGTTCGCCGCAACAGCCGCCTTGACCTCTGCGAACGAAAGGGTCTTCTCCTTTACGACGCGCTCCTCGATTGCGCCAAAGCTGTCCGCGACAACGGCGAGCCCTGCGCCGTCGATGGCCATGTTGTAGTACATCGCGCCGCCATGCGAGATGTCCTTCCCCTTTTCAATCGGACCATGCGACAGGAGGTTAAGCATCAGCTCCGGCTCGTTCAAGTATTGGTGGGCAAGGTGGAAATCGATGCCCTTCGCCGTCACGTCGACCGCCGCCTTGAAGTGCTTTCTGTAGTTCGCCTCAAGCTCTTCCAGCGAGTTCGACTCGGCGAACGCGACCTCCAGCACCTTTGCGATGTTGATCTTCACGACATCGTTCAGAGTGTATTCAAGGCCGGGCAGCGACATCCAGTTGCAGCCGACTGCGATGCGGCTTCTCGCAAGCGCGGCGGAATAGCCGTTCTTCATGAAGCCCTCGACAAGCGCCTTGTCGCCCGAGAAGCGCGGATAGCCAAGGCGGTTCGCGAGAAGGATCTCTACGCCGCGCCGGAAGAGCCCGCGATCCATTCCATCCCAGACGCGGATCGTCAGGTTGCAGCTCGACTTCAGCTTCGCCGCCGCCTCGAGGATGATGTAGCTCATTCGCGAGGTCTGGTCCTTGCCGTCCGCCGAAGGTCCGCCGATCTGATAGTAGTGCGGGTCGTTGAGGAGTAGGCAGAACACCTGGAACTCGGCGTCTTCGTCAGTTAGGACGCCTGCCGCCTTGTCGCACTCGTAGTAAGGACGCAGCAATTCATCCAGCTGTCCGCCCGCACCGTCGCGGTTGTAGGTGCGGGACGCCATGTTGAATATCGCAAGCCACTGCACGACCTCGCGGAAGGTCTCGGGCTTCGATTCCACGATCTTGTAGCAGATTCGCGCCATCTCTACGAGGTTGTCGCGGCGGACGGCATCGTCCTCGGTCATCGCGCGGTCGCCGGCCGCGGCGGCTAGGCGGCGAGTCCACTCCATCACGCCCAGTATCGCCTGCTCTTCCGCCTCCATCAGCTCGACTGCATATGCGTCGGCGGCAAACTGCCGTCTCGCCGTCCTTACCTTCTCCAGAAGCCCGCCCCAGCCAGGTTCAAGGCCTATCTTGTAGTCGGGCGCGAAGTGCGCGTCCTTGCCGATGCCAGTCGTGATGTCGTACTTCTTTTGCTCTGGCTCGAGGTGCGAGTAGTCGAACGCGAAGTTGGAGCGCGAGAGCTGGTAGCCGAGACGCATTCTGGAGAGCATGAACATCCAGCGTCCGGCGATGGCATCGTCAGGATCGATGTAGCAGGGATGGTTCTCCATGAGCCAGCGGAAGTTCGCCGCCCACGAGCGCGGACCCGACCACTGTCCCGTCGCGTCACGCACCGGCAGATCGACCTTGAACGACGCGGGCGGCAAAACAAGCCCATAGTCGTCTTCGTCGCGCGCACCGAGCTTCGCCTGCTTCTCCTTTGTCTGCTCGATCTTCCGCGCCGTCAACCGCGCCATCCGCTCCGCGTAGCGCATATCCGAAATCTGTATTTTCATGCTTTGGATTATATCATTTTACGTCCACGAGCAACAACATTTTAACGAAACAATAAATAACAAATTTTGCGAAAACGAGCATAACACCCATGCGCCTTGGCCCATCGCACAGGCATTTCGTGCGGTCCTGCACATAGCGGTAGTCCTCGTCGTTTACGGACGTCTCGACAAGCTGGTCGCCGAGCATGACCGGCTCCATGACTCGCCGCACTCGCGGTTCGCGCAGACGCCCGAGTTATTGCCGCTGGCGTCACTCGGCATCACATGCCCGCACCGCAATGGACGATATCTCAACACTAAAAAGCGCCATGTTTTCAGGGCTTTCGCTGTTGTCCCCACAGGTTTTTGTATCATTTCTCCGAAAACAAATCAACCATCACTTGCACATTTTCAAACACTTCAAGAATAGGCAAATTGCACATTTTCAAACACTTGGCGCAACACCAAACCGCACATTTTCAAGCACTTCGTCATTATGCCCGCGCACACCACCGCCGCGTTTTTCCGTTGAAGCGGGTTCGCCATTCCCAAAACTCGACAAGTGTTGTTGCTATGCGCGAGCACGCCATTTACAAGCGTTTCGGGGATCCCCGCTGGCTCCAACGTTGCGAGATTACGGTGCGGACGAAATCAGTGGGATTGACGGGGTCAGCCCCCTTTGCCTTAATACAATCGCCCGCAACCACTCGAATAGAAGATATTTGGCTCTTTCATGCTGGGCTCAATCACAGCCAACCTGCGCCTTCTTCAAGCATTTCGCAGGGGCAGTCCCTTTTGTCCCGAGAGCCGTCATCCTGCAACCGTAGAGCGACGCACCGAGTTCTCGCAAAGCCGACACAGTCTCCGCATACGGCGTGTCACAGATATCAGTCCATCCGACCTGAAAATATTCGCCATCAAACCGCCCAGACGTTGCCTGGTCTGAGAACTGGTGCCAATGTACGCCGACGATCTGCGGATTCTCAAGCGCGGAGCGCACATACGCCTTCATCTTCTCCGCTCGGTCGGTCTGATTCTCCGCCTGGCATATGCCCGCTCCAAATGGTCCGCGATCTGTCGCGCCGAAATGGAACTCGCCGATCATGACAGGTGCGTCAAGTCCTGCCGGAAGGCGCCAGTCGCCGATCGTCTCGCGGTATATGTTGTAGCTGACGACATCGCAATGCTTTGCGCTGGCCATTGCGACCTCAGCCCGGGCCCGACCGGCGAAACGGCAACCAAGATAGAGGAGATTCGGATCGAAAGCCTTGACCGCTTCACGCGTTCTCCTGAAATACTCGTCTATGGCAACGCATGAGAACAGATAGAGATCGTCCTTTGCCTCGTCGCTCGGCAACGCGAAGGAGCCAAGGAAGCCTGCGCGGTCGGAATACGAATGGCCCCACTTCGCGCCGATGGCGGCAAAAGAGCCATACTTCCTTTCGAGCCAATCTGCGAAGGCGATCTTCGCCGGCTGGTCTGCGGGCGACTGCAGAATCCATTTTGCTAGGTCTGTCGGACCGCCCCAGTTGATCTCATTGTCGACAAAGAAACCGATGCACCACGGATCATGAGCTTCTCGTCCATGCTCTTCAAGTGTCGCCGTCACTCCCGTTGCGAAACCCTCGTCCCACGGGTCGCGGAACTTCCACCATTGGCCGTGACTGCCGGCGATCCGGCGCGATTCGCACTCAACGCGCTCGGCATACGGGGTCCGGTCCATCAGGCAGATTGAAAGGTCGGATGAGTTCGCGATCGTGTTGGCGCCCCAGCTTTTGATGCGTCTGTGGGCGAGATCCGAGAATTTCGCGTAGTAATCCTCGCCATACTTGCGGTAGAGGTTGGCGGACGAAAAGTCGTACACTCGCGTTTCGCCGCGGGCAAGGAAGAACGGCCAAAGAAGTTCGTCGTAAGTAGTCCAGAATTTCGAGAACGGCGTCGCGGCGGGCGAGTCCGGCGCTGGCGGCAGGTTCTCGAAGAAACAGTCGCGCGGGGCAGCCGCGACACCTGTGCGCGGCGTGGAGTTGTCGCCGTTCATCGGCGTCATTCCGGATGAGGCGGACACGCGGACAGGCCCAAACGACCAGAAGAGACGCCCGTCAGGATCGACAAGCCACCACCTGCCTTGCTTGTCCTTGTGCGTACGGAAGCGTCCCGTCGCATCAAGCTGCGGACCGTCCGCCCATCCACCGAAACGATCTCGGCCCGTCGGGCCGGGATGCGCCGCGAGGTCGCGTTCCTCTTCAAGCGCCGCCCGCTTCAGATCATCGTCGCATTTCACCTTGCCAGGCCAGTCGCGGTGGCGGAACTGTCCGTAGCGATCAATGCAAGGCAAGAACTCCTCGGTGGACATTGCGAGCCACGCTTCGTTCGTATGTGGCCCCGGAAATGCCTTCGCCTTGCTTTCGTACTGTCCAGGACGGTAGAACGAATCGACGATATCCCGTGGTGACGTCTTATGCCAACCACGCGTGGGTGTAGCCGCGCCGCGCGCGGCAAGAAAGCCAACTGCAAGCGCACCTCCGACATGTGCGATACCTTTGATGCTCATGTTAATTTCGATTTTCACGGATGTTGCATTTCGTTTTCGCCCATCTCAAGCCAATCGGCTCCGCCATCGCCCATATGCCAGACATTGCGCTGTTTCGTCGCGCCAAAGCGGTTACCCTCCACAATAATGCGCCCCTTGGGAGATTTCACCGAACCCGACAGTATGTGTGTCGCATTCTTGTTCGGACGCTGCTCGTGACTCCAGCCAAACCCAGCGCCTTCAAATTCGTTGCCTCGTATTTCTATCGTGCCGACCTTGTAGCCGGGATTCGTGAACCAGTATTCGTAGGACTGCTCGCAACGCTCCGTCCTGTTTGAGACGATACGCATTCCGTCCAGTTCGCCTTCGCCGCTTCCCTGGTTCGTCATCGCCGTGTCGTAAATGTCGTGGAAGCGGCAACATTCCACAAGTATGTCGCGGCACAAGCCGCTGGCCCACACCTCAATCCCGTTGCCATAGCGAACGCCGCGCGGCTTCCAATCGCATGGCTCGCGCAGAAAGCTGCCGCCAATCCATCCGAACGTGCAGTTGCGGACGGCAAGTCCGTCGATATCGAAACCGCACATTCCATGCGCCCCCGTGTAGATGAAAGCGATGCCGTCGACAACGACGTGGCGGCATCCAGTCACGCGCATCACGTCGACACGTCGGCAGATTTCCATCTGCCCGAACGCGGCGCGGGGATTCTCCGGCCATTTGAGAAGAATCCGCTTGCCGGGCTTGTCGTGGAAGAAGTCGCCGTCGTTCCTTACTTCCGGCAAAAACGGTTTCTTGAAGCCGCATCTTTCGCCCCACACAATGTTGCCGACGTCTGGCCATCCGCAAGAGGTGGACCAAAGGCCGTTCGTTCCCTCGCGCCAGTCCATGTCAAGGCCGTCCAGCGACGTCCGAAGCTCCGGCGCGGCACCTTCGCCGTAGCGCGTAACAACGACAGGGAGCTCCCTCGATCCCCTGGCGCGCAACAAGAACGGCTTTTCCAGACGCCATACGCAACCGGCGCGAAGGAGCAATCTGTCGCCGTCCGAAAGCTCCTGCCCTTGCGCGCGCGACATCGTGCGCCAGGCCGTATCCGCCGTCAGCCCATCGTTCGCATCGTCGCCCCGCACCGCATCGACATGAAAATCATGCAAGCCGGTTGCAAGACCCAGAGCGGAGGCTATCAAGACGAATACGACCATGACGCTACGCCTTACCTGACAATAATCGACAAACCAGCGTGAGGGATTTGCGAAAACGCGGCAAGCACTTCCACGTCGGACAGCGCACGACTCCACAGGGCGACGCGCTGTACATCGCCCTTAAACGCTTCGAGCGGCTCGCCGAACATCGTCCACTTCCCATCGGAGGAAATGCGCCCGACTTCGGCTGCGGCAGCATCGGCAACTCCGCCCAATTTGACATTCCATGTCGCGCGTGCCGCCATGTTCGTAAGGGATACGCCGTCCACGGCAAACCGCTTTCCCATCCACACCGGCTCCGCGCCGCTACGGCACAATGCAACGCGCACGGAAGACGCAGACGCGTCAGCCACGACCGCTACGTCAAGCCATTCGCCCGCCGGAGCGAGGACGCCCGCCAGTTCAGGCCACTCGTGACGCCCTACGCGCACGTCAAGGCGGCGTGTCGCCTCTATCCCGTTGAAGCCAATCTGGACGCGATCCTTGTCACATTCAGTGCCGAGCGAAAGAACTGTGTCCATCAACGCGCCCACCCCTTTCGCCTCGCGGCGAACGCGCACGACCGCCGTCCATGACGTTCCCGATGCCGACGCAAACGGCGCACCTATCGGAGCGTACCCCGTCGTCGCGGTCACAATGGTGTCGCCACCGGAGGCCGTCGTCGAGAACGACTGCGGGAAATGCGCATAGCCGACGGTGCGGGACTTTCTCGCGTAAGGGCATACGACCGCCCCCGTTGCGCTCTGCGCAAAGGCCGAGCGCGCGGACAGCTTCGCGCCGTCCTCGTTGAACACGGCGTCGTCAATCACGCCGGAAGCCGCGTCGATCTGCGCCTGCGTAGGCACGCCGACGCGCGGACCGGCCACCACCTCGTTGCTGCAGGAATGGTAGAACTTGTCGCCCACCTTGTCGTAGAGGCCAGCCACACCGGCGGCGTCGAGACGCGGCTCGAAGTCACGCACAAGCGTACCGCCGTCACGGTCCCATATCTTCATGCCGTAGAGACGCGCCTTGGCAAAGTTACTGTCGGCAGCCTGCTCCAGCGTGGGACGGCCACTCCTTCCGCTGGCGAGAAGGAAAATCCTGTTTGTGGCGTCAGACATGGTAGCCGCTGATGCTGACAAATCCCACACTTGTGTGTTATCGAATTTCAATACTCCCGCATTGTACGAAACCAAATACCGACTTGCTTCCGGTTTATATCCAGTCGTCTGCCGTGTGCCATTGACATCAAAGCGCACACCAGAGTTGCTCAGGCAGTAGATGTTAAGTTTGTTGTCGCCCGCCGACGTGCTAGAACGGTCGGTGACAAACGCATAGCTGTCGCCGGTGTAGTTCCGCAGCGATTGGACGTCCATCTCGAACTTCGCCGCTCCGCTCGGCACGAACCCCGTGTCGAAGAACTGTCGCCCTCCAGCCACGTCACCCTGGGTTTCCACATATTCCAGGGCGGTGTCTGACGTGCCGACCGGCGTTCCACCGCAGGCCAGCGTCGCATAGTCCGCGTAGTCCGATGCCGCATACACCGTACCACCGAAAGTATGGTAGATGAAACATCCGTTCACCGTGTCGTAAAGAGCCGCCACGCCGGAAGCGTCCTTTGCCGGATGCATGTCGAGCTTCAGATCACCAGACGCATTCCAGTAGCGGAAACGATAGATGCGCATCGTGCAGAAGTTCGCGTTGCAGGCGTCAGGGGACGCTATCGTCCCGGAAGGATAGGACGGCGTCATGGCCGGGGTATACAAATCGTACGAGGCACCCAGAACGAGTTCGTGGTTCAAGGGGGAAAGCGACGAAATCGCGGCAGAGCTGTCCTTCATCACGTTTCCGTCAACTGAAAACACACCGGCGTCGTATGTGTAAGTTCGGCGGACGTTGTACCCACGCCTGTAGGTTTGGTCCTTTGACGTGATGTCGCAGCGGAGCCCGCTGTTTCCAATGTTGACGAGAGACAACCGTTTGCTGCTGCCGTCATGCGTGTTCCAAAGGCAGTAAGTCTTGTTCGCGCCATTGAGCGGTGTGCAGTCAAGTTCAATTCGTCCGCCGAATTCCGGAACAACCCCCGTATTGAACCATTGCCCAATGGACGCATCGCTATTGTGCTTCATCTCCACATATTCCACGAACTCTACGCCGTCCGGCGAAATGGTGGAACCAGCGGCAAAAGACGCGCCTAGGCTGTAATGCAGCGTGTCTTTGACAGAATCGTACAGCGCCGCCACGCCGCTGGAATCAAGGCAGGGATGCAGGTCGCACACCTCGGCGCCATCCTCGTCCCACATCCTGACGCGGAAAATGCGGCCCTTGCCGCAGTTTCCAAACGAAGATGGGGACGGATCGCCGAAGATTGCAATTGGCTCGCAATTCTCGGAAGTCAGGAGTCCGTTCTCCGATAAGGCATCTGCAATAAGCGCACCGTCGAGATAGAGTTTGCCTGCGTCGTAAACCATCGTCTGGCGGAAGTTCACCGTAACCCCGACGCCTGTCGCGTGCTGACGGTTTTCAAACATGTCAAGACGGTAGTTGCCGTTGATGTTGTAAAGACACAGGCGTTTCTTATCATCGGAACGCCGCTTGCAGGAGAAAACCGCCATTGTCCTGGTCTCGGCAAGCGAGAAATCAACTTTGATTTTCCATTTTCCCGTGGGCTTGACATTGTCAAGAAGCACGTAAGACGCCGTTCCGGCCACTGTACCGGTCGAACTCACATATTCAACGTACGTGACGTTCTGCCGCGCATGAAGGCCGAAGACTAACATCGCAAACGTTGCGAGTGCAACCATTCTGTTGTGCACGTGTTTCATTGTCATGCCTTTCTCCTTGATTTGTGTCCATCACCGAATTACCGCAACTCCTTGATGCGAATGCTCCTGAAGCGGACTGGCATTGTATGTCCGAGGAAGCCGATATAGCCAGACGGGTTGTGGAGACCTGGATGCGGCTTGCCGTCCGGCGTCGTGCCGTCGGTTGGGAGATCCTTGACCGAAGTGGCAAGGATTGTCTTGCCGTTGAGCACCACCGTCACGTTCTCACCGTCAACCGTCACCTCTTCGTCGTTCCATTCGCCGACAGGACGTAGCGCACCTTTCTGCGCAGACACTACGCCATAAATGGAGCCGTGGTATTGCCATGCCTTGAGGTGCTGTTTCTTGTCGCCAGTGTCATCAAGAACCTGTATCTCCATTCCGTTGTACGCGGCGTCACACATGACCTTGTTGCCACCGACAAGCGCTCCACCGTCGAAACACTCCTTTCCTGCGCGGACGGCAAAGCCGTTGTTGCCGTTCGGAACAAGTTTGAACGAGAAGCGCGCCGTGAAGTTGGAGAACTGCCTATGGTAGAACAGGTTGCCAAAGTTCCTGGGTCCCTCCTTGAACACAAGGTCACCGTTTTCGGCGTAGAAAAGATTCGTGGCTCCTATCCACCCGTCAAGGTCCTTGCCGTTGAAAAGAGAGACAAATCCCTCTTCGTCCCCTGCGCTCCTGTCGGCACGAGAGCAGACGCATCCCACCGCCAATGCAGACATAGCACACGCCAACCCAATCACTTTCACGTTCATCCTCAATCCTCCGTTTTTATGCCTTTAGTTCCCAGCCGTTTTCGTACGGAATGCGCAGCAGCGCATCCGCCGCGTCGTTGTCCCTGACCTTCATGGCCACGGGATCAAACGTGACGCCCTTGCCGGTGCGGATGGCGAGGTTGCCAAGCTGCACGAACTCGGTGATGTACTGCGCGAAGTCGAAGTTGCAGCTTGCCGGCTCGCCGCCTTTGCAGGCTTCCAGCCATTCACCGTAGATGCCGCCCGTGCGGCGCGGCAACGTCCGCGGCAGTTTCGCCGCGGCAGCTGCACCCGGACCGAACACGCGCGGCTCCTGGCTGACGCCCTTCACGAACGCGACAAGCATGTCACCCTTCGTGCCGTGGTAGAGTATGCCTTCCTCCGGCAAAGGTTCCGTACCCATCGCGCGCGGTTTCTCGGGCAGGATTCCGCCGTCGGTCCACCTGAGGCGCACTGCCGGACGCGACCCGCGCTTCGGATAGTCGAACGTAACCGCGCTTGCAACGGGAAACGCGACAGCGCTCACGTGCGTACACGACGCCTCTACGTATTCCGGCCAGTCAAGCCCCAGCACCTTGTACACGGGATTCGCCCTGTGGCAGCCCATGTCGCCGAGCGCTCCGGCGCCGAACTCGAACCATCCGCGGAAGTTGAACGGATGATATACCGCGTCGCCGCACCAGTTGGCCTTCGACAATTCAGGAATCGGACTTCCCTTCGGCCAATGCGCCGCGAAATCGCGCTTCTTGGCAGGGCCAAGCCAGAGATCCCAGTCAAGAGACGCAGGAACTTCGTCCTTGAAGTCGGGATAGGCGGGCATGCCCTGCGGCCACACCGGACGAAGGCTCCACATGTCTACGGACTCGACGTCGCCAATCAGCCCTGCGGCAATCACCTCCATCGAGCGCATGTTGCCCTCTTCCGTCCATGCGGCTGCCGTAACCTGCGTCGCGACTTTCGCCTTGCGCGCGGCCTCGACGACGACGCGGCACTCCTCGACGGAACGCGTCAGGGGCTTAACGCAGCAGAGATGCTTCTTGGCCGCCAACGCCGCAAGCGAGACGACTGCATGAGTGTGGTCCGGCGTTCCGCAATAGACCGCGTCGATCTTGTCGCCTTCGTCGGCGAGCATCTGGCGGAAGTCCTTGTACTTTCGCGCCTGCGGGAACTTGTTGAACGTCTTTTGGGCGTACTTCCAGTCGACATCGCAGAGAGCGACGACCTCAAAGCCGGCCTCCTTGGCAAGCGGCAGCTGCCGGTCGCCGATTCCGCCGATTCCCACGCCGCCGAGAGTGATGCGGTTAGACGGCGCGTTGGCGCCGAATACCGAATTCGGCACTATGACCGGCGCAACGCCAGCGGCGATTACACCCTTTATGAATTTCTTTCGCGTCATTTCGCCATCTCCTCTTTCATAAGCTTGATGAGATTGAAGAGCATGCGCGGATAGTGGAACGCTCCGGCCCAGCGTGTGCCCTTAAGCGTACTGGATGGCGTTCCGTCGCGGCGGAGATACTTGAGGATTTCGCCGTACTCGCTGTCCATGAAGTGGTCGAAAAACCACTTCTCGATCTTCTTGAACCACACAAGGTACTTCTCGTCCTTCGTAAGCGTGTAGGCGAGGAAGCAGGCGTAGATCGCCTCGTTCTGCGGCCACCAGAGCTTGAGTTCATGCTCGTACTGGTCGGGCTCGTGGCCCTCGGCCTCGTCGACGTTGCGGAAGTAGATGATGCCGCCGTCGCCCTGCACCTCGTCCCAGCCCCAGTCCAGAGACCAGTCGAGAACGGTGAGCGCTTTCCTGAGAAGCTCGTCGTCCTTCTGGAACTTCGCCTCCTCCATCGTGAACCACGACGTTTCGATGGAGTGGCCGGGGTTGATCGTGCGGCCCTCGGGCGTCTCGCAAGGAGTGCCGTCGGCGTTCACGATCTCGCGGAGCGCCTTCTTGTCGTAGTCGAGGAATGTCGTGTAGACCTCCTTGAAGCACGTCGCGATCGTCTTATCGTAGAGAGACGTATCGCCGCCGAGCTGACGCATCATGATCGACGTGCAGCTGATGATCATCGGGATGTTGTGCGCCCTCACCTTGCGCGCCGGATAGAACTTCGGCGGCAGAAGCTCGGGGTTGTAGTAGTACATCATGATGGTCTTGTAGAGCTTCTCGGCCTTCTCCTTCCACTGCGGATCCTTCGTGGCCTTGTAGAGCGCGATGTAGCCCATGACGACATAATGCTCCGTGACGACGTAGCGGCGCTTGCGGACTGGACAACCGTCCTCGGTGACGTCGTAATACGTGCGCCCGTCGCGGTCGTCAAAGCAGTGGTCTTCGATGAACTTCATGCCCTGTATCGCGAGGTCAAGCCATTCCTGGCGCTTCTCGATCTCGTCGTAGGCGCGCGCGAAGAGCAGGACGAACCTGCCCTGCTGGCGAACGTTCTTGTCGGTGAACAGCACCTTGCCGTCGCGGCCAAGGTAGTTGTAGAAGCCGCCGTGCTTCGTATCCGGCGCGTATTTCTGCCACCACGCGATCGACTCCAGAAGAAGCTTGCGATACTTTTCAATGTGCTGTGCGATTTCCTGTTTGTCCATTGCCCTGTTTTTCCTTTCACCGCGTATTATGCCACAAACAGCGACGGAACACAGCAATTTTTGCGAAACAAATTACCGCTAATTTTACGAAGTCGACGGGAAATTGTGGTATAATGTGCGGCATGGACACGATGCTTTGCTTTCATACGTCACGGCGCCATTCATGGCAGCGAGAACTTGGCGGCGCGTTCCGCTTCGCCAGAACACGCGGATGGCGCATACAGGTCGTCGAGCCGATGAACGCCAAGCCGCACGTGAAGGAGCTGATGGACCTGTGGAAGCCGGTCGGATGTCTCGTCGAATGCTCCGCCGAAAAGTCGGACTACTTCAATCCCGACGATTTTGCGTCCTGCCCAACCGTGTTTCTCGGACGCGACCCGCGAACCCTTCCGAAATGGGCGTCATACATCAATCCATCGCCTAATGGTCCGGGCGAAGAGGCGGCGATGGAGTTCCTCAAGACAGGCATCAAGTCGTTTGCGTTCGTGACTCTTGGCGGGAACCACTTCTGGAGCCGCGACCGCGAAGCTGGATTCAGGCACATACTGCATCTTCACGGCATGAAGTGCGCCGTCTTCGGACGCAAAGAGACGTTCCGTTCGGAACTGGCGCGGAGCAAAGCCTGCGTGGAATTCCTGAAGTCATTGCCCAAGCCCTGCGGCATCATGGCGGAGAACGACTATGCCGCCGTCTACGTTCTCGACCATGCCCGCCGGCTGCGGATACCGATTCCCTCGAAGATCTCGGTCATCGGCGTTGACAACGACCCTCCGCTCTGCGAGAACGCGCGTCCGGCGCTCTCCAGCATCCATCTTGACTTCGAGCAGGCCGGGTACCGCGCATGCGAAATACTTTCAATGCTCGTGGACAATGGCCCTGCACGGCCAATCCGGGAGACGTATGGTGCGCTAAGGCTTCTGCGGCGCGGCTCCACCAGCGTCGGCAGCGGCACATCGCCCCGCGTCGCAAAGATGCTCGCCTACATCAGAGAACACGCCTGCGAGGGCATCTCGGCAAAGGATGTCGCAACGCAGATACCGGGTTCGCACAGGCTTGCGGAAATGGACTTTCTGCGAGCCACGGGGCACACCATCATGGACGAGCTCAACGACGTCCGATTCGAGCATGTGGAAGTGCTGCTCCGCATGCCTTCGCAGCAGCTTAGCGCGATTGCGAACCACTGCGGATGGAACACTGAAAACGCCCTTCGCGCCGCCTTTCTAAAGCGCTACGGAATGTCCATGCGCGAATGGCGTACCGCGAACTGCAATAAAGCCTGAGCCGACGTACATTTGCGGCTTGTGGCCAAACCCGATCGGTTCACGCTTCTCGGGCAATGCGGACATCAGGGTGAAGCTTCCGCACAGGGGGGCAAAAGGTTCAGAGCCTATTGACATAGTATTATTGATATAGCAGCTCATGCCAGCTTGTACTCCTGTCTGGGCGATTTCGGACTGTCCGGATCGGTTCTTTCTATCATGCCCTTCTCCATCAGCGGCCTCAGGTAGTACCTGGAAAAGTGGATTGGGCTCTTGATGCCGACCGCCTCCCTTAGCGCAGACGGCCGCATGGGCCCGTCAACAAGGAGCTCCAGTATCCTCTTCGCCGTCCTCTCGCTTCCCTTCCCAAGCCCTATCCCGACTTTGTCCGGGATGTCCAGCCGAGGATCTGCCTTTGAGCTGGAAGGCGATGCGCCGCGCCCAGCCCGGCACTCTTCCTTTTCCACCTCGCGCGCCTTCAGCACCTCGCCCATCGCCTCTTGCATCGACTGCTCGTGGCACTCCCGGATCACGCGCCATCCCCCTCCGCCGTACATGAAGGCGTACCCGGCCCGGGCCTTCCTGTCGCCACGGACGGCAGCGGCGAAGCTGCACCAGCGGTAGCCCTCCGGCCGCTCCGCCATCCCCGCCTCCCACGCATTGATGTCGATGTACGCGGACGTCCGCCACATCGTCGGCCTCTCCGCCGGGTGGTTCCGCTCGTGGTACCGCCCTTCGAACATCGTCCCACTGTGCTCGCGGCGTCCGTTGAAGGACATCGTGAAATGCTGCTTGAACGTCCGCATGAACTCCGCCGAGTTCCACATCCTGCGGAGAAACGAGGACTTGTAGGCCTCGAAACGCGAAACATACTTCTTCGTCGGACGCGCGCGTTTGAAAAGCTCCTGCTCCTCGGTCTTGAGCCTGTTCCACGTCGCGACGACCTGCGAGAGCGACGCGTCACGGTAGAGAACGCGTATGCGGCGCAGAATCTCCCCTTCGCCGATCTCCCCCGCACTGGGCACGTAGATGAAGATGTGGAAATGGTCCGACATGAACGCGTAGGCCAGCACGATGACGCCACTGAACTCCTCTACGCGGCGCATCAGCGCAACCGCGCGGTCCTTCTCCTCGTCGTCAAGGAAGAACGCCCGGTGCGCAAGCCGGCTGATCAGGTGATAGCACCTGTTCTGCTCAACAACCCTGTTCTTTCTCATGTGGGCATTATACCAAAAACTTGGCTACTGTATCAATTTTACTGTATCAATAAGCTCTGACCCTTCATTCTCCCATAGAGCCGTTCACCATACTCAGCAACCAGCCGGGCCGCTCCCTTCTCGCGGTCCTGCAGAATCTCGTCGATTATGCTAATAGTCGTTCCCATCTAAAACACATGATACACTTTCCAGGCACATTATTCAACTCACCTGGCATTTTTTAAAAATATTTTATCGATCAGATGGGGTAGCCTGACCTTTAGGAAAACGGTAGCGCTACCTTTTGCCGATTGGTAGCACTACCTTTTGCCGATCGGTAGCGCTACCTTTTGCCGATCGGTAGCGCTACCTTCCTTCCACATATATATAATGAATCAGCTGGCTGCAATGTACGGTTCGCCGCAGAGAGAACAGACCGAGCCTGCATGCACTGGCGCGCCGCAATTCGGACATTTTCTCTCAAGAACTTCGCCGCATATTGCGCAGAACCTGCCACCGACAGGGTCCGCCTTGTCTCGGTCTGGCATATAAAGCCGCCTGCCGTCCACGTCATATCCCTTATTAGAAGGACAAGACGGATTAGGGCAGAATCCCTTCGAAGGACCGGTAAAAGCAGAAAGGCTGAACGAGGCCGGCGAAGGAGCTTCTTCCCTTTTGCCGGGCTTTTCCTCCAAGTCTATGGAAAACTTCTTGGCGAGCTTTACGACAACTTCGTCGTTGATCTTCGTCGTCTGCCCTTGCTCGAACATCGACAACGCGGACTGCTTGCAGCCAACTTCCTGCGCTAGCTCGCTCTGCGAAATCTTGGCTTCACGACGAGCGTCGCGAATCCTTCTGCAGATGTCTGGATTAAGGTTTGTCACAGGGCGATATTATGGACTTTATTTTTATCAACTTCAAGGGGGAAGTTATCAACATTGTTACCTACATTGTTGATAACGTTGTTTATAATCATGGCATCTTGTTGATAATTTATAAACAACTTACAACGAAGTTTTCAGCTATTAATAGTTTCTTTCAACAATTTCCTTCGCTAGAAGGTAATTTTCGCCACTTTTGTAAGCTATACCAAGTTTATCAAGTTCGTTGATAACTTGTCCGTTGATAAGGTTCTGATTGTCGGCAAATAGTTTTTCGAGATATTCGCGGCGCTTGGAAAGTTCACCAACAGCCTCGTTAGCGACCAGGACGCTCTCCAAAAGCTGTGCGCGACGAAGCCTGCCATTCTTCTCGCAGGCGTCACGGGCCTCCCTTATCACCTCTATAACGTGGTCTCTGGTCTCCCCTTCGAACTTGTCGTCTATTTCCGTGCTGCGTTCGAGAAGCGATATCTGGCTGGACAGGGGAAGTTCCGTGTTCTTGGTCAGAATCTCGCCTATCTTCGCAAGCTCCTTTCTGAGATTCTCGCTCTCGGCCTTGAGATTTACCTTTTCATTCTCAAGGCGGCGGATTTCTTCCTTTAGGCTGGTCTTTTCGGCGTCGGCACCGGCGAGCGCCTCTGAAAGGCGCGCCTTTTCCTTGCGAAGCTCTTCAATCTCAAGCTCTCTTTCAGCCTTGTCGGCTGCAAGAGACTCAACTACCGCCTTCTGCACGTCGATTTCAAGGGGCTCCTCGGCTACCTCTTCTTCTTCTACAATCTCGGGTTCCTTTTCTTTCTTCATGAAGTCTTCGTAGTTCATTTATACGTTCTGTCCCTTCAGCTCGCAACCTTCGTATATGAACAGCCTGCAGTCGATCGGGCCGTTGAAAAAGGGTACGCGCGTTTTGTAGTAGAGGTTCACAAGATGGGAAAGTTCAGGACTGCCCGTGAGCAGAGAGCCTGTCCACCCTCTGCATTTTTCGTTCATGAAAGTCCCTATTCTTTCGTAGACGGGGGCAAGTTCCTTGGGATCGCCAAGGCGTATGCCGTATTCAGGATTGAAGAAAACAGTGCCCTTCGCTCCTTCCGGAATAGGAGTGTCGGCGAAATCGCAGGCCTTGAACTCGATGTAGGGGGCGACGCCAGCCGCAATCGCGTTAGTGTGGGCGTTTTCTACGGCTTCGGGCGAAATGTCGGTCGCGACTATCTGGGGAATTCCCTCCTTACGCTCCTTCGCCTTTTCTTCGAGGACTATCTCCTTCCATATCTGATCGGGAGAGGCGCCGTTGCGCTGGCGCGGCGCAACGTTAGGTGCAGATTCGCCTGGAATGATGCGCGTATAGCCCTTGACGCTTTGGAATGCGAAGTGGCCTTTAAGCGAGCCGGGAGCCTTGTTCATGGCTATCATGGCTGCCTCGATAGCGGGAGTTCCGCTGCCGCACATCGGAGAAATGAAGGGCTTCGTGCCGTTCCATCCCGTTGCCATTATGCAGGCCGCGGCGAGCGTCTCCTGCATAGGCGCGGAGCCGGGAATCTTTCTGTAGCCTCTCTTGGAGAGCGGCTCGCCGGAAGTGTCGAGGTATATTATTATCTCGTCCTTCTCCCAGTAGACGAAAACCGCGGCGCCTATGTTCTCGCCGCCTGAATCAGGGCGTCTCTGGCACATTTCGCGCATTCTGTCTACGACGGCGTCCTTAGTGTAGAGGCTGGGAATGCGTGTGTCGCGAATCGTGTGGTTGTGCACGACAGACGATACCGAAAAGTATCCGTCCGCGTCAAGGAGATTTTCCCAGTCAATCGACTTTACGCTCTCGTAGAGGTCGCGAATGTTGCGGCAAGTCGTTCGCAGAAGAGGAACAAGCACGCGATGGGCTGTGCGGAGGCAGAGATTGAGGCGCATGACATCTCTCATGCTGCCGCGCACTACAACCGTGTTTTCTGTGACCTCTATCGTCCTGTACCCCATCTTCTTCACTTCCGCTTCGGTCCAAGTCGAAAGATGCTTTGCGCAGGAAATGATAATGGGATAGTTTCTGTCTGTCCAGAGCCTCATGGTCTACCAGTAAACCTTTCAGTTCTTCTAATTACGCAATGATCCTGCAACAGGTCGGTCTCAGCTAACCCTCAGAGGCATCAGCACGTACAGAAACGGTATCGAACACCTGATGACTGCGGGAGAATGCCCGTTGTTGATGTTGATGCTGATTTCGTCGTCTTCGATGGCCTTGAGAGGATCCATCACGTAAGTCGGGTTGAAGATGATCTCGATGGTCTCGCCGACGTACTTGATGGGCACTTCGTCCTTGGCCTCGCCGATGTCGCTGGCGGCGGAGCTGACGGTGAGCTTGCCCTCGCTGAAGATGAGCTTCGTGGAGTGAGCCTCGTCCATTGTCATGACGCTTGCGCGGTCGAGCGCGTCGAGAAGAAGCTGGCGGTCGACAGTGATCTTCTCCTTCGTCTCGGAAGGGATCACCTGCTTGTAGTTCGGGTACACGTCGTCCATGAGCTTCGAATAGATCATGACCGAACCCATCTTGAACGACACCTGGGTCTTCTGGACCGTCACGGCAGTCTCACCCTCTCCGCCAAGAGAGCGCAGAAGCTCCTGCACGACCTTCGAAGGCAGCACAATGTCGCGCTCCGCGTCTTTCGGAAACTCAAGTTCCTCCTCGATAAGAGCAAGACGGCGTCCGTCGGTCGCGACCATCGTGAGCTTCGAGTCCTTGAAGCTCATGAGAACGCCCTTGAGCGTGCGGCGCGTGTCATCCTGGCTCGCGGCGTAGAACACCTTGCGGAGCATTTCCCTGAGCGTCGCCTGCGGAATCATGTAGGCATAGGCTTCCTCGTCTTTCGGCAGGCGTGGAAAATCAGACTCGGGAAGGCCGGCAAGCTTGAACTTCGCGCTGCCCGCCTTGATCGAAGCCCTTTCCTTAGCGTCAATCTCAACTTCGATCTCGCCTTCCGCAGCCTTCGAAATCGAGTTGAACAGAAGCTTCACCGGCAGAGTCGACACGCCCTGCTCGACAATCTCGCACTCGACGACCGCGCGTATCGAAATGTCAAGATCCGTTGTCGTGAGGGTAAGCTCCTTCCCCTTTCCCTCGAGCAGCACGTTTTGAAGCACCGGCAACGACCCCTTCCCTGCAACGACGTTCTGAACAGCCTTGAGTCCGTCGATGAACTTTGAGCGGATGATCTTGAATTTCATGGTCTTGAGTTCTTTCCTTGTGAACGATTTTGTAGATTGTATCAAATATTAGTGATATGATAAAGGGTATTATTTACACTATTATGTTTGTTGATAAGTTCAATAACTCGTTCCGACCCTTGATTTTAAAGGGTGAAAACGATTTTTTGACTCTTGATAACTTTTCATCTTCTTATCGGTATGTGTTGGCATCTTTCTACTTGCCTTCATCTGTCTAGAGGTTATCATCAATCCATCGCATCCGAAAGTCGATAACCGAAAGAGGATATTATGTCCTCCAAATCGACTCTCAGTTCGGTGTCGCACGACAGTCTGTCCGAGATAGACTTGACTCCGTGGATCACTGTTGCGTGCTTTTTGCCGAATGCAGTGGCTATTTCCTGCAGTCCTTTTGAAGTCAGTTTTCTGCAGATGTACATTGCGAGCTGCCGCGGCGTTACAATAGACTGTATCTTCTCGTGTGATAGAATGTCCTTTAGAGTCACACCATACTTCTTTGCGCAGGCCTGCTGAATCTCTTCTATTGTCAGCTTGCGCATTGACTGCTCTTTTTCTATGTAGTCTCTCAGAAGACGCCCTAGCGTCTCGTTGTTCAGCACGAGTCTAGGGTCTGCGTTGATTGCAAGAGTAACGCGCGTCAGAGCCCCTTCCATCGCCCTTACATGGCTTTTTATGTTGTCTGCGATGTATTCAAGCACTGAGTCCGGCACTCTTGATTCGCTTATCTCAGTTTTCTTCTTCAGAATGGCCAGGCGAGTTTCGTAGCTTGGGCTTTCAACTTCCTGCACCATGCCGCCTTCGAACCTTGAAATAAGCCTCTCCTCGATTGAGGGAAGGTTCTTTGGCGCTACATCGCTTGTCATTACGATCTGCTTGCGTTGGTCCTTTAGCGCGTTGAACGTGTTGAAGAACTCGACCTGCAGGTCCTTCTTCTGAGCCATGAACTGAATGTCGTCGATAAGCAGCAGGTCGATTGACCTGTACTTGTGGCGGAAGTTCTCTATCTGGCCGTTCTGAAGAGAGGTGACGTATTCGTTAAGGAACGTCTCCGAAGTCAGGTAGCATATCGCCATCGAAGGATTTCTCCTTCGCAGTTCGTTGCCTATGGCCTGCATCAGATGGGTTTTTCCGAGACCAGTTCCTCCATGGATGAAAAGAGGGTTGTACAGCGGCTTTGCAGGATTCTTGACTACTCCTTCTGCTGCGGAAATTGCATAGCTGTTAGACGGACCTCTTACAAACGAATCGAATGTGTAGTCCTCGTTAAGAGGAAGTGTCGACACAAACGAGCTTTGTCTTGAGCCTCCCTGAGAAACATAAGGCGACGTGTACTGAGTAGGCGGAACAACAACGTTGATTTTAGCCCTCTCGTCGTACTGCACCTTGATTTCCATCTCAGGAGCGTCCGCCATTGCGAATGCGCCCTTCAGCCTGTTGGCGTAGTCGCTTCTGATAAGGTCTGCCGCAAAAGAGGAAGAAGTGAAGATTGTGAAGACGTCGCCTTCACGCGCTACTGTGGTAATCATACCAAAGTAGCGCTCAGCCTGGCTCTTGTCTTCAGGCGTCTTCAGTGTCATCATGAAATACGACTTTGCGGTATCCCACAGCTCACGCGAAGCCGTATCGATCGTGTCGGTGCTCATGGCCAACAATATACCATAATTTTTTGGTGAGTTGTGAAAGAAGAAGTTTACCCGTATTGACTACTTATCAACATTTTTTGTTGATAAGTCAATAAGTCGATAGTTTGATAACCTTATATATTTAAAAAAACAGTATAATATATACTGTTTTGATAATATACTATATGTTGTTAATCATGATAGAAATGTTAATTGATTTTCAAGCAGCATAATTTACAATATGGTATAATAGAAAACATGAAAACAGTGATTAAAGCAATAATTGTTGCCGCAGTAGCGGCGACGTTCGCTGGGTGCCATCACCATGGGCATCACAAAGATAAACACCATGACAGAAACCACTCGCACGCTGTCCATCATGTAGCGCCCCCTTCGCGCCACGTTCCACCTCCGAAAGTGCACCCGAAACCGTACAAGGTTGCACCTGCAATTCACAAGAAAGGTGTAAAGACTCCGCCACCGCCTCCTATCCGGTAAGAAGAATTATGACGTATAATTAAAATTTATATAGTTGAAATAATGACTGCTTGAATGGCCGCAAAGAAAAAGTTTAGCACTTTTTTATTTGTGTTTTCTTTTCTTTGCGGCTTGTCAAATAAACAGCATAAGCAGACGGCAAATACTTTTGATTAGTGGTGACCTCGCTTGATGGTTATAGCAAGGATAGCAACATCCGCCGGATTTACACCTGGTATGCGTGAAGCCTGAGCCAATGTTTCCGGCTTGTATTTTTTGAGCTTTTCTCTGCTTTCGTAGCGCACTGAAATGCATTTGTCATAGTCAATCCATTTTGGTATAAGAATAGACTCGTCAGCCTTTGCCCTTTCAGCACAGATTCTTTCCTGCTCGATGTAAGGGGCATAGTGGCGTGCTATTATTATTTCACGTTCAATACGTGATAGAGATTTCAAGGAAGCCATGTCCGAGGGAGTAGGTACTCTATGTTTTGTTTCAGTGTGCTCAGCAATGTATGAAATCTCAGATTGAATAACATTCAGTTCTTCTTCTGACTTTATACCAATATGCTTTGCTGCGTTCAGAAGTCTGTACGGAGCATTATCCTGTCGTAAAAGAAGTCTACGTTCAGCGCGACTTGTAAACATTCTATACGGTTCATCGGTTCCTTTAGTAACAAGATCGTCAATCATTACTCCTATATACGCGTCTTGACGGCTTAGTATAAGTGGATCTTTATCTTTAACCATCAGCGCTGCGTTTACACCTGCCATTATACCCTGTGCGGCGGCTTCTTCATATCCGGTTGTACCGTTAATCTGTCCTGCAAAGTATAGATGTTGAATTCTCTTAGACTCAAGTGTATGTTTCAACTCTCTTGCATCAATACCGTCATATTCGATTGCATATGCATAGGCGAGAAATTGAGCTTTCTCTAATCCAGGTACCGAATGAACCATCTCTTCCTGCACATTTCGAGGCAGTGAGCAACTAAGTCCATTTGGATATATGACATTACCAGCTGAATCCTCGGGCTCAAGCATCACATGATGGCTACTTGCATCAGCAAATCTAACGATTTTATCCTCAATGGATGGACAGTATCTCACACCCGTGCCAACAATTTTACCTCCATATAAGGCCGAATCTGATAAATGAGAGCGTATTATTTCATGTGTTTTAGGAGTTGTATGGGTTAGCCAACATGGTATTTCAGGTAGTAACAAGCTATTTTCAGATGTTCCACGTGGAACATCTGAATTAATTAATGGGTTGGTTACATCGAAATGTTCCACGTGGAACAATGGTCTAGGTACCTCTCCGTCCTGTCTTTGGCACTTTGTGAAGTCACAACTTGAGGCTTTAAGACGTGGTGGAGTGCCGGTTTTAAGGCGAATGAGCGTGAAACCGAGGTTTGTAAGCGACTCTGAAAGCTTGTTTACGGCTGGGCGTTCATCACCACCACTTTCTTTGCATTCACTTCCTATCCAAATACGGCCTCGAAGGGCAGTGCCACTGGTAATTACAACAGCCCTAGCAGAAACAGTGCCATTGTGCTCAGTTTCTACACCAACAACTTGAATTATTCTGTTGCTTGGTGTATCTGAAAGATTGTTTGCTTTATCGAAGTTGGCGTTGTTTAGCTGTATATAAGAGTGTTGACTTCCGGTGGATTGAAACGGTCTTTCTTCTGTACAGTGTGATGAATTTCTTGATAATGACATCGAGTTGGACGAGAAGCAGCATTTAGTGACAATGCCTATTACAGAGTCCTCAAGAACAGTGAGATTTGGCTGCGATGCCACAACGTGCTGCATACGCTCTGTGTACTCTCGTTTGGCGCACTGAGTTCTTGTAGCCCAGACGGCTGGACCGCGACTCAGGTTCAGCGTCTTGGATTGAAGGGCGGTAGAATCGGCATTGATTCCCATCTCGCCGCCTAGTGCGTCCAACTCGCATACTAGGTGACTTTTTGCTAGTCCGCCGATGGAAGGATTGCACGGCATTCTTGCGATGGAATCTTTGCGAGATGTCACAAGAAGGGTGCGAACTCCCATCCTAGCCGAGGCCAGAGCTGCCTCTGCGCCAGCATGTCCACCGCCTACGACGACAACTTGAAATTCTTCTTCCATACGGTGCAAATTATATCAAAAGAAGCGGTGGTTTAGGGAAATTATCTACTAGGTTGTAAACATTTTTAGCTCGACAGTTATGCGACATTATAAAACACGAAAAACGCAAAAAACCCAATAAAAATGGGGTGTTTCATATTTTCATGCTGTTTGTCAAGACGGAAATTATCGAATTTTGTCTACAGTTATCTAATAGTTATCAACAAAATTGGATAACTTGTTTCTTTTGTATTCTAAGGGGCAAATAGTGAGCTCATTGTATGGTTAAACCTCAATTGAAGGGAAATGTATCTGAGCTAGTGGCGCGAACGAGAAGTTGCCTAATCATGAACCAAAAGTCCAAACAGACAGACTGAAACATCCCCAGTTTTCGAATGTCTGAGTTAAGCGTACCCATGAAAACATTGGCTGATTCTCATGTTGGGGCATTCGGCAAGTGAA
>JAEEGH010007273.1_pt1 | contig 26704 bp, 18 predicted proteins | sample 9134181 | NCBI WGS metagenome assembly JAEEGH01 (sample SAMN16246544, study PRJNA631951) | gut metagenome | biome: gut microbiome; feature: rumen; material: DP-attached | host: Bos | place: Iran: Karaj | collected 2018-10 | reverse complement strand
GTGGATGGTGGGGTAAAGAGCCATCATTGGGACTTTCAGAAATGGGTTCAGACTTGTTCTATTATGGTTATGATAACAAGCAGAAATCCATGTTGTCATACGATTTGACTTCTGAATGTTATGGATTTGTCTCAACTTCTGGTACAAATGCCGTAAACGACAACCATTGCTTGGATCAGTATTGGGAGTTGTTCTATGCAGGCGTAGATGTTTGTAACAATACAATAAAATATGTTCCTTTGTGTTCTGTTCTCGAAGATAAGAAAAAGAACGCATATTTGGGCGATGCATATTTCTTGCGTGCTCTTTATTACTCTCAAATGGTTGCCTTGTGGGGACCAATCCCTTACAACGGAGAACCGTTTGAAGCAACAAAGAATAATCTGACTCGTGTTCCTGAGGCAGTTGTATATAAGAATATTCTTGATGACTTGAAGAAGTCTATGGAGTACTTTAAATCGGCTGATGTTACAACCAGTAAGAATGCAACAGGAGTAGGACGTGCCACATTCTATTCAGCAGAGGCTTTGTATGCCCGTGTTGCATTGTATGCAGCATCTTGGCTTGGAAAGAATTCTGTTGAGGGTTATGGTGATTTATACACCGAGGCTTTGAATGCTGCCCAGGATGTAATTTCAAATTCCGGCGCTTCTTTCTATTCTCGTTATTCTGACACATGGAGCATGAATAACGAAGAGGCTGGAGAAAATAAGGAGAACTTGTTTGCTGTTCATTATAACAATGTATTGAACAGCGGTTACGACAATTGTGTTCCTTATCGTTTTGCAGAAAAAGGAGAAGGACAATTTAATTCTCTGTTAACTCGTAAGGGTTATGGAAGCAATGGAGGTAGTGCAATGAACCTGATGTTTGTATCTCTGTGGAACAATGGTTGTTCAGATCTTGGCGGTTCAGGTAATAAGATCACTACTGTATTCCAGCGTGTCACAGGCTCTGCTAATGCAGCCATGCCATATTTGCAGAGAAATGAGAATGGATACTTGCTTGGAACTGATGGCTCTTATATGGATGAGAATGGTGACATCTATAGCAAGTCTGGTGCTTTGATAGCAAAGAAGGGTGAGTATGAGAAGGATGGTAATAATTATGTTGAAAAAAATACTGGCAAATTACTCCTTGAGACAACTCAACTTTCAATCGATTGCTCTGCCTACTATTCTCCATACGGACGTGGCTTTACTCGTTATTTGCCTTCTCTTTCTTTGTGGAAGGAACTTGACAAGATTAAGTCTACAGACCAGAGATATAACGGAACATTGCTTACACACTACAATATTCCAAAGGAGTTGGCTTATAATGCTACCAATTATCCAGATATGGTTAAGCAGGAGTTCAAGTCTTATGACGATGCTTACAAGGAAGATGGTAACTACTTCAATGCTGGTGGTTATGCAATCCTTTACTCTATCCTTGATGGTGATTCTCCAGAAGGTAAGGCTCTTCAGGCTGAGGCTAAGAACAAGTATCGCTTGCAGTTTGCGTTTGGTGGTGATATTCCTGTCTACACATCAGGCGATGTAGCTACAGCCCTTCCAACAGAAGGTAAGAAAGAAGTTTCTGATGTTTATGGTGACAACCGTTACAACGATGCAAAGATTGAAGGTCGTCGTTCTTATCCGGGTATCAAGAAGTTCCTTGATGACCAGCTTGATCCAAATTACATGACATACGATATTTCTTATCGTGACATTATGGTTCTTCGTCTTGCCGAGATGTATTTGATTAAGGCTGAGGCTGAACTTCAGACTGGTAATGCAACAGCAGCATTGGAAACAATCAATACTCTTCGTAATGCTCGTGCAATTTCAGGTCAGGACAACTCGCTTCAGGCAGTATATGGCGAGTCAAGCGTTGATATTGAGACTATCCTTCGTGAGCGTGCAATTGAACTTTGCGGTGAGTTCCAGCGTTGGTTCGATCTGAAGCGTACACATACTCTTATCGACCATGTTAAGAAGTATAACGCTCAGGCATCAGCAAATATTGCTCTTAAGCATTATTATCGTCCAATCCCTGCAACAGAGTTTGATGCAGTAAAAAATAAGGGTAATGTTTCTGTGACACAAGATGCAAATGGTGTTCTACAGTACACAACTGCTTCTGAGTCTTTCTGGCAGAATCCGGGTTATTAAACAATAAAACAGCAAAAAAGAAAGAGTGTCGTTACTGAGAACGGCACTCTTTTTTTATGTTTATAAGTGAGAAAACGAACTTTATGAGGCTTATTTACTTTTTGTCGTGATATATAAGGATAAAGGCACGGGAGATATGTCCGTTATGCTCAATTCTTTTTACTTTCACTTTCAGCGTGTTGCTGTGTGGCAGGTAAAAGACTCTGCTATGGATGCGCTTTACATGCCCGAGCAAGTTGCCGTTCTTGAATAAGGCAACGGCTTGAGGGTCAAAGTCGTTTTGAGATTCTCTTTTCCATTCTAAGATATCGCCTTCGGTAATAGAATCGTTGTTTAATTGCTTTTCTGTCAATCCTGTTATTTCCGATACGAATTTAACTCCTTTAACTCCATAGTATTCTGCAAGAAACTCAAAATTATCTGTTGGCAGAATTCCTTGTGTGTATGCTAAAAGTCTAAAGATGTCTTTCTTTGCATTTTGTGGAATTTCCCAGAAATCGTAATAACTTTGAATGTCTGTTCGTTCGCTATCGTTAATACGTTGAGAGAGTATTTTCAAAACGTTGGTATCGTGTATCTCTTTAGTGTCGGGGAAGTCAGGAAAGCAAACAAAACCTTTTGCTTTTGCTTGCTCTACGCCCTCTTTGAGATAACAGAATGTTGTCCCAAATACATTTGATTTGACTATTGCCACAGGTATTCGGCTATGGCTTTTCCCTTGTCGCCAGACTAATGTAATACTTTTTATGTGTGGACGCATTGTTATATGTTGTTTAGATTCTTAACTCTTCTGTCAATAACTCTATATATAAACTCTTTTCGTGAGTCTGTTATACCATATTTGTCTTTATATTCATCCGGCAAATTATCGTCAGCCTTGAAAATGATGTTTTTAATTGTTGTCGAATCGTATTTGTTTATTACGTTGTTAATTTCATTTTCGATGAACAATTTCCATTCGCCATTGTTCACGCCTTTTATGAATTTAAGAAGTTCCTCGTGAGAAGATTTATTACTTGTTTTTTTAGTCCTAAGCTCCGAAACTCCGTTACGGATGTATTTATCGAATTTGCTTTGTATGTCTAAATGCATTTGTATTTGTTCTTCTCCAAACTCACGTCCTAAGCAGCATCCGCTATCATATATTGGTGCAGCTTTCTTTATTATGCTTATATTGTTATCTTCAATTTTGGTTGATAAAATAATGCCCCAGTTACTTTGATGGCGGTCGCTGTTTCCTATAATGGCATCGAATATAAGTGTACGAATAAAGTCTTCTATGTAGAATGCTGCATCGTATGCTTTCAGAGCTTCTTGCACAAAGCCGAAGGTATATCTACTATAAGAGTTTTTGTTGCTTGGGTCGTATGTTGAATCGTAACGTGATAAAATTTGGTGTCCTTCAACAAGTGATTCGTTTTTGCTTGGCGTAATCATGTTTTTTGAAATACAACCGATTCTTCCGTTATGTATGGCAAGGTCGTATCTTAAAACGTTGAATCCAAGTTGCGTCCCTATTTCATATGCAAGAATTTCCGACCAATTTTCTGGTGTGTAGTCTCTTTTTTCACGCACCATTGGAAATTTCAGGAAATATGTATCTTCGTTCGAACCAGCAAGAACAAGTTTGTCTCTTGTTCCTTTGGTTGAAGATGCTGAAAGTTCAGTCCATTCGGAAACGTCGTAGAAATCCATATTTCATAGGTTTTATTTTGCAAATATAAATATTTACTTCCAAAGGACAATAAATTTTGTAAGTGTATCTACGAAGTTAAGGAGTATATATATATACAAAAAAGGACTTCGAAAAGAAGTCCTTTCTGTGGGTGATCCGCTTGGGGTTCGAACCCAAGACCCCAACATTAAAAGTGTTGTGCTCTACCTGCTGAGCTAGCGGATCAAACCTTACTGCTCGAAAGCGAGTGCAAATATAGGGCAAAAAAACGAAATAGCCAAATGTTTGCAAGAAAAAATAGAGTTTCTGCCGCTTTTTATGACTTTTTTCGAAAGAAAACTCTTTTCTTCGCTTATATTTAAAAGCCGAAAGCACGAATACAATAAATAACACCCAATCGTGTTCTGTGTAAATGCCGTTTATTGTGCATGAGTCTGAAGAATCACGCCCTGAAAGGGCAGGACTCACTACCGAAACCCTCTTGTGTTCTGCCGAATTTGCAATTCGGCTGTGAAATAAATGGGAATTTATAATTCCCACCACTGAAAGACAAGTTATGCGAAGCCGAAGGGATGCAAGAATTCCCACCGCTGAAAAAAGTCTTGTATTTTGCTCGAAAGCGTCATTCTTACGCCATAGCTTTTTGTCGCTATGCGACAATGGGAGTTACAAACTCCCTTTCTTTGATGCTGCCAAATTGCAAATTCGGCAGAACTAAGGGAGGCGTAGCTGCCAAATTCTTGCGTCCCTTCGGTAGCAAGCGAACAAAGTTCGAGCGACAAATTCGGCAGAACTAAGGGGGAGGCGAAGCCGCCGAATTCTTGTGTTCCTACGACAATAAGCTGCCATAGGTAGGGCGCAGAAATTCGGCAGAACCAAGAATTTTATCGCACCAGTAGTAATTATCAATTATGAATTTTGAATTATGAATTATGAATTCCCCAATTGTTAACTGTCCATTGTCAATTCTGAATTATGAATTATGAATTCTTCTTGCCTTCCCGCCAAGCCTTAACCTTTTGTTTCCGTTCGTTCAACTCGATGTAACGCCTGTAGTACGACAGCAGGAGAGTGGTGAACGGCAGGGCGATAATCATTCCAAGGATGCCAAGCAGACTGCCCCAGACTGAGAGCGACAGCAGGATTACCGCAGGATTCAGACCTGTAATCTTGCCCATTATTCGCGGCGTAAGTATTGCGTCCTGAATAATCTGCACCACGGCAAACACCACCAGCGCCATGCCAAGGATGTACCAGAAGTTCTCGCCCGTGCTCGCGCTTTTTATCAGAGCCAGCAGAATGGTTGGTATAAAGGCTATAAGCTGCATGTAAGGCACAAGGTTCAGTATTCCGATGATAACTCCCAAAAGTATAGCCAGCGGAAAGTCGATGATGCTGAACCCGATGCAGAACAGCACGCCCACAAAGAAAGCCACCGTTGCCTGACCGCGGAAATAACTGTTCATGCCCTTCTCCACGTCGCTAACAAGCGTGCTTACCATCTGGCGGTGCTTAAACGGCACAAGATTCACCCAGCCCTCCGAGAAAGTCTCGTAGTCGAGCAGGATGAAAAACATATATAGTAATATTATAAATAATGTGAATATACTCATCACCACGTTGGCAGTACCCAGAAACAAGTCCCACACCTCGGGCAGAGTTTCTTTCAGCGTATTGGTGAAAGCCTCGCCGTTTACATACTGCTGCAAGTCCATATCGTTAAGATAGTCGCTGATTATATACGGTACTGTTCCCGGCGTCTGCGCCATCTCAGCCTCTTGCGTTATGAATTTCTCGGCAATCTGCACAAATATTGCGCACTCCTTGCTAAGCGACGGAATGGTAAGCACCAGCAGACCCGTAAGCACGCCTATTACTACCGCTATTGACACAAAGATGCTCACCGTCCTGCTCTTCAGTCTGCACTTGTACTGAAAGAACGAAACGAGAGGGTAGAGCATATATGCAAGAAGCCATGCAATGAAGAACGGAAGTAGCGCACCCTTAATGCTCTTGAACAAGACATACAATAGTATCAGGATAAGAGCCGAAATACATCCTCGGATGAAACTGTCGAACGTAATTTTTTTGTCGAACATAAGCGTTTTAAATATTTTTTATCAAATGCAAAAATACTTTAAAAAAAAGAGTTGAATTGTAAACTTTCTTTAAAAATGCGCCCAAAATACTAAACAAGTGTTAAAAAATCTGTAGTTTTTATGAAGTATTCAACTTTATGTATATATTTGCAGCGGTTTAACGAAATAGGCGATGGGAAAATTGTTTGTTGTACCTACTCCGGTAGGAAATATGGAGGATATGACCTTCAGAGCTATCAGGGTACTAAAAGAGGCTGATTTGATACTTGCTGAGGACACCCGTACATCGGGAATACTGCTTAAGCATTACGAGATAAAGAATGCCATGCAGTCGCACCACAAGTTCAACGAACACCAGACAACCGAGAGCATCGTAAGAAGGATAAAGGCAGGTGAGACCGTTGCGCTTATATCCGATGCCGGCACTCCCGCTATTTCCGACCCCGGCTTTCTGCTGGTACGCGAATGTGTGCGAAACGGCATCGAGGTTCAGACTCTGCCGGGAGCCACAGCCTTCGTTCCGGCGCTGGTAAGTTCGGGACTGCCCGACGAACGATTCTGCTTCGAAGGATTCCTTCCGCAGAAAAAGGGAAGGGCAACGCGCCTCGAAGCATTAAAGCAAGAGTCGAGGACAATGATATTTTACGAGTCGCCTTACAGATTGGTCAAGACCCTGACGCAATTCGTTGAATATTTCGGCGCCGAGAGGCAAGTAAGCGTGTGCCGTGAGATTTCGAAGGTACACGAGGAAAGCGTTCGCGGCACGCTGGCTGAGGTGATACAGCACTTTACCGAGACAGAGCCCAAGGGCGAGATTGTGATAGTGCTTGCAGGCATCGACGCCAAGGAGGAGAAGGAACACCAAAAGGAACTCCAAAAAGAAGAGCGAAAAAGCAAGAAATATAAGAATAACATTAATAATATTTAAATTAAAAGTACAAAAGTATGAGAAAAGTAGTTTTGTTTGCACTATGTGCGACTATGTTTGTAGCTTGTAACAAGAAAGAGTTGGAAAGAAGCAACCAGCAGAAGGACTCATTGGCACAGGTTGTTGCAAGTAAGGATGCTGAACTTGACGAGTTGATGGGCACATTCAACGATATTCAGGAAGGTTTCCGTCAGATTAACGAGGCTGAGGGCCGTGTAGACCTTGCTAAGGGTGCTGAGGGCAACAACAAGGCAAAGATCTCTGAGAACATCAAGTTCATCGCAGAGAAGATGGAGCAGAACCGCAAGGAGATTGCTAACCTTAAGGCTCGTCTTCGCAACAGCTCTTACAACTCAACTAAGTTGAAGGAGACTATCGAGCAGCTTACTAAGCAGCTTGAGGAGAAGGAAGAGCAGATTAAGCAGCTTCAGGCTGAGCTTGAGCAGAAGAACATCAGAATCGCTGAGCTTGACCAGACTGTAGCTAACCTTAACTCAAACGTTGCAGACCTTCAGGCTACTAAGGCAGCTAACGAGAAGACAATGGCTGATCAGGATGCTTCTTTGAACACAGTTTACTATGTTCTTGCTAACAAGAAGACTTTGAAGCAGAACAACATCCTTAAGAGCGGCGACGTTTTGAAGAACGGCGACTTCAACAACTCATTCTTCACTAAGGGTGACCTTCGTAAGATCACAACTATCCAGACTAACTCTAAGAAGGCTACTATCATGACAAGCCACCCATCTGACTCATATACTCTTGAGAAGAATGGTAACAAGGAGTATGTTCTTACTATCACTAACCAGGCTAAGTTCTGGAGCATTTCTAAGTACTTGGTTATCGTAACAAAGTAATCTGAATCAGAATGCTTTATATAGAGAGGCTCATTCGTGAGCCTCTTTTTTTTGTACCTGTGCGGAAAAGAACGAATTTTTACCGCATATTTATGATTTTTGATACCATAATTATGGTATAAATAAAAAAATGTAGTTTTTTAGCATATTTTTCTTACATATTTTTGTAGAAATGCAAAAAATATACATATCTTTGCAAAGTGTAAGTCAGAAAGCGTTTCTGATTTCAAAATGAAAGGTGTAAATTAGATGTAAAAATTAAGATATAATAAAAACAAGTATAGTTATTTTTTTTAGGAGAGATTTTATGAGAGAAAAATTAATGCTGTTATTGGCTTGCTTTATTTTTGCAGTAGGCACAGTAACTGCTCAGACCTCAAATGTTACAGGAACTGTAATTTCTGAAGAGGATGGGCAACCCGTAGTGGGCGCTTCTGTTGTGGTTGTTGGTACACAGTTGGGTACTGTAACTGACGTAAATGGTAAGTTCAATCTTTCTGGACTTCCAAAGTCTGCAAAGAACTTGCAGGTGTCTTACATTGGTATGATGACCGAGACAGTAGCAATTAAGAGTAACGTAAAAGTGGTTCTGAAGTCTGATTCTAAGGCTTTGGACGAGGTAATGGTTGTTGCATACGGTACAGCCAAGAAATACTCTTTTACTGGTTCGGCTTCTGCGTTGAAGGACAAGGAAATGTCTGCTGAAAAGGGATCTTTGGTTAAGTCATTGGAAGGTAAGATGGCTGGTGTTCGTGTTGGTGCTGCTATGGGTGATCCGGGTGCAGATCAGAAGATCTTGATTCGTGGTATCGGCTCTGTAAATGGTTCAACACAGCCTCTTTACGTTGTCGATGGTGTTCCAGTATTAAGTGCTTCTGATGGTTATATGTCATCAAATGGCGTTCACTCACAGAGTATGCTTTCAACTTTGAACCCTAATGATATTGAGAGCATGACAGTATTGAAGGATGCTGCTGCTTCTTCTCTTTACGGTTCACGTGCAGCCAATGGTGTTGTTGTTATTACAACAAAGAAGGGTAAGACTGGCAAGACTAATATCCACTATGATATGCAGATTGGTTCAAGCCAGATTGCTGTTAAAGATGCTTTCAAGACAATGAATGCTGCTCAGTTGAAGGAGTATTATACAGATGCTTTGACAAACTTCTTGAAACTGAATTATAGTGAGGCAAATCTGTTGAAAAATTATGGTACTACTGATTATGTAGCAGCAGGTAAACTTGAGGCTGCTGATGGCTGGTTCCATGATTATGAGGGAACAACAGACACAAACTGGTATGATCAGGTTTATCACAATGCACTCTCACAAGATCATCAGCTTTCTATGGATGGTGGTACTGACAAAACTAAGTTCTTTGTAAGCTTTGGCTACAATGATACTGAAGGTGTTGTTAAGGGTAGTGAGTTCGAGCGTTATAGCGGTCGTGTAAACTTGGATCATGAAGTAAATAATTGGTTGAAGATTGGTGTTAAGCAGATGGTTTCTTTCACCAATTCTAAGGGCTATCGTGATCAGGGCGACCAGAGTCAGGGTTTTGGAACTTCAACTCCTTGGTCTGTTCTTTACTCTATGGACCCAACTTCACCTGTATATAACAAAGATGGTTCTTATGCTAATGCAGGTTTCGGTAAGGCTGATAATCCAAACAACCTTTTCCGTAACGATTTAAATGCAAACTCTCAGTTTACGCAGAACGAAATGTTGCGTAGCCTTTCAAATGCAAGTGCTGAGGTTAAGCTTCCTTACAACTTTGTAGCTCGTGAGATATTTGGTTATGACTATACAAACAACAAAATGCTTGAGTTCTGGGCTCCGGAAAGTTTGGATGGTGAGTCTTTGAGTGGTTTGGGACAGCGTTGGGATTATACCAACAAGACCCTCACTTCTTCAACAACTTTGAATTATGCAAATACATTTGGCAAGCATAGTATTAGTGCAATGGCAGGTTATGAGTATGAGAGCCGCAAACTAAACTATTTTACAGCTTCTGCAAAGAACTATATTACTTATAAGCTTCCAGAGTTGTCAAATGGTCAGTCTTATAATACTGGCAGTTCTGCATATGGTTCAAAGATGAGTTCATGGCTTGGCAAGGCAGATTACAATTATAACGATACTTACTATGTTTCTGCAAGCTTCCGTTCTGATGGTTCTTCTCGTTTGGCAAAGGAAAACCGTTGGGCAAGTTTTTGGTCTGTATCTGGTGCTTGGCGTTTGACAAAGGAGGCATTTATGCCTGATTCTCCTTTGTTCACAGATCTTAAGCTTCGTGCTTCTTATGGTACAAATGGTAACCTGCCAAAAGACTTCTATGAATATATGAAGACTTATGCAACAACTGGTGGTTATGGTGAGAATGCTGCTTATTACTGGAATAAGCTTGGCAATCCAGACTTGGGTTGGGAAAAGTCATACAACTTTAATGTTGGTTTCGACTGGAATCTTTACAACCGTGTTAACGTAACATTGGAATATTACAACAAGGTTACAAAGGATTTGTTGTTCGAGTCTCCAATTTCGTATGTAGTAGGTTTCGGAGACCAGTTGAAAAATATTGGTCAGTTGGATAACAAAGGTATTGAGTTCTCTGTTTCTTCTCAGAATTTCAGAACTAAGGATTTCTCTTGGACAACAGATTTCAACCTTACATGGCAGAAGATTAAGGTTGCTAAACTGCCAGACGGTGAAGATGTACAGTATGGCGACGGTAACATGTACTTGCTCCGTGAGGGTGAGTCTATGCATACATTCTATTTGCCAAAGTGGAAGGGCGTAAACCCAGAGACTGGTCTTGGTGAGTTCTGGGCAGACCCTAATGATGAGTCTAAGGGAGTAGTTAACAAATATTCAGATGCCGGTAATGGAATCGTTGGCAAGGCAGTACCTGATGTTCTTGGCGGTATGACAAATACATTCAGATATAAGGACTTTGATTTCTCATTCATGGTTTCTTATCAGTTCGGTGCTTCTCTGTTCGATTATCCGGGTTACTTCTTGCAGTATAGCGATGGTGTACGCGTAGGTAACTTCAATATGAATGCATGTGTAGCCGGAAACTACTGGAAGCAGCCGGGTGATGTGGTTGAATATCCAATGCCAATTTATGGTAACCCATATCGTTGGGACAAGTTCTCTTCTCGTGAGATTCGTTCAACCGACAATATACGTGTTCGTGATATTACTTTGGGCTATAATGTAAACGTACCTGCATTGAAGCAGTATATCAGCAGTCTCCGTGTATATGTTCGTACAACTAACCCATTCTTCATTTACAACGCTACAAAGGATGTAGATCCTGATGTTGATGTAAATGGTTATCGTCAGACTGATACTCCTGCAACTCGTCAGTATTTGTTTGGATTGAATTTAACATTCTAATTAATCAATTAAGGAATAAAGATATGAAAAAAATATATTTGGCATTGAGTCTTTTTGCTGGGCTCGCCTTGACCTCATGTAACCTTGATGAGGCGCCTTCTACATCTTTGCCAGTTGATGATGCTATCACATCAGAAGCAGACTTGAAATATGCTATTAATGGTGTAGGTTACATCCTTTCTGAAGAGAGAATGCTTTATGCTTCTGAATATGGACTCTATGCAGATCTTCTTACAAATGATTTTGCAGTTATAAGTGATAATGGACAGTCTTCTGCAATTTCACGTTATACTCTTACTCAGAATGATGCTCTTCCTGAATATGCGTATTGCTATATGTATAAGGCTTTGGCAAATACAAATTTGGCATTGAAGTATTCAGAGGGCCTTTCTGCGAGTGCTACGGTTAACGAGCTTCGCGGTCAGCTATTCGCATGGCGTGCGCTTCTTCACTTCGATTTGGCTCGTATGTTTGCTCATATCCCAACTGCTGTTGACGATGTAAACGCAAAAGCTTCTGGTATCGTGGTTTCTACTCAGGTTCAGCCAAATGACTTCAAGGGCACTCGTTCAACTTTGAAGGAAACTTACGATCAGATTATTGCTGATTTTTCAGAGGCTTTGAAGTTGATGGATAAGGGGAGCAAGAAGGAAAATGGCTACTTCAACTATTATGCTGCTTTGTCTCTTCGTGCTCGTGCTTATCTCTATATGGGTGAAAATGAAAAGGCTCTTGCTGATGCAAAAGAGGTTATCGCAGATGGCGGTTACGAGCTTTACACAATCAAGGATTATGCAAATGTATGGGATAAGGAGGCAACAAGCGAGTCAATCTTTGAGTTGTTGATTACATCAAACTATAATCCTCAGCGTAATAGTATTGGTTATTATACTGATGCTTCTGGTTATGCAGAGTGTGGTTTCAATACAAATGGCAAGCTCTACAAGTATCTTACAGAGAATACTAATGATGTACGCGGCAAGTTGATAAAGTCTGGTAAGACTTCTAAAACAGCTGCTGATTCTTACTATCCAGCAAAATATCCTGGTCGTGACGGTCTTTATGTAAACAATCCAAAGATTATCCGTCTTTCTGAGGTTTACTTGATTGCTGCAGAGGCTTCTGTTAAGTTAGGTAAGACTGCTGAGGCTGCTTCTTACATCAACGCTATCGAAGGAAAACGTGTAACAGACTATCGTGATGTTGAGTCTGTAACAATTGATGATGTAATCTTTGAGTATGAGAAGGAACTCTTTGCTGAGAACCAGATTGCTTTTGCATATTGGCGTAACAGACAGAGCGTAACAAATCAGTTGGATAAGGTTATCAATTACGACGATAACAGAACTATTCTGCCAATCCCACAGCGTGAGATTGATTACAACCCAGCTCTGGAGCAGAACCCAGGTTATGGAATGTAATTCAGAATCGCAGATTTAATATTCAGATATAAGAGGATGTGTCACTTTTTTGACACATCCTTTTTTTTGTTGCCTATTGCTTGTACTTGCATAATTTGTAGTCGGGCTGCAAATAAGCTCCCTAAAGTTCAATAGATTTTTTTAGATAGCTTTCGAGTGTCCCCAAGGTTCAGCAGAATTTGTAGTTAGGTTGCAAATAAACTTCGAGTCCCCCAAACAGTTCAGTAGAATTTGTAATTCTGCTGTAGATGAAAAATGGGAATTTGCAATTCCCACCTCTGAAAAAACTTCCTTTTAAGTAATGTTATCAATTGTAATCAGGTACGTGGTTTATTGTTTTTTTACAATCATTATGAAAAAGAAAAGCGGTGGGAATTACAAATTCCCATAATTTTTATGCTGCCGAATTCGGAAATTCGGCAGAACCATGGGCAAACAATCATAGGTCGAGCGCGGAATTCCGGCAGAACCGTGTGTGTGATGTATCAGCAATAACACCCTTATGTTTTGACTTAGTATGACAAAAAGTAGATTAGCCAGAACAAAAGATTGTAGGAAAAAGTACAGAGTTCATTATAAAAGATTATATTTGCAATGGTTCAAACAAAGTTAAACTAAAACGATTACTTATGACTCATCTTACCAAACGACTGTACTTTACAACTACTACGGTGGTTGATTGGATTGACATCTTTTCCCGACCAAGATATCGCCATGTCATTATCGAATCGCTTGATTATTGCAAGCTACATAAGGGACTCCACATCTATGCGTGGGTTCTGATGACGAATCATCTGCACATCGTTGCGGGAACAGAAGAAGGACAATCAATAAGTGATATTTTGCGAGATTTCAAGAAGTTTACAAACAAGAAAATAATCGAAATCTTAGAACAAGACGAGCGTGAAAGCCGACGCGATTGGATGCTTGAACATTTCTTGTCCGCCGGGGCAGCTGGTAGTCATAATCAGAAGTATCGTTTCTGGCAAGATGGGAACCATGTAGAGGAAATCTATACTTTGAAATTCCTTTCTCAAAAAATTGATTATGTTCATAATAATCCTGTAAAGGCAGAGTTCGTGGCGCGTGCTGAAGATTATTTGTACAGTTCTGCACCGAACTATGCTGGTGATAAAGGATTGCTTGATGTTGAAGTCGTAACATTGTGATGACAGAAAGTGGTGGGAATTCTTGCGTCCCTTCGGTAGCAAGCGAACAACGTTCGAGTGGCAAATTCCCATAAATTTTATGCTGCCGAATTCGGAAATTCGGCAGAACCACGGTGTGTGTGATGTATTAGCAACAACACCCTTATGTTCTGTCGTACCGTATCTGTAGTTAGTCAGCAAAGATACTCCCCATAAAGTCCAGCAGAATTTGCAATTCTGCTGTAGATGAAAAACGGGAATTTGTAATTCCCACCTCTGAAGAAACTATCTTTAATTAGCGTAGTCAGTTACAATTTCATGAGTTGTTCTGTTTACGTTATTCACCATTATGGTAAATAAAAGCGGTGGGAATTGCAAATTCCCATAATTTATATGCTGCCGAATTCGGAAATTCGGCAGAACCAAGACGTGTAATGATGAAAAGCACCAAGTTGATGCATTAATATACCTTCCTCGAACCTAAGAAGAATCTACCCCCTTGCTACCATCTTGCTATCCTCTTGCTACCCCCTTACTATCCACCTGCCAAGAAAGGGACTTTTTGTTATCTTTCTGCATGATGATTCATTTTATATCTGTATATTTTTACATAATGCAATTTGTTCGAATAACAAAACGCAGAAAACGTCTTTCCTTAAAATCTGATTCATAATACAGAAAAACGTATTTCGTTACCCCGAATTCGCGTATAAATTGTTCGGTTCAGCAGAATTTGCAATTCAACTTTTAATCCCTATCTTTCTTCGCAATCATCAATAAAGCCCCTAAAAACTTCAGCATAATGCTTTTTTAGTTTAACTTTGCACAATTTTTATTGGGTAACACGATGGATTTTACAGTTATTCTTGAGCAGATGGCTATGCTGTTTGCCGTGGTTATTGCCGGATACATAAGCGGCAAGGCTAAGTTGTTCGACCAGACATTGAGCAAGAAGATGGCGAGCCTTATTATCAACCTTACTTGTCCGTGCCTTATCATTGCCAGCACTATGGGCGACAATCTGCCAAATCGTGAACTAATCGTTCCGCTGATGGTTGTCGGCATAATAACGTATATCGTGCTGCTTGTCATAGCAGCCTATCTGCCGCGCCTCTTCAATGTGGGCGAGGAGGAAGGACTGTTCAGCTTTATGCTTGCCTTCGGAAACGTGGGCTTCATAGGCTATCCAGTTGTGGCATCGATGTTCGGTCCTGAGGCCGTGTTCTATGCAAGTATTCTGAATGTGGCAAATACCTTTTGCGTGTTTATCTGGGGCGTTCAGTTTATTGCAGGCAAGTCAGAAGGTAAGTTTCAATGGAAGCGTTTCTATTCTCCGGCGATGATAGGAACGTACATAAGCGTGATAATCGTGGCTTTTGCCATCAGAGTGCCTCATGTAATAGCGCAGCCGTTCATGCTAATAGGCAACATAACCGTTCCCGGCTCGCTGCTGATAATTGGCTACAGCATCTCGCAGATACCGCTGAAACACATGACCGGCGGTCCTAAGATATTCCTGATGTCGGCGTTCCGCCTTTTCATCCTGCCGCTGTTCGTTATGTATCTATTCCGCTTTTCGGGCTTGTTCGACGACCGTATCATCAGCATCAACACAATGATAACCGCCATGCCCGTTGCCTCGTTCGGCACGATGCTCTGTTTTAAGTACGGCAGAGACGAGACCGTAATGGCACAAGGTACCTTTATCACCACATTGCTGTCGATGATAACGATACCTTTGGTGTCAATGATTCTCTGATTTTATTTTGTGTAGAAGTCTATTAGCCTCTGCATAGCCCTTTGGCACACATCGCAGAAGCGGCTCACCTCGTTCACCTTCATGCGACAGGTGTAGAACGGACGGTAAACGCCCTTTGACTGATATCCGCCGCCCTCGTACACGCCTATCTTCTTCATCAGATTCTCTTCGGTGTCTAACGGTGGGATAGGAGTAGGAATCTTCGTCTTCTTAGGCAGCATATCCTTCCATTTGCTGTCGAAATCAACAAGAGTTGTAAGGTTTGGCTCCCATGGCTCGGTATCCGACGGATATTGAGTCTCGTACTGGTCGTCGTAGAAATACTCGTCTGCCAGACCGCCGAAACTGTGTCCAAACTCATGAACAACCACAGGTCTGAACTGCTCGTGGTGCGCCGTTGTGAGGGTGTACGAGTTGTATATTCCGCCGCCGCCGTATTCGTCGGTATTTGCAAGAATGATGATGTGCTCGTATGGCAAACCGGCAAGAACATCGTGCAAGTCCTTTATGTGAAGGGTGGTGAGATACCTGTCAGAATAGAACGTGCTGAAATGCGATGACAGAGCCGTGTTCTTCCATTGTCCCAAACGCGGAATGCTCACGCCGCTGTCTTTAGAAACCGCGCCTACCGCCAGAATGTTGAACTTACTCTTGTTTGCCGAGAAAGGCGCGTGTGCAAAGAGCGATTCCGAAGCAATCTCGGCATCCTTGAAGAACGTTTCGAGCTCGCTTTCGGTATATCCCTCGGCAACAATCACAACGTCAATGCACTCCTTCGGGTCGCCGCCCTTGTGGATATATCTTGTTTTCTGCTCCTTGTTCGGCTTCATCTGCCTTATCAGGATATCCTTAGGGTTGATGTGATAGGTGAGTTCAGAAACCACCTTGTTGTGAGTGTTTGTCAGGTTTATTGTAACGTCCATCTCATCCTTAGGAAAAGGCAGCAGAAAAGTGTTTTCGAACGATTTTGTAGCCTTTGTGCTCTCCTCGGTTGTGAGCCATTCCTGAAACAGGCTTGAGAACGAAGTGGCATAGACAACCTTGCCCTTGTGCTTCATGTAAATCTGACCGTTTCCGCGTAGTGGCAGAGAGTCGAGATTGTGCCTTCTACCGTACCATCCGTCCGATTTTTTCAGTTCAGACACCTCGATATGTTGCAAATCGTGATTGCCGCTGAAGGTATAGTCTATTCTCAGCGTCTTGTCTTCGAAATAATCGCTAAAACTCTGTGCCACAATGCCCTGCATCGTCAGAAAAAAAGCTGAGAAAATTAAAAATCTTTTCATTTGTAACTAATTTTGTATTTATTTTGTAAAAATATAACTACTTTTTTAAACTAAAGTTACGATTTATAATCTACTTTGTACTATATTTGCAAAAATTATTTAGAGTAATAAAAAATATGGGACAACATCAGATTGACAAGTTGGATGTGCAGATTCTGCGGATGATTGCAGAAAATGCACGAGTGCCATTCCTTGAGGTGGCGCGAGCATGCGATGTGTCGGGAGCGGCCATCCACCAGCGTATTCAGAAACTAGTAAACCTAGGAATTTTGAAAGGTTCACAGTACCTAATAGACCCTGAGAAGATTGGTTATGAAACCTGTGCATATATAGGCTTGTACCTAAAAGATCCTGAGCAGTTCGATGAGGTGACAGAGGCTCTCCGTAAGATTCCGGAGGTGGTTGAGTGTCATTTCACAACTGGAGGCTATGACATGTTCATAAAGATATATGCTCGCAACAATCATCATTTGTTGAGTATTATCCACGACAAACTTCAGCCGCTGGGACTTGCCCGTTCCGAGACCATTATCTCGTTCCACGAGGCAATTAAGCGACAGATGCCAATCATGGATATTGAGAGCGACGAAAATGAAAGCGTAGATTAAGTTCTACGCTTTTACTTTTTTATATAGTCAACAAACGTGTATCGCTGTGCGTGCTTCTCGTCGGCCTCGTGTGCCTCGCTGTTTTTAACTACCCAAACATTCTTGTCAATCTCTGGGAAAAAGGCATCGGCATTCTCAGGAGTGTCGTCAACCTCGGTGGCATAGATAGCGTCTGCCATCGGCATGGCCTCGCGATAAAGCGTCTCGCCGCCAATTATGTAGATGTCCTCTTCGCCCTTGCAGTTGTCCAGAGCCTCTTCGAGCGATGTGAAATGCTCTGCACCGGCAAACTCAATGTCCTTCTGTCTTGACAGAACGATGTTGCGGCGGTTTGGCAGCGCGCCCTTCGGAAGCGACTCGAACGTCTTTCGGCCCATTATTATGGTATGCCCTGTTGTGAGAGCCTTGAATCTTTTAAGATCGTTGCTCAGATGATATATCAGTTGATTCTTGTAGCCTATGGCGTTGTTGCGGGCTATTGCGACGATTATGTTAATCATATTTTTCTTCTTGATTTATTAAACTGAAACCTTTCCGGCGATGTGCGGATGAGGGTCGTAGCCTTCGAGTTCGAAATCCTCGAACTTAAAGTCGAAGATGTTCTTCACCTCGGGATTTATCTTCATCGTAGGCAACTTGCGAGGCTCGCGCGAAAGTTGAAGTTTCATCTGTTCGATGTGGTCGTTGTAGATGTGAGCATCGCCAAGCGTGTGGACAAATTCACCAGCCTTCAGTCCTGTAACCTGAGCAACCATCATAAGCAGAAGGGCATACGATGCAATGTTGAACGGCACGCCAAGGAAGGTGTCGGCGCTGCGCTGGTATAGTTGGAGACTCAGTTTACCGTCGGCAACGTAGAACTGGAAGAACATGTGGCAAGGCGGCAGGTTCATGTTGTCGATGTCAGCCACGTTCCAGGCGTTAACTATAAGTCGGCGCGAGTTAGGGTTGTTCTTTATCTGCTCTATCACTTCCGAAATCTGGTCGATGTATCCGCCTTTGTAGTCGGGCCACGAGCGCCACTGGTAGCCGTAGACGTGTCCGAGGTCTCCGTTCTCATCGGCCCATTCGTTCCATATTCTTACGCCGTGCTCCTGAAGCCACTTTACGTTCGTGTCGCCTCTGAGAAACCACAGAAGTTCGTAGATTATCGATTTCAGATGAACCTTCTTCGTTGTCACGAGCGGAAATCCGTCTTCGAGGTTAAACCGCATCTGATGGCCGAATACGCTGATTGTTCCCGTTCCGGTGCGGTCGCCCTTCTCAACGCCCTCAGTCAGTATTCTGTTTACAAGATCAAGATATTGTTTCATTAAATGTTTTGATTTTTTAATTGAAGGCAAAAGTAATATAATTTTTGCAATTTTGCTTTATACATTATATATTTAAGGTAAAAAGACTTGTTCTATATGTACGATTGTGTTAATATTGAAACAGGGCTGTAATGTTAAAAAATGTGAAATATTTTAGGATTTTTTCACATTTGTTAATATTTTAGTCATTTGTTGTTATGACGGTTTTGTAATTAAAAATTTATAATATACTGATATTTAAGTAGTTAGATATTTTGCTTCAAAAAAAGTTAAAAAATACTAAAAAATAATTATTAAAAAATTTGTTAAATTTAATTTTAGTGTTTATATTTGCAATGTGATAATAAAAACAGACTCGGATGCGAGTCGAAAAAACATAAGTTGAATTGTTGAAGTTGATGTCGGATTAAGACAAATAAGATGAGGCTATCACTGATTGAAGTGAACTCATATTATAAAGTTATATTGGGTAAAATAGTGATTTTAAGGTAAAGCTTTTGAGTTTGGATTGAAAAGATTACAGTTATTGTACTAGTTTTAGGTAAGTTTTAGGTAGTTTATTTATGATTGTAGTAGGCTCTTGCATGTGAATGTAGGGGTCTATTTTTGTTTTGTATAGTTTCGGCTTGCCTAAAAATCGTATGATTTATTTTGTTCTGCTTTCGGATTGCTGTATCTTTGCCAATAGTATGAATATTCCAGAAGATTTTGAATTATATACACGCAGGCTTATAGGCGATGACGAATATAAGTCGCTCGCCGATGCGCTTGCCACCGAATCGCCGGTGAGCATAAGACTCAATCCGGCAAAGTGGACTGGCGAACTATCGGCGCAGGCTGTGCCGTGGTCGGAGAAATATGGCAGGTATCTCGAAACACGACCGCCTTTCACGTTCGACCCTTTGCTACATTCGGGCGCGTATTATGTTCAGGAGGCATCATCGATGTTCCTGACGCAAGTTGTTGAGCAGTATGTTGATAAACCAGTCGTTGCGCTCGACCTCTGCGCATCGCCCGGCGGTAAGAGCACGCTTCTTCGCGCAGCCCTGCCCGAAGGCAGTCTGCTTGTAAGCAACGAGCCGATACGTCCGCGCGCTCAGGTGCTTTCTGAAAATATTACCAAGTGGGGACATCCGCTCAGCATAGTTACTAATAACTATCCTGCCGATTTCTCAAAGTTTGTGCATCTGTTCGACCTAATCGTTGCCGACGTGCCTTGCTCGGGCGAGGGAATGTTCCGCAAGGACGAGGTGGCTGTTTCGGATTGGAGCACCGCTAAGGTTGCCGAGTGCGAGAGCCTTCAGCGAAGTATAATAAACGACATCTGGCGATGCCTGAAACCCGGCGGACTGCTTGTTTACAGCACCTGCACATACAACGCTCTCGAAGACGAGGGCAACGTAGAGTGGATTGTCAAGAATCTTGGAGCGGAAGTCCTGAAGGTTGAAACGAAACCCGAATGGAACATAAAGGGCAACACCGTTGGCACGCCGTATGATGTGTATCATTTTATGCCGCATATCACAAAGGGCGAGGGCTTCTTCCTCTGCCTTATGCGAAAGCCTTTGGATGCCGAGGACGATATTCCGGAGGAGAAACCGGCAAAGAAGAAAAAAGGCAAGGACGCAAAGCCGAAGAGTGTGCCTGCATTTCCGAAGGAACTGAAACAATATGTTTCGGGCAACTTTGAATTTGTGTGGCGAGGCGAGCAGCCTGTGGCTTTTCCGACGGCATACATTGAAGTATATGATAGTCTCAGCAAGGAACTTAGCGTGATGCACGCTGGCATAGAACTCGCCACGCTGAAAGGCAGGGACTGGCAGCCCGATGTGGCTCTGGCTCTGTCTACGGCTCTTAATCGCGACACATTCCCGACGGTGGAACTCGACTATATGTCGGCGATAGCATATCTGCGCAAAGAGGCAGTTGCCATGCCCGACGGAACTCCGCGAGGCTATGTTCTTGTAACCTACAAGAATCATCCGCTGGGATTCGTAAAGAACATCGGAAACCGTGCCAACAACCTCTATCCGCAAGAGTGGCGCATACGCAGCGGATTTATTCCGAAGGAGATTGAGGAGAAGGGGCAATTCTCTTTTATGTAAGTAAAATTTGTTAATTTTGCACTTCCAAAAAAAGAATAAACAAATATGATTGTATGTATTGCCGAGAAACCGAGTGTTGCCAAGGACATAGCCAATGTGCTTGGAGCAACGTCGCAGCGCGATGGCTATCTTGAAGGAAACGGCTATCAGGTAACGTGGACATTCGGTCATCTCTGCGAGTTGAAAGAACCTCATGAATATACACCGATGTGGAAGCATTGGACTCTGAGCAGTCTGCCCATGATTCCACAACGTTTCGGCATAAAACTGAAGGCTGACAAGGGCATTGAGAAACAGTTCGCGGTGATAGAGAAACTGATGTCGAATGCCGAAAAGATTATAAACTGCGGCGATGCCGGGCAGGAAGGTGAACTGATTCAGCGATGGGTGATGCAGAAGGCTGGGGCGAAATGTCCTGTGGAGCGTCTGTGGATTTCGTCGCTGACCGAAGAGGCTATACGCGACGGATTCAAGGAACTGAAAGACCAGTCCGTGTACCAGTCGCTCTACGAGGCCGGACTCTGTCGCGCCATTGGCGACTGGGTCTTGGGCATGAACGCAACTCGTCTGTACACCTTAAAATACGGACAGAACAGGCAAGTTCTCTCTATTGGGCGAGTGCAGACGCCTACGCTGGCACTAATCGTAAAGCGTCAGCACGAAATAGACAACTTTGTGCCAGAGCCTTATTGGGTTCTGACAACTAAATACCGCAACGTAATCTTTGCATCAACAAAAGGCAAGTTTACGAGCAAGGAAGAGGGTTTCGCCTTTCTTGAAAAGGTGAAGAACGCGCTGTTTACCGTTACCGATGTGTCGAAGAAGAACGGAACGGAAGCACCTCCGCGACTGTTCGACCTTACGTCGCTTCAGGTTGAGTGCAACAAGAAATTCGGCTATTCTGCCGACCAGACGTTGCAACTGATCCAGTCGCTCTACGAGAAGAAATTCACAACATATCCGCGTGTTGATACTACATTCCTGAGCGATGATATTTACCCAAAGTGTCCGCAGATTCTTTCGGGACTTCGTGATTATCAGGGTTTTATCGCTCTGTTGGGCGGCAAGAAACTTCTGAAGAGCAAGAAGGTGTTCGACTCAAGCAAGGTTACAGACCACCATGCCATCATCCCGACAGGCGTGCCGCCAACAAACCTCTCGGACATGGAAAAGCATGTGTACGACATGATTGCGCGCCGCTTCATTGCCGTATTCTATCCCGATTGCAAGTTTGCCACTACTACCGTTATGGGCGAGGTTGATAAGATAGAGTTCAAGGCAACGGGAAAGCAGATTCTTGAACCGGGCTGGCGCGTGCTTTTCGAGAAGCAGCAGACCAATCTGCCTGACGAAGAGGCGAATAAGGAGAAGGATGAGGAACGCGTTCTGCCAGCCTTCGTGAAGGGCGAGAGCGGCGAGCACATTCCCGACCTTGCCGAGAAGATGACCACTCCGCCAAAGTTCTATACCGAGGCAACGCTTTTGCGCGCCATGGAAACGGCTGGAAAACTGGTCGACTCAGACGAGTTGCGCGATGCCTTGAAGGAGAACGGAATAGGTCGCCCGTCAACCCGAGCCGCCATCATCGAAACGCTCTTCAAACGCAAGTATATCCGCAAGGAGAAGAAGAATCTAGTAGCTACTCCAACAGGCATGGAGCTTATCGGCCTTATCCGCGAGGAACTGCTGAAGAGTGCCGAACTAACGGGAATCTGGGAGAAGAAACTACGCGAGATAGAAAAGAAGAGTTACGACGCGGCTACCTTCGTGGGCGAACTGAAGCAGATGGTTACAGACATTGTAAATCAGGTGCTGGCAGACAATACAAACCGAAGAATTTCGTTAGAAGTAGAGGAGGAGAAGCCTGCGCCAAAGAAACGCGCTCCGCGAAAGTCGTCGAAGAAGAAAGACGGCGACGAGGGCGATGAGGCTGCGGTGGCATCTGGCGGCTCGGACAGTCCGAAGCCAAAACCGGCATCTCAGTCGCTTGTCCCGTCGGACGAACTGATAGATACGGTATGCCCGGTGTGCGGACAGGGACGCATAATAAAGGGTAGGGCGGCTTACGGGTGCTCAAACTGGAAGTCGGGCTGCAAGTTCGTCCTTCCGTTTAATACTGAAGTCAAATGAAGTCGAACATCATAGTCTTAGTGCTTGGCGCGCTTATGCTTTTTTCGTGCGGAGCGGAGAATTCCGTTCGCAAGGCGGAGCAGTCTCTTGCTCTTGGCGAATATTTCAACGCTGCGCAGATGTACAAAAAAGCATACAGCCAGACTCCGCCGAAAGAGCGCAAGCTGCGTGGCGAGCGCGCTTTCGCCCTTGCAGAGTGCTACCGAAAGATTAACTATACATCGAGGGCGAGAGGCGCATATCAGAATGCCGTTCGATACAAGTATCGCGATTCTATCGCCTTCTTCTATCTTGCCGAGATGCAGCGGCGCGACAAGGACTACAAGAACGCTGCCAAGAACTACGAGATTTACCTCGCGCACAAGCCTGCCGACAAACTCGCCATGAACGGTTTGATTTCGGCTCAGAATGCACGGAAATGGAAAGAAGAATCATCGGGCTACAAGGTCAAGAAGTTTGATATGTTCAACTCGCGCCGTTCCGACTTCTCGCCGATGCTTTTGGGCGACGACCAACTTTTTCTGTCGTCAACGCGCCCACAGGCAAAGGGCGACAAGCTTAACGGAATTACGGGCGTGAAGAACGGCGATTTCTTCGTGTGCAAGAAAGACGAGAAAGGCAAATGGACTAAGCCTGAGGTTATTACCGATGCAATAAATTCGGAAGAAGACGAGGGCGCATGCTGCTTTACTCCCGACGGCAAGACTATGTATTTTACCCGATGCCGCGAGGACGAGTCGTATCCGCGCTATGCCGAGATTTTCAAGAGCACGCGCTCCGATGCTTCGTGGAGCACCCCTACGGCTTGCGTTCTGACAAAGGATTCGCTTTCGTCGTACGCCCATCCGGCAGTATCGCCCGACGGACAATGGCTTTATTTCGTTTCTGATATGCCCGGCGGAGAGGGCGGACTCGACATCTGGCGCGTTCGCATAACTGCCGATGATAACTTTGGAGGCGTTGAGAATCTGGGTGCGCCGATAAACACGCCCGGCGACGAGATGTTTCCGACATTCCGCCCAAACGGCGACCTATATTTCTCATCAAACGGACATCCGGGCATGGGCGGACTCGATGTGTGGTGCGCAAAGCAAGACTCGCTCAAGGCGTGGACGCTTAACCGTCTTGGCTATCCGCTCAATTCTGAGGGCGATGACTTCGGCCTTACGTTCAATGGCGTTTACAACCGTGGATTTTTCGCAAGCAACCGCAACGACGGCCACGGATGGGACCACATCTACAGTTTCGAGCTTGCCGAAAATATCCTCACCGTTCAGGGATGGGTTTACGAGAAGGACGGCTACGAACTGCCTCAGGCACTTGTCTACATGGTGGGCAACGATGGCACAAACCAGAAAATAAGCGTGAAGGGCGACGGCTCTTTTGTGGTTGAGGTAAAGCCTAATGTTGATTACGTTCTGCTTGGCACTTGCAAGGGTTTTCTTAATCACAAACAAGACTTCAGAGCCGATACTGCCGGCGTTACAAAAGAATATGTTCTGCAATTTCCGCTGCCGTCAATCAGCAGACCTGTGCTTATCGACAACGTACTCTACGAGTTCGACAAGGCCGATTTGACAAAGGAGTCGGAAACCGAATTGATGGCTCTCGTAACTCTGCTGAACGAGAATCCTAACATCACGATAGAACTTGGCGCGCATTGCGATTATCGCGGCGACGAGAAATACAATCTGTGGCTCTCGCAAAAACGTGCCGAGTCGTGCGTTAAGTTTTTGATAAAGAGTGGAATTGCAAAAGAACGCCTCACTCCTGTTGGATATGGCGTAACCAAGCCTAAGACTGTAAGCAAGAAGATGCTAGAATCGTTCGACTTTCTGAAAGAGGGCGATGTGCTTTCGAAGGAATTTATAGAGAACCTTCCAAACGAGCAGCAGGAAATTTGCAATTCATTGAATCGCCGCACCGAGTTCCGCGTACTCAGAACAACGTACAATATGTTTGAAAAGTAAAAAACAAGCCTTCGATTGAGTTCTTTAATCAATCAAAGGCTTGTTTTTTATTTGTTCGTATTATTTATGCGCCCTTCAGCTCTGAGAATATCGATGAATTTATTCCAACCAGCCGAACGCTTTTCTGCATTCTGCTGAGTTTTCTCTGGATCCCAATATTCTGGGTAACTATCGTCAAGATGAAATCTATCGTGATAGTCGCGTAGTAATACCAAATCATCGTATGCTCTGTTTACAATATAACAGATATTGGAAGATATAACGAAAAGTGTCTCTGCTGAACTTTTCACAGCAATCGACGCGTATGGTGGAATAGACTTGATTTTTTCATTGTCCTTAAACTTGATTTCCCTTGTTTGGGGATTAAACCAGACAATATCTAAGTCGGTAAAAACAACAGAATCTTTGACTTGTAGGTCACAGAAATCATTTGTCTTGTACACAAAGAAAAGTTGTGGCGTTGTTTCTTCTTCAAGAAACGTTTCTTCAGGTAGCAAGTCGGCATTCGAACTGCACGAACTAAATACCACCAGCATTACTGCAGAAATGATACTCAATAAATTCTTGGCTGTTACCGCAATAGGTAATGTAAAATGACTAATGCAATTAAATACTTTTTTCATATTTATAATATTAGAGTTTGTTGAAAAGTGGCAGTGAATTCAAACAAATACATAAACGTTTTGATATGCTATGTTTTTTCTTTTTTGTTTTTCAACTGTGTTGCAAAAGTAACAATAAATAAATTGCGAACAAATATTATGCAAAAGAATGATGCCAGATTAACATTTTTAACTTTTGCTATGAATCTTCGTCTTCACCATCATAAGTCTCTTCCAACTTTTTGAAGCCCAATTTCTCACCGTCAAATTCGTAGGTGAAAAAGTCACAGTACCATTCGTCTTCTTTCCACAAGGTGATTTCAATAGAAAGTGGCTTGCTATCTTCTTTCTTAACATCTATGTAGTAAAATGTCATGTATTCGATGTCTTCAATTCCATAACCTTTTTGAACCATTATCTTTTCCAGTTCTTTCCGGTGAAATTCTCTTTTGTAAAGCTTTTTGCCGTCGGAAATCATAATGCACAGTTTTCGCCCTTTGTAGACGACAGTGTCTCTTTCTTGGTCTGTATCTGGATATTTGATATACTTAAGAATCTCCGTATCGTCGTTAACCACACAGTATTTAATGCGATATGGCATGATAATCGTGTCGTGGCTGTATCTTTGGCACGTTGCTCTGTCGGCTACATCGGCTTTCATTGCAGCAAAGGCTTCTTCGTGTGCTGCAAATATGTTTGTCGGCAGACTGCTTTGTGTTTCAGCCGAAGCCGAGATTGCATCGGTTTTCTTTGGAGTCTTGTTTCTGCAAGATGTCATAGCAGAACAAAACAGAATTAGAATTAAAAAGATTCTCATATCGTTTTTGTTTTTAGGATTTTAGCTTGTCTGTGTCAAGTCTTTGCGTTGATAGTTGCTCCTTTTTTTTGCTTACGGGTGTGAGCTCCTTGCCGGATAAAGATGCGTTTTCAATTTTCGATTTTCAACTTTCAACCCTCAAGTTTCAAATATCATTGTCAATTGTGAATTATTTTGGCTTGCTTCCCCGTAGCTACTCCGTTCCTACCCCGTAGCTACCTCGTACCTACTCCGAACCTATTCCAAACCTTCCGGCTTGTTGTCCCCTTACTATCGGCTTGCTACTCCCTTGCAATAGGCTTACTTCTCCGAACCTTGCCTCAATGTTGTTACGATGTTTCAACTTACTCTAATTGTAAATTAGAATTTTCAACTATCAATTCTCAACTTTCAACTATAAAATTGTCAACTGTCAATTGTCCATTGTCAATTA
>JAEEGH010007272.1_pt1 | contig 26705 bp, 19 predicted proteins | sample 9134181 | NCBI WGS metagenome assembly JAEEGH01 (sample SAMN16246544, study PRJNA631951) | gut metagenome | biome: gut microbiome; feature: rumen; material: DP-attached | host: Bos | place: Iran: Karaj | collected 2018-10 | reverse complement strand
TTGAACACCACGGCGGCGGCTGAGCTATCCTCACGTTTCGCCAATGTCTGCAAGGGTTTCGTAAAATTCAGCCTCAGCGACAAGGAGATGTACGACTGGTACGCCTACAACCCTGGCGACACCACTTACAACGGCCGTTTCCGCGTCACGACATTAGATTTCAAGGTCAGGATTGCGCCTGGTGAGCGTTATATGCTCACTAACAAAGGCCTTGTGACCGTAACGCCTGGCAGGCCGGTGATCTGGCTCTCATACCAGAAAGGGTTGAAAGGTGTGCTCGACTGTCCATTCAACTTCGACAAGATTCAAGCACAGCTAACATATTCATTTGTAACACGTTACATCGGGAAAACCACGATAACATTGCAGGCCGGATATGTCTTCGGCGACACACCGATATTTGAGAATTTCAACATTTTCGCCAACAACCGTGGTTTTGCGCTCTACTCGACAGAAAGTTTCGCCACGATGAATATCAACGAATTCATCTGCGACAAGTTTGCTCTGCTTTTCTTCACCCACAACTTCGGCAAGTTCTTTAAAACCAAATACTTCAATCCTGAATTCATCTTCGTCACCAATGTCGGTTGGGGCGACATCGACAATGTGCAGCAACATAGCGGTGTGGAGTTCAAAAGCATGAAAGACGGCTACTATGAAAGCGGCATGGTGTTTGATAACTTATTGAAAATCAGCACATCAAAATGGGGTTTCGGTGTCTATTACCGCTATGGCGCCAACTCGTTCGACAACGCCGGTGACAATTTCTCGTTCAAACTCAAAGTCGGATTGACTTTATAAATTTTTGTGATACTCAATCAGACCATCCATCGGGTTTTTCATGATTTTCGAGCATTTAATATTGTGGTTTTCAAGGACTTGCAATAGCAAATCTTTGAATGAAAACGCTACCGAGCCGACGAAACCATACAGCAGGAGATTTATTCGCCTTTGGCGAATGCTTTCGCTTCGCTCAGGTCTCGACTCCACTGCGTTCCGCTCGAAATGACGGAATGAACGTTGCGCCGACATAATAAATTCCTCAAAACATTCAGTCACAAGATTTATAACATATTGATTCTCAATATTTTCCAATGCAAAACTTGCAAATTCCGCCAGATAACGCGACGGCGCATCGCCATGATACACGTTTTTCAGCAGTGTCTCCCTGTCAAGATGATATTTCTCATTGAATTTTGCCCTTAAACCGCCAGGCATAATTTTGTAAAAATAATCATGCACTAAGCGCTTCCCGATGTGGCAGCCACTGCCCTCGTCGCCGAGCATAAACCCAAGAGACACAATGCTTTCAGTGATTTTTTCGCCGTCATAGAAACAGGCATTTGAGCCGGTTCCCAAGATGCAAGCGACTCCATCATTTTTACCCAAAAGAGCATGGCACGCACCCAAAGAGTCGGGATACACCTCTATATCATTGATTTTGAAAATCATAGCGAATATCATCGCCATCTTATTTTGGTTAGCTTCAGAAGCGCATCCGGTTCCGTAAAACACTATTTTACTAACATCTTGATTATCAATGATATTTTTAGCCTCAACAATAATATTCTTTATCGTTTCATTTTCAGTAAAATTAGGATTGAAGCCATTGGTTATGAATCGTTTAGCTATATTTTCGCCATCCAAGACGACCCATTCGGCCTTTGTCGAACCGCAATCGATAATCAGTGTCATAGTTTATTTTTTGCAAAGATAGTAAAAAGTTTATAAAGTCATAAAGTTTATAAAGTTTTAAGGTTTATAAAGTTAAAAAATTGTTACACCTATTAATATAATGCATATATTTGCAGTCCAAATTATTGTACTATGGGAAGAAGCATGAGAAAATGGCGTGTTGAGGACTCGGCTGAGCTCTACAACATCAACAACTGGGGTATTAACTATTTCTCTATCAATGAGAAAGGTCATGTGGTGGTGACTCCGCGCGAGGGTTGTGCCTCCGTCGACCTCCGTGAGCTCGTAGATGAATTGCAGCTTCGTGACGTGTCGGCTCCAATGCTGATTCGTTTTCCTGACATCATTGACACCCGCATCGAGAAAATCGATTCATGCTTCAAAGAAGCCGCAAAAGAGTACGACTACAAAGGAAAGAACTTCATCGTCTTCCCTATCAAAGTCAACCAGATGCGCCCTGTGGTCGAGGAAATAGTGAGCCACGGCAAGAAGTTCAACATCGGACTGGAAGCAGGCTCGAAACCTGAGCTTCACGCCATCATAGCTTCGAACACCGACAGCGAGTCGCTGATAATCTGCAACGGTTACAAAGACGAGAGTTTCATCGAGTTGGCGCTGTTAGCGCAGAAGATGGGCCGCACCATCATCATAGTTGTTGAGAAGATGAATGAGTTACGTCTCATCGCCAAGCTGTCGAAGCAGCTGAAAGTGTCACCAAAGATTGGTATCCGCATCAAATTGGCGAGTTCTGGTGCAGGCAAATGGGAAGACTCAGGCGGTGATGCATCGAAGTTCGGACTCTCATCGTCAGAATTGCTTGAAGCTCTTGAGTTTCTTGAGAAAAACGACATGATGGACTGCCTCAAGCTGGTGCATTACCACATCGGCAGCCAGGTGACAAAAATCAGAAGCATTAAGATAGCCTTGAAGGAAGCCGCACAGTTCTATGTTCAGCTTCATAAGATGGGCTTCAACGTTGAGTTTGTTGACGTTGGCGGTGGTCTTGGTGTTGACTACGACGGCACGCACTCGGCCAACAGCGCAAGCTCTGTCAACTATACTATCCAGGAATACGTGAACGACGCGATATTCTCTATCGTTGATGCATGCGACAAAAACGGATTACAGCATCCAAACGTCATCAACGAGTCGGGACGCGCTCTTACGGCACACCACTCGGTTTTGATTATGGAAGTGCTTGAGACTGCGTCACTTCCGACATGGGACGATGACAACGAGAAGGTTGAAGACAACGACCACGAGCTCATACACGACTTGTACGAGACATGGGACAACCTCACCAGCAAACAGTCGTCCATGCTTGAGACATGGCACGATGCACAGGAAATCCGTGAAGAAGCCCTCGACCTCTTCAACATGGGCTTGCTCGACCTCAAGACAAGAGCTAAGATTGAGCGTATTTTCTGGTCTATCGCACTGGAAATCAACCAGTTAGCATCACAGCAAAAGAGAGTCCCCGACGAGTTGCTCGCCTTGCCTAAATTGCTGGCCGACAAATATTTCTGCAACTTCTCAATGTTCCAGTCGCTGCCTGACGCATGGGCTATCGACCAGGTGTTCCCTGTGATGCCCATCCATCGTTTGAACGAATATCCTGACCGTCAAGCCACTCTGCAGGACATCACCTGCGACTCCGACGGTAAGATGACCACATACGTCACAGGCCACAGCCTGTCGCACAACCTGCCGGTGCATTCTTTGTCGAAAAACGAGCCATATTATATAGGTGTGTTCCTCGTGGGCGCATATCAGGAGATTTTGGGCGACATGCACAACCTCTTCGGTGACACCAACGCAGTGCACGTCTCCGTTGACGAGAAAGGCTATTACATCGACCAACTCATTGACGGTGAGACCGTTGCTGAGGTCTTGGAATATGTTCAATACAGTCCGAAGAAACTTGTCCGCACAGTGGAGTCATGGGTCACGAGCTGCGTGAAAGCCGGAAAGATCACCGTTGAAGAAGGTAAAGAGTTCTTATCAAATTACAGGTCTGGACTTTACGGATACACTTACTTGGAATAATGAATAATATCTATAGTTTATTGCGATACACCGTGATGATGGCGGTGTTGGTGATTTGTATGCCTGCAATGGCACAGCACCATGATTACTCACAGGATTATCTCACATTCAAAGTGCTCACAGATGGAACAATTGGATGGAAATCATTTGGTTCTGAAACAGCAAAGACCATCTCTTACAGTATCAATGATGGAGAATGGACATCAATAACAGCTGGAAGTGATGTTACAATAAACGTAAATGCCAATGATGTTGTAGAATTTAAGGGAAATAATCAAACTTACGCAAAAGATAAGAGTAACTATTCTGGATTTGAAGGTGGTACGGCCACTTTCAACATAGAAGGCAATATTCACAGTTTGCTATATGGTGATGATTTTGCAAATAACAATTCTCTTACAAATTCAACATATCAGTTCTGTTCATTATTCAAAAAAGCCAATGTGGTATCTGCTGAGAATCTTATACTTCCTGCAAACACATTGACCGATGATTGTTATAGAGCAATGTTTAGTATGTGCGAAACATTGGGAAACGCTCCTGCATTACCGGCAACAACACTTGCAAAAGAGTGTTATTGGTATATGTTTGAATGTTGTGCTATTACAACAGCTCCCGATTTGTTGGCAACAAATTTGGTTTCCAAATGCTATGGACACATGTTTGTAGGATGCTCAAATCTTAATTACATAAAGTGTTTGGCAACAAGCGGAATCAATAATACAAATCTGGAAAAATGGGTTGGAAAAAAGAATGTGGAAGAAACACTTGGTGTTTCAGCAACAGGTGTCTTTGTAAAGGATGAAAACGCATCATGGTCTTCTGTTACTGGCACATCAGGTATTCCAACTGGATGGGAACTTATTGCTGCACCAGCCATCAGCTGTGACGGTGAATATATTACAATGACTTGTGCTACAGAAGGAGCATCCATATATTATAGATTGAATCAAACCGGAGACTTCTCATTGTATACCTCTCCAATAGCTTTTAATTCAGATACCACTGTTGAAGCATATTCATCTAAAGACGATCATACAAGTCATACTGTTATTATTACATTTGAGAAATATGACAATCCGTTTGACGAGTCTAATAGGTCTTTAAATTCTTGGATGTATGGTAATACCCAAGTAACATTGCCATATTCAGTTAATGGAATAGACGGACATTCATCATATTATTCAAAAGGTACCTTTACATTCGAAACGACAATCACTTTATATTCGCTTAATCCTACATATTTATGGTTCCAACATGCTGACCAATCAGCAACAATATATGTCGACAACAATCTTGTGGAAAAACACTGGGGAGGATATAATGCATTCTTCGTTGATATCTCGGACCATGTCCATAAGGGTACAAACCATATCAAGGTAGCGTTGAGAAACAATGAAGGAAATTATCTTGCTCCAGCAGCAGGTGACTTTAATTTCAATGCTACATTGGGTAAAGTAAAGCTGTTTACAAGCCCATACATGCCTTCAATGAGTTATGGCTATGACGGATTCCATATCACATCAACAGTGTCTTCTGCAGAAGCCACCATCAATGTGAATACAACCATACCTACCGGTGCTACCGTCGTATGTAAAATCAGTGGTGATAACTGTAATTATACTGAGACAAAGGACAGTACAGGAGATGAATTGGTGTTCACAACAACCATCACCAATCCTCATCTTTGGAATGGTACAATCGACCCGTATTTGTATAATGTAAAACTTGAGATATATCACGACGATGAGTTGTATCACAGCTATGAAAGACCATACGGTTTGAGATACTATGAGTATGTATTTAATCAAACCGTAAATGGGAATCAATATACAGGTTTCTTACTTAATGGACAACCTTACTTATTGAGAGGCGTGTGTGTGCACGATGACTTGGCCAATCAGGCAAATGCACTCACTGATGCTGATTATACACAGGAGTTCGATATTATTACTGAATTAGGATGTAATTTCTTACGTCTCTCACACTACCCACATCCAAAGGAGGTTTATGACAAGTGTGACCAATTAGGTATTATAGTTCAGACTGAAGCACCTTGGGTAAACAAATCAACGATGGATGAAACTGCAGATTATTGGGCTCATCTTGAAGGGCAATGTGCCGATATGGTAAATCAACATTACAATCACCCATGTATTATATTCTGGGGTGTGGGCAATGAGATTAACACAAATTATACCACTACAACAGAAGGGAAAGACTTCGTTAAAGGCAAGATTGAAGGCTATAGAAACACTATAAGGTCTTTGATGCCCAATGCATTGGTTGGATATACTGTAAGTCACGGGACACAAGATGGTTTGGGTATATTTAACAACCCTACTGTCGATTGGATAGGTCAGAACATCTATGTCGGCTGGTACATAAACACGACATCAAATAATCCAACAAACAGACTTACTACTGCTATAAACAACGCCACAACTCAGAATACGCCATGCGCATTCTCTGAATATGGTTGCGGTGGCACACAAGTTTGTCATAGCGATGACTTTAAGACAACAACCACAAGCGGTAACAACCCAAGACACGATATTGAGTATCAGATGTGGTTGCATGAAGGACACATCGCAGCTATCAAGAACAAACCAGAGTTGTTGTTCACATCACAATGGCAACTTTTTGACATAGCAGTATCAAACAGACAGGAAGGTTATAAGGTATGTTTTGATGGCGGAGAGACGGTATTCGACAATGATGAACTCAAGTATTTGAACAACAAGGGCCTTGTTGAGAGAGACCACAAGACAAAAAAGGATCCATTCTATCTTTACAAGGCTTGGTGGAATCAAGAAGACAAATTTGTACACATTTGTGGCAAGGATTATAAAAAGCTAACCAGCAGAGTAATAAAGTGTTATACCAACGATGGCAGCACATTGAAACTTTTTGTGAACGATGTGGAGATTGAAACTGTCACGGTTGTAAACAACATCGCGACATTCACAGCAACTGATTTCAACCCGGGCGATGTGGTAAGAGTAAATGGTGCATCAACAAATGATACGTTTACTTTCACCAATTACAACAAAGACTATGTCTTCACAACCGAGGGCGACTGGGACGAGGCATCCAACTGGAGCGGTAATGCAGTACCTGATGATGGCAGTGACGTGATCATCATGGCCAACACTACCGTCCCAAGCGACTATACCGCCAATGCAGGCAACATCGATCTCTACGGCGGCACCCTAACTATTGCCGACGGCGGTCAGCTCATCAGCAACAGTGCGGTGAATGCCACGGTGGAAAAGAAAATCACAGCCTACACGGTAACCCAAAATCAAGGTACGTCACTCAGCGACGGCTGGCATTTCATATCCTCTCCTATCACTGATGACTACATACCCACAGGCAGCATGGTTGAAAACACCTACGACCTGTTTCGACTCAACCCCACAACCGCGAATTGGGAGAACTACAAAAACACTACTGGCCACTCCGATTTCACCACGTTAAACAACGGTGCAGGCTACCTCTACGCCAACAGCGAGGAGACCACCCTCTGTTTCACTGGAGCCCTCAAGCCATACGTGGCAAGCGAATCAGTGAATGTAAGCACAGGCTGGAACCTCATCGGCAACCCATTCACCTACAACGTTTACGCCAATCGCTCATTTTTTAAGATGAATGAAGCCAAAACAGGTGTTGTGGCCGTGTCGGCATTCAGCACAAGTCCCATCGCCCCATGCACGGGCATCGTGGTTAAAGCCGATAATGACGGCGACGTAATCTTCAGCAAGGAAGCCCCCGCACAAAGCCAGGGCAACAACGTCAGTTTACAGATTACGTTGAGCCAAGCTAACACTAATATTCGCAATAATGCCATGTTAGACAACGCCATCGTGAGCTTCAACGAAGGAGCACAACTCCAGAAGTTCTATTTCGGCGAGCCTGTAGCAAACATCTTCATCCCTCAAAACGGAGATGACTATGCTATCATATTCTCCGACCGCCATGGCGATGTGCCGGTATTTTTCAATGCAAACGAGCTCGGGAAATATACTATCAGCTTCGCTAGCGAGAATATGAACCTCAAAGATATATATCTCATCGATCTCTTTGAGCAGCAGGAAATCGACCTGAGCATCAGCCCAAGTTACACTTTCATCGGCTCACCTTCCGACAGATCTGAGAGATTCAAAATTGTGTTCAAAAGCGATGACGACAATAAAACCTTTGCTTACATCAATAACGGCAACATCATCATAACGGCTGATTTGGAAGGTGCAACCTTACAGGTTATTGACGTGATGGGGCGTATGATTGTTTCACGGGAGGGAGACGTTTCAAGAAACATCTCTACCGGTGGAATGGCGCCAGGAACATATGTCCTGCGTCTCATCAACGGTGACAAGCTAATGACACAGAAAATCGTGATAAGATAAGATAAGATAACAAACCAACAAAAAAAAGACACCGTTTGGTGTCTTTTTTTGTGTCGGGGTAGCAGGATTCGAACCTGCGACCCCCTGCTCCCAAAGCAGGTGCGCTAGCCGGACTGCGCTATGCCCCGATATTATCCGGCGGAGAAGGGGGGATTCGAACCCCCGGTAGCCTTAGGGGCTACGACAGTTTAGCAAACTGTTGGTTTCAGCCACTCACCCACCTCTCCAGTTGTTTTCTGTGGCTTTGCGGGTGCAAAAATACAACATTTTTTAATACCACCAAACATTTTTTTAAAAAATTTTTATTTTTAATTTTTATCATTGATTATCAGAATTTTATTACCTTTGCAAAAAATAAATTTATCATGAAAACACGCAGATTGTTAGCTTTTTTACTCATCGTTACGACACTTTTTGCAAGTTCTTGCACCTCAAACGACAAAAATCAGGCTCCTCAAGGTCCGAAAAACGTCATCGTGATGATTGGCGACGGCATGGGACCGGCACAAGTTTACGCCTTATTGCTTACAAGTAATGAAAAGACAGCGTTTGAGCGTTTTCCATACAGTGGTTTTTCGATAACGAAATCGGCATCTCACGAGATCACCGACTCGGCGGCGGGAGGTTCGGCTATCGCCAACGGCCACAAATCAAACAACGGCAACGTCGGAATGAACGCCGACAGCATCCCGGTGCCGAGCATGTTGGAAATCTTTGCCGAGCAAGGCAAAAAGACAGGTGTCGTCGTGACCTGCTCTGTCACGCATGCCACCCCTGCTGACTTCATAGCACATAACATCACCCGCAAAGACAACGAAGGCATAGCCTTAGAGATCTCTGAAAAAGAAGGTCTTGACGTGCTTTTCGGCGGCGGCAGGAAATATTTCACCGAGCGTACGGACAGCCTCGACCTACTGAATAAGATGTGGGAAAAAGGCTGGAACATCTACGACTCTCTTCCACAGATTGAAGACAACAACGCAAGGACCATGGTGCTGGCAGACCGCAAGCATCTGGATGCGGCACCGAAACGCGGCGATTTCCTGCCAAAGGCTACGGCAAAGGCCATTGAGATGCTTGACAATGAGAAGGGCTTCTTCCTGATGGTCGAAGGCTCACAGATCGATTTCGCAGGTCATGCCAACGATTCTACTACACTCGTCGAGGAGATGATAGACTTCAACAACACCCTCAACGTGGTTTTGGACTATGCCGAAAAAGACGGAAACACTCTGGTTGTCGTCACTGCTGACCATGAGACAGGCGGACTGTCGATTATCGACCCTGATGGCAAATACACCAGGACAGACTTCAATTTCAGCACTGGGAGCCACTCGGCTGTTTTTGTTCCAGTATTCGCCTACGGACCCGGTGCGGAAAAATTTTCCGGCATAATGGACAACACCGAAATCATCAGTAAAATAATGGAAATAACGAAATAATTCAGGTCATATAAAATTATTATTGAAAATATTAAAAAAAAATCTTCAATATATTAAAATTAGTTATATCTTTGCAGCTGATAAATAACCAGTTATAAATATTTAATTATTCAATTATTATATGAAGATTTTTATTGCGAAACTCCATCCAAAGACTACTGCGGACGATGTAAGACAGCTGTTTGAGCGTTTTGGCACTGTGTCATCATGCAAGGTCATAATGGATCATGACACCAACCGTTCAAAATGTTATGGTTTTGTCGAGATGCCTTTTGACAATGAGGCATACGTAGCTGTGGTTGAGACCAACGAGATGGAGTTTATGGGCAACGTCATCAACGTCAAGAAGTCCAAGCCGCAGCCCACAAAAGGCAAAAAGTAACGTAATCACTTGATTATCATCTTATTTACAAATACAAAGAAAATTTTGTATTTTTTGTTCGGCTTTAAGAAAAATTTTGTATTTTTGCAGTCGCAAAATGCAATGGTCTGGTAGCTCAGCTGGATAGAGCAACAGCCTTCTAAGCTGTGGGTCTTGGGTTCGAATCCCAACCGGATCACGGAGAGCAAACGCCTGGCCAAACAGCTGGGCGTTTTTTGATGAGAAACTTAATAAACACTATATGTTCCTGCAAATACACCCCGAGAATCCCAACCCGCGTCACATCAAGATGGTACTCGAGTGCCTCAACGACGACGGCGTGATAATCTTCCCTACCGACACCATTTACGGTATAGGCTGCAGCGTGAAAAGCAACAAGGCGTTCGAGCGCATCGCCCAGATCAAGGGAATCAGGAAAGAAAAGGCTGTTTTCTCGTTTATTTTCAATGACTTAAGTCAACTTTCCGAGTTTACCAAGCCTATCAGCAACGAGGTGTTCAAGATGATGAAACGAAATCTTCCCGGTGCATTCACCTTCATTTTAGAGGCGAACAACAACATACCGAAGATTTTCCAGAGCAAACGCAAGACCATTGGAATACGCATCCCTGACCAGCCGATAATCACCAATATAGTTAGGGAGCTGGGGTGTCCGATAATGACGACATCAATCCTCGATGAAGATGAAATTTCAGGATATTTGACCGATCCTGAGGAGATAAATGAGCATTATAAAGACAGAGTTGACATCATCATCGACGGCGGATTTGGGGAGAACAAGGAGAGCACCATTGTGGATTGCACTGATAATGAGATACTTATCACTCGTCAGGGCAAAGGTATCCTGATATGAAAATTTTTGAAAAATTTTTGTCGGGCGTATTGGAAAATACAGTATTTTTGCAGTCGCAATTGTGAATAACAAGAGCATGACTTGGTAGCTCAGCAGGTAGAGCATCACACTTTTAATGTGGGGGTCCTGGGTTCGAGCCCCAGCCAGGTCACAAAAAAGACAGCCTTAAAATATTGATTAGCAATGTTTTAAGGCTTTTTTATTGTAAAAATTGACGGGGATAGTCGGCAAAGTCTTTCTGTACGTCGAATGGTTTGAGTTCAGTGTTCATGTTCATAGGTGTATCTTTACAGCCCGTCAATGCGATTAGGAGCATGGAGGCGATTAATAATAGTTTTTTCATTTATGCTTTTTCATTTAACATTTGACAAATTGTTTTTGAGCATCTTCACCAATTCGTCGCTGATGTTATTCCCTATCTGACGGCACACATCCTGACTCCAGCGTTGAGCCATAGCGATACGAGAGGCCTGGTCGTGCGAGCCTTGCAGCATGGCATAGATATATCCTGCATTGAAATTGTCGCCGGCACCGACTGTGCTGACCGTCTCTATTTGCTGCACAGGATATGTTTCACGATTATCCGGTGTATAAACCCGTATCGTATTCGCTCCGTCGGTCAGAATCAATGTTTTGCAAAAACGACTCACTCGTTCATAAATGGCTTCTCCGTCGTGTAAGTCATACATATATCCAAAATCCTCCATCGACCCACGAACCACATTGGCCAGACTCATATTCTCCTCAATGTTGGAAAGCACTACAAGCAATTCAGCGATATGGTTTTTGCGGAAGTTGACATCATAATATAGCCATGCACCAGCTTTTCTGGCATCACGAAGCAAGCCTCCCACCACAGGACGGATGGCGGGGTTTATGGCGAAAAACGAACCGAAAAGCACGACATCATCCTTGCAAATTTCGGGCAATTTGCTATCCAGCGAGACAGATGCATGGTCTTTGTAAAACACATACTGGGCATCGTTGTTCTTATCAAGGAATGCCAGCGTGATATGCGACTTTACATTTTCGTGACGGCACACGTATTCCGACGACACTCCATTGTCTTTCAAATAGTTACAGATAATATCGCCTATATGGTCGCCGCCGACGTCAGTCACCATAGCACAAGGCACTCCGGCACGTCCGAGCGACACTATGCTGTTGAATGTAGAGCCACCGGGAACGGCCTTTTGCGGCTGGTCGTTCTTGAAAAGGATATCCAGCACTGTTTCACCGATACCAATTACACGTTTGTTTGGCATATCGCAAATATTTTTATCACAACTGCAAAATTACTGGTTTTTTCCTATTTTCACAAAAAAATATTGCGAAACGTAATCATAAAAAACTCGCTGGTAAATAAAAGGCCTCCTAACCGTCACGGCGGAGGCCAACAAAACAAAACAAAAACAATGTAAAATAATTTACATTTTATCTAGTATTACTTCTTCTTACGGGCGACGGCATATCCTGCACCGAGAGCGGTGAGGATGAGAAGGCCGGTGCCGAGTGGAGCGTCATTATCATTACTGTCGTAATGGTTAGGCAATGCAAATGACTGATCGCCACCATCTCTTTCCTGATAAGCATCATAATCTGTCATGTTGAAGAAGCCGTCTCTTCCCTGAGCATTGGCTGTTAAACCGAGTGTCAAAACTATAGCGATTGCAAATAATATCTTTTTCATTATATTTTCCTCCTTTCCTATTTTTAACGAACAACAATTTTCTGAGTTTTCTGAGTTTCTCCGATTACTCTAATAATATAGACGCCACTATTCAATCCGTTGATTATCGCAACGCCATTGACTTTTGTAGTCATCACCTTGCGACCAGTAACGTCAAAGATTTGCAAATCGCCTTCACCGTTAACGATGATTTCCGAACCGTTCTGGTATGCGAATGTGGCATCGGCATCATTGTTATAGCCGTTGGCTGTGAACGAAAGGATGAATCTAGACTCCGGGTCTTGCTTCGAAGCGATGAATGAATAGCTGTCTTCCAAAAGGAGATTTATGTCCTCACCTGTGAGGCGGTCGATGAGGTGGAGATAATCCATATCAAGGCCTTCCGCATTGACGCTGATGGTATATTTGCCTGTTTCAGCTGCCTTGAAATTGACTGGCATGCTGCCTTTGGCATCACCGCAAGCTACAGCGTATCTAGTATTATTCTGAGGAATATAAATCTTAGTGTTGTTTTCGTCAATCATGAGTTTTTCCAAAGTATTGCCGTCGAAATTGACGATTGCGCGGTCGATAACGTTGTCGTTGTTGCCGATAATGTCGAGAGTAATGCTTGAATTAGATGCCTTGGATGGTTCTGTCGTGGTAAAGGTCACTGCATCATCAGCATTAGCTGCTTGAACAAAAATGCCTTCCATCGGAGCGATAGCTTTTTCAGAGTCTTCTCTAGCGATGATTTCGTCGCCATCATCATTCATTCTATAGAAAGGACGTTTATCTGAAAGATATGCAGTTACACTATATGGGTTTCCGATGAGGTTCCATCCCGAGAATGCCACACTTGCTGTATAATCCAAATCAATTTCACCGTTTCCGTTATACGGACTGCCTTCGAATGAAAGAGTTACATTTCCTCTGTTGGCATACAGATAACCCATACCAGATACTATATTAGTAAAATGGTCTTGTTTAAAGTTCTGCCATTCCTCTCCTGCTTGTGACTGGTCGAAACTATAAAGGTCATATTGGTTGGCAAGAAAGCCATTGTCAGCTGTTGGTGTTACTGAAGCCACTGGTGATGCTATAAGGTAGTAGCCTGCTTTTCCACTATCACCGCAACCTGCGATTGATTTTTCACATACTTTAACAATTGTAGCTGAAGTTATACCCACTTGATTGTCTGTAGAACTAAATGTGATCTTCACAGCATTAGTTTCGTCAGGCAAATTATTATCGGTGATTCTAAAGTTCGTAGAGGTGATTCCTGTTGAGGTATATGATGATCCTCCGTTTGTGCTATAATGTAAAGTTATAGTTTGTTCTTTGGTTCCCCACTGTGTGCAAACAAATTTCACCTCACTAATTTTTGAACCGTCAGTCATTTTCAACACAACATCACCACCTTTGGTTACAGGTTGGTTGGTTATTGTACCACTTTGTTTGTTTGCTGAAGCAAATATCACTTCTGCATCGTAATAAGTAACTGTATGCTCACTATAACTGCTTCCCCAGCTACTAAATCCATCAATATTTGTAAAGTCATAAGTTGCTGGTGGTGTGCTATCACTAATAGTCACAGTGAAAGTGCCAGAGCCAGCAGCGTATGTTGCATCAGCAGCCTGGTTAACGGTTATAGTTTGTGCACTTGGTGTAACCGATGATTTAGGAGTAACTGTTATAGTCTTTGTCGACTCATTAACAGAAGTGGTGATATAATCATTAGCTACCACTGAAACCGTTCCGGTGCTTGATGTCGTGTAGCTGACAGTTTTCGCAGAATAGTCGTCGTAAAGGTCGAAGCTCAAAGCTACAGGAGCACCAGAGATCGCAAAGTCTGATGTGGTTGTGCCACCACCACCGCCTCCAGTAGAGTAGGTAACTGAAACGTAATCAATGTAACCTGCACGACCACTATCTCCATTTGTTATTGTAATGGCTATTGCTCCAGATGCGCTGCCTGAAAAAGTATTCTTATTGCATGGACCAGTATTACCTGGAGCTGCACCCACTGATTGAGCATTTCCACCAAACGCATTACCCCCTACTGTAACAGCAACAGTAGCATTGCTGTTATATGCGCCACAGCCAACTTTTACTTCGCTGATTGTTCCAGAAATTTCAGATGTGCTCAAAGTAATTGAAGAAAACGGACTGTTTTTTGAACCAATCTGAACGTAATAATTGCTATTTGTTATAGTTCCACCATTGAAAGATGCGCTCCAACTAACGTTAGAATGCGTAAGAGTTGCATTGTTCGCTGTCCAGTGTACATCCTTTGTACCGTTTTTGGTTCCACTATCTATCGACATGGTATAAGTGTCTGCCCACGCATTACTTCCCACTACTAGGGCACATAGCAGGAGCATTAATTTGAAAGTAAAATTCTTTTTCATTTTCATTTTTTTTATTATTAGTTATTTATTTCAATATTTTTTTCAAATCATCAATATCATAATAACAAAAATCATTATCATAAACCCTGATTATACCTCCACACTTCAAAAATGCGACAATACCAGAATACATGCGTTTTCTTTTTCTTCGAGCGGTTGTAATATAATCAGTTGCATCAAAAAAACCAGTTATATTACACGCCTTTTTATTGCCAAATCTCACAGGTTTCTTAAAACGATAACCATCCAAAAATTTATCCACATTATTATTATGCAGATTCAAGCTCAACATTCGAGTGTTGAAATCATCAATGTCGTTTATTTCTATTTTACCTTTATAAACACCCACGAAATCCGAACACATCTTCTTAAATTTTCTAAAAACACGGACGTTGGTTATTCTATGAAAAAAATCCGTGTTGAAATAGTAACCCGTTAAAATAAAATCATTTACTGCCATTATTCTAATTTTTATTAGTTATAAAATTGTCATCAATTCCATCCTTCAAGTTCCCATTTCCACGTCTTCCTATCGCGGCGGCATTAAGGCCGTTAAGGGCCTTAAGGGCTTTAAGGGCTTTAATGCCCCGCCGCCATCAAAAAAAAGAGCCTCAAAATCTCTTCAGATCTTAAAGCTCTTATTCCTGTATGTATGAAAAAGGCGTTTGCCATTTCTTTCCATACCGTTTCGTTAGGCTCTGGTAAACCTGTGCATCCGATAAGAGGAAACAACTCACGCCAAAACGACGTGAGCTTTTCGCCTACTTATTCCCGATGCTTTGTAAAATTTACCAGATTTTAACGAAAGGGAACAAGAGCGTAAAGCTCTGTATTTTATTGACTTACATTTTTTAACTCATAATCATTTTTATATTTTCACACTGTTTTTTTTGCGTTGCAAATATACAACAAATTTTCAATCGCAAAACTGTTTTTTTGAAAAAAAGTTTACTGTTTACTGTTTACGGGGTGGGGTTACTTGCCCTATCACTGGCAAGGTTTTTCAGAATTACAACGCCTTAACTCCTTTAAAGTATTTGTGGAATCTAACTATTTATAATATCATCAATTTAGATGGTATAAACCTGTCAACAATGACAAAATCATTATCAATATGAAAAACAACAGTCCATTTGCCGTTCATTATTGACATTGTTTTTGCTAAAGGATTAATCTTTCTGGCATTAGAATACCGTGTGTATGGATAAATATTGGCAGTGTATACCAATGATGCCAGCTTTCCAAGAATACGATTGACATAATTGTGACCACTCTCTGGACGATACAATGTTGCAATATAAGCAGCCATTTCGCCGAGGTCTTCAGAAGCCTCATTGCTTATTATCATTCTGTAGCTGTGCATAGCAATCGTCGAGTTTTTGGTGAAACAGTTCTCCAAATTCATCCAATGTCATATAACCCTTTGGAACTGGATTATTAGATACTATTCTTATTGGATTATGCTGTTGCACATTGCCATACAAAGCTTCCGGTTCGGAAACCATGTTTTTGCCATCATTTTCTTTTTGCTTGTCGTAAGGCTTCATATTATGTCTTTTTTATTACACTGCAAAGATACAAACTTTTTTCAATCACGCAGCCGGTTTCTTGAAAAATTGTTTACGGGTTGAGATTTCTCACCCTTTCCCTGGCACCTTTTTCAGGATAAGACATTATTTTATTTTTTTTATTACTTTTCCCTTGATGGAAAAGTAACTAAAATATGGCGCGGGCCAGTGCTGTAAACCCTATAGGGGCGAAGCCACCTCATTGTTTTGTTTTCGTGTTCGAAAAATGTTTATCTTTGCACCAGGAATATTTGAATCCAAACCCTTCCAAAGTATCGTAAAATTTATTATTAACCCAAAAGGAATCGCCAGATTGCTTGTAGGAATTGTATAATTTGTTTATTTTTAAATTTTTAACGATATGAACGATATAATTATAAAAACACGCAACACCATAAGTAAAGCGATATTAGCCACGATACCTGATACAGTACAGGAAAGAAGACTCTTCCTTAACAAAGAAATGAAACAATTTATTGGTAAAAGCGTTTTATGTCCAGCACTAGGCGTTACGGTGGAGTTCACCAGAGCCAGCTATAATGAAACCATCAGAAACGCGGCAATCAGCAGAAGTTCAACTATTGCTGCTTTAAATGTTTTGAGACTAATAAAAAATGCCAGATTTATCAAAATGGATATACCTCGTAGCAATAAACAAAGACAAACTTTTCAGTTCATTTTTGTATTTGTTTTGAATAGCTATCTTATTGGATATGGTGATGTAAAAATATTGGTAGGTGCCCAAGAAAGAGGCAAGTTTCTGCATTATTCAGTAACAATAGCGCAATAAAAAAACACCGAGGATTGAAGTCATACACTCTTATTTCTCTCGGTGTTATTTCTTATCCGTTACCTGTCAAACGGATATACGCTGCAAAGATACAAACTTTTTTTAATCGCGCAACCGGTTTCTTGAAAAAAGTTTACGGTTTACTGTTTACAAGGCCTTAAACCCTTTAAAGCGGCAACCTTAAGGGCCTTAATGCCATTAATGCCCTTAAAGCCGTTAAGACAGCCGCTTAAGGTGGTTAAGGCAATATTAAGGAATCTCTATCTTTGTAGTACATTTTTCAATTATTATTTTTTAGTTTTGAAATTTTTTCTTCTAAAAGTGATGGATTTATAAATTTTTTTATTATCTTTGCAGCGGAATCCAAATCCAGATATTCCACGTCAGCGAGAGTCCTTCGCTGTTGGTCTATCAGGGTTTGGATTCTTGTTTTGTCAAGATATAAAGCCTTCCCCTGTGTAATCCAATTCAGCCATTCAGCATTGTCTTTGGGATATAAACCTCGAATACTTGACACCATTATGCCATTTCGTTTCTGATTAAAATGAACTCCTACGACAAAATTTTTGGCGTTATGAGTTAACTCAACGATGACGTTCTGTGCTTTTGTTTTGTCGCCATACGAAAATACTGCCAAAGGGGTTTGTAGAGCGTTTACCAGATCCTTAACCTCTGAAATATCGAATGGATGATGTGCTGTCTTAGCCTTATCTGCAAGATGGCTCGCTGACAATTCTATTGGCAAATCCGGGAATCCAGCACTTCTCAGTATTAATCCAGGTTTCCCTAATTGATAAATATGTCCTTTAGGCAAAATGCCTTCTATTTGCATTTGCAACTCAAAATTAAACAGTTTGTTTGTTTCACACATGATTTTTGTTTTAAAAATAAAAAAATACCGAAACCGAAAGATTTCAAAATCTTGTGATTCGTTGCGCAAAGATACAAACTTTTTTCAATCGTACAGCTGGTTTCTTGAAAAAAGTTTACGGTTTACAGATTTCTCACCCTTTCCCTGGCACCTTTTTCAGGATAAGACATTGTTTTATTTTTTTATTACTTTTCCCTTGATGGAAAAGTAACTAAAATATGGCGCGGGCCAGTGCTGTAAACCCTATAGGGGCGAAGCCACTTCATTGTTTTGTTTTCGTGTTCGAAAAATGTTTATCTTTGCAGCAGGAATATTTGAATCCACACCCTTCCAGAGTATCGTAAAATTTATTATTAACCCAAAAGGAATCGCCAGATTGACAATCGGCATAAAAGCAAGTGAAAAACATGTACAGTATTGCGTCAATAAAATCGAAGTAAAAGAAAAAAAGCCGACCGTACCAAGCAACTCTAATTAAAGGTCACGTACGGAACCGACTTTCACGCTGCAAAGATACAAACTTTTTAATCGCGCAGCCAAAATTTTTGACCTCCTCATCATCTTAAGCAAACACCCTCTTCATTCTCTCCATCGCCTCAACCACGACACTCCGCGGACATGCCAAGTTGATGCGCAGACACTGCTCGCCTTGCTTGCCAAACTCCTTGCCGTTGTTCAGACCTAAGCCGGCTTCAAATATCATCTTATGGTTAAGTGTCTGGTTATCAAATCCGTAAGCCGAGAAATCGAGCCAAAGCATGTATGTGGCCTGGGCACTATGGACGCGAATCTTAGGTAACTCCTTATTAATATAGTCCACAACGTAGTCGATGTTACCTTTTATATATTGTAAAAGCTGTTGCAGCCACTCCTCCCCTTGCTCCATTGCTGTTTTTGTGGCGATTTTGCCGAAAATATTACCGAGGTTAATCTCCGTACTGTCGACAAAATCGATGTATTGCTTACGCAAATCAGGGTTGGCAATTATTATTGTAGAGGTTGCCATGCCAGCAAGGTTAAACGTCTTGCTTGCCGCGTGCGCTGTGATGCAATGTTGCTCAAAATCCTTGCAAACACTGGCAAAAGGCGTATGTTTGAAGCCTGGCAGCACCAGGTCGCAGTGAATCTCGTCGGAAAACACCAAGACGTTGTTTTTCAGACATATATCACCCAATTTTTTCAGTTCCTCCCTGCTCCAGCATCTTCCGACAGGATTATGTGGATTGCTGAGTATCAACATCTTAGCTGTCTTAGCTTGTTTTTCAAGAAGCTCATAATCCATCACGAAACCGTCATCGGTGTCAATCAGAGGATTAAGAACGAGTTTGCGATTATGGCTTTCCACTGCATGGAAAAACGGCGGATAGACTGGCGGTTGGATGATGATCTCGTCGCCTTCTTTCGTCAGGCCCATCACTGCCATATTGAAAGCTGCCACCACGCCGGGAGTGTATGTCATCCACTCTTTTTGCACGTCCCACTGGTGACGGCGGCGAATCCAGTTGGCGATAGCCTCAAAATAAGCGTCTTCACGGAAAGTGTATCCGTAAACGTCATATTTCGCTCGGTTTATCACAGCTTCACGCACAAAATCAGGAGTGCGGAAATCCATGTCGGCCACCCACATCGGAATCACATCGGCCTTGCCGAAAATCTTGTCTCTCAAGTCGTATTTGACACTCTCGGTGCCTTCGCGATTTATCTTTTCGTCAAAATTGTACTTCATATAAAAACATTTTTGCAAATTTGAAACATTTTTTGATATAAACCACATTTTTTTACAAAAAAAATTGTAATTTTGCGCTCCAATGCAACTTAAATGAAAAAATATCTAATATTATTGATATTCAATCTGTTAACAGCAATCACCTCGTATGCTCAGTCGGGTATTTTCGGCGTTGTGAAGGATGAAGACACGGGCGAAGTGCTTGTCGGAGCTGCGATTTACAACGACTCACTTCAGGTTGGCACCATAACCGACTTCAACGGATACTATAATCTGTCGTTGCAGCCTGGCGTGTATAATATTCGTTATTCATACCTTGGATATACCACTGTCGAGAAGTTTGTTGTTGTCGATAATTCACGTAAGCGTTTGAATGTCAACATGAAGATGGAGGCACAGATGCTCGACAAGGTGGTTATCACCAGTGAGCGCAAGGATGCCAACGTACGCGAGCTTGCCATGAGTGTGCAGAAGCTGGAGATGGTGAAAATCAGGAAGATACCGGCGTTGATGGGTGAAGTCGACGTCATCAAGGCGGTCCAGCTGCTGCCTGGTGTTCAGGCCGCTTCGGAAGGCTCGTCGGGCTTCAGCGTGCGCGGCGGCTCTCCCGACCAGAACCTCATCACCCTCGACGACGCTCCCGTTTACAATGCCTCACATTTCCTCGGGTTCTTCTCGGTGTTCAACAACGACGTGGTAAAAGACGCCACTTTATATAAAGGCGACATCCCTGCGAGCTATGAGAGCCGGCTTTCTTCGGTGTTGGATATCAAGACGTTAGACGAGGTGCCGGACCGTTTCACCATGACTGGTGGCGTGGGCATACTCACCAGCAGGCTGATGCTCAACATGCCGCTCAACCACCAACGCACGGGTGTCATGCTTGCCGGACGTGTCACATACGGAGGACTCCTAACGCCATATATCATTGATAAACTGAAAGATACGCGTCTGTATTTCTACGACCTCAACGCAAAAGTGACGCACGTCTTCAACGAAAACAACCGCCTTTTTGTATCAGCATATAAAGGCTACGACAAAATCGGCATCGTCAACATGATGAGTATAGGATACGGCAACACCACAGCCACGGCACGTTGGAATCATATCTTCAACGACAAGCTAACTTCCAATCTGTCAATGCTTTACACCGATTACAAATACGACATCGACGTGACGATGAACCCATATGACTTCTCGCTCAAAGCAGGCATCAAGGATTTATCTGCAAAATATGACTTCACTTGGCTTTTAAGCGACAAAATAACGTCGAAGTTCGGAATAACGTCAACATTCCACAGATATAACCAAGGCGAGCTCAACGACAGAACTGGTGTTGTGGCAGATTTCCTAACCATCGATCCTAAGGAGAAATTCTACAGAAAAGCCATCGAGTCGGCGTTGTATTACAGCCATGACCACGACATAACGCCTTTATTATCAGTAAGATACGGCTTACGTTTGTCGATGTACCAAAACATCGGAGCCGAGACATTGTATCTGTTTGACGAGAATTACCAGTTTTACGACTCGATAATCTATGGCAAAGGCGAGATTTTCCACACCGAAGTCAACCTTGAGCCGCGTCTGGCTATGATATACCGTCTGGGCGCCACGTCATCCGTAAAGGCTTCATATTCAAGGACCGTGCAATATGCGCAGCTCGCCTCCAACTCTACAGGCGGCCTTCCTTTCGACGTGTGGTTTCCGACCAACCCCAACATCAAGCCGCAGAAATGCGACCAGTTTGCAGTGGGTTATTTCCGCAATTTCCGAGGCAACGACATCGAGACATCATGCGAGCTGTTTTATAAGAACCTCATCGATGTCATTGATTTTGTTGACGATGCGGAATTCTACGGCAACCTGCTTATCGACGGTGAGGTGCGTATTGGAAAAGGTCGTTCGTATGGTGCCGAATTCCTCATCAGAAAGAACTACGGCAAGCTAACCGGTTGGATAGCATACACTTACAGCCGTTCGTTCCGCACCGTCAAAGGCATCAGCCACGACCAGGAATACCGCTCGCCTTACGACCGTCCGCACAACATAAGCATAGTTATAAACTATGAGTTTACCGACCGTTTCAACGCTTCGGCCAACTGGGTTTACAACACCGGACAGCCTATCACCTATCCTTACGGAAAATTCACCGACCACGGGTCAACATATGCCATCTACAACGGCTATCGCAACCAGAGCCGCTATCCCGACTACCATCGTCTCGACCTCTCTGTGACCTGGAAAGGCAAGAAACACGCGCGTTGGCAAGGCGAATGGAACGTCTCGGTTTACAACGTCTACGGACGCCACAACACTTGGGCGGTGATGTTCACACCAGGCGACAACAACACTCTTGAGACAAAAAAGATGTATCTTTTCTCAGTAGTGCCATCAATATCATATAACTTCAAATATTAAGACATGAAACGACTGTTAGTTATAATTTTCACGATAATCGGGGTGACAGCCTGCACCGAGAAGATGATGATTGAGCCGCAGGAAGGGCAGCAACTCGTAGGTGTAAGTGGCTCTATCACAGATGTTTACATGAAGCAGGAAGTCGTACTGAGCTATACGACACCATTTTACGGGACAAATACCGTGATGATTTCCGATGCCACAGTGTATGTCGTCGACGGCATTGACACGATATGGTACGAGGAGTCGGAGAGACCGGGTTATTATTATTCAGTGAACGAATTTGCCGGCCAGGTAGGCCACAATTATCACCTGTCAATAGATTTTTACGACCAGAACGGTCATCAGCACTTCTATTCTGAGTCGACGATGAATGAAAACGTGGAGCAGGTCGACTCGATAAGAATAAAACCTTGGGTTTTCAACGATTTGCATGATGACAATTTCCTTGGCGTTTACCCATATTTTCTGACCACCGACAACCCCAAAACTTATTATATGACCAGGGTTTTGATCAATGGCAACGATGTGGGTGGCGACACTTTGACCAGATGCATGCTGTTTGAGACATACGGTTATGCCGGCATTTATTTCAACGGTCCGTTCATGGTGATGATTGCCGGCGAGGTGCCTATTGACGGTCTTGACCAGAGAGACAGCATTGAGGTTTTGCATCGTGGCGACACTGTCACTATGGATTTATGGTCGGTTCCACGCGAATATGCACATTATATTTCCGAGATTTCTGCCAGCATCGGCACGAATCCCATGATGGGGACGCCGTCGAATGTGAGTACAAATATCAAACCTGACGGCCTGGCTGTGGGCTGTTTTCATGCCTCATCGCGCCGAAGATGCTCTGTAATATATTGATATATAACTCTTTGCGAAAAAATAAAAATTTTTGATAAAAAAATGTTGCACATAGCATAAAAATGTGTAATTTTGCAGCGCAAAAATCCCTGGGGGAGTCGCATAGCGGCAATTGCAACAGACTGTAAATCTGTCCTCGGATGAGTTCGGTGGTTCGAGTCCACCCTCCCCCACAAAAAAGACGGCTGATGGCCGTCTTTTTTAGTTAAAAGTTTAAGGTTTAAAGTTAAAAGAAGAGACGGGGTGCATAAGTCCGTTTGTTTTTTTTAGATATAATAATCTGATTATCAGATATTTGAAAGAATTTTAAAATTTTTTCGATTTTTTGGATAATGAATTAAAAAAAGCTGTATCTTTGCAGTGCAAAAACGCAATGGACTAGTAGCTCAATTGGATAGAGTCCCTGACTACGGATCAGGCGGTTGTGGGTTCGACTCCCGCCTAGTTCACGAAAAAAAGCCAGCTGATGCTGGCTTTTTTAGTTTATATAGCAAATTCCTCTAATGGCTAATGGCTAACAGCTAATGGCTAATAACTATGCTACTTGCGGCTTTCCCTCGTCTCGTCACCTGAATCTGAGCAGGAATGCGCTCTTTGAGGCTGTCGACATGCGATATGATTCCCACTTTCTTACCGAATTTATGCATGTTTCCAAGAGCCTGCACCGCCATCTCAAGGCTCTCGCCGTCCAAGGAGCCGAAGCCTTCGTCGATGAACAACATGTCGATGTTGAGATGATCGTCGTTGAGCGCAGCCAGTCCTAACGCCAAAGCCAAAGAGACGAGAAACGTCTCACCGCCCGAGAGCGACGACGCACTGCGAAGCTCCCCTCCCATCTCCTTATCCATCACCATGATTGCCAATGAGTTATCATAACAAGTGAGTTCATAACGCTGACTCAGCTTACGTAAGAAATAGTTGGCCTGGTCGAGCAAGATGCGCATGGTGTAAGCCTGTGCCACGTCGCGGAAATTGTCGCTCGGAGTGGTACCGATGGCATTAGCCAGCTGCGTCCAAAGCGCCGACAGCTCTGACTTCGCCTGTAAATCGTCTTTAGCAGCTTGTGCAGAGGCTGTGTTTTGGACATTTAATGAGAGTTTGGCGCGAATCTCAGTGACAGTTTCAGTCTGCGCCGTCTTTAACGCCCTTAAGGCCGTTAAAGCCCTTAAGGTCTGCGCCTTAGCATCTTCCAATGACTCTTTACCAAATTGATTCTCAATCACTTTAGCCTGTTCACTCTTCTCAATAAGATTGAAAACCACCATTGAGAACCCGCTAATAAGATTGCTTTTGTCGATATGGTTTGCCGCTACCTTACCCTTAAACTCCTCCACCCTGTCGATTCCTTCAATTCGCTTGATTCCACTGTCAATTTCATCGATTTTCACAATCATCGAATCGATTTTTGCAAAGCTTTCATTCAGTTGCTTCCACTCATCAGCCGTCTTTTGAAGCTTGTCGTAGAACTCCTCTGCCGATTTATTCCATTCATCTTCCCATTTCTCGTTGGAAATCAATTTGTTGACACGTTCAAGCTTTTCGATGCGGTTGTGTGAGGTCTGTTCGGCAAGTTCTTTTTTATTATTTATCCTGCCATCTGTGTCAGCAATCTCATTTTTAAGCTTATTACATTGATTTTCAATGACTTTATATGTCTCATCAGCTTTATTTTTCTCTTGAAGAAGCTGTTGCAGCCGCTTTTGAATCTTCTGAGCCTCAAGTCTTTTCTCGTTTAACTCCTTGATTATCAGCTCCTCAGCAGCTATCTTCTCGTCACAGGCTTTCTCGCCTTTTTCAAGTTTCTCAAGGTCATACACCGGGATGCCGTTGCAAAGCTTTTTCAAGTCATCGTCGAGATTTTTCTGCGATTTCTTTTCATTATCAATGATTTGCTCTGTCAATTTCACATTGTTTTCAGCCTTTATCATGATATTTTTGGCATTTTCCATCTCATCTCTTGCGTTTTTCCAGGCAGTTTCTATCGTCTTGAACAAAGAGCTGACGACTTCCTCATCATGATATTGATGCGTAGTGCTTCCGCAAAGTGGGCAAGGCTCCCCTTCTTTTAACTTCGACCTCAAAGCTTTCATATAGTCATCAACCATGTTTTTCTGCGTCAGATAATCGGTGTCTTTGGTCTTAAAAACGGTTTCTTTTGCAGAAAAATCTTTTTCGCATTCTTTAAAGTGATTCTTTAAATCAAGCAACTCATTTTGTTTATTATCAATGAATTGCTGTTTGCTTTTATATTCTTTCAAGATACGAATAACGCTCTGGCATCTGTCTTTCCTATCTTTCTGATGCTGTTTCTCTTTTTCATGTTCGTTGTAATCATTATTCAGCTGGTCGGGATTTGCTTTTTCCAACTCCAGATTGCACTTTTCGTAAGATAAATCAGCTTCAGATCGTGCATCTGCTGCATTTTTCAGTTTATCCGAGGTCGTCGAGTAATCAGATTCTTTCTGTGTTTTTTGACCATATAAAGTCTCAATATCTTTATTACATTCTTTTATCTTTTGATTTGCTTCTTCAACCTCCTTCAACAAACTGATAATCAATGGAATCTGTTCAAACATCGCTTTTTTCCCCGTTTGTTTGTCGATTTGGGTTTTCAGTTCATCGGCTTTCTTTTTCAGATCCAACTTCTCTTCCAGCATATTTTCGTATGATGCCTGCAAATCAGCGAGTTGCGATTTGGAATTATCTATTTCACGATGAAGATTTTCAAGATTTTCAAGATTTCTAAGCTTCTGTTCCTGTTTTTTTATTTCGGTCTCGTTTTTCTCTAAAAGCTCATTGTTTTTTGCCAGTTCCTCGTTTAACGAGGCCAGTTCACCTTCCGGTAAAATATTGTCTTTCAATTTGTTATACAACTCAGCAGCTTTGTCGGCATCGTATTTGGCTTCGTTTTTACGTTTGCCCACGATATCGGCAATTTTCGAGTAGACCTCAGTGCCTGTCAGCATTTCGAGGATTTCGGTCTGTTGTTTTTTGTTGGAGTTCAGAAACGTGCTGAACTGACCTTGTGCGAGCATGACGGAGCGCATAAACTGTTCGTAAGTAAGCCCTATCAGCCCTTCAACTCGTTGATTTACAGCGTCAATCTTCGTTTCAAGCAGTATTTTTTCCCCACCTTTCACCACCTCAAGTTTGCGACGGTTAGTTGTTTCGTATTTGCCACTTTTTGTGCGATGCATTTGCCATGTGGCTATATATCCGTCGTTTCCGATGCGGAACAACACTTCCGCCTTGCCGTCGGTCGTTCCTTTTCTCAGCACATTGTTGGTGCTTTGCATGGTTGAGAGGCCGTTTTCGGTCTTCTCTTTGCTTTGAGTATTCTCATAACGCGGTGATTTGTCGTACAATGCGAGCGTTATGGCGTCCAAAATCGTCGATTTGCCGCTTCCGGTCTCTCCGGTGATGAGGAATAACGGCTCGTTGGCCAAAACGCCAGTAGACAGGCTAATTTCGGCTTTTTCTATGGAGTTTATGTTCTCAATGATGATTTTTTCGATTTTCCTGACTGTTTTTCGGCCTCCTCGCACACTT
>JAEEGH010007270.1_pt1 | contig 26708 bp, 24 predicted proteins | sample 9134181 | NCBI WGS metagenome assembly JAEEGH01 (sample SAMN16246544, study PRJNA631951) | gut metagenome | biome: gut microbiome; feature: rumen; material: DP-attached | host: Bos | place: Iran: Karaj | collected 2018-10 | reverse complement strand
CATCAGTACTTTCAAGAAACCCGAAGGTGTTGAACTGCGTAAAAACGAGCGATGGGGCTTCAACCGCATTTCCTTACTGCTGGGCCTGCGCTGCTACTTCTAAAGAGACATCACTGTGTAGTAAGAATAATTGGAATAGTATAAGTAACATCATGAGTCCATAAAATTCTCTCAAACATTTGGGCGTTTCAAAGAAATGGAGTAACTTTGCACCCAAGAGCTTTGACAGCTTTCTTTGCAGCCCTATCGAAATCGCAATTCAACAGGCTTTACTCGCAGGAAAGGATGTCTTGTCAGCTCACGCATGCCATAACGGAAGCGTGGGCTTTTTGGCATAACATCTGCGAGTGGGGAATTGCGACCCCGATAGGGTTGATGTTATCTCCCAAAAACACAAGTCCACGTTCTCCGTTTTTCTCCGACAACATTTTTATCACAGTTTATTCGAACAGAAAAATGAAGAATGGCATAGAAGATCCAGCAAGTCTGGCTGACCTCGGTGACCTGCTGCCCGCCGAAGTCCTCAGCAAGTTCAACGGCAACATCGTATTCAATATCTACATAGGGGAGACCCTCCCCCAGCCCCTCCCTAAAGGGCGGGAAGAAAATACCATAAAGGATGAAAGGGGATTGCCTAAGCCTTTGGCCACAGAGAAGGCGATGGCGCTTTGGAAGAAAGCGCAGGAAGCAGGATATGTGGACGAGAACTACCAGCCACTCATTTCCCGCACGCAGTCGGCCCTTCTCGCCAACGCCATGGCAGCACGACTGGGGATACGTGAGAAATGGAAGGTGTTTGAAACCTTTTGGGGCAGGAAGTATATGCGCAATGATTATAGCTTGGCACTCTCGCAACTGCAGTCGCTTGACTTTCAAGATGAATTGAAACAGGTGCTTTAGAATATATCGGAATGAGTACCCGTATCAAGCAATAACAAGGTTAGTTCCTTGTCGTTTTGTTTCCAGAGCAACAACCAGTCAGGCTCTATATGACATTCCCAAATGCCAGCATAGTTGCCTGTAAGGATGTGAGGATGATACTTGGAAGGCAACTTGCCTGTTTCAGACAATAGACGCACTACAGTCTCAAAACTGGCAATATTGAGCCCTCGACGTTTACAGAGTTTGAATGATCTCTTAAAACGTCCTGAATAACGTATTGTGTACTTCATACATCAAGTTGTGCCATCAAATCCTCAACACTTTTCGCTTCATAGACGCGACCTGCTTCAACATCTTCCAACGCCTGTTGAATGCCGCTCTTACGAGGTTTCCTGATGGTCCATCCCATCTTACGAGAAAGACTGCGGGCAAAGCGAACTTCACTGCGTGGCACTTCCAGATAAATGCGTTCCATTATAACAGGTTCCATATTCATTCGTTTAAGTTTTACAGCGCAAAGTTACAAATATTATCTGAATAAACAAAATAAAATCACAAAAAACCGTAGTACCCACGCGTAGTACCCCTGTGGGTAGTAAAAGCAGAGAAGTTGTTGTATCTTTGCAGCGAAAATCTAAAACGATAACGAAAACGAGAATGAAGGAGAAGACGAAAACGAAGACGAAAACCGGAACGAAGGAACGGAAGAAGAACTGGCAGGAGACGTACGCCACGGTGGAGGACATCAAGGACTTCCTCGACAAGCACGTGGCACTGCGGCACAACGTCATCACGGGACGGGTGGAGTGCCATGTGTTGGCCGACGACCCCTGGGAGGAGTACGACGGAAGCACCGAGAGTGCCATGATGATGCTGGCAAAGAGCCTCTCCCCTAACCCCTCTCCCATTAGAGATGGAAACTCCTGGCAGCCGCTGACCGACCGCATTGTGAACTCGGTGTGGACGAAGATGTCGCGACAGAAGCCCGTGCGCGTGCAGGACCTCTTCCGCGTCATCGAGTCGGACTTCGTGCCAGAGTATGACCCCTTCCGCTTCTACCTGGACAACCTGCCGCCCTGGAACGGCAGGGACGACTACCTGCTGGAGCTCTCGGCATCGGTGCTGGTCAGGGGCGACGTGGAGGAGCAGCTGCTCTTCGCCAGCTACCTGAAGAAGTGGCTGGTGGGCATGGTGGCGGCATGGGTCGATGACACGGTGGTGAACAACGTCATACTGGTGCTCATCGGACCGCAGGGCTCCTACAAGACCACGTGGTTCCACTACCTGCTGCCGCCACCGCTACGGCAGTACTTCTACACGAAGACGAACGCGAACCGCATGGGACGCGACGACCTGCTGACGCTGGCGCAGTACGGACTGGTGTGCTGCGAGGAGCTGGACACCATGCGGCCCTCGGAGCTCAACCAGCTGAAGGCAGCGGTCACCATGCCCGCCATCGACGAGCGGGCGGCATACGCACGCTACCACGAGCACCGGCGACACATCGCCTCGTTCTGCGGAACGGGTAACAACATGCAGTTCCTCTCGGACCCGACGGGCAACCGGCGATGGCTGCCCTTCGAGGTGGACACCATCCTCTCGCCGCGCGACAACCCGCTGAACTACGACGGCATCTACAGCCAGGCGTACCGACTCTACCGCGAGGGCTTCCAGTACTGGTTCACGCAGCCGGAGATCATGCGACTCGCCCGGCATAACCGCCAGTTCGAGACACCACGGCTGGAGCAGGAGCTGGTGGCGCAGTACTTCCGGATTCCCCGCCAGGGGGAGCCCGGGGAGTTCATCAGCGTGGCACTGGCCCTACAAATCGTGGGGGCGAACATCACGCAGAAGCTCAGCACCGTCATGCTGGGGCGTGCCTTCATGGAACAGGGCTTCCAGAAGAAGACTTACCAGCGTACGCGGGGATATATCGTCGTGCGCCGCTCGTTAGAGGAGATGCGTTCCATGCGGCAGTTGGCAGCCTGTGTTGACGACAGGAACGTAACAGATGATACAGATGATACGGGTGTTTTCTGAAAAGCCACGCGTACGTGCACACGTACGTACGCGGTAATTTCCTAAATTTACCTGTTCATCTGTATCATCTGTATCATTTGTATGAACAAACATATCATTAACGAAGGCTTAACCTATGGTTAACGACCCGGAAACATATAGTTTACAACACCAAAACATATAGTTTATGAAAGCCATGTCCAAACAACAGCTGGCCGACAGGGCCGGCGTCAGTCTTAACACGCTCAACAGATGGTGCAAGCCCTTCCAGCGGGAACTGGAGGCGATGGGCCTGCAGCCCAATACCAGGATGCTGCCGCCCGTCATCGTGAAGTTCATCGCCGAGAAACTCTGCATCGACCTATAGCAAGACGGCACCTTTCTTTACCTTATATCACCTTATCCCGCCTTATCTCCCGTAAACCGCCAGAGCTCACCAATGACGTCCCGGCATGTTGTACCTTTGCTGTTGGAAGTGAAGAGTGAAAAGTGAGAGCAGTATCTACGAAGTCCATTTGCTACCGCGGAGCAAGACCGTCCTCTCACCTCAAACCTCTCACCTCGATCAAGTAACCAACACAAAAACCAAACAGTTATGATCAAGTACAATCTCAAGAAGAACAACAACAGGAAGTCCGACTACTACGGTCAGTACTATGCCTACCCCGTCATCGACGAGACCATCGACCTGGACAAGCTGGCGGCACACATGGCCAGTCACAACACGCCCTTCTCGAAGGGTGTCATCAGGGGACTGCTCACCGACATGGTGTCGTGTATCAAGGAGCTGATGCTCGAGGGAAAGAACGTCAAGATCAACGACCTGGCCATCTTCTCCATCGGCATCAAGAACGCCAAGGGCGGTGCCGACTCCGAGGAGGACTTCAGCGTCACCTCGAACATTCAGACCGTCAAGTTCCGTGCCCGCGCCACCGGTGAGCTGACCTCGAAGAGCCTCGACCTCGCCGCCACGCTCAAGCGCGTCGGAAAAGCCACGGTCTCACAGGAAACTCCGGAAGGAGGCAGTGAGAATCCCGAGCCGTAGTTCTAATGTCCCGCAGATAGTGAAGTATAAAGTGGAGAGTTGAGAGTTGATAGTCAGTTCATGAAGTTCTTTGACTTAAAGGTACAAAGCCGAGCGCAAAAGTATTACAACTTTCAAGTGTCAACTGATGAACTCTCCACTAACGCACTATCTCTAAACTCTAAACACTAAACTTTAAACTAAAAAAGACAATGAAAAAGCAAACTTGGAAACAGATTATTCAGATCGTCATCACGATTCTCACCGCCATCAGTTCATCATTCCTCGTACAGAGCTGCATGAGTTAAATTAATAGTTGAGAGTCGGAAGTGTAGAGTATAGAGTCAGGGGCGCTCTATGAGCGCAGTGTAAAGTTAAAAGAAAACAAGTTAAACTTTAAACTAAACAAACTGACTCTCAACTCTAAACACTAAACTTTAAACTGTATAATATGCGAAGAATCAACATGATCATCGTGCACTGCAGTGCCACGCGGAGCGACAGGAGATTCACTGTGGAGCAGCTTATCCGCTGCCATCGGGACCGCTTCGGATTCACCGGCTACCACTACTACGTCACCCGCGACGGACAGCTGTACCAGACACGCCACGAGAACCTTGTGGGTGCTCATGCCAAGGGATACAACAAACATTCGCTGGGCGTATGCTACGAGGGCGGGCTGAACCCACAGGGCAAGCCTGAAGACACTAGGACACCGGCACAGAAGCACACGCTGCGGGCACTGCTCTGCCTGCTGAAGCTCGAACACCCCGAGGCCGAGATTCTCGGACACCGAGACCTGCCCAACGTACACAAGGACTGCCCCTGTTTTGATGCCAAAGCAGAGTACAAGGACCTCTAAACGTCAAGACTTGCTATTGATTGATTTCCAGCCGTCGGAATCCGACGGCTGGATTTTTGGATTATGTTCAGCGGATACGGTCGGCCGCGCGGACTAATTTCTCGTCAGCCAGAACAGCACGACGGGCCATGGCATAGAGGATGACAGCCACAGCAGGGAACACAGCAGCGATAGACGCATGGAAATTCACGTCAATCACGTTATCTACCGCATGTCCTAAAGTCTTGGAATAAACGGCAAAGAGAATGTACCAGCCAACAATCATAAACATATTGAAGAGCAGTACACGCGCCTGAACCTTACGGTTACGATAGAGGAAAATATTGAGGAAACCTACAGCTGCTGTCAGCACGAGGACGGCAAAGAGCGGCCACGTATTGAAGTGGTGAGCGCCCATGGGGTCAACACACCAGAGGTTGTAGGCACTAAGCACTTCCAAGCCGGCAGCAGAAAAAGTGCCTATCTGCATACACAGACAGAGCACGGACAGCACCACGGCTAAGAGCATATAAACGGTCTGTATGCGTTGTATCATGGTTTAGTCCAGATTTGACTGTTGGGCTTCGCGAACAGGGTCACGCCAATAGATTTTCTCCTCAACGAACTCCTGTGTAGCAAGCAGTGTGGGTTTCGGCAGTTTCTCGTAATAGCGTGAAATCTCTATCTGTTCACGATTTTCGAACACTTCCTCCAGGGAATCGTTGTAAGAAGCAAACTCAGCCAGTTTCTTGCTGAGGTCTTCCTTGATCTGAACAGAGATCTGATTGGCACGCTTGGCGATGATGGCAACACTCTCGTAGATATTGTCAGTATCGCGGCAGAGATCCATAATGTTTCTTGTAACGGTATTTACCGGTGCTTTAGACTTTTTGTAATCCATCCTTTATTATATATTTAACGATTTTACTATTTGACAATTAATCCTTGGTTACTTTCTTGCATTTCTTGATGTACGACTCGGCACGCTTGGCCTCCTCGCTCTCAGGATATTCGTTCAGGAAACCGTAACACTCATCCTCAGCGTCACGATAACGGTCCAGACGCTTCTCTTCGGAACTGTTCTCGGCCAGTTCAAACTTGCTCTTCATAATGAGCACAGAGAACTTCTCGCGCAGCTTGGAATAAGGATACTGCTTCAGGGCGTTCTGTGCCGTGATGATGCAGGCCTCATAATTGGAACCACCGTTAGTGCAGTTGCCGAAATAACCACCCAAGTTGTAATAGAGCTGAGCCGAAAGGAACTCCTTCATGACGAGTTTGTCCTGCAGTTCAAACAGATGCTCCTGAGCCACAGCACGACGGCTGCTCTCAGGATAGTAGTCGAGGAATTGCTGGTAGGCATTGATGGCACCCACCGTAGGTGTCTGGTCCAGTCGGGGTTCAGGTGTGCTCTCGTAAAGCGACTGCCCTACGTAGAACGATGCCTGTTCGGCAAAGATACCATGCGGATACGACGAGTGATACTTTCTGAATGTGGCCGCAGCACTCTCGAAGTCGGCATCATTATACTGAGCCATACCCAACAGGAAGAGACATTCCTCTGCCTGCTCACTACCTTTCTTCAACTGCACCAAGTCCTCCAACAGCGCAATGGCCTGGTTGAACTTACGGGTAGCAAACAGCTGTTTGGCATACTCATACTTGAAATCGTTATCAGTTGACTTGTATACACGGTTAAACTCCGCTGCGCAGCCAGTTAACAGCACAACAAAGCCAACCAATATGATGATGGTTTTCTTCATATTCGATATTTTGACGTGCAAAAGTACGCATTTTCCAATGAAATACAAAGTATTTGGAACTATTTTTCACAAATAATAGGGAAAAAACGATGGTGTTTTAGGCTTTTTCCGTAATTTTGCACAATAATTACGATATTAGCGGTTAGAAGTTAGAGGTTAGAGTGAATAAATTTATACTGACATCAGAATACAAACCCACAGGCGACCAGCCGGAGGCCATCCGCCAACTGACGGATGGTCTTCAGCGCGGTGACCGCTCGCAGGTGCTCTTGGGTGTGACAGGATCAGGAAAGACTTTCACGATGGCCAACGTTATAGCTAACTACAACAAGCCCACCCTGATCCTAAGCCACAACAAGACACTGGCAGCACAGCTCTACGAGGAGATGCGAGGATTCTTTCCGGAGAATGCCGTCGAGTATTACGTCAGCTACTATGACTACTACCAGCCGGAGGCTTACTTGCCCACTACCGACACTTACATAGAGAAAGACCTGTCCATCAACGAGGAGATAGACCGCCTACGGCTTTCTGCCGTATCGGCCTTGCTGTCAGGAAGGAGCGATGTGGTCGTTATCTCTTCTGTTTCGTGTATCTATGGTATGGGAAGTCCTGTCGCTCTCCATGAGAACGTCATTGAACTGCGACGCGGACAAGTCCTTGAACGTAACGCGCTGCTGCGCCGACTCGTGGCAGCTCTCTATGTACGTAACGACATTGAGTTGAAACGCGGAGAGTTCCGTGTCAAAGGTGACACCATCGATGTGGCCATGGCATACAGCGAGGTGGTGCTACGTATCACTTTCTGGGACGATGAGATAGACTGTATTGAAGAACTGGACAGCGTCACGATGACACGCATGGCCACGTTCGACGAATACAAACTGTATCCTGCCAACCTCTTCATGACCACGCAGGAGCAGACCAACATTGCCATCCGACAGATACAGGACGACCTGATGAAACAGGTGGAATACTTCCAGGAATTGGGCGATGGCATCAAGGCCCAGCGCATCAAGGAACGAGTGGAGTATGACATGGAGATGATCAAGGAGTTGGGACATTGCTCTGGTATTGAAAACTATTCCCGTTATTTCGACGGTCGTGAGCCTGGAGAGCGACCTTACTGCCTGCTTGATTTCTTCCCCGATGACTACCTGATGATTATCGACGAGAGCCATGTCAGCGTACCACAGCTCAACGCAATGTATGGTGGCGACCGCGCCCGCAAGACAAACCTTGTGGAATATGGTTTCCGACTGCCTGCTGCCTTCGACAACCGTCCCCTGCGCTTCGACGAGTTTCAGGAAATGATACACCAAATCATCTACGTCTCTGCCACTCCTGCCGATTTTGAGCTGAACGAGGCAGAAGGTGTTGTCGTAGAGCAAATTATCCGTCCAACGGGATTGCTCGACCCAGAGATTGAGGTGCGCCCCAGCGAGAACCAGATTGACGACCTGATGGACGAAATTCTGACACGCAGCAAACGTGATGAACGTGTACTGGTAACCACGCTTACCAAACGCATGGCCGAGGAACTCTCGGAATACCTGCTGAACCACGATATCCGAACGGCCTATATACATAGCGACGTGGCAACGCTTGACCGTGTAAAAATACTGGACGAACTGCGACGCGGAGCGTACGACGTACTAGTAGGTGTCAACCTGCTGCGCGAGGGTCTGGACCTGCCCGAAGTGTCGCTGGTAGCCATTCTAGATGCCGATAAGGAGGGATTCCTGCGCAACCATCGTTCGCTGACACAGACTGCCGGACGTGCAGCCCGTAATGTGAACGGCAAGGTTATCATGTATGCCGACAACATCACCCAGTCCATGCAACTCACCATTGATGAGACACTCCGACGACGTACCAAACAAATAGCATATAACGAGGAACATGGCATCACACCGACACAAATCAAAAAGGCACTCATGAGCAGTCTCTCCCTCAACGGTTCTCCTAACAGCAAGGGAAGTGGAAACACCCAAGGTCCAGAATGTCCGACAGGAATGATGAAGCCTCATGAGGCTACCTTTGCAGCCGACCCCATTATTCAGCACATGACACGCCAGCAGCTGGAAAAGAGCATTGCCGAAACCACCCGACTGATGAAGGAGGCCGCCAAACGGCTTGACTTCCTGCAGGCAGCGCAATACCGCGACGAGATGATTCGGCTGCAGAAGGAATTGGAACTGAAATAAGGAAATACCATGAAAAAATATGCCCTCTGTCTCTCCGCCACCTTGCTGATGGCCATCATTTATACCACCGACAGCCTTGCCAGTACTGTCAAGCAACTGGATATTCGTGTCATCCTAACCCGTGACGGCTCGGCCTTCATTGAGGAATACTGGGACATTGACCTGACTGACAGTGATGCCAAGACCGAGTGGTACGTGGCACATAAGGGACTGGGCGATATGCAGATAGAAGGCCTTGAGGTAGAAGGCTACATTCCCGACACCAAGGGTATGCAGCCTTTCGAAACCCTTAAGTCGTGGGACATCGACGCCTCACGAAAGGAGAAAGCAGGCAAATGCGGACTGAACAATAACGGCACAGAAATCTGCTGGGGCTTTGGAAGCTATGGCCATCATGAGTACGTGGTAAGGTATTGGCTGACCCATTTGGTAAAGCGCTATGACACGAACGATGGATTCAACCATTGCTTCGTCGATTTGAACTGTGACGTGGAACAAGCACAGGTGCGTATCATGGCCGATGACTCTATCCACCTGTCAGAAGCCAACACACGCCGGTGGGCCTTCGGATACCAGGGAAGCATCGTGTTTGACAAGGATGGCAGCATCGTGGCAACGCCTGAGGAAGTCATCGGCCACTCCAGGCGCATCATCATCATGCTCGAATTCGACAAGGGATTGTTTCAGCCTGACACAGAGGCTTCCGAATCATGGGCAGAAAGAAAGCAACGCGCATTGGAGGGTGCCGACTATGATGACGATAATGACGACATGGGATTCTGGGATATTGTCCTACTGGTCATTGTCATCATTGTCGGACTCATCATCTATGGATGTACCGACCTGATAGCTTCCCTCCTCATTTTGGCAGTCGTTTACCTCTTCACGGGACTGTGGTGGGTCGTCTCACTCGCCCCCTTGCGCAACTGGTACCGGCGCCGACGACTCGGCATAGCCAAAGGCCGATATTTCCGTAGCATCAAACCCCAATGGACGCTCATCAATAATATGGCACTCATCAACGAACTGAACTACGTCTGCAACATGAAAAAAGAGAACATCGTAGGTGCCATCCTGCTACGGCTAATGTCGCGCGGCGACGTGGGCGTGGTACGTACCAGCACGGCTGACAAGGGCGCCAAAGACATGCTCAAGGTATTACGCCCGCTGAAAGAAGTCAGCCCCCAGGCAAAGGACGACGAGTTACTGCGCCAGCATGTGCTGACCATGCTGACAGAGGCATCAGGAAAGGACCTGACCTTACAGCCCAAGGAATTCAGCCAGTGGAGCAAGAACCATCGCGGGAAACTGAAGTCGTTTGCCGCACTTTTCAACAAAGATGTCCAAGAGGATTACATCAACAACAATGCCGCTGACCTCTTTGCCCTGCGGTCGTTCCTCAAGGACTTCACGCTACTTAACGAGCGCGGCATGATGGAGGTGAAGCTATGGGACGAGTATATGGTCTATGCCGAGTTCTTCGGACTGGCCGATGAGGTACGAAGCGACATGGCACGTATATGTCCTGAATATATCAACATGTCCCTATTGGCACAATCCATGGAGGTAGCCACCAGTACCGATGTAGCCCATATATGGGGAGACGCTATTTTCTCTGCTGCCAACGATGCTGTCAACTACACAGCGCCATCACGCAGCTACTCTGGCAGCAGCCACAGTTCTTCCGGCCACAGCAGTCACTCATCAAGAAGCGGCGGTGGTGGCTATTCCGGTGGCGGTGGCGGAGGCGGTCGTTAAGCGGTAGTAGGAACAAAAAAGAGGATAAATCACTTTAGACTTATCCTCTTTTCAAGTGACTCCCGCGGGATTCAAACCCACAACCTTCTGATCCGTAGTCAGATGCTCTATTCAGTTGAGCTAGGGAGCCATTTCCTTAATTGCGGGTGCAAAGGTAAGGAGTTTTTTTGTAACCACCAAATATTTTCTCCACTTTTTTACTTTTTTTAGACCACGATACGGGTTTTCCGGTAGTTTTCGCGGAATTCTGTAGGGCTACAGCCCTTTTTCTTCTTGAAAATACGATTGAAGTTGCTTAGGTTATTAAAACCGCAGGCGAAGCTGATTTCCGAAACGCTCTTCGCCGTATCGACCAGTTGACGACTGGCATAGCCCAGACGGAGATCGATGATGTATTCGGAGAGGTTACGACCTGTGTGCAACTTGAAGAAACGACTGAATGCCGATGGGCTCATGCCGGCTATGCCAGCCAGCTCTGGCAGTCGCAGTTCGTCTTGATAATGGGTGGAAATGTAATTCTTCACCTTCAGCACCCGTCGTGAGTCGCTCTCCACATCGACCTTGGCATAGCTGCTGGTGGCCAGGGTACGCGCCCCGTCCTGACGCGACAACTCATAAAGGATAGTCAGAAACTGCTGGACGGCATAGAAACCGTCCTTCACCTCGCTTAGGCTGATGAGCAGCGGATAGACATGCATAACAGCAGAAAGTGGGAATACAAGTCCCTTGCGCGCCTGCTGCATCATGTTGAGAATGCTGCGGAAAGGATTGCGTCCAAAAAGCCCGTCCTCGGACATATCCATATCAAACTGGATGGTAATCTCGTGTACGTCTGGACTTTGACATTGATGCTGCTCCCAAACGTGTTCCAAGTCGGGCGACGTAATAAGTACAAGGTCGTAGTCACCGATAACTTCAGAAGAGTCACCAACAATACGACGCACACCAGATGCATGTTCCACGAAGTTCAACTCATAGGCATCATGATTATGGATGGGATAGTTGAACTCCTTTTTATGACGGTCGGCAATATAAAGCAGGTCGCGACCGCCAAGGGGCGTTATTTCGTGAATGACATCCACTATATTTTCAGTTCCTTCATAATTTCACTCATTTTCTGCAACGTAGAGATACGAGTGGGCACAAGAGGTAGGCGCAACACGTTCTCAATGAAACCCATTTCGTGGAGCATGGCCTTCACGCCGGCAGGGTTTCCATCAACGAACAACAGCGAGAAAAGGTCCGTGAAACGATGATGAATCTTACGAGCTGCCTCATATTCGCCGCGAAACTGAAGACGAATCATCTTGGAGAACTCCTTGGGCAATGCATTGCCTATGACGCTGATAACACCCACGGCGCCACAGCTGACCATGGGAAATGTAAGGGAGTCGTCACCGGAAATGACGTCAAAGTCGTTCGGTTTGTTCTTGATGATTTCATCCACCTGTTCCAAATTACCAGAAGCCTCCTTGATGGCAACAATGTTACGGCAGTCACGGGCCAGACGGACGGTGGTCTCAGCCTTCATGTTCACACCCGTTCGTCCTGGGACATTGTAGAGAACGACAGGCAGTTCAGTAGCAGCAGCAATGGTCTTGAAGTGCTGGTAGAGTCCCTCTTGAGATGGCTTGTTATAATACGGACAGACACTCAGAATGCCGTCAACGCCCTTGAAATCACCTGTTTTGAGTTCCTCAACGATGGCAGCGGTGTTATAGCCTCCACAGCCCATGAGAATAGGCACACGAGCCTGTACCAGATCAACAACCAAATTCTTGATTTTCAGTTTCTCCTCACGCGTCAGACAGGGTGTCTCACCTGTAGTGGCAAGGATGCAGAAGAAATCGGCTCCGTTATCCAGCTGATAATTTACCAAGCGTATAAGTGCAGGATAATCAACCTGACCATCCTGGGTAAAAGGCGTTATCAGCGCAATGCCAAGCCCTTTAAAGATATTTTGTATCATTTACGATTGACGTATTTTCGATTTTCGAATGAATTGGGGGTTACTCTGACTTGAACAAGTCTTTGATACCACCGATGCTTCCCATGAGGTTAGTAGCCTCGTATGGCAGATAAACAGTCTTCTGCGCAGGACCTTGTGCTAAGTCTGCAAGCATCTGGATGTATTTCTGTGCCAGCAGGTAGTTAGCAGGGTTGGTACTTTTGCCGACTGCCTCGGTAATGAGCGCAATAGCCTGTGCTTCGGCCTCTGCCTTACGGATACGAGCCTGTGCCTCACCTTCGGCATTGAGGATGGCCTTCTGCTTGGCAGCCTCTGCCTTATTGATGATGGCAGTCTTCTCACCCTCTGACTGGAGAATATCGGCAGCCTTCTTACCTTCAGAGGTCAGGATAGTAGCACGTTTGTTACGCTCTGCCTGCATCTGCTTCTCCATGGCCATCAGTACGCTCTCTGGCGGCGTGATGTCCTGCAGTTCAACACGGTTGACCTTGACACCCCACTTGTCTGTAGCCTCGTCAAGCACCGAACCAAGTTTCTTGTTAATCGTGTCACGCGATGTCAGCGTCTCGTCCAGTTCCAGTTCACCGATGATGTTACGCAGGGTGGTCTGCGTCAGTTTCTCGATGGCGTTGGGCAGGTTCGATATCTCATAGGCAGCCTTGAAGGGATCAACAATTTGGAAGTAGAGCAGCGCATTGATCTCCGTCTGCACGTTATCCTTCGTAATCACATTCTGCTTAGGGAAGTCATACACCTGTTCGCGCAGGTCGATGGTGGTGGAGTACATGTAGCGTCCACGGCTCAGTATGACGATGTCCTTGGCACGGTCAATGAAGGGTATGATGATGTTGATACCCGGGTTGAGCGTGGCGTGGTAACGACCGAGACGCTCCACGATCTTGGTTTCTGACTGCGGGATAATGACGAGTGCCTTCTTCACCAGTATAAGTGCACAAAGCACGATAACTATCAAAACATAAAAAATTGGTTCCATCTTTTTTATTTGACTATTTTACGATTTAACTATTTTACTAATTCCATTTTTCGACAACAATAATCGTGCTCTCACGGGCTACCACCTTGACCTTCTCGCCCTCAAGAATAGCAGCACCCGAGACGCTACGGGCTTTCCACACATCACCATCGATAGCTACACGACCATAGCCGTCAGCCTCAATGGGCTCCTTCACCCTACCCTCACGGCCAAGCAAAGCATCTGCATTGCTCACACGGTCACTATCGTTCCGGTGGAACCAGCGAAGGGCTACCGGCCGGACCGTAAATAGGCAGATGACGCTGACCACAGCAAAGATACCCAACTGGGCATAAAAGCCCGTAAAGGGAGACAGGGCTGCCGTCACAGCTCCGCCAATGGCAAAACACATGAGGAAGAAATCACCAGAGGTCATCTCCAGAATCAGGCAGACAACAGCAATTACTGCCCATAACTGCCACAGATTCTCCGTAATATACTGTATCATACGCGTCGTTTTTGTTTGGTCTTATTCAATTTTGAGTGCAAAGATACAAAGAAAAATAATAAAATAAAAGAATAAAAGAATAAAAAACAAGGACGGACGGTGGTTTTTTGCTTTTTCTTTTACTCCGAGCCAATGTAAAGGAAGATCATACCGAGTAAAACAAGGGCCAAATCAAGGGCTTTTGCCTTAAGATTCTTCTCGTGGAACAAAGCTGCTCCGAAGAGGAAACTGACAATGACACTTCCGCGACGTACCATCGACACGATGGAAATCATAGCGTCAGGCAACGAGAGGGAATAGAAATAGAGAAAGTCGGCCGTGGAGAGAAAGATACTCACGCCAAGGATAGACCACTTCCATGAGAATGGCGTCGTCTTATGGTGGGTAGGCCACCATAGCAACAGGAGCATAGCGCCCATCATGAAACATTGGTAGATGTTATACCACGACTGCACCATCATGCGGTCAAGCCCTACTCCACCCTCATCCACAGGCGCCATGAGGTATTTGTCGTATAGACCACTAATGGCACCCATGACGGCTGCCCCGACAATCATCCATATCCAATGGTCGTGCTTGAAGTCTATGCCTTCCTTCTTGCTGCTACGACTAAGCAGAAAAAACGAGATGACGGCCAGCGTCACACCCACCCATTGCCATAGATTCAGGCGCTCACCAAAGAAAAGCAAGGCACCCACCAACACCATCACAGGACGTGTAGCATTGATTGGACCGACGATGGTTAACGGAAGATGCTTCATTCCAAAATAACCTAAGAGCCAACTACTTAATACTATCAGGCTCTTCAAAAGGATGAACCGATGGACCTCCCATCCGCCACTGGCTACAAGGAAGTCGGAACCATCAAGCAACGGGGTGTAATAACTGAGTAAGATGAAAGGCAGGAAGATAAGCGATGAGAATAGCGTGTTGAGAAACAGCACGGGAACGACAGCGTTGTCCTTCAGGGCTTCTTTCTTCAGAGAGTCGTAACAGCCCAAAAGGGCGGCAGAAAGGAAAGCGAGTATTAGCCACATATAGTATCAGTATTCTACATTCTCTAAAAACAATGCCTTGGCAGGCATAGACTCACCTGCGCCGGTACGACTGCCCCGTTCGATGACCTGTCGGAACTGTGCCATGTCCATCCGTCCGCGTCCAACCTCAATGAGTGTTCCCACCACGGCCCGTACCATGTTGCGCAGGAAGCGGTTGGCGGTTATCTCGAAATACCACTCCGTGGGACTGGTCTGGTACCACCGTGCAGCATATATCTTGCAAAGCGTCGTCTTCACGTCACTGCCTGCCTTGCAGAAAGCCCCGAAATCCTCATACTCCATCAGCACCTGGGCAGCACGGTTCATGGCCTCGAAGTCCAGCCGGTAGTGAAGCTGACAGGAATACTTTCGCAGAAAAGGTGACTTATGCGTATGTATATAATAATGGTACGTGCGACGCTTGGCCGAGAAACGTGCATGCATGTCGTCACTGACACGTTCCACACCCCATACACTGATGTCATCAGGCAACGCATGATCCAGTTTGTATGCCAGGTTGTCCATGTCGTACGGTCCTTCATAGTCGAAGTGTGCCACCATGCGACGGGCATGAACTCCTGCATCTGTACGACCGGCTCCTACTACCTCCGTCTCCTGACGCAGCAACATGGAGAGACAACGCTGCAGTTCACTCTGCACCGTCACGCCATTGGGTTGGATCTGCCAACCGTGATAGGCTGTCCCGTCGTATGAAAACCAGACAAAATATCGCATAGCGGGTGCAAAGGTAATCATTATTTACGACTTTTGGCACGGTATTTGCTAATTTCCAACAAAAACAATAGAAAATATTATAACTGCTATGCAAAAAGGTAACATCGGGGTTACGACAGAGAACATTTTCCCCGTTATCAAAAAGTTTCTCTATAGCGATCATGAGATTTTCCTGCGCGAGATGGTGAGCAATGCTGTCGATGCTACGCAGAAGTTGAAGACCCTCAAGCAGCAGGGTGAGTTCAAAGGCGAGGAGGGCGACCTCAGCGTACGAATCAGCCTGGACAAAGACAATGGTACCATCACCATCAGCGACCACGGTATCGGCATGACCGAGGAGGAAATCGACAAGTACATCAACCAGATTGCCTTCTCGGGCGTCAACGACTTCCTGGAGAAGTACAAGGACAATGCCAACCAGATTATCGGTCACTTCGGACTGGGTTTCTACTCGTCATTCATGGTATCAAAGAAGGTGGAGATTATCACCAAGAGCTATCGCGACGGTGCCAAGGCCGTGAAATGGAGTTGCGATGGCAGCCCTGCATACGAAATCAGCGATGCCGAGCGCGAGGAGCGTGGTTCTGACATTATACTTTATATTGACGATGACTGCAAGGAATTTCTGGAGAAGGACAAGATCCAGTCGCTGCTCACAAAGTATTGCAAGTTCATGGCTGTGCCCGTAGTATTCGGCAAGAAGCAGGAGTGGAAAGACGGCAAGATGCAGGACACCGATGCCGACAACGTCATCAACGACAGCGAGCCGCTGTGGACTAAGGCGCCATCAACGCTCAAGGACGAGGACTACCAGAAGTTCTATCGTACACTCTATCCCATGCAGGACGAGCCGATGTTCTGGATTCACCTCAACGTTGATTATCCTTTCAACCTGACGGGCATTCTCTATTTCCCCAGAATCAAGTCCAACATCGACCTTCAGCGCAATAAGATTCAGCTCTACTGCAACCAGGTATTCGTCACCGACCAGGTGGAGGGCATCGTTCCTGAGTTCCTCACGCTGCTGCATGGTGTCATCGACTCACCCGACATTCCACTGAACGTCAGCCGAAGCTATTTGCAGAGCGACCGCGAGGTAAAGAAGATTTCCACCTACATCACCAAGAAGGTGGCCGACCGCCTACTTGCACTTTTCAAGGAAGACCGCAAGGGCTACGAAGAGAAGTGGGACGACCTCAAACTCTTTATCAACTACGGTATGCTCAGCGAAGAGTCGTTCTACGACCGCGCCAAGGAATTCACACTGTTGAAGGACACCGAGGGTAAGTACTTCACGCTTGACGAGTACAAGACGCTCATTGAGGGCGAACAGAAAGACAAAAACGACACGCTGGTCTATCTCTACGCTACCAACAAAGAAGAACAATACAGCTATATCGAGGCCGCCAAGGACAAGGGCTACAGCGTGCTGATGGCCGATGGACAGCTGGACGTGCCTGCCATCCAGATGCTTGAGCAAAAGCTCGCCACTCCTGGCAACGACGGCAAAGGCGGCGTACGTTTCACTCGTGTGGATAGTGACATCATTGACCGTCTCATCCTCAAGGACGACGCTCCGCGTACCACCCTTGACCACGACAAGGCTGACAATCTGTCAGCAGTATTCAAGTCACAGATTCCGCAGATGGAGAAGGCCGACTTCTATGTCGAGGTACAAAACCTCGGCGAGAACCGCCAACCTGTCACCATTACCCAAAGCGAGTATATGCGCCGTATGAAAGAAATGAGCCGTTATCAGAGTGGCATGAGCTTCTACGCCCAGATGCCCGACAGCTACAGCCTCGTGCTCAATGCCGACCACCCATTGGTCAAGAAGGTTCTTGACGACTGCAACACCAAAACTGAAGAACCGCTGAAACCCATTGAGGCAGAACTGAAGGGACAGGAAGCCCGTCTGGCTGCTCTTCGCCAAACTCAGGAGAAGAAGAAGGCCGACGAACTGACACAGGAGGAGAAGGATGACAAGACAAACACAGAAAAAGCCATCCAGGAGCAGAAGGACAAAAAGAAGCAGGTGCTTAGCGACTACGGTAAGCAGAACGACCTGGTTCACCAGCTCATCGACCTTGCCCTTCTACAGAACGGCATGCTGCGCGGCGAAGCACTCGACAAGTTCCTACGCCGTAGCATTGAGCTGATCAAATAACAATTGCTCATATCATGATTCGTCGTCTCATGCCTTTCCTAACGGCATGAGACGATTTTTTTTACAATTTTCTGCACGATTATTCTTTTGTTCGCAAAAAAAGTTGTACTTTTGTGCACTCACGACAAACTATCATACCTATAATAAATATTATGCTGACAGAACAAGATTTAAAACAAATCACACAGAAAGGAATTTCTGAAGAGAAACTCAACAACCAGTTAGAACAGTTCAAGACCGGCTTCCCGTTCCTGAAGCTTGAGGCAGCTGCTGCCATAGGCAGGGGCATCATAGCTCCCGACGAGGCTCAACGCCAACAGTATGTGGAGGCTTGGAACCAGTACAAAGCCGAGGGCCGTCGCGTGGTGAAGTTCGTACCCGCATCAGGTGCCGCCAGCCGAATGTTCAAGGACATGTTCGCCTTTGTCGATGCAGACTATGATGTACCGACCACCGACTTCGAGAAGCACTACTTTGACAACATCCAGAAGTTCGCCTTCTACGACGCACTGAATGCAGCATGCCTGAAGAATGAAGGTAAGGACATCCCCACCCTCATCGCTGCCGGGAACTACAAGGCCGTAGTCGCCCAGATGCTCCGTCCAGAGGGGCTGAACTACGGACAGTTGCCGAAGGGTCTGTTGCTGTTCCACAACTATGCTGAAGGACCGCGCACGCCAATGGAAGAGCACCTCGTAGAAGGCGCACTCTATGCAGCCTCTGCCGGAGAGGCTCACGTCCACTTCACCGTCAGCCACGAGCACATGGAACTGTTCAAGCAGAAGGTGGCCGAGAAGGCCGACCTCTATGCCCAGAAGTACGGCATCAAGTACGACATCACTTTCTCTGAGCAGAAACCCTCTACTGACACGGTGGCTGCTAACGCCGACAACACGCCCTTCCGCAACGACGACGGCTCATTGCTTTTCCGCCCGGGCGGACATGGTGCGCTGATTGAGAACCTGAACGAGATAGAAGCCGATATCATCTTCGTCAAGAACATCGACAACGTGGTGCCCGACAGACTGAAGCAGGACACCGTCGAGTGGAAACAGGTAATTGCCGGTGTGCTTGTTACGCTGCAGCAGAAAGCCTTTGGCTACCTGCGCAAACTCGATACGGGTAAGTACTCGCACGAAGAGATTGAGGAGATGATACGCTTCGTTCAGCAGGATCTGTGCTGCCGCAAGCCCGACATCAAGGAACTGGAGGATGCCGAACTGGTCATCTACCTGTGCAAGAAGCTGAATCGCCCGATGCGCGTATGTGGCGTCGTGAAGAACGTCGGAGAACCTGGCGGAGGCCCGTTCCTCACTTACAATCAGGACGGTACCGTATCGCTGCAGATCCTGGAGTCCAGCCAGATTGACAAGTCAAACAAGGAGTACATGGAGATGTTCACCAAGGGCACTCATTTCAACCCCGTTGACTTGGTATGTGCCGTCAAGGACTATAAGGGAAATGCCTTCAATCTGCCTGAGTACGTAGATAAGACAACGGGCTTCATCTCCAGCAAGTCGAAGAGCGGCAAGGAACTGAAGGCATTGGAGTTACCAGGTCTTTGGAATGGCGCCATGAGCGACTGGTCAACGGTATTCGTAGAGGTTCCCCTCTCGACGTTCAATCCCGTCAAGACCGTCAACGACCTGCTACGCGAACAGCATCAGTAAAAACATTGAGAATCAAGAGAAGAAGGTGTCGAGCTTATCGACACCTTTTTTCGTGCAAAAGCCTCGCAGGGTAACAAATATCATGTTACGGAACAACTCCTCCATGGAGTACGAACGATACAGTTCGTTCTCCATCATGTAGCGGCCTAAAGCCTCAAACAGACGACCGATAAGGTCATAGTTCAAATCGCTACGGAAATAGCCCTCGCTGATGCCACGCTGCATAAAGTCCATGAACTGTTTGTGCTGCTCGTCATGGTCACGTTCGATAGAAGCAAGGATATTGGGATACCGGGCCAAGTCGGAATAGAAGTTCGGGTTGACAAGTTGGAATTCCTCCATCTTGATGCGATACATATAGAGGATGATGTCCATGACATCCTTGCTGCGCTCCATTTCCTGCAAGAATTCTTCGTGGCGCTTTTTACGGTATTTTTTCACGCCCTCAAGCAGCACCTGCTCCTTGTTGTCGTAAAGTTCATAGAGCGTACGTTTAGAGATGGACAGCGCATGCGACACATCATCCATCTTTACGGCGCGTATTCCGTGTTTTGCAAAGAGTATCATGGCCGCATCGAGAATTCGGTCACGCAGCGACTGACGATAGGGCGTTAAATCCTTTATTTCTTGCATAAGTTTACATTCTGCTGCAAAATTATAAAAAAAGTTCCTAAAACCTCACGGAGTGTGTCATTTTTTTATTATTTTTGCACCTTGAATTTGAAATTAAGGATTTTAATAGAATACACTTATGGTAAAAATCTCCAAAGAGGCCGCCCTTGAATATCACGAAAGCGGACGGCCAGGAAAAATCGAAGTAAAGCCAACCAAGGCTTATCGCACACAGACAGACCTCTCGCTCGCCTACTCTCCCGGCGTGGCTTATCCCTGTCTTGAGATTCAGGATAACCCCGATGATGCCTACCGTTATACCGACAAGGGTAATCTGGTAGCCGTCATCTCCAACGGTACTGCCGTACTCGGACTTGGCGACATTGGTGCATTGAGCGGCAAACCGGTGATGGAAGGCAAGGGTCTGCTGTTCAAGATTTATGGCGGCATCGACGTGTTCGACATCGAGGTCAACGAGAAAGACCCTGAGAAATTCTGCGAGGCAGTTGAGAAGATTGCGCCCACCTTTGGAGGTATCAACCTGGAGGACATCAAGGCTCCTGAGTGTTTCTATATTGAGGAACGTCTGAAGCGTACGCTCGACATTCCCGTCATGCACGACGACCAGCACGGCACAGCCATCATCTCGGCTGCCGGTCTGAAGAACGCGCTCGAGGTCATTGGCAAGGACATCAAGAAGGTGCGCCTCGTAGTCAATGGTGCCGGTGCTGCCGCCATCTCATGTACCAAGCTCTACATGGCACTCGGCGTTCAGAAGGAGAATATACTCATGCTCGACTCGAAGGGTGTCATTACCTCCGACCGCGAAGGTCTGAACGAGCAGAAGCGTTTCTTCGCCACCGACCGCCGCGACGTACACACCTTGGAGGAGGCCGTCAACGGTGCCGACGTCTTCGTTGGCCTGTCAAAGGGTAACGTACTCACCAAGGACATGGTACGCTCCATGGCCAAGGATCCTGTCATCTTCGCTTTGGCAAACCCCGTTCCTGAAATCTCGTACGAGGATGCCATGGAGGCACGCCCCGACGTACTCATGTCAACGGGCCGAACCGACTATCCCAACCAGATTAACAACGTTATCGGCTTCCCCTACATCTTCCGCGGAGCCCTCGACGTACACGCTACAGCCATCAACGAAGAGATGAAGATGGCTGCCGTACATGCCATTGCCGACCTCGCCAAGCAACCCGTTCCCGATGTGGTGAACGATGTCTATAAGGTGAACAACCTGAAGTTCGGTCGTGAATATTTCATTCCGAAACCTGTTGACCCCCGACTCATCTCTGAGGTCAGCGCAGCGGTAGCCAAGGCCGCCATTGACAGCGGTGTGGCACGCAAGCAGATTACCGACTGGGAACAGTATAAGGATTCGCTCTCCGTCCTGCTCGGACAGGAGACCAAACTGACGCAGAAACTCTATGCCACAGCATCTGCCCATCCGCAGCGCGTGGTATTTGCCGAGGCCATCCACCCCACCATGCTCAAAGCTGCCGTGCAGGCCAAGGCCGAGGGCATGTGCCAACCCATCCTGCTGGGTAACGACGAGGTAATAGTCAAGCTCGCCAAGAAGCTCGACCTGAGTCTGGAAGGCATTGAGATTGTCAACCTTCGTCATCCTAACGAACAGGAGCGCCGTGAGCGCTATGCCCGCATCCTGACGGAGAAGCGTGCCCGTGACGGCTATACCTTCCAGGAGGCTAACGACAAGATGTTCGAGCGTAACTACTTCGGTATGATGATGGTCGAGACTGGCGACGCAGACGCCTTCATCACCGGTCTCTATACCAAGTATTCGAACACCATCAAAGTTGTCAACGAAGTCATCGGCATCCGCAAGGAGTTCAAGCACTTCGCTGCCATGCACATCATCAACTCCGCCAAGGGTACGTTCTACATTGCAGATACGCTGGTCAACGAGAACCCCGATACTGACGCACTCGTCGATATTGCCAAACTGGCTGCTACCAGCGTGCGCTTCTTCAACGAGAAACCCGTGGTCAGCATGATCAGTCACTCTAATTTCGGAAGCAGTACCAGCCAAGGTGCCCTGAAGGTGCGTAACGCCGTAGAACGACTGCATGAGCTGTACCCCGACATCCCCATTGACGGTGAAATGCAGGTGACGTTCGCCCTCGACAACGAACTGCGCGACGAGCAGTATCCGTTCACACGCCTGAAGGACAAGACCGTCAACACACTGGTATTCCCCAACCTTACGTCAGCCCGTTCCAGCTACAAGATGCTGCAGATGCTGAACAGCGACGTGGAGATTATCGGCCCCATTCAGGTCGGACTGAACAAACCCATTCACTTCATCGACTTCGGCGCTTCGGTGCGTGACGTGGTCAACATCGTCTCCATAGCCGTCATCGATGCCTACGTGAACAAGATTAAGCAAGCCATGACGAAATAATAATAATACGACATCATGAAAGTAATGAAATTCGGCGGAACGTCCGTAGGTTCCGTTAAAAGCATTTTAAGTTTAAAAGATATTGTGGAGGCAGAGGCTCGGACGCAATCTGTCGTAGTAGTAGTAAGTGCGCTGGACGGTATTACTGACAAGCTGATTGCTATCTCTCAGCTGGCGCTGAAAGGCGACAAGAGCTATCGCGATGAGTTTGACGGCATCGTCGAACGTCATCACCAGATGATAGATACCATCATTACCGACTCTGCCAAGCGTGAGGAGCTGCTCAAGCGCATTGACGCCCTCTTCGAACAGCTGAAAAGCATCTACTTCGGCGTCTATCTCATCCATGACCTGAGCAACAAAACCCAGGATGCCATCGTCAGCTATGGCGAGCGTCTGTCGTCGAATATCGTGGCAGCATTGGTGAAGAATGGCGTCCGCATGAACAGCCGCGACTTCATCCGAACTGAGAAGAAAAACGGCCACCATACGCTGGATGCTGAGCTCACCACCAAACTGGTCAAGGAAAACTTCAGCACACTCGACCCCAAAGCCATCTATGTCGTACCCGGCTTCATAGCCCGCGATCGCGACAGCCACGAGACCACCAACCTCGGCCGTGGCGGTAGCGACTATACGGCAGCCATCATTGCCGCTGCCATGGATGCGGAGATACTGGAGATATGGACCGATGTCGATGGTTTCATGACGGCAGACCCGAAGGTTATCCAGTCAGCCTATACCATCAACGAGCTCAGCTATGTCGAGGCCATGGAGCTCTGCAACTTCGGTGCGAAGGTCATCTATCCGCCGACCATCTATCCCGTCTGCATCAAGAACATCCCCATCAGGGTGAAGAACACCTTCAACCCCGAGCATCCGGGAACGCTGATCAAGGACCATATCGATAACGACCAGAAGCCCATCAAGGGTATCTCCAGCATCAAGGGTACCACTCTGATTACGGTAACAGGACTTTCAATGGTGGGTGTCATCGGTGTCAACCGCCGTATCTTCACGACACTGGCCAACAAGGGCATATCAGTATTCATGGTGTCACAGGCCTCGTCCGAGAACTCCACTTCTATCGGTGTGCGCGACGAGGATGCCCTGGCTGCCGTCGATGTGCTCAACGAGGAGTTCAGCAAGGAAATCGAGACCGGTGCCATGTTCCCCATGAAGGCAGAAAGCGGACTGGCTACCATCGCCATTGTGGGTGAGAACATGAAGCACACCCCGGGTATTGCCGGTAAGCTGTTCGGCACTCTCGGCCGCAGCGGTATCAGCGTCATTGCCTGCGCCCAGGGAGCCTCCGAGACCAACATCTCCTTCGTCGTTGACGGCCGTTTCCTGCGCAAGTCGCTCAACGTGCTGCACGACTCGTTCTTCCTGTCCGAATACAAGGTACTCAATATCTTTATCTGCGGCATCGGTACCGTGGGCGGCATGCTCCTGGAGCAGATTCGCACCCAGCAGCAGTTCCTCATGCAGACCAAGCGCCTAAAATTGAACGTTGTGGGCATATCGGACGTGGACAACTTCGTGCTCGACCGCGACGGCATCGACCTCGACAACTACGAGAAGATTCTCCGTGCCGGATTCGCTGCCAATACCGACCACATGCGCGAGGAGATTATCAAGATGAACATCTTCAATTCTGTCTTCGTTGACTGTACGGCCAGCAAGCAGATTGCCACCCTGTACCAGACCTTCTTGGAGCATAACATCAGCGTGGTGGCTGCCAACAAGATTGCAGCCTCCAGCGACTACGATAGTTACCTGAAGCTGAAGCAGACAGCCCGCGACCGTGGCGTGTGGTTCCGCTACGAGACGAACGTCGGAGCAGGACTGCCCATCATCGGCACCATCAATGACCTGTGTAACTCTGGCGATAAGATTCTGAAGATTGAGGCCATCCTCAGCGGTACGCTCAACTTCATCTTCAACGAGATAGCTGCCGACGTGCCCTTCTCCGAGACCGTGCGCCGTGCCAAGGAGCAGCGTTACTCCGAGCCTGACCCGCGCATCGACCTCAGCGGTACCGACGTCATCCGCAAGTTGGTCATCCTCACCCGTGAAGCAGGTTACAAGGTGGAGCAGGACGATGTCGAGAAGCACCTCTTCGTGCCCGACTCCTACTTCGAGGGCAGCATCGACGACTTCTGGAAGCGTCTGCCCGAGCTGGATGCCGACTTCGAGGCTCGTCGCAAGGTGCTTGAGCAGGAAAACAAGCGTTGGCGCTTCGTCGCCACGATGGAGGCCGACGAGCACAACCCTTCGTCGTTCAAGACCAGCGTCGCCCTGAAGGAGGTGCCCTACGGTCACCCGTTCTATGGCCTCGAAGGCTCCAACAACATCGTGTTGCTGACCACCGAGCGTTACAAGGAGTACCCCATGCTCATCCAGGGCTATGGTGCAGGTGCTGCCGTTACCGCTGCCGGTGTCTTCGCCAACATCATGTCGATTGCGAACATATAGTATCTATAGCAACTATAACCAATATAGCCCCTATAGCCACTATAAGACAGAATAAATGAAACACATTATTATATTAGGTGACGGCATGGCCGACCACGCCATTGAGCGGTTGGACGGCAAGACACCGTTGCAATATGCCGACAAACCCATGATGGACCGGCTGGCACGCGAGGGACGCTGCGGCCGGCTCATCACCGTTCCCGAAGGTTTTCCCCCTGGTTCCGAAGTCGCCAACACCGCCATCCTCGGCTACGACCTCAACAAGGTCTATGAAGGTCGCGGACCGTTGGAGGCTGCCAGCATCGGCTACGACATGGCTGATGACGACTTTGCCATCCGCTGTAACATCATCACCATCGAGGACGGACGCATCATCACACACAACGGCGGCAATCTGGAAACTGACGATGCCCGTGTGCTCATCGACTACCTCAATGAGACACTCGCCAGGCCCATCAACGAGCGCGAGGGCTGTGAACGCGTGAAGTTCATCACCGGCATACAGTACCGCCACCTTCTCGTCATCAAGGGCGGCAACAAGCACATCATCTGCAATCCGCCCCACGACCATCCTAACGAGTCTTGGCGTCCCCTCCTCATAAAACCCGAACCCAGCACTCTTAATGGTTCTGAGCCCAATAGTTTTAATGGTTCTGTAGGCTGCGACTCTGTCGCAGCACTCCCCCCTCACCTCACCCCCCTCCAGACTGCTGATCTCCTCAACGAGCTCATCCTCCGTTCCCAAGAACTCTTAGCCAGGCACCCCTACAACCAGGCGAAGGCTGCCAAGGGTGAGCGCCAAGCCAACAGCATCTGGCCCTGGAGCGGCGGCTACCGTCCCTCCATGCAGACACTGATGCAGCAGTACCCCGAGGTCAAGACGGGCACCGTCATCTCTGCCGTTGACCTCATTCAGGGCATCGGCCGCTATGCCGGACTGCGCATTGTCAAGGTACCTGGAGCCACCGGACTGGCCAACACCAACTACGAGGGTAAGGCACAGGCTGCCATCGATGCCCTGCAGCACGACGACTTCGTCTTCGTCCATGTGGAGGCAACCGACGAAGCTGGCCACGACGGCGACCTCGACCTGAAGCTACGGGCTATCAACTACCTCGACCAGCGCCTGATACGGCCCATCATGGAGGCCATTGAGAAAATGGACGAACCCGTCTGCGTGGCCGTCCTGCCCGACCACCCAACGCCCGTTGAGCTGCGCATCCACGTCAACGAGCCCGTGCCCTTCATCATCTGGCACCGTGGCATCACGCCCGACGATGTCCAGCACTACGACGAGGTTTCCTGCGTCGGCGGCAGCTACGGTCTGCTGCGCCTTCAGGAGTTCATGCACACGTTCATTAATGAGGGGAAGTAACCAGTGTCCCGTCTTCGAAATTGAAAATAGACACCGCTGAGTATCAAGTCTGGATCGATTAAAATTTTTCAGACCAAACACTTGCATTTGTACCATTTTTTAGTACCTTTACATGGACAGAACCAATCATTCCATGTTCTGCCAGAAGAATGCCTACAAGGCAGCAATAAATCACAATCAACCCCAAATAGGGGTTACACCGCCCGCTGTTAGAATGAACACCGCCCGCTGTTAGTTCTAACAGCGGGCGGTGTTA
>JAEEGH010007268.1_pt1 | contig 26710 bp, 17 predicted proteins | sample 9134181 | NCBI WGS metagenome assembly JAEEGH01 (sample SAMN16246544, study PRJNA631951) | gut metagenome | biome: gut microbiome; feature: rumen; material: DP-attached | host: Bos | place: Iran: Karaj | collected 2018-10 | reverse complement strand
TCCCCCCGACTTCACCGAAAACCTCGTCCTCCACGCCGCCCAGCCCCCCCACGCCGCCATCCCTGCCGACATCCCCCTTCCATCCCTCCTCCAAGGCAACAGCAACTTCCGCTCCCGCAACGCCGGCTTCGCCGTCCGTGCCACCCTATTCCCGCTCGACCACTCCGACCCGAAAAACAACACCGTTATCCTTCCCATCTTCCTCACCAGCCACCACCCTGCCGACGCCTACGCCTCCTCCGACCTCTCCGCCGACACCTGGAAGCGCCTCGCCGACATCTCCGCCGCCCCCCTCCCCGTCCTGCCCGCCGACGACTCCCCCGTCATCCTCGACACCCACTCCCTCATCCTCTCCCCCGGCGCCCTCTCCGACCTTGCCTCCCGCCCCCGTCTCGCCCAGCGCCTCCTCCTCGCCGGCGCGGACCTTGTCGCTCCCGAATCCCCCCCCGCCAACCTCCCCGGAACCCCGCTCGCCGACCGCTCCTCCGTCCTCTTCCACGCCCCCTCCCAGCGCCTCCCCGAGCACGGATACTCCTGCAATCCCCCCCTTGCCTCCATCGAGCCCACCTACGGCAACACCCCCGCCCTCCCCGACCCCTCACCCCTCGCCGACGCCCACCCCATCTTCTTCCTCCTCGCCTGGCCTGTCTTCCTCCTCTCCGCCCTCATCCTCCTCACCGTCCTGCTCGTCATCTACCGCCGCGCCCCCTCCCGCCGCACCTCCGTCTGGCTCATTCTCCCCCTCCTCGCGCTCCTCCTCGCCGTCATCGCCTATGCCATCATCTTCCTCCTCCCCCGTCAAACCTTCGCACGCCACGTCATCCTACGCATCGGCGCCGCCGACTTCCCCGAGCAGATCACCCGCGTCTCCTCCCGTGTCCTCCGCTTCCGTCCCGCCCCCCTCCGCTTCGCCTACCCCGCCCCCGACGCCCGCATCGCCACCGCCGACCTCTCCCCCCTCCCCCGCCTGAAGTTTTACCGCACCTTCGACAACACCATCCTCGACATCCCCGCCACCGTCCCCGCCGCCCCCTTCACCGTCGAAGCCGCCTACTTCTCCCCAGCCGCCCCGCCGCCCGTCCGCGCCGTGCGCACCTCCGACCCCGCCACCGCCGAACCCCTCCCTCCCGACGCCATAACCCCCGAAACCCGCAACCTCCTCGCCCTTTCCTCCCGCCACCTCGTCGCCGACCGCGACGCCGCCGACGCCTGGCTCTACCTCGCCGGCTCCTGGTACCACATCGGTCCCCTTAAAGCCGGACAGACCGTCTTCCCCGAGCCCTCCTCCATCTGCGATCTCGACCACAGATCAACCAATCCCGCCCCCTTCGCCGAATGGATCGACCTCTCCGGCGACACCTTCCGCAAGATCCCCAACTCCGGCATCGGCTCCTTCATCGGCGGCCATCACCTCCCCGACGGCTTCGAGACCGCCCTCGGCGTCACCAACCTCGCCCCCGCCGACATCCCCTGGCTCCTCCTCGCCCGCGAAGACGCGCTCCCCTCCGACGCCCCTCCCGAACTCCCCCTCTCCCCCCGCGCCACCGTCACCACCCTCTGGCTCAACGAGTTCCCATGACCTCTCCCGACCCCATCCTCCGCCTCGTCGGCCTCTCCAAACACTTCAAGAAGGGCAAGCTCGCCCTCGATTCCGTATCCCTCGACGTTCCCCCCGGCGAGATATTCGGCCTCGTCGGCCCCAACGGCGCCGGAAAATCCACCCTCCTCCGCATCGCCGCCGGACTCCTCGCCCCCACCTCCGGCACCGTCGCCGTCGCCGGGCGCCCCCTCGCCTCCGTTCCCCGTCCCGCCACCCTCGTCGGCCTCATGCCCGACCCCATCGGCGTCTACACCGACATCTCCGCCCACGAATACCTCCAATTCTTCGCCCGCCTCTTCGACGCCCCCCGCTCCCGCCTCGACGACGTCATCGCCCTCCTCGCCCTTGCCCCCTACCTCCCCCTCGAAGTCGACACCCTATCCGCCGGATGGCAGCGCCGCCTCGCCCTCGCCCGCGTACTCCTCTCCCCAGCCCCCCTCCTCCTCCTCGACGAACCCGCCGCCGGGCTCGACGTCTCCGCCCGCGCCGAGCTCCTCCGCTGCATCCGCTCCCTGGCCGCCGAAGGCCGCACCCTCGTCGTCTCCTCCCACATCCTCCCCGAGCTCCAGCTGACCGCCACACGTTTCGGCGTCCTCGTCGACGGACGCTGGCGCCCGCCACGCCCCGGACTCGACGCCTTCACCCTTGCCGACCTCGCCGATGCCGCCGGCCACCCCCACCTCATCCGCTTCCCCGCCCCCGCCGACGCCGTCCGCGCCCTCCCCCTCCTCCCCTCTCCCACCCTCATCGACCCCACCGCCATCCGCTTCCTCCCGCCCCCGGATGTCCCTCCCTCCGACGCCCTCCTCCCCCTCCTTTCCGCCCACATCCCCATCCTCTCCTTCGCCCCCGACGCCCCCTCCCTCGACCACCTCTTCCTCTCCCTCCCCACCCCCGACTCCCCTCCCCCGCCCCCTCCACCCCCTTCATCCCAACCCCTGAGTCCTGACTCCTAACTCCTGACTCCTGCCTATGAACGCCTTCACTCTCCTCGACCTCCGCCAACGCCAACGCCGGCGCCTTCTCCCCCTCCTCGCCGGCCTTCTCCTCCTTCTGCCCCTGTTCTTCCTCCTCGGCCTCTCCCTCACCGCCAACAGCGTCTGGCAATTCAACCCCGTCTCCGCCGCCAACTTCCTTTCCGCCTCCGCCCTTGCCCTGCAGCTCGTCGCCATGGCCCTCCTCGCCCCCATCGGAGCCGCCGACCGCTTCTCCCGTGAATTCGAGCAACGCACCATCGACGCCCTCCTCAACTCCCCCGCCACCCCCGCACAGATCTTCGGCGGAAAACTTCTTGCCGCCATCATCTTCGACCTTTTCCTCTGGGCCCTCTTCCTGCCCCCCATCGCCTTCGGATCCATCTGGGGCGGGTACCCGCTCTGGCAGCTCGCCATCTTCGCCCTCGCGAACCTTCTCAGCGGAATCTACCTCACCATCCTCGCCCTCTCCGCCTCCGCCCGCTCCCAGCGCGCCCTCCACGCCTTCCTCCGAATCGGCGCCTACTACATCCTCTTCTTCGTCCTCCTCCCCCTCCTCGCCAGCCTCGCTGACCTTCCGTCTTCCAGCGACACCGACGACGCCGCCATCCTGACCTGGCCCTTCCTCGCCCCCAACCCATTCGCCCTCCAGCCCTGCCTCCTCGACCTCTTCGGAAACGCCCGCCACGCCGCCAACTACCCCTTCGGGCCCTTCTTCATCCCCTCTGTCCTCCTCGTCTGGCTCCTCATCTCCCTCATCTCCTTCCGCCTCGCCCTCCGCCCCCTCCGCCCCCGCTAGCCCCTTTTTTCGGTGGGGCGAGCCGTCCCCGGCGAACCGTCGCCCCTCCCTCCATTGGGATTCCGCTTTCCAAGGTTCCCGCCAATTTTTTATCCTGTCCAGGCATTGCCGCCTGTTTTGCTTCCCCACTTTCCCGTCCTGCGCGTCCTCCCTTCCCTCTTCTGGCGCGTCAGCGCCCCCTGACTCCTGATTCCTGACTCCTTTTCTCGCCCCCGCATCTCTTTCGCCGGTTCACCGCGCAAAAAGGCCGCCCTTTCGGGCGGCCTCTTTTGCGCTCTGGCGCTTCGTTATTCGGCAACCGGGGAGGTATCCACGCCCGTGCCCGGGAGCACCGCGTTGTCGCCGTGGACCGGACGCCCGGCGGGGTCGACGAGGCGGGCCGTCACGAAGATCAGCAGGTTCTTCTTGCGGCTGTATTCGCCGTTGGAGCGGAAGAACCAGCCCAGCAGCGGGATGTCGCCAAGGATCGGAACTTTGTCGTGGAAGGTGACCACTTCCTCGCGGATGAGGCCGCCCATGACAACCGTCTGGCCATCCCAGATCACGAGCGAGGTGTTGACCTTGCTCGAACGGAACACCGGCTGGTCCATCTTGAAGTTGTAGCTCTGCGTCTGGGCCTCGGTCACGGAGCCCGTCAAGGCCGCCGACTGCGTCTGAACCGTGAAGGAGGAGCCGTAGTCGATCCACTCGACCAGGTCGCAGACCTCAGGCTCGAGCATCAGGTCGATGGTGTAGCCATCAGGACCGACGGTCGGGGTGACGTTCAGGATGACACCGGTGGGCCGCATCTGGAAGTCGGTCGGCTGGACGACCGGGCCCATCGTCACGTTACCATCGGAGTCCGTCGTGGGCTGCGTCAGGTCGTAGTCGTTCGGATAACGGATTTCCTTGACCACCTGGATGATGGCGGGCGCGCCGGACCGCGTGGTCACCTTCGGCGCGGACAGCAGGTCGGAGGCGCCATGCTGCGAAACCGCGTCGATGGCGAGGCTGACCTCGGGATTCGTCAGCACGGAGGCGAACGAAGCGATCGGCCCAATGGCGGTCTGGTTGACCGTGTCGATCAGCGACGAAGAAGTCGCCGTGATGATGTCCTTCTGGTTATCCCGGATGAAGAAGCGGTTGGCGACCGTGCCGGAGCCGGCGTTCATGACGATCTTGCCGCCATCGCGGGAGTTCTTGCTGGCGATTTCCCACGTATCGCTCAGCCCCCACTGGAAGCCAAGCTCTTCGAGGTCATCCTGGTTGACCTCGATGAAGCGGGCTTCGATCTCGACCTGGTTCGGGACGATGTTGATCTGCTGGAGGATGCGCTCGAAGGCTTCGAGGTTCTCAGCCGTGTTGGCGACGATCAGCTGGGAGATCGTGGGGTTGTAGGTGATGGAGGCGCCGGTCGGGAACTGGACGCCCGCGTTCTCGAAGAACTCCTTGACATCGCCGCGCTTCAGCGAGACGTCCTGGCCCATCGAAACGAAGTCGCCGCTGTTGTCCATCGACTCGTTCGGCTCCTGGATGACGTTGATGAAGGACGGCTGCACGGAGTACATGCGCGTGATGATGTTGCCCGTCGGCGCATCCTTGCGGGTGATGATGACGGCCGAATCCTCGACGCGGTACTTCAGCTGGGCGACTTCTGTGATGAACTGGATGGCATCGGCCATCGTAATGTTGCGCAGGTTCAGGGTGATCGGCGGAATGCCGGAATCGCCTTCGGAGGCCATCGAGGAGGAGGCGCCGAAATCGGACGAATCATCGAAGCCCCAGCCATCATCTTCGAAACCGCTGGAGGCGGCCGGAGCGGAAGCCTTGGTGGGAACCGCGGCGGAACCACCCACGTTCAGGATGATGTTGACGCCTTCGCCCTGCGGATCGGCCGCGATCGAGGCCTCGACCAGGTAGTTGGCCACATCGGCGATGTTCGCCTGGCGGAACTCCAACTTCGGAATCACGATGCTCTTCATCTTCTCGGTGATGACCGACGCGCGGGGCTTCGTCGAGACGGCGCCCTGGCCTTCCGCATCCTCGGGGATCTCGATGCTCTGGCGGTTCGGCGGCGACCACGTGCGGCGCACGTCTGCGACCATGTTCTCGCGGCGGGCCTCGTACTCCATCGTGGCGATTTTGTACTTGGTGCGGCCGAGCTTGTTCAGATAGCGGAGAGCCGGACGGTTGTACTGGTCAATCTCCAACATCTTCTCGAAGAGGGAGGCGGCGCGGTTGTAATCGCCCAGCGCGTACCACTGACGGGCTTCCTTGTAGAGGGCCTTGAGGTCGTTCTGCATGGCGATGGTGCCGGCCTGCTTCTTCGGAGGCTTCGGGAGAGCTTCGCGGGCTTCCAGCTTTTCGAGCTTGGAGGACAGGCGGCTGAGGGCCAGATGGGAGGGATCGGCCGCGAGACCGTCATCGATGGCCTGACGGGCATCGGGATAGGTCGCCGGATCCTTCATGTAGTCGACGGCCTGCTGGTACTTGGCCTGGGCAAGGCCCCAGGTGATGCGCTGACGGGCTTCGGCGGTCTGCGCGCGGGCGGGCATCCGCGAAAGGGCGTCGGCGAAGAGTCCGGCGGCGGCGGCGGGCTTGCCGGCATCCAGGGCGGCGAAGCCCTGCTTGGCGAGCGCGTCGGCCTCGGATTCGGCGGCCTGGCGGCGGACTTCCTCCAGCTTGGCGACCTCCTTGGCGACCTTCTTGGCATCCTTGCTGTCAATCCGCTTGTCCTGGGCCAGCTTGCGCGGAGCGGCGGGCGCCTCGGCCTCGACATCCGCTTCCGCGTCATCCGCGAACGCATCGTCGAAGTCAGCGGCGAACTCGTCGACGCCGTCATCGGCCACATCCGCCACGTCATCCGCGAACGCATCGGCGGCCGGAGCGGCGTCGAACGAGTCGAAGGAATCGATGTCGGCCTCGGGCGCGGCCGCGACAGGAGCGTCATCCGCGGCGCCGAAGAGGTCATCGAAATCGTCGCTGGCCTCGGCTACCGGCTCTTCGACGGCATCAAAGGCGTCATCCGCGACATCGCCGAAATCATCGGCGGCGGCATCGGCGGCCTCTTCGAAACCATCGGCCACGTCTTCGACGGCATCCGCGACTTCCGCGCCGTCATCGGCGAAGAGGTCGGCGAACTCGTCCTCGGCGGCCACAGCCTCGTCGGCGACCGCATCGCCGGCATCCGCGGCGAATTCCTCGCCGGCAGAACCGTCATCGGCCAAAAGGGCATCAAGATCGAAGTCTTCATCCTGCCCGAACGCCGCCGTCGAGAAGATGACGGCGAGAGCCATTGTTGATGCGATGAACCATTTCATTAGGATTTCCTCCTTGCGAACAGACCGAGTGCCGGCGGGCTGGGTCTTTTGAGTTGTCGTTTTCATTCTAAATCGTCTTTTTCCTGCTTGCTGATGGGGATGGCCTGCTACATCCCGAAGATGAATTCGTCGCCGCCCGCGCCATTTCCTCCGGCGGCCGGACCGCTCGGCGCGGCGGCCGGAGCAGAAGCGCCGGTGCGCTCCGCCTCGGTGATTTTGGGCACGTTGATCTTCTTCATGGTGGCGACGTCCTGAATTACCACGTTTGCAGACTTGATGTCAATGACCTTATACTGCTTTCCGCGCAATTCGAACACGTCGTTGAGGCGTTTCACCGGCAGCGCCGTGCGGTCGATGAGGAAGACGAACTTGATGGCCAGCTCGTTTTCCGTGACCGGACGGCCGCGGACCAGGTTCACCACGCGCTTGTCCGCCACGCGGACGAGCGTCAGGGTCGGCCCATCCTTGCCGTTCGGGTCGAACTTGGTGACCTGGTAGCCCATCGCGATGTCGTTGAGCTTCACGAAGAGCGTCGGCGCCGACTGGCTCTGCATGTTCAGCTGGAAGCGCATGGAGCCATCCGCGAACGTCGATTCGGAGACAAAGCGCAGATAGAAGGGAATCGGCTTGACCGCGAGGACGCGGAGCTTGACGATGGGATCAGGCATCGACTTGTTCGACTGCGGATCGGTCCCGGCCTGGAGCTCTTCCAGGTTCGTGAAGCCATCGCCGTCGAGGTCGTTGTGCGCGTCGGAGGGATCCTGCGGATTGAGCCCGAGCTCGAGCTCGACCTTGTCCGTGATGCCGTCGCCGTCGGTGTCGATGGTGTCGGCGTCGATGATCTCCGGCTGGGCCTGGAGGCAGAACGGGCAGTTCAGCGCGGAATACGGGATGGGTTTGCCGCATTTGACGCAGGCGACGCGCTCTTCGGAGACGAACGAGCGCTCGGGGTGCTCCAGCGGCTTGGAGGCGGTGTCGCGGGCGCTGGCGAGCATCCGTTCGAAGCCCGTCGTGTCCTGGACCGTGTAGGTGGCGCCGCCGATCTTGGTGTTGGCGACGTAGTTGTCGTTGACGCCGCGCTGATCGATGACCGCCAGGACGAGCCAGGCGCAGGAACCGATCAGGATGAGAAGCAAAATCAGCAGAACATACTTCTCATAGTTGTTCTTGAGGGGGCTGCTGGATTGCATCAGTTGGCTCATTATTCGGCCTCCTCTTCGGCTTGCTTGCTGGCGAGGTCAAGGAAGCGGTAGACATCGACCTTCATGGAAATGACCGGAGTCTCCTGCCCGGCGGTCACGCGCAGCTCACGTGGCAGGACGGGGGCGGCTTCCTTCACGGCCGGCGGCGGCGCGGCGGCCCCCACGGCACGGAACCCGGAAATGGTCGAAGCCGCGACCGGTCCGCCCTGAGCCTCGGCGGGAGCGCCGGGGGGCGGAGGCGGAGGCTGGACCACCGGACGGGTCGGATTCACCACGTCCAGCGCCGTCACAACCGCGAACGGCTGGCCGGCCGCCAGCGAGTCGAGGACCTTCTGGAGGGCCTTGTCGCTCGCCCTGAAGACAAAAGAGTAGGATTCGCGCGTGAAAAGACCATCGGGATCGGTGAAGAGCGCGCCCGGCTGGACCTGGGGCTCTTCCTCTTCGCGGCCACGGCGGCGACGGCTACGGCCCATGTCCTCGTCGCTCGGGGCCGCCAAGGCGGCCGCCGTCTCGAACTCGGTGCGCGTCACGCCCATCAGCTCGGTAATGCCCGCGTCATACAAGACCATGCAGACCGCCTTGATGTCCTGCAGCTGGGACATCACGCGGGGCAGGTCCTTCTCGTTCGGCGGCGTGCCGGTGCGATAGAGCTCGAAGCCGAACATGCCGGGGATGGAGCTCCCCGTCGGCGGAGTGATGATGACGCCCTTGGCGCGGCCGTTCAGCAGCGTCCGCATCGTGTCGGCGTAATCGGAGAGGAAGCGGTCGCGCGAGAAATCGGTCGTCGAGGGCTGGTTCTGCCGCAGCGACTTCGAAAGGCCTTGCAGGTATTCCTCGTAGTCCACGACCTGCTCTTCCATGGCATCGGCGTTCTCCCGGGAGGGGAAGACCGGCCGGCGCTGGAGGCGGGAGAGCTTCCCGTTGGCATCCACCAGCTCGTCGCTGGAGTTGCCATACGCCTGGATGGCCGCATACAGGAAGTACGCAAGGACGAGGGCGATCACGCCGACGACGGCGCCCCCAACGATGACGGGCATGTTCTTGCGGCTCATGGTTCCTCCGGGGTTTCGGCGGCCTTGGCCTCTTCGCCAGCGGCGGGCGCGGCGGACGCTGCCTTCTCGGCATCCGACGCAAGGGGCACGAGGATGGAGAATGCGAACAACGGGGCCCCCGGCATCACCGGCGGCTGAGAGACGATGTCCGTGCGGGTCTGGCTGAAGAGCGGCGAGCGGCGGAGCGAATCGCGGAAGGCCTTGACGGTGGCGTCAGGGTCCTTGACGATGTCCGTGTAGCCGATGCCTTCGATCGAGAGGCCTTCCAGCGAGCGGGGATTGCTCGGGTCGGCCTTCGGGGCGTCGGCCTTGGGTTCGTCGGCAGGGGGACGGCGGCGGCCGCGGCGGCCTTCGTCCTCGGAGGGGGCGGCGCGCGTCGGCATGGGCGCCATCGGCGACAGATGCGTCAGCCAGACGCCTTCGGGCAGCCGGCTCGTCACCTCGGAGAGCATCTCGCGCCAGGCGCCGCGGTTGTCCTCGATGGCCGCCAGACGTTCGACCTGCGCCTTCAGCTGTTCGACTTCCGCCTCGGTCTCGGCCAGGCTGTTTTCCTGGTTGGAGAGGGAGCGGACGCGGGAGGCCACTTCGTCCTTCGCCTCGCCCGTGCTCGATGCGAGCGTCTGATAGCCCGCGATCCACAGCCCGAGCGTCAGCAGGAGCGTGACCGCCGACAGCGCGAAATACGGCAGTTTCTTCTTGAACTTCTTCTCTTCCTCGAATTTCGGGGGCAGGAGGTTCAGGGAGACCGGGCACGTATGGCAGCTGCGGAGCGCGAGGCCGACCAGCGTCCCCATCTCGCAGGCCTGCGCGCCGATCTGGTCGGCCGGAATCGACTCCGAAACCGCGACATTGTTGAAAGGATTGAAGTAGTCCACGTCGACCCGCAGCTTCTCGCGAAGGAACGAGTCCGCGTAGGGGATCACCGCCGAGCCGCCCGTCAGGAGGATGAGCCCCGGCGTCTTGCCGCCCTGCTGGCCGCGGTAGAAGTTGATCGAGCGGTTCAGCTCCAGGTGCAGGCGCGTCATCATCGCGCGGACCGCCTTGGAGACCTTGTCCGTCGTCTCGCTCTGCGGGGCCTCGTAGGGGCCGCCGAAGCCGACGTAGGCGTGGGATTTCTTCAGCGCCTCGGCCTCGTCGAAGGAGATTTCGAACTCCTGCTGGATGGCCTGGGTGATCTGGTTGCCCGCGACCGGGACGCTACGGGAGAAGATGCGGCCCGCCTCGATGAAGATCAGGTCCGTCGAACGCGCGCCGATGTCGACCACCAGCGTGCATTCCGGCAGGTTGTCGTAGTTGTAGCGCACCGCGTTGTAGAGGGCCATCGGCGCGATGTCCACGCGCTCGGGCTTGAGGCCCGCGAAGGTCACGCAGTCGCAGATGTTGGCCACCTCTTCGGACTTGATGGCGGTCAGCATCACTTCCGCGTCGCCATCCTTGCCCGTGACGATCTGATAGTCCCAGACGACCTCGTTCAGCGGGAACGGAATGTTCTGCTGCGCCTCGTACTGGATGATCTGCGGCACCTTGTCCGGCGTCGTCGGCGGCAGCTTCACGAACTTCGAGAAGATCGAATGCCCCGAAATCGAGATGTTCACCGGGCCCGGCTTGCAGCCCGACTCCGCGAGCAGGCCGTGGATGGTCTGGATGACGTATTGCGAGCGGTCATCCTCCGACTGCGGGTCCAGTCCCAGGTCCGCGACCGCGTAGCGGGTCATCTCCAGGCCGCCGCGCGTCTGCACGAACTCCGCGAGCTTCAGATTGTGTGCCCCGATGTCCAGGGTCAGAATGGGTTCTTTCGCCATGGCCTCGTCCTCGTTTCAACCGCCTAGCGCGCACCCGGAACGACCGGCTTGATGCACGGGTGCAAATCGTAGTCCACCAGCGCGAAGGGCGTCAGGGAACGGTTCAGCAGCACGCCGTCGATCGGCGAGAACTGCTCCCACCAGCTGCCGCCGGTCGCGACCGACGACTTGGCGGCCAGAACCGCGCCGTTCTGCTTCACGATCACCGCCGTGTACTTCGGCACGCCGAAGCGCTTGACGACGTTCGGGTGCAGGAAGCAGTCCGCCGTGTGCTTGCCCTTCGGGATGTTGACATAGGTCACCACCGACCGGAAGAGCTTCTTGCCTTCCTTCGGATCTTCCGTGTAGGCATAGAACGTGAATTCCAGCTCATCGATCCATTCAGGGGCCGTCTCGAACTCCACCACGCCCTGCCACCAGACCACGGTCGAGGAGTTCTGGGTGCCTTCGGAGACCTTGTAGATCGGCGATTTCGCCTTTTTCGCCTCAGGAGCGCTCTTCAGCAGCACCGGAGCTCCGCCCGGAGTCGCCACGGCGGTCGGCCCCGCCGGACGCGCCGCCGGCATTCCCGGCCGATACAACTGCGCCGATGCGCTCTGCAACAGGCCTACGCACAGCACCAGGGCCACCAATCCTGCTCCGAAATGACTGACCTTCCGCATCTCAAATCCTCCAATCTGCGCAACCTGACCTGTTGAAACGATACTGCATGCAATTCAGTGACCCCGACTATAGAGCCCCCATCCAATGGAGTCAATCGCCATTTTCTCGCCAGCCGGAAGAAAAACGTTTTACCGGAAACACCCCGGGCGCATTTTTTCCCCGGCGGTTCTTTTTCACGAGGTCTGTCCCCGTTTTTGATGAGGTCTGTCCCCGTTTTGCGCCGCTTGCCCCCCCTTTCCGCCGCCGGCGGGGGGGGCGGGCGGCCCACCCGCGACAAAAAGCGCAAAAACGGGCCTTTTCTGGGCGGGATTTTCCCGGAAAGAGGGGGTTCCGGAACTCCGGGATTCGGGGATTCCGCCGTTCCATTCCTTGCTCCATTACGGAAAATTCCGCAGGTTTCCGCACTTTTTGCTTCCGCTGCGCGGGGGGCGGACGTACCTTCGTGCATCACTCACCCCGCTGGGAACTGACTATGGACCTTCTTTTCATGGGCACCGGCACCTCGTACGGCGTGCCAATGGTCGGCTGCGACTGCCCCGTCTGCCGCTCCGCCGACCCGCGCGACCGCCGTCTCCGCTCCGCCACGCTGATCCGCCACGACGGCACGACCATCCTCCTCGACACGCCGCCCGACCTCCGCCAGCAATGCCTGCGCTACGACATCCGGGCCGTCGATGCGGTCTTCATCTCCCACTGCCACGCCGACCACATCTTCGGGTTCGACGACCTCCGCCCGCTCACCAACCGCCGCACCGCTCCCCTCCCCGTCTACGCCACGCCAGGCACCGCCGCCGAAATGCGGCAGATGTTCGCCTACCTCTCCCGACCGCCGCTGCCCGGCACCTCGCTCGCCAAGGTGCACCTCCTCGAAACCACAGCCCCCGTCCTCATCGGCTCGCTCCTCGTCACGCCGCTCCCCGTCGTCCACGGCCGCGCCGACATGGCCGGCTGGAAATTCCAGCCCATCGCGCCAGACGCCGACGCCCCCGCCCCCGACGCCCCGTCCTGCTGCCTCATCACCGACTGCAAGACCATTCCGCCCGCCACCGCTGACCTCTGCCGCGGCACCGACCTGCTCGTCATCGACGCCCTCCGCCGCGCGCCGCATCCCACCCACATGTGCTTCGAGGAATCCCTCGCCGCCATCGCGGACATCCGCCCCCGCCGCGCCCTGCTGACCCACCTCTGCCACGACACCGCGCACGCGGACCTTCTTCCCCGCCTTCCGGACGGCGTCTCCGTCGCCTACGACGGGCTGGAGCTGACGCTCTAGGCAAAACCGCCGCCCCGTCCCTGTTGTCTCTGTCGTCCCTGTTGTCTCTGTTGTCCCTGCCTTCCGGCAACAGCGCCCCCCCCCATTGTTGTTTACGCGCGCGCGCAAGGATTCACGGGTTTGGATTGCAAGCCCAGCCCCGTGCGAGTAGGATGGGGCGTGGAGGGAAAGACAGGTTTTTGCATGGATCGGAGGTCGTAATGAAGGTGTTTTTGAAGCAAGGACGGGAAAGGCCGGTGATGCGCGGGAGCGCCTGGGTGTTTTCCGGCGCGCTGGAGCGGGCGGCGGACATCGGCGGCGCGGGAAGCGTCACGGACGTGTTTTCTTCCGACGGCCAATGGCTGGCGCGCGGCGTCTGGTGCGGCGACCAGGCAGAACTGGCGGTGCGCATCCTCGAACGGCGCCAGGATGCCCCGGTGGACGAAGATTGGCTGTCCCAGCGCCTCATCGCGGCGGCGGCGCGGCGTTTCGCCATCGCCGGACGGCCTGAAGAATGGACCGACACGACGGGCTGGCGGATGGTGTTTTCGGAGGCGGATGGCGTATCGGGGCTGGTCATCGACCGGTTCGGACCGCTGGCGGTCGTCCAAGTGGGCAGCGCGGGCTGGAGCGGCTGGGAGGAGGCCATCCGGCGCGCGGTGCTGGCCAGCCAGCCAGGCGTGGAGCGCGTGGCGCTGGTGGCGACGGATGACGCCGTCCTCCGCGAAGGGCTGGCCCTGCGTCCGGGCCGCGGCGACGTCCCCGACGGCGGCGGAACGGAGGAGCGCGTCTGGTTCCGCGAAAGCGGCGCCGAGTTCTCGGTCCTGCCGGGCGGCGGCCAGAAAACCGGGTTCTATCTGGACCAGCGCGACAACCGCGCGCGCGTCGCGGCCGTCGCGAAGGGCCGACGGATGCTCAGCGCCTACTGCTACACGGGGGCCTTCGAGATTCTCGCGGCGCGCGCCGGGGCCGAGGAAGTGACCGGCTGGGATTCGTCCGAGGCCGCCGTGGCCGCCGCGAAAAGCCATGCGGAGCGCAACGGAGTCGCCGGCGTGGTCAGCTACGAGGTGGCCGACGTGCCCTCGCGCCTCCGCAAGGCCCGCGACAAAGGCGAACGCTGGGACCTCATCGTCCTCGATCCGCCCCGCCTCGTCCATTCCAAGGGCGGGCTCGAACGCGGAATGCGCGCCTACAAGGATATCAACCTGCTGGCGCTCAAGCTCCTCGCGCCGGGCGGTCTGCTCGCGACGTTCTCCTGCTCGGGCCTCGTCGATGGCGCGATGTTCCGCCGGATGCTGGGCTGGGCCGCGGCCGACTCCGGCCGCACCGCGCAGGTGATCGGCGACTTCGGACAGCCCTTCGACCATCCGCGCCTCGTCGGCGGCGAAGAGTGCGACTATCTCAAAGGGTTCCTCATCCGCGTGGACTAGGCGGGACTAGAGCATTTTCAGCAATAGTGTAGCCGTTTCCTGGGAGGGCCGCGCTTCGTCGCGGCCGTGCGCACGGCACGCCTCTGGATCGCCCATCTGGTGTCCTCCGGGCTCGGCCCGGACGAAGCCGGGCCCTTGAGGCTACGGCATTTCTTGATACGCTCTAGCCCCCTAGAATTCTAGAAAATCTAGAAAATCTAGCGGCTCTAGACCTCCCGCCGCGCAACGCGCCCGCTGGTGCGCCCTTCCCGACAAAAATGGCCTCCTGCGCGTTTTTGCTCCCGTTTCCGAAGTCCGGCGCGTATGCTCCGGCGCGTCATGAACACCATCGAACCATCCACGGGCGCGCAGCCGGCCGGCTTTGACTCCGCGCGCTACATCACCGAGCAGTCCCGCTACATCCTCGAGCGCGTCGAACGCGCCGAAGGCAAGCTCTATCTCGAGTGCGGCGGCAAGCTGCTGTTCGACTATCACGCGGCGCGCTGCCTGCCGGGCTTCGAGCCCTCGTGCAAGATGCGGGTGTTCGAGGCGCTGAAGGACCGCATCGACGTGATCGTCTGCATCTACGCGGGCGACATCGAGCGGCGCAAGATCCGGGCGGATTTTGGCATTTCCTACGACTCGGACGTGCTGAAGATGATCGACGACTACGCGCGCTACGGCCTTTCGTGCAAGCGGGTCGTGATCACGCGCTACGAAGGGCAGCCGGCCGCCAACGCCTTCCGCCGCCGCCTGGAGGCCCGCGGCATCGACGTGTTCCTGCACGCCGCCACGCCGGGCTATCCCGACGACATCGACACCGTCGTCTCCGACCGCGGCTACGGCGCCAACCCGTACATCCCGACCGACCGCCCTATCGTCCTCGTCACCGGCCCCGGCCCCGGCTCCGGCAAGCTGGCCACCTGCCTCTCGCAGATCTACCACGACGCCCGCGCGGGCCGCTCCTCGTCCTACGCAAAATTCGAAACCTTCCCGGTCTGGAACCTCCCGCTCGACCACCCCGTTAACCTCGCCTACGAGGCGGCCACGGCGGACATCGGCGACGTCAACCTCATCGACCACTTCCACCTCGCCGCCTATTCCGTCGTCGCGGTCAACTACTCCCGCGACCTCCAGGCCTTCCCCCTCCTCCGCCGCATCGTCGAGCGCATCACGAACCGCCCCTGCCCCTACCGCTCGCCCACCGACATGGGCGTCAACCGCATCGCCTTCGGCATCATCGACGACGACATCTGCCGCGAGGCCGCCCGCCAGGAGATCCTGCGCCGCCGCCTCAACGCCCAGTGCGCCTATCTGCAAGGCTTCGCCGACTCCGCGACCGTCGCCCGCACCCTCGACATCATGGAAAAGGCAGGCGTCGACGAGTCCATCCGCCCCGTCATCGCGGCGGCCGCGCGCCATTTCGACGAATGCCGGGCCGCGCAGGACGAATCCGGCCATCGCGGCATCCTCTGCACGGCGGCCATCCAGCTGCCGCCGTCGCCCGACTCCCCCGACGCGCCGCCCCCCATCGTCACCGGCCACAACTCCGACCTCATGCACGCCGCCTCCGCCGTCATCCTCAACGCCCTGAAGGAGCTCGCCGGCATCAAGAAGGGCCGCAAGCTCATCTCCGCGGAGATCATCCAGGGCGTCACCGCCTTCAAGCGCACCCTCTCCCTGCCGGCGATCTCCCTGAATCTCGACGAAATCCTCATCTGCCTCGCCATGTCCGCCACGCAGAACCCCGACGCCGCCGATGCCATGCAGGCCATCCCCCGCCTACGCGGCCTCGAATGCCACCTCTCGCACATTCCATCGGCCGGCGACGCCATCGGACTCCGCAAGCTGGGGCTCAACACCACCAGCTCGCCCTCCTTCCCCTCCCACAACCTGTTTTCGCCCTGAGGGAGGGCCCGGCTTCGTCCGGGCCGCAGGCCGCGCCCAAGCGCGGCCCATGAAGGCCACACCGCTCTTGAATCCGCCCTAGTTTTCTAGATTTTCTAGAAATTCTAGCCCTTCTAGAAATCTAGAAATCTAGAAATCTAGAAACCTAGCATAGGCGCTCCCGCGCCCCCTCATTCCCCGACCGCGACCACGATGGCGGAGAACGGCGGCAGGGTGCCGTCGGCCTCAAGCGCGCCATAGATGGTCTTGCCGGCGAGGAGGGCGTCCGCGCGGGCGAGGCGGCGGGGTTCGTGGCCGAGGTTCACGGCGCAGCGCCACAGGCGGCGGCCGAGGGCGCGGTCGAACGCGATGACGGTGCGTTCGCGGGCGGGAGCCTCTTCGCCGACGTCGGTCAGCTCGCATGTGCCTTCCGTGAGGACGCGGTTCTTCTTCCGCAGAAGCATGAGCTCGTGGAAGAAGTCGTACCACGCCAGGCGGACCTCGAACCCGCGGTCGTAGACGTTGCCCTCGAACTCCACGCCTTCGAGGCGGATTTCGCGGCCGTCGCGCAGCAGGATGCGGCGTCCCTTGTCGCAGGTCTGGCAGCGGGCGTGGATGGACGGGCGGTCGAGCGCGCCGAACTCCTCGCCGCAGAGCAGGAACGGGATGGTGCGCGGCGCGAGAAACGCCAGCGTGTTCATGGCGCGGACGGCACCGGGCCCAAAGCGGTAGAGCCCGCGCCCTTCGTCGTGGTTGTCGGTGTAGCGCGCGACGTAGCGCGGCGAGTCGAACTCCCCGGCGACCTCGCCGTAGCGCATGAGGACGCGCCCGGCGGCGGCGGCGATCCCGCCATCGCCCCAGGCCTCGAGCAGCGGCTGGAAGTCGTGGTTGTGCTGGGCGTCGCCGCTGAGGCAGACGCGCGACTCGCCGGACTCCTCGTCCACCGCGTAGCCGTACTGCGAGAGCTTGTAGAAGTCGTCGTCGTAGGCCGCGACGATTCCGCGCCGGAACAGGTCCAGGTTGTTGCCAAACCCGTAGCATTCCGCCAGGAACAGCAGCTCGCGGTCGGCGTGCCGGACCCGGAGCTCGGCCATCGCCTCGTCCCAGAAGCTGCGGTCGTTGATGAAATGCGCCATGTCGAGCCGGAATCCGTCGATGCCGTCGCCGTCGCCCAGGCAGGACAGCCAGTGGTCGTAGACCTCGACCATCGCGCGGCGGAGCTCCGGAACGCGGTAGTCGAGCTTGGCGGTGTCGGACCAGTCGCAGTCGAAGAACGCGCTGCCGTCCTCGGCGCGCACGTAGTACTCGGGGTGCTCCGTCATCCAGACGTGGTCGCGCGCGGTGTGGTTGGGCGTGATGTCGAAGATCACCTTGAGCCCGAGCTTGTGGGCGCGCGCGACGAGGGCGATCGCCTCGCCCTTCGTCCCGTATTCCGGCTCGATGGCCATGAAGTCGCGCGACGAGTACGGCGAGCCGATCCCCTTCCGCCCGAGCCGCCCGATCGGATACGGCGGCAGCAGATACAGCACCGTGAAGCCGAGCCGCTTCAGCCGGCTGAGATTCCGCGTGAGGTAGGCCAGCGGACTCTCCTCCTGCGGCTTCTCCATGGCGGCCTCCACGGGATTCCGCGGTTCGCGCGCCGCCAGGGCGCGAAGATTCACCTGATAGATCATGGCTTCGGGAAGCCAGCTCCGACGCAGCAACGTTTCGAGTGTGTTCATGGCCCCCCAAGCCTACGCCATCCCCGCCCCCCGCGCAAGCCCGCGAGAAGACGGTTGAAAGGTTGAAAAGTTGAAAGGTTGAAAAGGGGGAAGGGCTGCTTTTCAACCTCGGAACTTTTCAACTGTTCGGCAAAAGAGGGACAGACCTGGTTTGGCGCAGGAACATCTTTCCATGCAATGGAAACATGTTTTGAGCGCCCCCAAAAACCGTTTTCCATTGTATGGAAGCGTGTTTTGAGAGCGAGGGAGGGCGGGCGACGGCAAATTTGTCAATAACTAATTGCCTGGCTATTTATTCCCACAACGCAGCCCGCCGGAGCAGATGCGGCAAGGGCGCCCACGCCCTTGCAGCGAGGCCGAGTCGGCCTTGCCACAGCGGAAGCCCCTAGACGCCTAGACGCCTAGACATCTAGAAAAATCGCCTCATTCGGCTTGACAGCTCCCGACCATCTCCCACATAGTCGGAACGAAGCCCGGGAATGGCCCGTTTCGGACCTCGGACCATGCAACTTGCACCCCCTTCGGCGAGATCATGATGGCTGATGACCAGGACAATCCATTGTCGGCGGAACCCACGTGGGTGGTTCCCGTCGGAGCCTTGTCGTTCGACGTCGTGGTGTGGCTTTTGATGGCAGGGATTCACGTTTTCATGTTTTCCGAGCTTGGCTGGCGTTGGCTGCTCGCGCTCATACTGCACATCGGCTTTATCGCATATGGAGGGTTGGTTTCCATCATCCGCTTTTTCAAGATCACGGATGACGCAGTGACTGTCTATTCCTGGGGAGGTCTCCGCCGGAAACATATCCGGCTGGACAGCATCGACAGTGTCTATGGGCGTTGGGGGATAGATCGCTTCTGGATGAACAAGTGGGAGAGAGAACAGTATATCCCGACCGTCCGTGTCCGCTGCCATGATGGGCAGGTCATCACGCTGAACGAAGGGCGACTCAAGTTATGCCGGCGGTTGATCACGGAGATTCGGCGGCGATTGCCGGCGAATGGGCGCCAGGAGTCTTCCCCGCGTTGCGTATTGTCTGACCTGGCCGACCCCTTGCAGGCCCGTCTAGTGGAATGGATCTGGGATTACGTGATTGGGCTGTTCCAGCTGGGCGTACACGGTCTGATCCTGTTCAAGTTCCTGCAATACAAAGGGCTCCTCTGACGCTGGCCCCGCCCGCTGACTCCTGACTCCTGACTCCTGACTCCTGATTTCTGGCTTTCCTGCGAATTGGTTTGCCCCGCCGCCCCCGGGCGCGTATGATTGTCGCCCGTATGCTTGCCCCCGGCACATTTGAGATCCTGCACAACGACGCGTCGTCCAAGGCGCGCCTGGCCCGGCTATGGACGGCGCACGGGCCGGTGGACACGCCGGTCTTCATGCCGGTCGGCACCCAGGCCACGGTCAAGGCCATGGCCCCGTGGGAGCTGGAGGAGCTGGGCTGCCAGATCCTGCTCGGCAACACCTACCACCTCAACATCCGCCCCGGCATGGAGGTCATCGAAAAGATGGGCGGGCTGCACCGCTTCCAGGACTGGCACGGGGCCATCCTCACGGACTCGGGCGGATACCAGGTCTTTTCGCTGACGCACCTCCGCAAGATGGGGCCGGACGGCGTCACCTTCCAGTCGCACGTCGATGGCACGCGGATGTTCATGGGCCCCAAGGAGTCGATGGCCATCCAGCGCATCCTGGGCAGCGACATCGCGATGGCGTTCGACGAATGCCCGCCGTGCCCCTGCACCAAGGAGTACGCGAGCCAGTCCATCGACCGCACCCTGCGCTGGGCGGAGGCCTGCACGAAGGAGCCGCGCGCGGAGGGGCAGCTGCGCTTCGCGATCGTCCAGGGCGGCGTCTATCCCGACCTGCGGGCGCGCTGCGCGACATCCCTGCTCTCGCTGCCGGGCTTCGAGGGCTACGCGATCGGCGGCGTGTCGGTCGGCGAGCCGGAGGAGCTGATCATGCCGGGCGTGGAGATGACGGTGGACCTGCTCCCGGCGGACCGCCCGCGCTACCTCATGGGCGTCGGCCAGTGGTGGCAGATCTGCGAGTCGGTCGCGGCGGGCGTGGACATGTTCGACTGCGTGATGCCGACCCGCCTCGCGCGCCACGGCATGGTCTTCACCCGCAAGGGCCGCTACTCGGTCAAGGCCGCCCGCCACCGCCTCGACGACCGCCCCATCGAGGAGGGCTGCACCTGCCCCGCCTGCCGCCGCTTCTCCCGCGCCTACGTGCGCCACCTGCTCAACGTCAACGAGATCCTCGGAGCGCGCCTCACGGCCCTCCACAACATGCACGCCTACTTCGATTTCATCCGCCGTCTCCGCGCCTCCATCGCCGACGGCACCTTCGCCGACTTCCGCGCCGAAACCGCCGCCGCATACGGCCCCTCCGCCCCCAAATCCCTCACCGCCCCATGACCCCGCGCCCCAAAAACATGTTTCCATACAATGGAAAGCAGTTTTCCGGCCCCGCGAAAACACGTTTCCATACTATGGAAACCTGTTTTTTCGCCCTCCACGCCCCCTCCGCGGCCCGCCGCCCCGGAAAAATCTTCCAAAAATCAACTTTCCAACTTCCAACCGCCCCACTTTTCCCGTAGACTCCGCGCGTTCCATTTCAAACCAAGCCTAGCCAAAGGATACCGAACATGACACTTCTGCCCGCCTTCCTCCCCATCCTCCCCGCAATGGCCCCGCAGCCCGGCGCCGACGGCGCCCCGCAGGGCTCCGGCATCGGCATGTTCGTCTACCTCGGCCTCATGCTCCTCCTGCTCTACTTCATGCTCATCCGCCCCCAGCGCCGCCGCGAGAAGGAACGGCGCGCCCTCCTCGACGCCGTCAAGACCGGCGACCGCATCCTCTTCGCCGGCGGCTTCATCGGAACCGTCGCCAACGTCAAGGACAAGACCCTCCTGGTCAAGATCGCCGACAACGTCAAGGTCGAGATCGCCCGCGCCTCCGTCGCCCAGATCCTCACCAAGGACTCCGACCCCAACGCCGAGGACGGCAAGGCCGCCTAGCCCCGCCCCCACCCCTTTTCAACCATCATCGAGCATCTGTGAACCGAACAAGGACTACGTGATATGAAAGCATCCATCTGGAAATGGCTCATCCTCATCCTCATCGTCGCCTCGAGCCTGGCCCTCGTCATCCCGCCCAAGGACAAGGTCAAGCTCGGCCTCGACCTCGACGGCGGCTCCTCCTACACGCTTCAGATCGACCAGTCCTCCCTAGAGGCCGGAACCTCCGTCTCCGACGCCCGCGACCAGGCCCTCGAAGTCGTCCGCAACCGCGTCGACAAGCTGGGCGTGGCCGAACCCAACATCTACCCCGACGGCGACGCCCGCATCGTGGTCCAGATCCCCGGCATGAAGTCCGAGGACCGCGAACGCACCCGCGGCCTCATCCAGACCGCCGCATACCTCACCTTCCGCGTCGTCCACAAGAACAACGACGCCCTCGTCAAGGCCCTCTTCGACGCCCGAAAGGCCCCGGAAGGCTACGAGACCGTCTCCCTCTCCGGCGCCCACGCCGGCGACTACTGGGTCCGCACCGCCCCCAACCCGCCCGACGAGGCCGAGCGCGCCGCCATCCGCGCCTTCGAGCCCAAGGCCGGCTATGACCTCCTCCTCGAAAAGGAAGTCATCGAAGGCAAGGAATACTTCCGCCCCTGGTACGTCTCCCAGAAGCCCGAGGTCTCCGGCGAGAACCTCACCAAGGCCGACGTCGGCTTCAGCAACTTCGGCCGGCGCCAGGTCGAGCTCTCCTTCGACGCCACCGGCCGCCGCGCCTTCGCCCGCGTCACCAAGGACCTCGCGCCCGGCGGCGCCAAGAACCGCGACCTCAACGGCCGCCGCCACCTCGCCATCGTCCTCGACGACACCCTCTACTCCGCCCCCTTCATCCGCGAAGCCATCCCCGGCGGCAACGCCGTCATCACCGGCAACTTCTCCGCAGAGGAGGCCCACGACCTCGTCATCGCCCTCCGCGCCGGCCGCCTCAAGGCCCGCATCGACATCATCGAGGAGCGCACCGTCGATCCGACCCTCGGCCACGACTCCATCGCATCCGGCAAGAAGGCCGCCATCATCGGCCTCGCCGGCGTCCTCGTCTTCACCGTCCTCTACTACCACTTCGCCGGCCTCGTCGCCTCCCTCGCCCTCGTCCTCAACCTCATCATCCTGCCGCTCGGCATGATCCTCGTCGCCGGCTTCTACGGCCGCCTCGGCGGCGCCGCCCTCGGCTCCAGCATCACGACCCTCCCCGTCCTCACCCTCCCGGGCATCGCGGGCATCGTCCTCTCCATCGGCATGGCCGTCGACGCCAACGTCCTCATCTTCGAGCGCATCCGCGAGGAAATGCGCCTCGGCAAGCGCTTCGCCGCCGCCCTCGACGCCGGCTATGCCAAGGCCTTCGGCACCATCCTTGATGCAAACATCACCACCCTGATCGCCGCCGTCATCCTCTTCTGGCTCGGCTCCGGCCCCGTCAAGGGCTTCGCCATCACCCTTTCCGCCGGCATCGTCGTCTCCATGTACACGGCCATCGTCGTCACCCGCATGATCTTCTCCTTCCTCGAGTCCAACGGCTGGCTCAGCAAGCTCGGCATGCTCAACTGGATCCCCGAGACCAAGATCGACTTCCTCGGCAAGTCCAAGATCGCCATGATCGCCTCCGCGATCCTCATCGTCGCCACCTTCGCCTACGCCTGGACCCGCGGCGCCGCCAACTTCGGCGTCGACTTCACCGGCGGCCAGCAGATCACCCTCGCCTTCTCCCAGAAGCAGGACGTCGACGCCCTCCGCGCCGCCATCACCGGCGCCGGCGTCGAAGATCCCGGCCTCATCCAGTACCAGTCCTCCAACGTCTCCGACGACGCCCAGGCCAACGAAGTCCTCGCCCTCAAGGTCACCACCCCCGAGGCCGGCGACGCCGCCATCGCGGCCCTCCAGACCGCCTTCCCCGACTCCCACTTCACCCTCCGCGAGCAGAACATGGTCGGCCCGCAGGTCGGCAAGGAGCTCCAGCGCTCCGCCCTCCTCGCCGTCGGCATCGCCCTGCTGTGCATGATCCTCTACATCACCATCCGCTTCGAGTTCTCCTTCGCGGTCGGCGCCGTGCTCGGCCTCTTCCACACGGTCCTGCTCACCCTCGGCATCTACCTCGCCCTCCAGCTCCAGCTCACGATGACCTCGATCGCCGCCTTCCTGACCGTCCTCGGATACGCCATCAACGACACCATCGTCGTCTTCGACCGCATCCGCGAGGCCCGCAAGCTCCGCAACGGACAGCTCAACGCCGACATCTGCAACCAGTCCATCAACGACATGCTCGCTCGCACCGCCCTCACCTCCATCACCACCCTCATCTCCCTGGCGGCCCTGCTGGCGTTCGGACGCGGCGACATCTTCGACTTCGCCGTCGCCATGGCCCTCGGCGTCGTCATCGGCACCTACGCCTCCATCTTCATCGCCACCCCGATCATGCTGGCCGTCCGCCCCCGCGCCAAGGCCGCCTGATCCCTCCGCTCCCCTTTCGAGCCCCCGCCCGGCGCCCCCCGCGCCGGGCTTTTTTGTGTCCCCCTCCCCCCTCAAATGCCCACCAAAATGCTGTGATTTTACGGTAGTTTCCTAAGCATTCTGCTCATTTTTCATCGAGGCGGCCTTCCAGCCGCGTCCCCGTGTCCCTGCTGTCCCTGCTGTCCCTGCTGTCCCTGCCATCCCTGCCATCCCTGCTGTCCCAGCCGCCCCCCCCCCGCTCTCCCCCCTCCGCACGTCCGCGCCCCCTTTCTCCCCTTCCTGGTCTTTTGCGCCTCCCTCCTTTCGCCTTCTTTCCACCCCCACACCCCTTCTCACCCCCCGCGCGTCAGCGCGTCTCTCTTTCCCTTTTTTGTTCTTTTGTGCCACCCATTTCGGCCTCTCTGCCGCCCCCTGACTCCTGACTCCTGATTCCTGACTCCTGTTCTCAAAAAATGCTCGCATTCCCGCTTCTCCCGTTTACAATTCCCTCGCCTTTTTTCCGCCACACCCAAGCCATGCCCCGTTTCTCGGTTTTTCCTCCATGCTGACGCCCCAAGACAAACAATGGATCGACACCCAGGCCGACCCCGACGCCGTACAGGCCGTGATTGACTCCTACGGCTTCTCGCCGCCCATGGCCAAGACCCTCGCCGCCCGCGGACTCGTCGGCCGCGAGCAGATCGACCGCTTCCTCCAGCCCCGCCTCGCCGACCTCGTCGACCCCTTCGCCATCCCCGGCATCAAGGACGCCTGCGACATCATCCTCGACCACATCGAAAACGGCTCCGTCATCCTCGTCTACGGCGACTACGACGTCGACGGCGTCACCGCCACCGCCCTCATGGTCCAGGTCCTCTCCGAGCTCGGCGCCCAGACCGTCCCCTTCATCCCCCACGCCATCGAGGACGGCGTCGGATTCGAGCTCGAGCCCTTCATGCGCTGCGTCCGCGCCTGGCACCCCCAGCTCGTCGTCACCGTCGACTGCGGCACCTCCTCCCTCGAGGCCGTCGACGCCGCCTACCGCCTCGGCATCGACGTCGTCGTCACCGACCACCACGAGCCCTCCGACTCCGGCATCGCCCACCGCGCCTGCGCCCTCGTCAACCCCAAGCTCGGCCCCCCCCACGGCGTCAAGACCGGCGCGCCCCCCGCCGTCCGCATGCTCGCCGGCGTCGGCGTCGCCTTCAAGGTCTGCCACGGCCTCGTCCGTTCCGCCCGCGCACGCGGCATCGAGACCGCCGCCGACATCGACCTCACCCGCTACCTCGACATGGTCGCCATGGGCACCGTCGCCGACATCGTCCCCCTCCTCGACGAAAACCGCATCCTCGTCTACCACGGCCTGCGCCTCATGAACCACACCCGCTCCGTCGGCATCCGCGCCCTCTTCAAGGCCGCCGACATCACCGGCGAGGTCGACACCTACCACATCGGCTTCATCATCGGCCCCCGCATCAACGCCGCCGGACGCCTCGGACACGCCGACTCCGCCCTCGAGCTCCTCCTCACCGAGGACCCCAACCGCGCCATGGACCTCGCCGCCAAGCTCTCCCACGACTCCATCGACCGCCAGCAGATCGAAGACCGCATCGTCCGCGAGGCCTGCGAGGAGCTCGACGCTCGCTTCGACCCTGACCGCGACTTCGGACTCGTCATCGCCCGCGAAAACTGGCACGCCGGCGTCATCGGCATCGTCGCCTCCCGCCTCGCCGCCCGCTACAACCGCCCCGTCGTCGTCATCGACAAGAAATCCGACGGCATCGGACGCGGCTCCTGCCGTTCCATCCCCAACTTCGACCTCCTCCGCCACCTCACCCCCTGCGCCGACATCCTGCGCCGCTTCGGCGGACACGCCATGGCCGCCGGCCTGCAGGTCGACATCCCCCGCATCGAAGAGTTCGCAGCCCGCTTCAACTCCGTCTGCGCCGGCACCCTCCGCGGCTCCGACATGCGCCGCCAGATCACCATCGACGCCTGGCTCGATCCCAAGAACATCAACGAGCACCTCTACGCCGACCAGGCCCGCCTGCGCCCCTTCGGACACTCCAACCCGCTACCCATCTGGGCCCTCCGCAACGTGACGCCCCTCTATCCCCCCCGCGTCTCCGGTGGCAAGCACCTCAAATGCTTCTTCAACATCCACGGCATCCAGCGCGAGGCCATCGGATTCGGCATGGGCGACCGCCACGTCCCCTCCGGCCCCCTCGACATCGCCTTCAACCTCATTCTCAACCGCTTCAACGGCCAGACCTACCTCCAGCTCCACCTCCAGGACCTCCGCCCCGCCACCCTCCCCCCCTCCTCCGACTCCGCCACCCCCTCCTGACGGTCCGCCCGCCGGCCGGCCGCCCCCGCCCCCCTTTTCAGCCCTCCGTGCGTCAGCACGCCCCATTCTCGGCCGGATTTGAGCAATTTCAGGTTTTCCCGGCATTCCGGTTTTCCGGTTTTTCGGAATTCCGGCCCCTTGCACCCCATTTTCGCCAAGAGGGTGCTCTGCACTCCTCTCGCCCTCTTCTCGCCCCCGCGCGTCAGCGCGCCCCTCTCGTCACTCGTCACTCGTCACTCGCGCCCCCTGTGCGGCCCCCTCTTTTCACTTTTCACTTTTCACTTTTCACTTTTCACTGCGGGTCGCGCCCTCAGGCGCGCCCCGCAACCTATCCAGCTCCTTCACGATCTCCCCCAGCGCCCCGCCGCCGACCGCCTTCCGCGTCGTCTCCATGAACTCCTCCAGCGGCCCCCAGCCCTCCTTCTCGTAGACCAGCGCCTGGACGCCCATCTCCAGCCGGTCCAGCGCCTTCACCACCCGCGCCTCCTCCGTCTCCTGCGCCTCGAACTCCTCCCACAGCGCCAGATACCGCTCCGCGCCCGGCAGCCCGCCGAACACCCGCTCCACCGACTCCTTTTCCTTCGCGTGCTTCACCTCCGCGCTCGCCGCCCCCGGCACCAGGTCCCCCGCATAGATCTCCCCGAAGTCATGCAACATCGCCATCGTCACCATCTTTTCGCGGTCCAGGTCCTTCCGCAGCCCATCCGCCACCAGCAACGCCAGAAACGCCACCCCCAGCGAATGCTCCGCCACCGACTCGCACTGTCCCTCCGGCACCTTCGTCCGCAGCCATCCCTGACGATACAACGTCTTCAACTGCTGATACTCCAGCATCGCCCGCACGATCTCCCCCGCCTTCCCCGCCTCATAGAACCTCGCCGCCGACCCCCGCTTCCTGCGCATCTCGCTCATGCTACCTCCTGAAAAATGGCACGCCCAGCCGGCTCCATGCCGTGTTGGAAACATGTCGGAACAAAGGCAAACATAGAGGAACCCCACCCTCTCACGCAAGGCTAAACCGCCCCTCGCCCCCACAAATCAGGTCAAAAAGCCCCGCTTTCTTTCCTCCCGCCCCTTGTGCTTCTGTTGTCCCTGCGACACCCCGGGTCAGCAACCGAGGTCTTGTCTATTGGGGATTGTGGTAGGATGAGCTCTGTTCACACGGACGAGTGTCCGTGAAGGACGGCCCGCCCTTGATGGCCATC